>Ga0181604_10000073_pt1 | contig 85061 bp, 80 predicted proteins | sample 041ome_12_FD_148663 | JGI IMG/M metagenome (GOLD analysis project Ga0181604, IMG submission 148663) | Coastal salt marsh microbial communities from the Groves Creek Marsh, Skidaway Island, Georgia - 041410US metaG (spades assembly) | ecosystem: Environmental > Aquatic > Marine > Intertidal zone...
ACCATTTTCATAGAACTAGAAGAAATGCTTTTACTAAATCTGATTGTATAATAATTGTTGGTACTCCATTTGACTTTAGAATGGGATACGGAAAAAGACTGAATCCTAATGCAACTGTTATCCAAATCGATATGGATTATAGAACAGTTGGAAAAAATAGAGATATTTCTCTTGGTTTAGTTGGACATATCGGAACAACCCTAAAGGCTATTTCAGAAGCTGGTTCAAAAAAAGATAGATCAGACTGGTTTAAGGAATTAAGAGCGGGTGAAGAAGCAGCTCTTGAGAAGTTAATGCCAACATTTACTACTGATAAATCACCAATTAGCCCTTATAGAGTTGCTTGGGAATTAAACGAATTCTTAAATGATGATACTATCTATATCGGTGATGGTGGTGACGTTGTGACTATTAGTGCACAAGCGGTACAGCCGAGACAACCGGGTGCTTGGATGGACCCAGGACCTCTTGGTACATTAGGTGTAGGCGTACCTTATGCTCTTGCAGCTAAGATTGCCGCTCCTGAAAAAGAAGTATTACTCTATTGTGGTGATGGAGCATTCTCTATGACCGGTATGGACTTTGAGGCATTTGTTAGACATAAAGCCCCAGTTCTGACTGTCATCGGTAATAACTCAGCTCAAAACCAAATTCGTTTTGGTCAAATCATGAAGTACGGCGAAGACAAAGGAAATGTTGGAAACTTATTAGGTGATGTTAACTTCGATGAGTTTGCTAAAATTTTCGGTGGTCATGGTGAAGCTGTTAGAGAAGCCAAAGATATTCAACCAGCCCTTCAAAGAGCAAGAGAAGCGGTCAAGTCAGGTATTCCTGCAATCGTAAATATTTGGGTTGACAAAGAAGAATTTGCACCTGGTACTAAAAACCAGACTATGTACAAATAATTCGGAATAATGGAAGCTTTAAAAGGTGTAAAGGTACTGGACATGACTCATGTCCAGTCTGGCCCAACATGTACTCAACTTTTAGCTTGGTTTGGTGCGGATGTAGTTAAGGTAGAACGTCCTGGAGTAGGTGATGCTACTCGTGGACAGCTTAGGGATATTCCTGAAGCTGATAGTCTTTACTTTACAATGCTAAACTCTAATAAAAGAAGCATTACACTTAACCCCAAAAAACCAGAGGGAGCTAAAATCTTTACACAATTAATTAAAGAATGTGATGTCATGGTTGAGAATTTTGCACCTGGAGCTTTAGACCGTATGGGTTTTACTTGGGAAAAAATTCAAGAAATTAATCCAAGAATGATTTATGCCTCTGTAAAAGGATTTGGGCCAGGTAAGTACGAAGAATGTAAAGTTTATGAAAACGTTGCTCAATGTGCTGGTGGCTCTGCGTCAACTACCGGAATGTTAGGCGAATTGCCTATGGTTACTGGTGCACAAATTGGCGATAGTGGAACAGGTCTCCATTTAGCTTTAGGAATTGTTACAGCACTTTTTCATAGAGAAAAATCAGGTAAAGGCCAAAAAGTTTCTGCGGCTATGCAAGATGGAGTTCTAAATCTTTGTAGAGTAAAACTCCGAGATCAACAAAGACTTGAACGAGGCCCTCTAAAAGAATACTCCCAGTTCGGTGAGGGTATTCCTTTTGGTGAATCTACCCCAAGAGCCGGCAATGACTCAGGTGGAGGACAGCCTGGTAGAATTTTAAAATGTAAAGGTTGGGAAACCGATCCTAACGCATATACTTATTTTATTACTCAAGCAGCTGTATGGGAGAAGGTCTGTGATGTTATCGGAAAACCTGAATGGAAAGAAGATGAAGAATTTTCAACTCCTGAAAAAAGATTACCAAAATTAAATGAAATATTTAATACGATTGAAGCATGGACAATGACGAAAACTAAATTTGAAGTTATGGAAATATGCAATCCCTTAGATATTCCAGTTGGCCCAATTTTATCAATGAAAGAAATTGCAGAAGATCCGGGTCTTAGGGCTACTGAAACAATTGTAGAAGTAGATCACCCAGTGAGAGGTAAATATTTAACTGTTGGCAATCCGATTAAACTTTCCGATTCACCAGCTGTTGTGAAAAGATCTCCACTTTTGGGAGAGCATACTGACGAAATTCTTAAAGAATTTTGTAAAATGAGCGATGATGAAATTAAAGCCGTAAGAGAAGTTGGAGCGGTATAAAAAATATAAAGGGAGAAATTAAAAATGAAAATTATACTTATGGGACAACAAGCATTTGGTAAAAGTGCTTTAGAAAAATTTCACACAGGAACTGATCATGAGGTTGTTGCTGTTTACTGCGCCCCCGACAAAGAAGGCAAACCAGTTGACCCTGTCAAAGAATATGCTCAAAGTGTAGGTCTTCCAGTTTATCAGCCATCAAATTTTAAAGATCAAGAAGTATTAGATCAAATCAAATCTCATGATGCCGATCTATGCGTCATGGCTTATGTTATTATTTTTGTACCCGAGGCTGCTAGAGATATTCCTAAACACGGATCAATTTGCTTTCACCCATCACTTCTTCCTTTACATAGAGGCCCAAGCTCTATTAATTGGCCCATTATTTGGGGTTCAGAGAAGACTGGCTTGACCATTTTTTATCCAAATGATGGTTTAGATGAGGGTGAAATTTTACTTCAAAAGGAAGTTGAAATTAGCCCAGATGATACCTTGGGAGATGTTTATTTTTCAAAGATTTTTCCTTTAGGAGTAGACGCTTGTGTTGAGGCTGCAGATTTAATTGCTGCAGGAAACGCTCCAAGAATTGCCCAAGATGATACTAAGGCTACTTATGAATCTTGGTGTAAAAAAGCTGACGCTCGAATTGATTGGAAAAAACCGGGAAGAGAAATTTATAACTTAATTAGAGGCTGTAACCCACAACCAGGTGCATGGGCAGAGTTTTTAGGCGATGAATTCGTATTTTTAGACACAAAATTTGTTGAAGAACAAAGTGCAGAACATTTTCCTGGACAGATCATCTCAATTAACGCTGAGAACGTAAGAATAGCGGTAAAAGGTGGATTTATTGAGGTTTCTCGTTTTAAAACAAAAGACCAAGGTAAAACCTGGGTAAAAGATATGAATACAGCAGTTATTACAGAGGGGGACTTATTTAGTTAAAATATTATGGCAGCAGAATTATCAGTTGATTTAACGACTACTACAGTTGGAATTTTAAGTTTAGTCACATTTGTAGTTGCATATGGATTTGTGATGGCAGAAGAGGTTACTCATCTTAGAAAGTCAAAACCAGTTATATTATCTGCTGGAATTATATGGGCACTTATTGCCTCTGTTTATATCGGCGATAAAGAAATGGCACATGCTGTTGAACAAGCACTTCGCCATGGAATTTTAGAATACGCTGAGCTATTTTTATTTCTCTTAGTCGCAATGACTTATATAAATGCCTTAGACAATAGGGATGTTTTCAATGCCCTTCGATCTTATTTGACAAGTAAAGGTTTTAGTTACAAACAGTTATTTTGGATAACGGGTGTAATAGCATTTTTTTTATCACCAATCGCAGATAATCTTACAACAGCACTAGTGCTTTGTGCTGTTTTATTGGCAGTCGGTAAAGATAATAAAAAATTCATTTTAATTGGTTGTATTAATATTGTCAGTGCAGCTAATGCAGGTGGGGCCTTTTCACCTTTTGGCGATATCACAACTTTGATGGTTTGGCAAAAAGGCCATTTAACCTTTTTTGAGTTTTTTGCAATTTTCATTCCATCGGTAGTTAATTACATTATACCAGCTGTGATTATGAGTTTTGCTGTACCAAATGAAAAACCTAAATCGTCAGGGGAGTTAATAACAATGAAAAGAGGAGCTAAGCGCGTAATGGTTTTATTCTTATGCACTATTGTTACCGCTGTTAGTTTCCACAACTTTTTAACTTTACCTCCAATGATGGGTATGATGCTGGGTTTTGGATATCTCTCACTATTAGGTTTTTATTTAAAGAAAACTCACGGCAGTCATAAAAACGATGGAGATTTGAAATTTGATATATTGAGAAAAGTATCTAAAGCTGAGTGGGACACCTTACTATTCTTCTTTGGCGTTATCCTTAGTGTTGGTGGACTAGGTTTTATTGGGTATCTGACTCAAATTAATGTTTTTATGTATGGCGAATTAGGTGCTACTTGGGCTAACGTTATGGTTGGAATACTATCTGCCATAGTTGATAATATTCCAGTAATGTTTGCAGTTCTTACAATGAACCCTCCGATGGGTCCTGAACAATGGGAGTTAATTACTTTAACCGCAGGTGTTGGTGGAAGTATGTTATCTATTGGTTCTGCTGCAGGTGTTGCGCTTATGGGTCAGGCAAGAGGTATGTACACATTCTTTGGCCATTTGAAGTGGACACCCGTGCTTGCACTGGGTTATGCAGCAAGTATTTATGCTCAAATTTTAATTAATTTTTAATCTTAGAGTATTCAAGCTTTATTGCTTCCTGGATAAAGATTTGCCAGATACGTACAACTATTTCTGAGTCAATCTTTTCTTTTTTAGCTTTAGCTTTAACTGTATTCAGAATATGGGTGATACGCTCGTGATCAATGATCTGATCTTGACCTTTCTTTAGTTTTGCAACTTTATGAATTTCTTTAAATCGTTTGCCTATTAAGTTAATAATTTGACTATCAATATTATCAATATTTTTTCTTACATCTTTTAATTGATCTAAGTTATCTTTTTTCTTCATAATGATATAATTAATACATTAGAAAAAAAAAATGGAAATAAAAAACTCTCAACATAAAGTTGCCATATTCTGCGGGTCTATGTTTGGTTCTAAAAAAGAATTTAAAGATCTTGCTATCAAAGTTACAGATTATTTAACTAAAAAAAATTATGACATTGTTTATGGGGGAGGGGAAAATGGCCTCATGGGCGTTGTCGCAAATACAGCTTTAAAAAATAAGGCCCACGTTACAGGAATAATTCCTCAATTTTTGGAACACCGCGAAACAATTCATCGAAAAATTGATAATTTAATTATAACTAAAACCATGGAACAACGAAAAAAACATTTTCTTTCAATATCGGATAGTTTCATCGCAATTCCTGGCGGAGGTGGCACAATAGAAGAAATTAGTCTTGTAATAAGCGCACTACAGTTAGGCATTATTAAAAATAAAAAATTTGTGATCTTTAATTATAAAAATTATTGGACTGATATCATCAATCAATATCAAAAAGTTGTGAATAATGGCTTTGCCTATAAAAATTTTTCATCATTATTTATTGTGTGCAATACGCTAAAAGACTTAAAAGCAGTTTATTGATCTTTATATAGTTTTAAGCCAGTTACTCAGTTCTGTTTTTCTCAATTGGTTCGAATGAATAGATTGACTGTAACTATTTTTATTTGGTTTCTTAAAATCTTTAATTAATTGTTCAATTTGATTTTTCGTAAAACATCCCTCATTTAAAAGTATTTTTTTACGGGCATTTAGTATTTGGCCAGTATATTTAAAATTAAATTCAGGATGGTATTGTGTTCCCCAAAAGTATTTAGTGACTAATGATTGGATTGAATAATAGTTGTCTGATAACACTACCGAACCTTTAGGTAAAGTTGTTACATGATCCACATGAGAGGCAAAAGCATCAAAAATTGTTGGCTTACCTTTGTACATTTCGTGGCATTGGCCTTTATTATTTAGGGCGATATTATAGGCAATACCAATTTCTCTGCCCTTTGAATTTTTACTTACTGCCCCATCGTTGGCCACTGAATACAACTGCATACCCCAGCAACTTCCAAACATTTTGACATTTAAGTTAGAGAGTTTTTTCATCAAACTAATTTGATTTCTTATTTCCTTAGTATTGTCATACATGTTCAAGCTTGAACCAGTCCAGACGATACCATTGAATGATTTGAAAAAGCTATCATCATATGTTTTATCCAAATTCATCGAGGGATAAATAAAGGTTGTTTTTAATCCAGGTTTAATTTCTTTTAGTTGATCTCTGTAAAATTCACATATGGGTTGAAGCTTGTGTTTAGCAAGTTTAGACCAGCCATTTTTATCGTATCCATTAATTATTAGTAAATGCATGCATATTTAATATATTGAGTTCATGCAATTGTCAGCATTTATCTATAAGTCGCTGTCAGTATTTTTTTTTGTTTTAATGAGTGTTTGTATAAAGGCAACGGGTGATCACATTCCATTATTTCAGGTTGTTTTCTTTCGTAATTTTTTCGCACTTCTTCCTTTATTCATAGTTATTTATGTCTACAAACTAGAACTAAAAACTATTAATAATTGGAAAATGCATATTGCCCGAGCTGTTTTGGGGATATCCGCAATGAGTTTATTTTTTATATCTTTGAGATATGTTCATTTAGTTGAGATGCAAACTGTTAGCTTTTCTTCTGTTTTTTTTATTTCTATTTTATCTGTAATCTTTTTAGGAGAGAAAATTGGCTATCGAAGAATTATTGCAATCGTATTTGGGTTTATGGGTGTTGTAATAATATTGCAGCCTAATCAGAATATTTTTTCAAACTATTCCTTTCTGCCTCTAATCGCTAGTCTATTTTTATCTTTTGCAGTTATTACTCTAAAAAAAATACTTAAAACCAACAATAATATCTTATCAGTTTGGATTTTTACAATGATGTGTACATTTATAAGCTTATGTTTTTATAATGATAGTTGGATTTGGCCTAATAAATTAGATTTATTATTTATGGTTTCATCTGGGATTTTAGGATTTATTGCTCAAATATGTTTAACAAAATCTTTTCAATTAGCAGATGCTTCCCTGTTAGCACCATTAGACTTCTCATCTGTCATCTGGTCTTTCTTTTTAGGCTATTTATTTTTTAATGAAATTGTAACCACTAATATACTTATTGGGGGTTCTATTGTTTTAATTAGCGTTGGATATATTTTCTATCGAGAAAGAGTATTGAAGAAGAGAATAGTTTTAGGGGTTAATAAGCAATTTTAAGTTAGGAACTTAGAAATTACTCTTTCTAAAAATATTCCAGCAAAAATAACTAACCCTCCCCCTAAATAAACCTGCCAAAAACTTGTAAATAATTTACTTTTCATATATTTCCATTTAATCACCGCTATCAATGCAAGTTCAAAAACTGTTATTATTATCGCTAAATCTTTGGCTATATTAATATCCTCTATTAAAAAGGGTCCCGTATGTAGCATTCCTCCAATAAATGTAGCAGCGCCAGTAATAATACCTCGGATCACAGGAGAGCCCCGTCCTGTTAATTTGCCGTCATCACTGATTGCCTCAGCTTGGCCCATACTTATCCCAGCACCCACAGAGACTAAAGTCCCTGCCATAAATGCAGTTTTAGCATCTCCAGAAACAGCAAAACCAAAAACAGGAGCTAGTGTTGAAATTGATCCATCCATAAAACCTAAAAGGGAGGGTTGAACAACTTTTAATAAAAATTGTTCCTCTTTATTTCGTTTAGGTAATTTTGTCATTTTTATTTATTTTTCTATTATCTTTATTTTTAGATTATTTAATAGAACCAATTAGACATGATATTAATTATTTGATATTTAAAACTTATGGAATACTTACATACAATGGTACGAGTTACTAACGTGGAAGAGTCAATTGATTTTTACTGTAACAAATTAGGATTAGTAGAATTTTCAAGAATGGATAATGAAAAAGGAAGATTTACATTAATTTTTTTATGTGCATCCAATGATTTGGATTTAGCAAAAGTGGGTAAAAAACCTTTGCTAGAATTAACATATAATTGGGACCCAGAGAAATACAGTGGCGGTCGTAATTTTGGTCATTTAGCTTTTAGAGTTGATAATATTTATGAGCTTTGCCAAACTCTAATGGATAAAGGAGTTACAATTAACAGACCGCCAAGAGACGGTCATATGGCTTTTATAAAATCTCCCGATGGCATTTCTATAGAGCTCTTACAAAAAGGCAAAAATCTAGAGCCTCAGGAACCATGGCTATCAATGCAGAACAGTGGGACTTGGTAATTATTAAATTTCAGAGAGTTTTTTCTGCAAGTCTTCTTTAGATAGCGAACCGTTGTGCTGAGCTATAATATCTAATGCTTTTCTAAGAATATCATCATCACCTGGTTCCTCTAAGTCAGATAGTACAATTTCTTTCAGGATTTCTTTATTATCAGATTGACCAATATGCTCTAAAACAAACTGTGCAAATACTTTGTTTCTAGAATTTCTTTGATCAAATTCAGATTGCTCTTTCTGGCTTTGCTCAGCTTCAAAAGCTCTTTCTCTATCTTTAAATTTATCCATATGAATATTATTTCATAGTTGGCATGTTAAGAGAAGCCCCTGCGACATCTTCCGGCCATCTTGAGGTAATTGTTTTTCTTTTTGTGTAAAAACTAATTCCCTCTTCACCATGCATGCCATGCCCTCCAAAAATAGACCCTTTCCAACCACCGAAGCTATAAAAAGCCATTGGAACAGGGATGGGAACATTAATTCCAACCATACCAATTTGAACATCTTTCATAAAATTGCGAGCAAAAGTTCCGTTCGAAGTATAAATGGAAGTGCCGTTCCCAAATTCATGATTATTAATAATTTTTAAAGCATCATCAAAATGATTTAAATTAATAACTGATAAGACGGGTCCAAAAATTTCTTCTTTGTATATAGTCATATCTGTTGAAACATTGTTAAAAATAGTTGGACCAACAAAGTTGCCATTTTCAAAACCTTGAAGATTTAGATTTCTTCCATCCATTTCTAATGTAGCTCCCTCTAATACTCCCTTTTCAATATAGCTTAAAACTTTTTGTTTATGTTCTTTGGTAATCAAAGGACCCATCTCGCTTTGCGGATCAAGAGATTCTCCAACTTTTATTTCAGATGCCTTTTCTTTGAGAAGTTCCATAAAAGGTTTTTGAATTCTTCCGATAGGAAGAGCAACGGATGTGGCCATACATCTTTCTCCAGCTGAACCAAAAGCGGCTCCAATCAAACCATTAACAGCATCCTCTAAATTTGCATCTTCCATAATTAACATATGATTTTTTGCACCACCTAAAGCTTGGACACGTTTGTTATACTTAGCACATTCTGTATAAATATATTTTGCTACTGGGGTTGATCCGACAAAACTAACTGAAGAAATATCAGGAGATTGGAGGATTTGATCTACAACACTCTTATCTCCATTAACAATAGTAAAAACATTTTCAGGTAATCCGGCTTCACTTAACAATTCTCCTAACTTTAATGAACATTGAGGAACTTTTTCAGAAGGTTTTAACATAAAGGCATTACCGCATGCTATAGAGATAGGAAACATCCACATTGGAACCATTGCGGGAAAGTTAAAAGGAGTTATGCCAGCACAAATTCCTAAAGGCTGCTTGATGTCAAAAGAGTCAACATTTGTACCTACATTTACAGAGTGATTACCTTTGAGAAGGTGGGGAATGCCGCATGCGAAATCCACTACCTCTAATCCTCTTTGCAGAGAGCCTTTCGCATCAGAGAATACTTTGCCATGTTCTTCAGAGATAATACGAGCAATATCATCAAAGTTTTTTTCAATTAAACTTTTAAATTTAAATAAAATAGAGCTTCGTTTTGTGATTGGAGTATTTGCCCAAGATACTTGAGCTATCTTCATTTTACCTAAGATTGTTTGAAATTCTTTTTCTGTTGTAATTGGGATTTGGGCATATTCTTCACCGGTAGTAGGCTTATAAAGAGAGAGAGTATTTGAGGATTCACTATTGATTAATTTTCCATCGTAAAAATTACTAATTATTTTCATGGTTTCTCAAATTAACAATATTTTCTAATAAGTAAATATGTCTTTAAATAGATACATCTTCCTGTTATGTTCTATTTAACAGGGGTGCTTATTTAAAAGCTGAGAAAGGATTTCCTTAACCCTAGAACCTGAACCGGATAATGCCGGCGTAGGAAGTTGATTTCCTTACCACTGCGCAATCTTGGTTCTTTGTTAATGAAAGGATTAACGATGAACTTAAAATTATTGTCAATTATACTTTTTCTCCCCATCCAAGTTTTAGCAAAAGAGGAATTAAAAGTTCTTACTTATGGATCATTCGTCTCCGATTGGGGGCCAGGGCCCAACATAGAAAAAGAATTCGAGTCTATTTGCAATTGTAACTTAATTTGGAATACGGCAGAGTCTTCCGGGGCTCTTTTATCAAGAATTAAACTTACAAAAAACAATGAAGGTTATGATATTCTTTTAGGATTAGATGACTCTTTAATAAAAGAAGCTGAAGAAAATGATTTATTTTTAGAGCATAAAATTAAAGACTTTAACTTAGATATAGATTGGGATAATAAATTTTTTACACCATTTGATTATGGTTATTTTAGTTTTATCTATGATCAAACAAAGCTTTCCTCACCACCTCAATCTTTTGATGAATTAGCATCTAGAAATGACATTTCCTTAATAATAATGGATCCCAGATATTCAACTCCTGGTTTGGGATTAGCTAAATGGATTAATCAAATATACCAAGAAGACACTGTTGAATATTGGAAAAGTTTACAAGATCAAATTGTTATTACTTCTAAAAGTTGGTCTGATGGATATGGATTATTTTTAGAGGGAGAGAGTGATGTTGTTTTGAGTTATAATACTTCACCTGCATATCATTCATTAATTGAAGATAATTCAAATTATCAAGCATTAAACATGATTGAGGGCCATGCTATTCAAATTGAAGTAATGGGTATTTTAAAAAATGCAAATAACATTGAATTAGCAAGAAAATTTTTGGAATTTTCACTATCAGAAAATTTCCAACAATATATTCCGCAAGGTAATTGGATGTATCCAGTTATTGATCTTCAAAATTCTCAAAGTGATTTCTATAGCGCAGCGCCAAAACCTAAGTCCTTAGAACAAATATTTCCTTCTTTTTCTGAAAAAGAAAGTTGGATTTCAAATTGGGCAGCTTCATTGAATGAATAAATTTATTAGGTATATGGAAGCCTACTCAATTAGGCTTCCCTATATATTATATATAGGTACTTTTTTTTTTATTTTTATAAGTGGAATTTTTTTTTTCATTCAAGCACCAGATAATTTTAATTTTATTATTTTGAATTATTCAAATGCAATTTTTTTTACTTTTTTACAGGCTATCGTAGCTACATTTTTTTCTTCACTTTTAGGCTTTATTTTTAGTTTGATTTTATATCTTTCTGGGAAGAGTCAGAGATTAATCTCTGCTTTTTTAAATTTTTGTTTTATATTGCCTGTAATTTTTGTCTCTTTTGGAGTTATTTTTTTTTATAGTTCTAATGGTGTTTTAAGCAGGCTTTTTAGTCTTCTTTCCTTAGATTATGAATTAAAAATTTTTTCATTTATTGGAATTATTTATGTAACTTCATATTTTAATATAGCTTTTAACGCTAATTTCTTTTTTCGAAAGTTGGTTAACTTACCTGAGAATTATATAAAACTGTTAAAATCAAATGATATTCCTTTTTTAACGGCTGTGAGGTTACAAATTAGAAAGTACCTATTTCAAGGTTATCGGTCTATATTAATTCTCACAATAATTTTTTGTGCAAGTAATTTTACTATACTTTATTTACTATCAGGTTCGCCCCACCTAGTGACTATTGAACTTTCAATCTATCAATCAATTATTTTTAACGCTGACTTATATTCAGGAATAACACTAGGTATAATCCAATTAATTTTAATGTTAGTTTTAGCGAGTTTGATTATGTTTAATCAAAATTATGATCAATCTTTAAATTTCAGCAAATCCTGTATGAGGATTTTTTCCAAAAGTAGTTTTATCTCAATTGGATTTTATTTGATTCTTTTCTATTTTCTAATCCCTTTTCTTATTTTAATAAAAGGCTTATTCAACTTTAATTTACAATTAGTCTTATCACCAAGTTTTATTAATAGTATTTTTAATAGTTTTATGATTTCTTTTGTATCAGTCTTTTTTGCAGTCTCAATTTCGCTTTCTACGTTATTTATTTATAGGTCTTTCCTGGAACGAAATAGTAGATTGCATAAATTAATTTTTATTTCTATAACAATACTTCTTTTTATTCCTTCCCTTAGTCTTTCTTCAATTATTTTTTATTTGAATTTTAATTTAAATTTCATTTTATCAAATTTTTTTATTGTTTCTTTAATCAATAGCTTTTTTATTACTCCTATCGTTTTTGTATTTTTATCTAGCAAGTTTATTCATAATTATTTTTATGAATATAAGCATTGTGTTTTATTAAATATTTCACCAATGATAAGAATATTTAAAATTGATATTCCAAAAATTAAAAATGAATTAATTTTAATAATCTCAGCTATCTTTGTTTTGAGTTTGGGCGACTTAACTTCTGTAACTATATTTAATGATAGTTCTTTTCGAACTATCCCTCTATTTATCTCCCAGCTATATAATAATTATAAATATGATGATGCCTTTTTTATATTATCATTATTTATAATTTTTCTTTTTTTTGTCATGTACATGCCCAGTAGGTTATTAAAAATAAATGCTTAAACTTAATAATCTTTCTTGTTCATTCGACTCTTTTAATACTAATTTTAATATAGAAATTGCCCATACCGGTATAATAGGAGTAGTAGGTAGAAGTGGATCGGGAAAATCTACTTTATTAAACTTGATCGCTGGATTTATTCAACCTCATTCAGGAGAAATATTTTACCAAAACTCATTTTTAAATGATTTAGAACCCTCACAAAGAGATCTATCCATTTTATTTCAAAATTATAATAATTTTGATCATTTAAATGTTTTTGAGAATGTTATTTTAGGTATTGATCCTCAAATGAAAAAAACACCTAGTAACTATAAAATAACTAGGGATATTTTAAAAAAACTCTCACTTGATATTGATATAGACACTCCAGTAAATTTACTTTCTGGCGGTGAACAACAACGAGTTTCTATCGCAAGATGTTTGATCAGAAATAAATCAATGCTATTGCTAGATGAACCTTTTAATTCACTAGATCCCGGTCTTAGAAGAGGTCTTTACGAAGATGTCTTAATGATGACAAAAAAAACACCTAATTTACTTACATTAATAAGTAGTCACTTAATTGATGAGCTAAGAAAAATAACGAATGCATTTATTTTTTTACATCAAGGAAAAATAATAGGTAATAAGATTTTATCTTTTAAGGAGTTATCCACTAATAAATTTTTTAAAGAATATTTGAAATAAATTTATCAACTTCTAATTCTAGCTTTTTTAATTTTTTATCATTTCTTCCGGACACTATTGTGAGATATAAATAATCTAAAAGATGACATATTGGTAAATAATGAAATATTTCTTTGACAGATATTTTTGAATAAATCGAAAGTTTGTGAACTTGTTTTTCATTTAATTTTTCTAAATAAGCAAACATTGCAAGATCATAACCTCGAGAAGATAATACACAGTAGTCCCAATCTAAAAAAAAAATCTTATTTTTTTTTAAATATATATTTTTTAAATGTAAGTCTCCATGACAAACAAAATCTTGAGGATAAGTTTTTAGATATTTTTTTAATTGGTGAATTTTTTGATTAATTTTATAATACTTAGGATTATGGTAGATGTAAGAATAGATTTCATTTAATAAACTTTCTTTTACAATTCTTTTATCTATAGAATTAATTTTTCTAGTTTGAGCAAGAAAAACCTTTAATAATTTTTCATCATTAAATAATTTTTTTATAGTTAATTGATGATCGGAATTTAATTCATCAATTTCAATAATATTTTTTGAAATAACTTTATGCCTAGGGCTTAAATTTAGTTTATATGTCTGATCATAAATTTTTCTAAAGTCTGATAATTTTCTTCTATGATAACTGGCAAAAGATAATTGATTATAAATCTTATAAATTTTTTGATTAGTCAAAATTTTATATACTGAAGAAAACCCTTCATTTTGACCTTTAAGTGTTATCATTTGATTGAATTACCTAGCTAATTTGTGATTGTTTTTCATAAAAATACATATATTACTCTATCTGTACTATTTAAGGCTAATTATATTTGAATTAATAAATTTTGTTTCCCAAAAAAACTTAGTTTGACGATTTGAAGTTGATTAACCTTATTATTTAAGAAAGGTAATACGAATGACTACTGGAACAGTGAAATGGTTTAACCCAAAAAAAGGTTTTGGGTTTATTGCCCCTGATGGCGGAGATAAAGATATCTTTGTTCACATTACAGCTGTTCAACAAGCAGGTTTAGACCGCCTTGATGAAGGTGACAAAGTCGAATTTGAAATTGTTGAAGACAAAGGCAAATCCAAAGCTGATCAACTAAAAAAAATCTAGTTGATCTTACGCAAACTTTTTATTTTATCGTAGGCTTGATTTATCTCGGATAGTCTGTCTTCAGATTTAATGATCAATTCTTGAGGTACACCCTGAGATCTTAATTGATCGGGGTGTAACTCTTTACTTAATTGTATCCACTTCTTTCGAATTTCTTCATTACTAGCTTCTTTATTAATTCCTAGAATTTTATATGGATTAGTTTGTTTATCCAGCCACAAAGATTGTATGCTTTCATACTGATTTCTTTGTAATCCAAAATATTTAGCACAACCCTCAATAAACTGAATTTCTGATCTACTGATCTCTCCATCTGCTTCTGCGATATAAAATAAAAGATTAATAATTTGTTCTAAAACCTGAGTTTGGTTTCTAAAAATCATTCCTAGTTGTTGAGCATATTGATGATAGTCGTCAGATGATTTTTTTGCCTCATTAAATATTTTTCCCACATCGCTTTGAAAATTAGGTGGAATCTGAAATTTTTCTTTAAATGCTAAAACTTCATCTGAGGTAACTTGACCATCTGCTTTCGCTAGTTTTGCAGCAAGAATAATAACGCCAACTGTAATGACTTCTTGTGTTGACTGAGCTGTTCCTTGAAAACTACTCGATTGACCTCTGATTTTGTCAACACTATGACCAGCAATAACTCCCAAAAGCGCACCGATAGGCCCACCTAGAGCAAATCCAAAGGTTCCCGCTAGTAATTTCCCCCAAATGCTCATGATAAAAGTTTATTGGCAATCCATGTTCTTATCTCAAAACCATATCGTTTATACTCTTTATAAAGATTTTTATGCATTTGAAGATTTTCTTCATAAATCCTAATTTCATTTGGTTTTATAACCTCTTTATTAAAGTGAATTTCAAACTCTTTTAACATAGAAAAAAAAGCAGGTGCATTGCAGTCTGCAAGACTAACTTCATTGGAAGCTAAATATTTTTCCTCTTTTCTAATATTATTGATTAATAGAAGATGGTTTTCAATTTCTTTAAAAATGTTTTCAATCATCAGCCCATCAGAAGGATGAGAAGTAATTTTAACAAGACCAAAAAGTTTTCGAATACTACCAACTAGCTTCTCATCAACCAAGGTAGCAAGAAACCGTATTTTCGAATTGACATTTGGATGATCAGAAAGCAGCGATGGTTCTGGGTATTTTTCTTCTAAAAATTCTAAAATCGCCCCAGAGTCTGAAATCATTAATCCGTCAATTGACAAACACGGAACCGTAGCAGTAGGAGAAAAAGATCCATAGTTATTGATCGCTTCAATTTTATCTATTTCAATAGATTTAAAATCGAGAATAAATTCAACTTTTGAGCAAGAAACGCTATGAGAGTTGGTATAAAGTTTTAAATTCAAAAAATTTTATTTAAGCCATTCATCAGCTTTATTATTCTGTTTGAGTGTACCTTCATTTCCATGAGCAAAGTGTTTGGTCATATCAGGGTAATACTTATAAGCTATAGGCTTTCTGCCCATCGCCACTGCCATTTCTCTTACATGATGAGGGTCTGCGCCACAGCAAATACCAATAAAATTGACATTTAAATTAATGCATTGTTTTGTAAATTCAGCCATTTCAAATCGGTTACATGTTAGACCATCTAATGCTATATGGGAAACGTTCCCAGTAAGACATCCGCAGTTAGGATCTTCTATATACATATGAGTTGGGAATTTTTCATTTGTTCGGTAGGGCACAGGAAGTGCCGCAACATGACAAGAAACCTTTTCTCTAATGCTCGGTAATAATTTCATTGTCATATCAGGACCACGATAGCAGTTTAATCCAACAACATCTGCTCCATGATCTTCAAGTATTTTGCATGCCTCAGCGGCTGTATGACCTTCTCTCGTTTTATCTCCTTTAGGAATTGCTAAATTTACAACAGCAATTAGTCCAGCATCTTTTATTTCTTTTAAAGCAAGTTTTGCTTCTTCAGTCCAGTTGATAGTTTCAGCGATAACAAAATCAACTCCTGCTTCTTTGGCCCATCCTATTTGTTCAGCAAACATCTTTTGGCAATCAATATGAGATTGTTTATCAGTTGGGCTATATATATTTGTATTAGCAACATTCCCGGCGATCATCAAATCTAATTCAGGAAATTCATCAGCAGCGTCTTTGGCAATCTTCAGAGCATTTCTTTGGAGAGGTTCTAGTAATTCTTCTTTTCCAATTAATCGAAGTTTTTCACGATGACCATAATAGGTGAAGGCTTGTACAACATCACTTCCTGCTCGAATGAACTCTCGGTGAAGTTGAGTAACAACTTCGGGATGTTCTAGTACAACTTCAGGAACATAAGCTCCTGCTTGTAAATAGCCTCTACGCTCCATAGCAAAAAGATAACCCTCGGCACATAAGACTGGACCGGCATTTAATCTATCAATTAAATTCATCAAACCTCCAATTTTTAAAAATACTAATATTTTGAGAAAACAATTTCTATTTAAAATTTACATTAATCTTTCACTCTATTGATAATTAAATATATTAATAAGTGATGACACATTTCTCCAATCCAGATTATATCGTAATTGGCTCGGGTTCGGCCGGTTCAACCATTGCATATAGGCTTGGAGAGAGCGGAACTAATCAAGTTCTAGTTTTGGAATTTGGTGGAACTGATATCGGACCATTTATCCAAATGCCTGCAGCTCTGTCTTATCCTATGAATATGTCTCGCTATGATTGGGGGTATAAAGCTGAACCTGAGTCCAGTTTGAATAATCGATCTATTGTATGTCCTAGGGGTAAAGTAATTGGAGGGTCGTCTTCAATTAATGGAATGATTTATGTTAGAGGTAATCCCGGTGATTTTCATTACTGGGCGCAAGACGGAGCTACCGAATGGGATTATAAAAATGTACTCCCTTACTTTCAAAGAATGGAAACAAGTCATGGTTTTCAGTCAGAATTTCGAGGAAGCAATGGCCCATTACAAGTTTCTCGGGGCAAAAGGGATAACCCATTGCACTCGGCATTTGTTAAAGCCTCTGTAGAAGCAGGATATCAAAAAACAGAGGATTATAATGGTTATCGACAAGAGGGATTTGGTCCAGCGGATATGACCGTTTGGAAGGGTTCTAGGTTTTCTGCTGCTAAAGCTTATTTAAGACCTGCTTTAAAAAAGAAAAATGTGCAATTACTTACAGGAGCCTTAGTCGAAAAAATTATTTTTGAAAATAAAAAAGCAGTAGGAGTTCAATTTTCTCATCAAGGTCAAAGTAAAATTATTAAAGTTAAAAAAGATATTGTTTTATCAGCGGGATCAATTAACAGTCCTGCAATTTTACAAAGATCCGGTATAGGGAATGCAGAACAATTAAAAGAATTAGGAATTCCTGTTGTATGTCATAGCCCCGGAGTAGGAGAAAATTTACAAGATCATTTAGAGGTTTATTTTCAGGTTCAATGTTTACAGCCCATTACACTTTATAAATATTTAAATCCTATTTCTAAATTATTAATAGGAATGCAATGGACGTTTTTTAAAAGTGGGCTTGGTGCATCTAATCAGTTTGAGACACTTGGATTTATTCGTTCTGATAAAAATATTCCATACCCTGATATTCAATTTCATTTCCTTCCAGTCGCTATTCGCTATGATGGAAAAGCTCCAAGCGAAGGTCATGGTTTCCAATTGCATGTTGGGCCCATGCGCTCTGAGTCCAGAGGCTATGTGCGAATACAATCCTCTGACCCTAAAATAGCACCTAAGATTAAATTCAATTATATGAGCCATGAAAATGACTTTCCTACATTTCGAAAAGCACTAAAATTAAGCAGAGAGATTTTATGCCAAGATGCATTAAAGCCTTTTAAAGGGCCAGAAATTCAACCTGGAGATGAAGTCACCTCAGACAAAGGTTTGGATGAATTTATTAAAAATCATTGTGAGTCTGCTTACCATCCTTGTGGTACATGTAAAATTGGTCAAAAAGATGATCCTACTACTGTTGTAGAAAATAATTGTAGTGTAAAAGGTGTATCAAATTTATTTTTAGCTGACTCCTCTATTTTTCCTCGTATTACTAATGGCAACTTGAACGCTCCAACAATTATGACGGGGGAAAAAGCATCTGATTACATTTTAGGAAGAGACCAATTATCACCTTCAAATTTAGAGCCTTTTTATCATTCCAATTGGAAAAACTCCCAAAAATAGCTCTTCCAATATAAAAAATAGAATTAGGTTTTTTAAAAATTCAAATTTATAATTAATTTTTTAAATTTAGGACAGGAGGATTAAAAATATGTTTAAGTTTAAGGCGTTGATTAGCGTAGTAACTCTATCATTATTTTTTTCATACTCATCTAAAGCAGTTGAGTCTCAGGATCCAATTAAGTTGACTTTGCATGATTGGACTGGGCAACTAATCACAACAAATATTATGGCTGAGGTTTTAAAAGAGGCTGGTTATAATATTGAATTAGTACAAGCTGATTACATTGCACAATTTGCAGGTCTTCAAACTGGAGATTTACATTTAGCGATGGAGATGTGGGAAACAACAGGAAGAGATGCGATAGATGAATATACACCGGATGGAAGAGTTATTAATGTAGGTTCCACTGGTATGGACGCCATTGAAGAATGGTGGTACCCATCTTACATGAAAGATGAATGCCCCGGATTACCTAATTGGGAAGCTTTAAATGAATGTGCCGAGGCTTTCTCTACTATGGAAACAGCTCCTAAGGGTCGATATCTAGGAGGTCCTGTAACTTGGGGCGGATTTGATGATGAAAGAGTTGAGGCTCTTGATTTAGATTGGGAAGTTATACATGCAGGTACTGATGCAGCTTTATTTGCTGAGCTAGAGTCAGCTTATCAAAGAAAGGCTCCTATCATGCTTTGGATTTATGCTCCTCATTGGGCTCCATCAAAATTTGAAGGAGAATTTGTTGAATTCCCAGCTTATACTTCAGAGTGTTATAATGATCCCTCATGGGGGATTAATCCAAATTCCGCATATGATTGTGGTAAACCACGTGGTCCGATTTGGAAAGTAGCTTCTAGTCAGTTAAAAGATAAATGGCCAGGTGCATACGATGCTGTTGAGGCATTTACAATCTCTAATGATGAAATGGGACAAATGGTTGCCGCAGTAGATCTTGACGGTAATTCGGTTGAAGCAGTAGTTGCAGACTGGATGAATAATAATAAATCAAGATGGCAATCTTGGATTAAATAATAAATCTTCATTGTGGGGGCTTTGCCCCCACATCTACAAACGATTAGTCTGGTGCTTTTATCAAAAAAAAAATTTACTTTTATATTTTTATTTTTTGTTACTTTATTAGTTTCTTTATTTTCTAGCGATTTTTTAAAATCCAATGATTTAGGATGGGCTCTAAAATTTCCAAATTCTCTAATATTCCCTTTTAAACTATATATTTCCTGGTCAATTAAATGGTTGATTGAAAGTGCTACATTCGGACTTTTTACATTTAATGATTTTACCAGGTCAATATCTTGGATAATTGAACAGCCCTACGAAATTATTTTGTCTTTTTTTGCTGAGGGTTTCTACAAAGGCCAAGGTAGCCAAGCAATATTAATTTTAAGTCCTTTAAGCTGGATAGCTATGATTGGTATAATGACTATTGTAGCTATTAAAATAAAAGACCTTTCACTAGCTTTATTAACTTTTTTTGCTTTTCTTTATTTAGTCATTTTTGATCAATGGCATAGTTCTATGGTTACACTAGCCTCTATATTTATTGCGGTTCCATTTGGTGTATCAATAGGAATGTTTTTTGGAATCCTAAGTTACAAAAGTTTAAATACCTATAGAATTGTAAATCCAATATTAAATTTGATGCAAACTATGCCGGTTTTTGCTTATTTGGTTCCTGTCTTGGTACTATTTGGGTTTGGACCTGTGTCAGCCTTAATAGCCACAATAATTTATGCTTTACCTCCTATGGTTCATACAACTTATTTGGGTCTTAAGGGAATCAATCCTTCTATCGTTGAAGCAGGAAAAATGTGTGGTTGTAATGACCATCAATTACTGTGGAAAGTAGAAATACCCTCAGCACTGAGTTCAATTAAATTAGGTATTAACCAAGTAATAATGTTGTCATTTAATATGGTCATAATTGCTTCTATGATTGGAGCGGGCGGATTGGGTTATGATGTTTTAACATCTTTAAGGAAATTAGATATTGGAGGAGGAGTGGAGGCTGGCCTTGCAATCGTGATCCTGGCTATAGTTTTAGATAGAATGAGTTTTGCATTCATAGGCAAACATAAAAAATTTAAAAATGAAAATTTAAATTTTTATAAAAAGTATTTTCATTTACTAATAATTATTTTTTTAATTTTGATAACTTATATTTTTGGATTTTTCATAGATTTATTTAAATCATATCCTGAAAATATTACCTTAAGCACTTCAGCATTTTGGGAAAAATCAATTAAATTCATAAATGTAAATTATTATGATCAGTTAGAGATATTTAAGTTTTATATTTTAAAATATTTTATGCTTCCCATTAAAAGCTTTTTCTTATCAATACCCTGGCCTTGGTTTATATTTATTTTAGTTTTATTAGGGTGGTATTATGGAAAATCTAAGTTAGCCCTTTTAAATTTAATTTTATTATTATTTATTGTTGTTAATGGGTTGTGGCTCAAAGCTATGGTTACAATTTATTTATGTGGTGCCAGTGTTATACTAGCATGTATCATAGGAGTTCCCTTGGGTATTTGGGGCGGATTAAACGACAGAGCTAATAAGATTCTATCAAGTATTATGGATACACTTCAAACTTTACCAAGTTTTGTGTATCTCATCCCTGTCGTCATGTTATTTAGAGTTGGAGATTTTACGGCGATGTTAGCGGTAATTTTATACTCTTTGGCACCAGCCGTTAAATACACAATTCATGGTATAAGAGGTATTAATCCAGAAATCATTGATGCTGGCGTTGCTAACGGTTGCAATAAAAAGCAATTACTTTTCAACATCCGATTACCTTTAGCTTTGCCAGAAATCTTGCTTGGGATAAACCAAACAATCATGTTGGCTTTATCGATGTTGGTTATTACAGCCTTGGTTGGAACGCGTGAGTTAGGTCAAGAAGTTTATATAGCACTAACAAAAGCTGATATAGGAAGAGGTTTGGTTGCGGGTCTTTGTGTAGCTTTTATTGCTATTATTTCAGATAATCTAATCAAATCGGCTAGTAAAACATTAAAAGTGAAGTATGGTTTTCTATAGATGAATACAATAGAAAAAATAAAATCCTTATCTATTTGGAGTCATGAATTAAAAATTAATCCCTTAGAGGGTGGTATAACAAACTTAAATTTTTTAGTTAATCATGGAAATGATAAATTGGTAGTTCGATTAGGACAAGATATACCGGAGCATTTAGTGTTCCGTTCTAATGAAATAAATGTAAGTAAAGCTGCATATGAAATTGGTGTATCTCCTAAGTTAATTCATAGTGAACTAGGAGTTCTAGTTTTAGAATATATTGAAAGTGAAACTTTAAATCCCACAGGAGTTCAAAAAAACTTAGACAGGATCATACCAGTGATAAAAAAAATTCATAATGAAATTCCTAACTTTTTATCTGGACAACCAGCTATGTTCTGGGTCTTCTATGTAATTAAGTATTATGCTAATTTTTTAAGATCAAATCATAGCAGTCATCAAGATAAGATTGATGATCTACTGTATAAAGCATCCAAATTAGAAAAATTATCTTCACCTAGAGAAATAGTTTTTGGTCATAATGATTTTTTGGCTGCTAATTTTTTGGATGATGGATCTAAGATATGGGTGGTTGATTGGGAATACGGAGGCTTTAATGACCCCTTGTTTGATATTGGTGGATTAGCTTCAAATAATGATTTTAATCAAGATTTAGAGAAAGAGGCTTTAGAGATGTATTATGAAAAAACTTTAACAAATGACGTTTTATTAAAATATAACTCAATGAAAACAGCTAGTTTGCTTAGAGAGACTATGTGGAGCATGGTTTCAGAAATTACTTCCAAATTAGAATTTGATTACGGTCTATACACCCAAGAAAATTTGAGTAAATTTAATGAGGCATTTGAGAGTTTATAAATGATTACAAATTCTAAAATTATTATTGTTGGAGGAGGTATTGTTGGATGTTCTACAGCTTATCATTTGGCTCACCTTGGATTAGAAGTTTGTTTAATTGAGAGCGGAAAACTCACCTCAGGCAGTACCTGGCATGCTGCTGGATTAGTAGGACAACTTAGAACTAATGCAAATATTACACAACTATTAGGATATTCTGTTGATTTATATACTCGCTTAGAGAAAGAAACGGGACTTAGTACAGGATGGAAGATGAATGGTGGTTTACGTCTTGCTTGTAACAAAGAACGCTGGCAGGAAGTACTAAGGCAAACGACAACAGCTCATTCTTTTGGATTACAGATGGAACTATTAACTCCAAAAGAGGCACAAGATCTCTGGCCGATAATGGATATTGAAGATGTTCATGGAGCAGCTTTTTTGCCCACAGATGGTCAAGCTAATCCTACCGATATTTCACAAGCTCTAGCTAGAGGCGCAAAAAATAAAGGAGCTCAAATCTTAGAGGAGACAAGAGTTACAAAAATAATTTTAGATGATGGCATTATTACAGGTGTCGAAACTGACAAAGGGATTATTAATTGTGAAAAATTAGTTTGTTGTTGTGGACAATGGTCTAGACAATTTGCTGAAACAGTGGGAGTGAATATTCCTTTAGTTTCATTTCAACATCAATACATGGTTACAGAGCCAATTGAGGGAGTTGTATCTAATCTCCCAACTTTAAGAGATCCTGACCGTTTAATTTATTTTAAAGAAGAAGTAGGTGGTCTTGTCATGGGGGGGTATGAGCCCAATCCTATCTCGTGGGCAGAAAAATCTGTTCCTGAGGATTTTCATTTTTCTTTGCTTGACTCTGATTATGACCACTTTGAACTTATTATGAATAATGCTTTAGGTCGAGTTCCAAAATTAGAAACAGCTGGAATAAAAGAGCTAATTAATGGTCCGGAAAGTTTTACTCCAGATGGAAATTTTATTTTAGGGGAGAGCCCAGAATTAAAGAATTTCTATGTTGGTGCAGGTTTTAATGCTTATGGAATAGCTGCCGGTGGTGGTGCCGGTATGGCATTAGCTGAATGGATAGCTAATGGCGCACCCCCTTATGATTTATGGCCTGTAGATATTAGACGGTTTGGTAAACCGCACCAAGATTTGGAATGGGTGAGAAAAAGAACTTATGAAGCATACGCAAAACATTACACCATGGCTTGGCCGTTCGAAGAGCATTCTTCCGGAAGGCCTTTTCAACAGTCGCCAATTTATGAGAATTTAAAAAATGCAAATGCTTGTTTTGGTGAAAAACTAGGGTGGGAGAGACCAAATTGGTTTGCCCCTAAATCAATGAAACCAGTCGATCATTATACTTATGATCGTCAAAATTGGTTTGAAGTAGTTGGGGAAGAGGTAAAAGCAACTAGGGAAAAAGCCGTATTAATTGATCAAACTTCATTTGCTAAGTTTGAAATATCAGGATCTCAAGCCTTAGATGCTTTGGAGTATCTTTGCGCAAATAATGTCAATAAAGAAATTGGCTCAACTATTTATACTCAAATGTTAAATAACCATGGGGGCATTGAGTGCGATGTCACTATTACTCGAATTGAAGATGATCGTTTCTATTTAGTAACAGGAACTGGCTTTATGACCCATGATTTTGATTGGATAAAAAGTAATCTCAAAGAATTTCCTGATGTAAAAATTGAAAATGTGACTTATCAAAAATCTGTTTTTTCACTTATGGGACCTAATTCACGATCTATCTTAGAAAAAGTTTCATCAAATGATTTTTCAAATGAGAAATTTCCTTTTGCCACTGCTCAATCAGTTAATATTGGCGATAAAATAGTTAGAGCTATTCGGATAACCTATATGGGTGAATTAGGATGGGAACTTCATTTTCCAATAGAAGATGCGAATTATGTTTATAATAAATTATTTGAAGTAGGTGAAGAATTAGGTCTAGTTAACGCAGGTTATAGATGCATTGAGGCTTGCCGATTAGAAAAAGGGTATAGAGCATGGGGTTCAGATATTGGCCCTGACCATACTCCGTTGGAGGCAGGATTAGGATGGGCAGTTAAATTAAAAAGCAATAAAGATTTTATCGGTAAATCAGCATTAATTGATCAAAAGAAAAATGGTGTAAAGAAGATTTTCGCCGCCTTTACAGTCGAAGATCCAAAACATATTCTTCTTGGAAGAGAAACTATTTATCGAAATGGAAAGCAAGTTGGATGGCTTTCGAGCGGAGGATATGGCTACACTATTAAACAGTCAATCGGCTATGGTTATATTAGAAGCCCAGAGTTTATAGATAACCAATTTGTTTTAGATGGCCAATATGAATTGGAAATAGCAACTAAACTGGTGCCATGCACGGTACATTTAAAAGCTCTTTACGATCCTGAAATGAAAAAAATTAAAGTTTAAGTTCTCTAATTTTTAATAAAGCAAATTTAGTAACTATATTTTGAGTTTTCTTACTATCAATAAGCTTAAGAATATCATTTTTTTTAAGGGGCAAAATATCAATATACTCTCCTTCTTCGGTATTAATAATTTTAAATTTTTTAATTACAGGAACCTCAGCCAAATAAATATCAGTAATTTCCTCTAAGCAATCTGGGGCAATGATAAGTGAGTCTATCTTTTTGACAGATAATGCTTGAACACCCAATTCTTCATGAATTTCTCTTAGAACCGCCTGTCTGCTGGTCTCTTTTTTTTTAATCCCACCTGCCACAATTTCTAAGGGGTATGTTTTAGTATTATTGAAAAAATAATTAGGCCTAAATTGTCTTATAAAATAAAATACTTTAATTTTTCTATTAAAACAGATTGCCGAGACACTTCTTCCGTTAAAAATGAAGTTTTCCTTAATATTTTTCGACTTATCTTTTTGATTAAAATTTATCTCTAGCTCATAAATATTTCTATAAATTTTATTTTTTTTAATTTTATTCATTTTTGTTTGGATCTTGTATCTTATTTTACATAGTTTATTTTATTCAATTCCAAATGAAAGTTTTAGTTGCCGTAAAAAGAGTAGTTGATTACAAAGTTCAAATTCGAGTTAAAAGTGATAATTCTGGTGTTGAAACACAGAATGTAAAAATGTCTGTTAATCCTCCGGACGAAAATGCTATTGAGGAAGCGGTTAAACTAAAAGAACAAGGATTAGTTAATGAAACTGTTGCAGTTACTATAGGTGATGACAAATCTCAAGACGTACTCAGAACATCAATGGCTATGGGTATCGATCGCTCTATTTTAGTTAAGACTTCAATCTCTTTAGAACCTCTGGCTGTAGCTAAAACTCTAGCTAAAATAATTGAAAAAGAAAATCCTGATCTAGTTTTATTAGGTAAGCAGGCTATTGATGATGACTCAAACCAAACTGGTCAAATTTTATCTACTTTATTGAATTGGCCGCAAGGATGTTTTATTTCTGAACTAAAAATAGAAGATAAAAAATTATTTATCTCAAGAGAGATAGATGAGGGGATTGAAAAACTTGAAACTAGTATACCGGCTGTTTTGACATGCGATTTAAGACTTAATACACCTCGATTTGCATCCCTACCAAATATTATGAAGGCTAAAAAAAAACCTTTGGATGTTATTGAAATAGATACACTAGGAATTGATATTGAATCAAAAATCAAAGTTTTAAATGTAGTCGAACCTCCTAAGCGCGAGGCTGGTATTATGGTCAACGATGTTAAAGAGTTGGTTCAAAAATTAAAATATGAGGCAAAAGTTATTTAAATGACAGTTTTAGTTATAGCAGAACATGATAACCAGAATTTAAAAAGTTCAACATTAAATACTATTACTGCTGCTACAAAATTTAATGATGAAATACATCTTATAATTTTAGGTAATAATATTGATAATTTGATTACGAATTCTCAATCTCTTCACAAAGTATCAAAAATTTTAAAATGCGATCATGAAAAATTAGAAAACTTCATACCTGAAATTTTAGCACCCGTAATCTCAAATATTTCAAATAACTATACTCATATTTTAGCTCCAGCTTCAACATTTGGAAAAAACCTTCTTCCCAGATTATCTGCTTTATTAGATGCTACTCAAATAAGTGATGTAATTGAAATTCAAAGTAAAAATACTTTTGTTAGACCAATTTATGCTGGTAATGCCATTTCGACTGTAGAAACAAATCAACAAATTAATTTACTGACCATACGCCCAACTGCCTTTGATAAATGCGAAGAAAGTGGGGGTAATGCTTCTATTGAAGATATCCAATTTTTAGACACCCAAACAAATACTAAATTTATTAGTAGGGAGGTTTCCAAAAGTGACAGACCGGATTTAACCAATGCAAGAGTTGTTGTTTCAGGTGGGAGAGGTATGGAAAACTCTGAAAATTTCAAATTACTTTATGAATTAGCTGATAAATTAAATGCTGCAGTAGGGGCCTCAAGAGCCGCAGTAGACTCAGGTTATATTGGAAATGAATACCAAGTAGGACAAACGGGAAAAATGGTTGCACCAGAATTATATATAGCGGTGGGTATTTCAGGGGCAATTCAACATTTAGCAGGCATGAAAGATAGTAAAGTTATAGTTGCTATTAACAAAGATGCGGAAGCCCCTATTTTTGGAATAGCGGATTATGGACTTTCAACCGATTTATTTCAAGCAATTCCCGAAATCATAAAAGAGTTGGATTTACTAAATAAGATAGAATCTTAACTTTTAGTATATAATAAAATTTATGAGCGATATCCAAAGAGAGGAAATGTCTTATGATGTTGTGATAGTTGGAGCTGGGCCCGCTGGACTTTCTGCAGCTATTAAACTCAAACAATTAAATAATCAATTATCTGTTTGTCTGTTAGAAAAATCAGCTGAAGTAGGTGCGCATATTTTAAGTGGTAATGTATTTGAAACAAAAGCTCTTGATGAACTAATCCCTAATTGGAAAGAGCTTAATGCACCAATTAATACAAAAGTAAATTCTGAGGAATTTTTATTTTTAACTAAAAAAAAAAGTTTTAAGGTTCCTAACTTTTTTCTTCCTCAGTCACTACAAAATCATAATAACTATATTATTAGTCTGTCTAATTTATGTAAGTGGCTAGGAGAGTTTGCTGAAAATTTAGGTGTAGAAATTTTTCCTGGATTTGCTGCAAGTAAATTGATTTTTAATGAAAAAGGAGAAGTTTCAGGAGTTCAAACTGGAGATATGGGCCTTGATAAGAATGGAAATCCAAAAGATAACTTTGAACCTGGCATAAATATCAAAGGAAAAGTGACAGTATTATCCGAGGGTTGCAGGGGCCATTTAGGAAAAGAAGTCATTAAGAAATTTAATTTAGAAGCAAACAATAAATCACCTCAACAATATGGGATTGGATTTAAAGAAATATGGGAGATTAATTCAGAAAATCATAAATTAGGTAAAGTTATGCATAGTGTTGGTTGGCCTTTAGAAAATGATACATATGGAGGAAGTTTTTGTTATCACGCAGAAAATAATCAAATCTTTTTAGGATATGTTATCGGACTAGATTACAAAAATCCTTATTTATCTCCTTATGATGAATTCCAACAATTTAAAACTCATCCAGAAATAAAAAAAATATTAACTGGTGGAAAAAGAATTTCATATGGAGCAAGAGCTCTTATTGAGGGTGGAATCCAAAGTCTTCCTCAAATGCATATGCCGGGGGCATTGCTAATTGGTTGTGATGCAGGAACGTTAAACATGCCCAAAATTAAAGGCTCTCATACTGCTATGAAAAGTGGAATCATAGCTGCTCAAGTAATTGATAAACACATTAGTGATGGTGAAAATTTATCAATTTATGAAAAAGAATTTAAAAATTCCTGGCTTTATAAAGAGTTGCATCTAGCTCGCAACGTCAAGCCGAGTTTTAAATGGGGCTTAATACCAGGGATGATAATCACTGGAATTGATCAGAAAATATTTGCAGGAAAGCTTCCATTTACTTTGCAGCATGATCATGCAGATCATGAAAGTTTAGAATTAGCAAAAAATTCTAAAAAAATTGAATACCCTAAATACGATAATCAATTTACCTTTGACAAACCTAGCTCTGTTTATCTATCTGGAACCAATCATGCAGAAGATCAACCTTGTCATTTATTGCTGAAAGACTCTGAACTTACAACTACATATACTCTAGAGGAGTATGATGAGCCCGCACAAAGATATTGCCCGGCGGGCGTTTATGAAGTGGAATTAAATCCTGAGACAAATAAACAATTCCTTAAAATTAATTCGCAAAATTGCATTCATTGTAAAACTTGTGATATTAAAGAACCTTCACAAAATATTGATTGGGTTGCTCCTGAGGGTGGGGGCGGACCTATGTATTCTGGAACTTAGCTAAAGCCAGTTTTTTTTCATAGCAAGAACATCTTCATCGCCTTGTAAGATAATAGATGAGAGGCTTTCAATCTTGGGTAACACGCTTGAAAAATAAATCATGGAGCTGGAGATTTTGGCATTTAAAAACTCCTCGTCCATTTCATTTTTATTTTTTAAATCAACTGATTTAGAAGCTGTTTTAATCATCATCCATCCACCAAAAACATAACCAAGCATCATTAAATAATTAACCCCAGATACTGCTGACCTCTTTTTATTATTAGAGATTGCAATAATATGATTAATAACTTTCATGCTTATATCAATTGATGCACTCATTCTTTGGCAGATATTTTGTAAATTTTGATTATCAGATTTTGAGATTTCAATTACTTCGCTTTTAATTTCAGAGATTAAATCAGTTATGGCCTTACCATTGTCTCTTAAGGTTTTTCTAAAAACCAAGTCATTTGCCTGGATTGCTGTTGTTCCTTCATAAATAGGTAAAATTCTAGCATCTCTATAGTGCTGCGCGATCCCAGTTTCTTCAATAAAGCCCATACCGCCATGAATTTGGATAGCGTTTGAAGTAATCTCAAGAGATCTTTCTGTTAACCATCCTTTAATAATAGGGATCATCAAAGAAGACTTTGATTCCCAGTAATCACTTTGTGAGGATTTCGTCATATCCAAAGCAAAACCACCATAAATGGCTAGAGCCCTCATCGCTTCAACTTCCGCTTTCATTGTAGAAGCTAGTCTCAAAACATCTGGGTGATCAATGATTGGATCTCCTTTTTTTCCATCAATGGGTATTCCTTGAACTCGATCAAAGGCATACATCTTCGATTGTTGAAAAGCTCTTTCTGAAACTGCCAAACCTTGAACGCCCACCGAAAATCTTGCATGGTTCATCATTTCAAACATTATGTTTAAACCTTGGTTTTCCTCGCCGACTAAATATCCTAAGGCACCTCCATTATCTCCAAATTGAAGAACTGCAGTTGGCGATCCTTTGACCCCAAGTTTTTTTTCAAGTGAAAGACAGGTAACATCATTTTTTTTACCAATACTACCATCTTCATTCGGAATGAACTTTGGAACAATAAAAACTGATATACCTTTGTTTCCCTCTGGGGCATCTGGTGTTTTTGCTAGAACTAAATGAATGATATTTTCTGAGAGATCATGCTCCCCATATGTAATATATATTTTTTGCCCAGAAATTTTGTAGTGACCATTTTCCTTGACTGCTTTTGTTTTTATTGAAGACAAATCAGTACCTGCTTGCGGTTCTGTTAAGTTCATGGTACCTGTCCATTCACCAGAAGCTAATTTGGGGATATAAAAATTTTTTTGATCTTCTGAAGCTGATTTCTGTAAAGCATAAATTAATCCTTGAGTAAGCAAATGACATAGCGCTAAGGACATATTAGAACTGTGCCATATTTCATTGACAGCTGCAGATAAAGTTACAGGAATTTGTTGTCCACCAAATTGTTCTTTGGCCTCTAGGCCAAACCAACCACCATCTCTTAAATTTTCATATGCTTCTTTATAACCTTGTGGAGTTTTTACCTCTCCTGAGTCCAATCTTTTTGAACCCTCATGATCACCCGATAGATTACATGGATCGAGAACCTCTGAGCCTATTTTCCCTGCCTCTTCTAATATCGCATCAACCAAGTCATCTGAAAAATGTTGATAATCAGGAATTTTAGTAAGATCTTGTAAGTTGATCAGATGTTTTATGACAAAGTTCAGATCTCTAATAGGAGCTTCATACATTTTTATTAAATATATACTTTTTTAGAATTCTTACCTAAAGAAATCAAAATTTCATGTTCGTTGGTGCCCAATTCGTGAGCTAAGTCTTCGCATGACTGATTGTCTCCTAAAATTTCTACAGGCTTACCAAGATATAAATTTTTTTCATCTACATTTGATACATCAATAGTAATTAGGTCCATAGATACTCTGCCGAGCACATTACAAGCCACTCCATCAATAAAAGTTTTTGCATTATTGCTCCCTGATCTTAAATAACCATCGGAATAACCAAAATCAATTGTAGCTACCTTAATATTTTTTTTAGCTTTAAATGTTTTACTGTATCCAACAGTTTGGTTTTTTTGTATTGACTCAATTTGTAAAATTGGTGCATAAATGCTCATAACACCTTTTAGTCCAAAAGATTTTTTTAAAAATGGATTTATACCGTAAAGACTTTTTCCTGGTCTGACATAATTTAAGTGAAAAGATTTTCCAATAAAAATTCCTGATGAGTTTGCAATACTCAAGGGTTTGTTAAATAGTTTATTTATTTTTTTTAATTGGTTTAATTGAAATTGACATGCCTTTATATTTTGTTCATCTGCTGAAGATAAGTGAGTCATTAAAAATTGAACTTTTTTTAAATGTACCAGTTCCATTGTTCGATTAATTTCTTCGATTTTAAAACCTAAACGATTCATTCCTGTATCAAAATGTAAAACAAAATTGGTATGAGGAATAAATTTATTAAAGATCTCCAATTGTCTGAAATTGTTAATAATCGGGGTAATTTCGTATCGCTTTATATAGTTACAAATTTCTTTAGATGTAGTCCCAGATAGCAAATATATATTTATCTTTTTTTTATGTTTTATTCTTAAATTAATCGCATCATCTAAACGGGCCACATAAAAATCATTACAACCATTTTTTTGGAGCAAATGTGAACATTGTTGCATACCGTGCCCGTAGGCGTCCCCTTTAATTACAGACATGATAGTAGAACTTCCGATTCTTTTTTTTAAAATATGGTAGTTATTTATTAAATTTTGGGTGCTGATATAAATTTGCTTATTATCAATTTTTTTCATTTTTAACAGTATATTTTGTTTCACTATATGAATTTTTTTACTTCTTCGAACCGTATAATTATCATAATATAAATGAATAAATAGGAAATGGAGGAATAAATGAAAAAACTACTTTCATTATTTTATAGTCTAGTTTTATTAGCCGGCTTATCTTCTGTAGCTAAAGCGGCTGATCCAATTAGAGTCCCAGTTTTAAACTGGTCAAGCCAAATCGTTATGGCGAACGTACTTGATCAAGTATGGAGAGAGATGGGCTACGAAGTTGAATTAGTCCCAGCCGAGTCAGTAACCAGATATGAGGCTTTAAGAGTTGGTGAATTACATGTTGCTCACGAAACATGGCAAGGAACAATGGCCTTACCATTCTATGAAGCAATGGATCGTGGTGGAGTAATTGACACTGGAAATCATCCAGCAGCTACTCATGAAGAAATGGGCGTACCTAACTGGGTTATCGAGCAAAACCTTTGCCCTGGTCTTCCTAACTGGGAAGCGATGTTATCAGATGAATGTGCAAAGAATTTCGTAACTGCAGACTCTGACGGCAAAGGAAGATGGCTAGAAGGCCCTATTGAATGGCACGGTAATGTAATGCCTGAAAGATTAGAAGCTTTAGGTTTAACTGATAAATGGATGATTAAATTTGCTGGAAGCGCAGATGCTCTTTGGGCGGAATTAGCTGCAGCAAAGAAAGAAGGAAGAGGAACTGTAATATTTAACTGGACCCCTAACTTCACTGACTATGAAGGTTTTACCATGATTGAATTCCCTCCTTTTTATCAAGGCTGTCGAATTGAAGATGGTGGAACTATGGAAACTGCCGGTTGTGGATCTCCAGTAGGTTGGTTGAAAAAAGGAGCTCATATTAAGTTCCCAATTACACATCCAAAAGCTTACAAGTTCTATTCAAAGATGGGCTTCACATCAGGTCAAATTGGTGAGATGGCAAACTACCGCGATAACTTGGGTATGAGCCATGCTGAAGCAGCAACTGCTTTTATTGAAGCTCACAGAGCTCAAATTGACGAGTGGATGCAATAATCTATTTTAATTCCCGCATTGTTAACTCAATGCGGGAGTTTTCTTTAAAAAGATTAATTAAAATAATTAAATGAGTAATACCTGTATATCTTGTAAGTCTGTTTACAAAATATTTGGAGACAATGCTCCTAAGTTATTTAAAGAGTCAAATGGCATTGTTGATCCTAATTATTTTCAATCCGAGGGATGCATTGTAGGTGTTAACAACGCTAGTTTTGAAGTCGATAATGGAGAAATTTTAGTTATTATGGGCCTTTCAGGCTCAGGAAAATCTACTTTATTGAGGTGTATTTCTAGATTGACCGAGCCTACAGCTGGTCAAATTATCCTCGATGGACATGATATGCTATCCCTTTCACCCAAAGAATTAATTGAAATTAGAAGAGAAAAAATGGGAATGGTTTTCCAAAACTTTGCTTTATTGCCTCATAAAACGGTTCTAGAAAATATTGCTTTCCCTCTTCAAGTTAAAGGAATTAACACCAAAGATAGTATTAATAAGGCATTAGAAATGACCGAACTTGTTGGGTTAAAAGGCAGAGAAAATTATTTTCCAAGGGAACTGTCTGGAGGTCAACAACAAAGAGTTGGAATAGCAAGATCTTTAGCGGTTGAGCCAGGTATTTGGTTCCTCGATGAACCGTTTTCAGCATTAGATCCATTGATTAGAAAAGAAATGCAAGATGAGTTTATCCGTCTTCAGTCTGTATTAAATAAAACTATCTTATTCGTAACTCATGATTTTGATGAAGCTCTACGTTTAGCAGATAGAATAGCGATTATGAAGGAGGGTGTTATTGAGCAATTAGATACTCCCGCTAATATAGTTTTAAATCCAGCAACCGATTACATTAAAAAATTTACTCAAGACGTACCAAGAGAAAAAGTATTAAAAATTGAGGATGTAATGTTCAAAAATAATATAGACTCAAAAGTCTCAATTAGTATTTCTAAAGACGATCTTATCGAAAAAGTTGCTGAAAAAATTCTTAGTTGTGATACCGCAGTTAATGTAGTTGATCCAAAGAATAATAACGTTGTTGGGTCAATCGATGCTCAAAAAATCATCAAGGTTATATTCAGTGAAAACAAACAGCATTAAATCCTCAAAAAATTTTCAATTTTTAATTCTTTTAATAATTTTTTTAGTTTTATATTTTGTAGTCCCACATTCAGAGACAAATTATTTATGGAGGTTGCCTTCAATACTTAATGAATTCCCTTTGTGGATAAACGATATAATTTATAAGTCTTTATATGTGTGGCTTCCAATTGAAGTTTACGACCCTGTCTTTGAAATGTATGAGAAAAAAGCTACATTCAGAGAAATCACAAAATTTTTATCACAAATCTTAAACATCCTGGTTCAATTATTTAGGGACATATTATTGGGCGGAACCAAAACCATTAAATTAATTTTAGGAGATAGTTTCGTATCAAAGCAAAATTTATTTATACCGGCCACTCCTTGGCCAGCTTTGGTGTGTGGAGTTGCTCTGATTGGTTATAAGTTGGGAGGTAGAAACTTAGCATTGCTTGGGGGTATTTCTGCTTTGTATATTGCAATTTTCGGCCAATGGACTCCATCTGTGCAAACATTTTCTTTTATTTTGCTTACTACGCCTATTTGTTTTCTTTTAGGATTGTCTTTGGGTATTTGGGGATATTTAAACAAAAAAGTCGAAACTTCCTTACAGCCTTTGCTAAATATAATGCAAACGATGCCACAGTTTGCTTATTTGGTGCCAATCATAGCTCTTTTTGGATTAGGTGATCATGCGGGTTCAATCGCAACTATCATTATTGCTACCCCCCCTATGATTAGGAACACAATCTTAGGACTTAAAAAGATACCAGCCGAAGTAGTAGAAGCTGGTATAATGAGTGGTTGCACTAAGTTTCAACTTTTATTCAAAGTTCTTATTCCTACGGCTAGAACCGATATTTTAAACGGAGTAAATACTGTGATTATGCAGTGTTTAGCTATGACTGTAATAGCTTCGTTTGTTGGAGCAAAGGGTTTAGGATTAGATTTGAAAATTGCTCTAAATTCATTGCAAATTGGAAGAGCATCTGAAGCTGGATTGTGTATTGTTTTAATTGCTGTAGTTCTTGACAGATACTCCAAGGCTTGGGCCGCAAAACAAAGAGACTACTTTGAAAATTTAAATTTTTATGAAAAAAACAAATATGTTATTTTCTTTGTATTAGCTCTTATTGCATTTTCATTCCTTTCTTTTATCGGAGGTTCTTTTTTTGATAAAATAAATTATTTTCATTATATCCCCCCTGAAAAAGGCCTAACTATTGCTACTAAAATTGATGGAATTGTTGATTGGGTTTGGGATACATTTTTTTATTCATTAAATATTTTTAACAAGTTTGTCTTAACTAATATTTTGGGCCCCATGAAACATAGTTTTTTAAATATGCCAGTATTTGCAACATTCATTTTAGTTATGGGTGCAGCATATATTGTAAGCGGGGTAAGATCTTCAATTATTGTTGGATGTATGTTGCTTTTTATCGCATTATCTGAATATTGGGATAGAGCCTTAATCACAGCATATATGGCAACCTTTGCCGTCTTAGCTTCTGCATTAAATGGAATAATCATAGGTTCTTTAGCTTCTCAAAGTGAAAGAGCCTCCAGAATTACACTTTCCGTTTGTGATTTTTTTGAAACATTTCCATCATTTATTTATTTAATCCCAGTTATCTTTTTATTTAATATTACTGACACCTCTGTTTTAATTGCTGCCATAATTTATGCTACTGTTCCAGCCACACGATATACAGTTTGGGGTTTTAAAAGTGTACCCCTAGAGTTGCATGAAGCTGGAGATATGTCAGGTGTTTCAAAAAGACAAAAATGGATAAATATAGAACTTCCTTTAGCCATTCCACATATTTTGCTGGGTATTAATCAAACAGTTGTCTTTGCATTGCAAATGGTCATTCTTGGAGCTCTTATAGGTACGGATGATTTAGGACAAATGATTTTTGCGGCTTTATCTAGGAGTGATGGTGCTGGAATATCAGTTACGTTAGGTTTATTTGTTTCATTCATGGCTATAAGCGTTGATATCATTATTAGAAAATGGGCTGAGGAAAGAAAAAAAATTCTTGGCATTGTTTAGATGCTTAAATTTTATTACCTATCGTTAGCTATTTTATTTGAGGTTGCTGGAACAATTTCTTTAAAGCTATCAAATGGATATACAAAAATTTTTCCAACAATAGTCATGGCCTTAAGCTATGCGATTTGTTTTTTCTTTCTATCAAAATGTTTAAATGAATTTAATTCTATTGGTTTCGTGTATGCTATTTGGTCTGGAGTTGGGATAGTTTTAATTTCTTTATTAGGAGTATTCTTCTTTAATAATATAGTTGATATTTCAGGTATATTGGGACTGTCTCTAATTATAGCTGGAGCAATTATATTGAATTTATTTTCTAAAATGTCTCAATAATGATCATCCCAAGAGTAACTAAACCTTATGAACCTGGATTGCCAGCCCTAGGCAATGATTTAGAAAATTATTTAGTATCAGCCGGTGGATCGGTCACTATTAAATTAGAGCCAGGTGATAAATTCAAAATTATTAATTTAGAAGGCCTTCAGCAGGCTGAACTGGTTGGATTCAATTCAAAGGGTGAATGTAGTTTATCACCATTAAGCTTGAAAAGTGAACATAAAGGCGAACTTACTAAAAAAATTTTAACAAGCAATGAAGAGTCTGCACAAATAGCTTTTTCAAAATTAAAAAGACTAGGACATGAGGTTAACTCTATTAATCAATCTATTCTCGTCTTTTCAAATCAAGCTCAAGCTAATAGTATTGAGGAGTTTGAGTCCAATGACTCATCAATTTGCATTATTTCAGCTCCTGGAGAAACTGAAATAACACACGAAAATATTCCCGCTTCAGAATTGAGAATTATAGTTCAAAGATCTAGAAAAAGAGAAGAGGGGGAGTTTTTATTACCCGATCCTTTAATGGATCCTGTCGAGGAAATTTTTGTAAATCGTTATACGGCAATGTCATATGAAGTTAAAGAAGGTGACTTTATTCAAATAATAGACATCTATGGAAGGCAGTGCTCTGATTTTATGGCTTTTGATGCTGACAAACTTCAGAAAGGCCAAGAACTTGCAATCGATACCACTAACAGTAGATATTTGATGGGTTCAGCGTTTCCTATGCCTGGACTCCACTCTAAATATTATGATGAAAATCAATTCCCAATGGTGGAGGTTTATAGGGATACCGTAGGAAGACATGACACTTTTGGAACAGCCTGCACCTCAAAATTTTACGATGACTTAGGTTATTTTGGTCACCCAAATTGCTCTGATAACTTTAATAGAGTCCTCGATAAATTTACTTTAAGAAAAAGATTAGGCTGGAATGCCATAAACTTATTTTATAACACGGCAATTGATGCAAATAATTCTTTAATTTTTGACGAGCCCTGGTCCAGGCCAGGTGACTATGTAATGTTTAAAGCATTAAAAAACTTAGTTTGTGTATCTTCAGCATGTCCTGATGATGTGGATGCGGCAAACGGATGGAATCCAACAGACATATTTGTTAGAGTTTACAGGCCCAATAAGCCTTTTAGTAAAGGAGTAGCGTATAGAATGAAAGCAGATTCAGAACCAAAATTAACCAAAGAAACTGGGTTTCACCCAAGAGTTGCCGCATTAACCGAAAATATAGTTGAGTACAAAGGTTTTTGGCTTGCATCTAACTTTAACAATTATGGTGCTTTGCAAGAATACGAGGCCTGTCGGGAAAGAGCTATCATTATGGACTTGTCCGCACTTCGAAAATTTGAAGTTAGAGGCCCTGATGCAGAAGAGTTACTTCAAAGAACTTGTACTCGAAATATAAGAAAGCTTTCTGTAGGACAAGTTGTTTATACCGCAATGTGTTATGACCATGGCGGCATGTTGGACGATGGCACCGTTTTTAAAATGACCCATGATAATTTTAGATGGATTTGTGGTGATGAGTATTGTGGTGAGTGGTTAAGAAGTAAAGCTAAAGAAATGGGTTTAAAAGTTTGGATTAAATCATCTACAGATAATCTCCATAATGTTTCCGTCCAAGGACCTAAGAGTAGAGAAATTCTTAAAAAGATTGTTTGGACGCCACCTCATCAAACTACTTTAGAGGATTTAGAATGGTTTAGATTTACTGTCGGTCGTCTTCATACGCTTGATGGAATCCCGATCATGGTATCAAGAACTGGTTATACGGGGGAACTAGGTTATGAAATCTTTTGTCATCCAAGTAAGGCTACAGAAATTTGGGATGCAGTGATGGAAGCAGGAAAAGAATTTGATATTGCTCCTATGGGTCTTGATGCTCTAGATTTGGTGAGAATTGAAGCTGGATTAATCTTTGCTAATTATGAATTTGATGATCAAACAGATCCTTTTGAAGCAGGAATAGGGTTTACGGTTCCATTAAAATCAAAAGAGGATGACTTTATTGGTAAAGATAATTTAATTAAAAGAAAAGCTAATCCACAAAGAAAATTAGTTGGGCTTGAAATTGAAGGCAATGAAATTTGTGGTCATGGCGATTGCGTTCACCCCTCTGGAAATGGTCGAGAGCAAATTGGTATAATTACCAGTGGAATGAAATCACCTGTTCTAAATAAAAATATTGCTCTCTGTAGAATGAACATTAATTATTGTGAATTAGACACAGAGGTAGAAATCGGAAAGCTCGATGGTCATCAAAAACGAATTAAAGCAAAAGTAGTTCCTTTTCCTTTTTATGATCCAACCAAATCAAGGGTCAGAGCTTAATCATTTATTTTCAATAGATGTTTTATTCTGGCTTGTGTTTTGGGACGGACGATCTTAAAAAATCAGGAGATTTTTACGACAAAGTTTTTAAAACTATAGGCGTTATACGTCACCAAACTACAGAAAATGAGATTGGTTATGGTAAAAATGGTGAGGATGAGTGTTTTTGGATAATCAAACCTTTTAATAAGAAAAATGCTACTCACGGCAATGGAACCCAAATGATTATTACCGCAGAAACCAAGGAACACGTCGATTTATTTTACGATACAGCTATTAACTCAGGTGGTTTAGATGAGGGCGAACCAGGATTAAGAGACCATACTCCAAATTATTATGGAGCGTATATAAGAGATTTGGATGGAAATAAAATCCACATTTACACAATTTTAAATTAATTATTTTTTTTTTCAGAAACTATCCAGCTGATAAACTTTTCAATTTCTGGTTTAACAAAAGCTTTTTTTTCATAGACCAAATCATAACCAAGGTCAGTTTTAATAGATAAATTAAAAGGATCTATCAACAATCCTTTCTTAATTAAGTCACTCAAAACCGGTGTGCTACCCAGTATAAATCCTTGTCCTGCAATGGCACATTGAAGGGCAAGATTATACTCTGTGAACTTTGGACCATAATTTAAATTTAAAGTAGTATCTAATTTTGCAAATTTTATCCAATTTTCCCAATCCATCCACCTTTTGGTATTATTAGACCAATTAAATTGGGAGGTATCCCATCTCAGTAATGGGTAATTTTCAATTTCTGAAAATTCAGATATCTTTTTTGAACCATGAATTAACGAGGGACTACAGTAAGGAGCAAGAGACTCATCGTAAAGTCTTTCTACATTTAATCGGGAGCTATAATCATTTACCCCAAAACGTATTGCTAAATCCATAGACCCATCTGAAAGACTTACTACTTTTGGGGACGAGTCAATTAAAACCTCTATTGAAGGATTAAGTGTTTTGAATTTATTTAATCTTGGAACAAGCCATGCAGAAGCGAAAGAAGGCTCACAAGTTATTACTATTCTGTTTTTATTCTTATAAGATTTCATTCTATTAACTGTTCTCTCAATTTGTTTGAATGAAATACTTAACTCTTCCAGACCTATTTCACCGACTGACGTAATTTTTAAATTTTGACCCCTTCCTATAAAAAGTTTTTCACCCAAAAGACCTTCTAGTTTTTCAACTAATTGTTTGACGGCCGCAGTAGTAACACCTAACTCTTCAGCAGCTTTTCTATAACTTTTTTTTCTTGCCGTTACCTCAAAAGCTCTCAGTGCATTCAATGAAGGAAGCCAATTAGACATTTTTTAGAATTTCTAAAATGTTCATAGTTCTTATGACTTTTTTTGTATCAATTATTATTTATATTCAACTTTATAAAAAATAATTATAAATCTAATTTTTAGTTTTTCTAATAAATTAGTTTGAAAGGATTAATTTATGAGTAGTAATTCTATCCACTCTGATCGAACCAGACTTTTAATTGGTAGTAAAAGGTTTGATAAAGGACCTTTTTTCCATTTTTACGATAATGAAAGTGTTGTTTATGGTGTTTACGCAGGTCGTTTTTATCCTATTTATCTAGGCAACAATAATGAGGATATGTATTGGGCATTAAGACAAAGAGCTGTTCTTTATGATGTACCTGAGAAACCCATACAAATTGACGGCCCTCAAGTTGTTGAGTTTTTAGAAAAAATTTTTTCAAGAAAAATTGAAAATATGAATGTGGGAAGAGGAAGGTATGCCATTGCTTGTAATGAAGATGGGGGTCTTTTTATGGACGGTATCTTATTTCGATTAGAGGAAAATAGATTTTGGTATGTTCAACCAGATGGCGCACTTGAAACTTGGTTAATGGCTCATAAATCAGGATATGATGTAAATATTTCTGATCCTAATTCTCGAGTAATACAAATCCAAGGTCCTAAATCCCTAGAGGTTATCAAAGCAGTTACAAATGGAGCAGTTGATGAAAATTTAAAGTACTACCAGTCTGGATTTTTTACAGTAGCTGATCAAGAAGTATACATTTCTAGAACTGGATGGACTTCAGAGAGAGGTTACGAAATTTATACTCAAGGTGATAAGACTGACTGTGAAAAACTTTGGAGTGAACTTATTTCAAAAGGCAAGCCTCTTGGAATGGAAGTTGATGGAATTTTATCAATGGAAACAAGAAGGATTGAAGCTGGTATTATGGATAATATCACTGATTTTGATATTACTATGAATCCTTTTGATGCAGGTCTTGGAGCCTTGGTTGATTTAGATAAGCCCGATTTTATCGGTAAGAATGCTTTAGTAAAAATTAGCCAATCTCAAAAAGGAAAAAAAATATTTGGTATTACTTGTGATGATAGCTTTAAATATAAAGCTAAACTTTTTGATCAAAGTCAAAAAGAGGTTGGATACTTATCTGCTTCCGTTTTTTCCCCAACTCTAAAAACTAATATAGCTTATGCTCGTTTTTATGAAGCGGGACATTGGCTAGATCAAGAAGGTATTACAGTTGAAAACACAGATGGTGGCAAATCTCCTTGTTCTGTTGTTGATCTTCCTTTTTATGATAAAGAGAAAGCTATTCCTCGAGGCAAGGACACTTCTATTCCTGAAAGAGTGTAAATTTAAATATCTAGGTGTTAGTTATTGTTTATTATTCAAGGTTAGCGCCTAGAGCTTCTACCACCATATACTGAAAGTGATGTACTGCGTGCTCAGATAGTTCTGTTAATCCTTTATCAACTATAAATCGTCCTTGATTATAGGCCTTAGAATTCAAGCCTTGTTGCACACTTTCACAAAGACCAATATCTTCTGGTTGCAAAACATCTTTTTGGTAGTCAGCTGCTTCTTTTAGCTGAGGGGATAATTTGCCTCCAGGAGTAAACCAGTCTTGATACTCGATTGTTCTAGTTGGTGAAGAGGGGTTCATTTGCAAAACTGATAAGTTGGCTTCTCCTGGATAGATCCAAATCGTAAAATTAGGCCAAACAAAAAAACCAGCATATCCAAAATCCACATCCCCTGGCTCAAAGCTATATGCCTTGCTATTAGTTTTTAATGGAGCAGCAGCACATTGAGATGAATATCTTTTATGAGTTATGGTACGGTATGAATTCATATCAACTAAATCAACAAAGTCTTTATGAGCAGGTGAGCAATGATAGCACTCTAAAAAGTTATCAACTAGCACCTTCCAATTAGAAGCTACATCAAAGGTATCCCTTTGAGCATATTCTAAAGAGTCAACAGAAGGCATATATTGTCTAATCTCTTCTTCTAATCCTTTAAATTGTTCAGCAAATGGTTTTGCATTTAAATCTAAATTCACCATTAACATTCCGCAAAATACTTCAAGTTTTACTTCTTTGAGTGAAAATTCATCCTTGTTAAAGCCAGCAACATTTTCTGAGTTTCTTGCATTTACAAGCTTCCCAGAAAAATCAAACGCCCATGCATGATAAGGACAAGTGATAACACTTTTTCTACCAGAACCTTCTAAAAGAATATGACCACGATGCGCACAAACATTATGGAAAGCACGAAGTTCTCCATCCGAACCCTTAGCGATAAAAATATTTTGATCATGAATAGAAGTAGTAATATATGAACGCTCTTCTTTTAGTTGAGAAGCATGACCAGCGTAGTGCCATGATTTATAAAAAATAGCATCTTTTTCAATCTCATAAATATCAGGACTTGTGTAAAACCTAGCGGGCATAGTGTATGAAACAGATGGATCTTTTGTAAAAGGTGCATCACCTTTTTGACGAACTAATAAATTTGAAGAACTTGTCAAAATATTTCTCCTTAGTCTTTTTTTAAAAAGTAGGGGATCAAAAAAATAATACAGCCAAGAAGAAAGAAGATACTTCCAAACATGGCCCAAAAACTCCCGATACTAGAAACAATAAAACCAATGGCTGAGATAATGAATGTTCCCCAGCCAATGATATTATAATTTAATTTAGACAATTGACTTAAATCTTAATTTTTTAAGTATGTCTCTTTAGAGTCATCTAAAGCTTCTTTCCAAGGAGTATGGTGTTTTGGTGCCACAGTCCCTGTCATTAAAGACTTATAAGAATTGTTTCGATAACCCATGATATCGTCATGTTTATGGTGTTCCCATTCCATGAATGTTTTGTTAACAGCTTCAATATCAAATGTTGGATAATCTGTAGCTTCAATTAGTTCTTTGGTATAGTCACCTTGGAACCAAATCATATCTTCATCCGTCTCAAGCTTCTCTTCACGATCTTTCCATTCTTGATTGTTTTTTAGCATTTCATCTTTGGAAGGAAGAGATATCTTACCCATCATTACATCACGTGCATACCATCCCTGAGCATCAAACATGTTAAATGTATAAAATTGGTCCTGCATTCCGATATACATCATTTTGGGATTGTCTACCCAGAAAATTCCTTTGTAGATACCAAGAGGCCATAAGCAGTTATTAGTTTTGAGTTTTAATTCATCTTCTAAGAATGGAAAATAATGGAGATACCCAGTACATAAAACTATTGCATCTACAACTTTGCTAGTTCCATCAATAAAATGAACTTTATTTCCTTCATCTATGTGATCGATTAAGGGAACTTGTGAGAAGTTATCCGGCCAATGAAAACCAGTAGGATTAGTTCTATAACTGATAGTCACAGATTTACACCCATACTTCCAACATTGTGAGGAAATATCTTCAGCTGAATAGCTAGTTCCAACTATCAAGATGTCTTTGTCTTTAAATTCAAGAGCATCTCTGAAATCATGAGCATGCATAACTCGACCGCCAAATTTATCTAAACCTTTGAAACTCGGAACATTAGGAGTTGAGAAATGTCCCGAAGCACAAACTACATAATCAAATTCTTCTGTAGTTTTTGAATCATCAATTAAATTATGCGCAGTAACACTAAAGTTATCTTTATCTTTGTTATAAACAACACTTCTTACAGGTGTTCTAAATTTAATTTTATCTCTAAAGTTTGATTTTTTTAATCTGCCTTGAATATAATCAAGCATCACGGCTCTAGGAGGATAAGATGCAATGGGCTTTCCAAAATGCTCTTCAAAGGTGTAATCAGCAAACTCTAAACACTCTTTTGGTCCATTGGACCAAAGGTAACGATACATACTACAATGAACCGGTTCTCCAAACTCATCAGTTCCTGTTCTCCAGGTGTAATTCCATAAACCACCCCAGTCATCTTGTTTTTCATAACAAACTATTTCGGGTATTTTTTCGCCTTTTCTTTCGGCAGATTCAAATGCTCTTAATTGTGCCAATCCACTTGGACCAGCTCCTATGATACAAACTCTCATGATTTAAATCCTCCTATAAAATTAAATCTAATGTAGATAGTAGAAGAATAATCACTTAAAAAAAAATATTTTTTTTGGTCAAATTTGTCATATCTTTTGACAATTTTTTTTAGAAAATCTAAAAATTATTATAATTATTTGAATATTAAATTTGTTTCATAATTTGAAACAATATTTGTTGTAAGGTAATTTCAAAATGTATATTCATTTTAGTTAGGAATCGTAAATGCAAAAATATTCAATTTTTAGTTTAGTTAAAAATGCTTTTTCCAATCACGAAAATTGGGAGGTGGCTTGGAAAGATCCAGAACCAAAATCTGAATACGATGTCGTAATAGTTGGAGGTGGTGGACATGGTCTTGCTACAGCTTACTATCTCGCAAAAGAACACGGAATTACTAATGTTGCTATTTTAGAAAAGGGATGGATAGGTGGCGGTAATGTCGGAAGGAATACTACTATCTTAAGATCTAATTATATGTTTGATGCCAATTCTCATTTTTACGAGTTTGGGATGAAGCAATGGGAAACCCTCAGTCAAGAATTAAATTATAACGTGATGTACTCACCAAGGGGTATTATTAACTTAGCTCATTCCGATGCTCAAATGAATGCTTATGCTCGTCGAGGAAATGCCATGCGTTTAAACGGTATTGATGCTGTATTGCTTGGTAGAGAAGATCTTAAAAAAATGATTCCCTTTGCAGACTTCTCTGACACGTGTCGTTTTCCAATTCATGGAGGATTAATGCAACCTCGTGGTGGAACGGCTAGACACGATGCTGTTGCTTGGGGTTATGCTCGCCAAGCAGATTCTATGGGCGTAGATATAATTCAAAATTGTGAAGTTACCGGATTTGATGTTCAAAATGGCAAAATCCAAGGTGTTCAAACTTCAAGAGGAAGTATTAAAGCTAAAAAAGTTGGTTTATGTGTTGCTGGTAGTACTACTTTATTAGCTGATATGCTTAATATGAGATTACCAATTGAAGCTCATGTTCTCCAAGCTTGTGTTTCTGAACCTGTAAAACCAATTCTTGATCATGTTGTTACTTTTGGCGCTGGTCACTTTTATTGTAGCCAGTCTGATAAGGGTGAAATGGTTATGGGGGGAGACTTGGATGGATATAACAGTTATGCGCAAAGAGGCAACATGCCTATGATCCAACACGTTTTAACAGGTGGTCTTGCTGTTTTCCCTAACTTCAGTCGTTTAAAAATGCTTCGTACTTGGGGAGGTATTATGGATATGTCTATGGATGGTTCGCCAATTATTGACAAAACCCATATTGATGGAGTTTATCTAAATTGTGGTTGGTGTTACGGCGGCTTTAAAGCAACCCCTTGTTCTGGTTGGGTTTTTGCTCATACGATTGCTAAAAACGAAGTTCATGAACTTAATGCAGAATTTAATTTAGAACGTTTTCATACAGGAAGAATTATTGATGAAAAAGGTGTTGGTCCAAAACCCTGGATCGGTTAATACATGTTAGAGATTAAGTGCCCTTATTGTGGGAAGAGATCCCAAAATGAATTCTCTTATGGCGGGGATGGTAATATCAAAAGACCTGCTCTAGGTGCTGAAATATCCACCAAAGATTGGGATGACTTTGTTTATTTTAGAGACAACCCGAGAGGAAGACATACTGAACTATGGCATCATGTTTCTGGTTGTCGTCAGTGGTTTAAAGCATCCAGAGATACGGCGACACATGAAATTTTTTCAACTTGTAAAATGAATGAGGATTTTAATGAGTAATCAGTATAGAACTTCTAATTCTAAGGGCCTAATTAATAAAGAAAAAATAATCAACTTCACTTTTAATGGGAACTCTTATCAAGGCTACGAAGGCGATACCCTCGCTTCTGCTTTAATTGCTAATGGAGTTCATCTAATTGGTCGTAGTTTTAAATATCATCGACCACGTGGTTTTTTAGGTGTAGGTGTAGAAGAGCCAAACGCGATGGTTCAATTGCATGAGGGAGATCGTTCTGAGCCAAATATTATGGCGACAGAAGTTGAATTAGTTGAAGGCCTTAAAGCTAAAAGTCAAAACTGTTGGCCATCTGTAAAATTTGATATTGGCGAGATCAATAATCTTTTAAATCGTTTTTTTCCTGCTGGATTTTATTACAAAACTTTTATGTGGCCCAAAAGTTTCTGGTTTAAAGTTTACGAACCAATTATTCGAAAAGCTGCGGGCATGGGTGTTGCCCCTTTATCCCCTGATCCTGATAGATATGAGCATAACTATGAACATTGTGATGTATTAGTTGTTGGCTCTGGACCTTCAGGATTATCAAGCGCTTTAGCTGCCGCTAAAAATGGAGCAAGAGTCATTCTCGCAGAAGACAAAGCTCACTTTGGAGGTTCTCTGTTAAACGATGATGTCACGATAGGTAACATGTCCGGAAGAGAGTGGGCAAGCGATGTGATTTCTCAATTAAAAAGTATGCCTAATGTAGTCGTAAAAAATCGCTCCCAAGTATTTGGGTATTATGACCACAACATGACAGTAATGTTTGAAAGAGTGAGCGACCACATTGAAAATCCATCTAAATACACACCTCGTCAAAGACTGCATTATATAAGAGCTGGTGAAGTAATTGTCTCTACAGGTTCTATTGAACGACCAATTTCCTTTGGAAATAACGATCGACCTGGAATATTTCTTTCTTCTGCTGCGAGAGAATATATGAAAGTGTATGAAACTCTGGTTGGTAAAAAGCCAATCATATTTACCAACAATGACTCTGCTTACGCCACAGCATTAGAGTTTTTGAGAAATGATATTAAACCAATTATTGTAGACACCAGAGACAGTTCTGAAGGTCAACTTGTTAAAGAAGTTCAAGGTCATGGAATCGCTATTAGATTTAATTCTGGTGTTGCTAATACCAAAGGTCACTTGAAAATTAAATCAGCTACCATTGGCACTCTAGACGGCCAAAAAGAAAATTTTATTTCTCTAGAGGAAGTTGAGTGTGATTGCATTTGTATGTCTGGTGGTTGGACTCCTACTGTTCATCTTTCTTCGCAAGCTGGAAATAAATTAAAATTTAATGAAGATATCGATGCTTATGTTCCTGATAAAAAAAGACAAAAGGAAACTGCCGTTGGTTCTGCAAATGGAGCCTTTACTTTAAACCAGTCCTTGGCTGAAGGTTTTCAAGTAGGTTTTGAGTTATCTAATAAATTTACTTCAAATAATATTAAAACAGACGCGCCAACTTCTAACGAACCAGATCAAAAGCCACATGAAAAACTATGGTGTATGCCATTACCCAATGGTCAAAAACCCAAAAGGTTTATTGATTTTCAAAATGATGTCGCTGTCTCAGATGTAGAATTAGCGCTTCGAGAGGGTTTTCGATCAATTGAGCATGTTAAGAGATATACTACCTTAGGTATGGCGGGGGATCAGGGAAAAACAAGTAATTTGAATGGTCTTCAATACGTCTCTAATATTGAAAAAAAGATTGTACCCGAAGTAGGGCATACCACTTTCCGTCCACCTTATACACCGGTCACAATTGGTACGATCGTTGGTCGCGAAGTTGGAAATCATTATTTGCCTACACGTAAAACTCCAATTCATACTTGGCATGAAGAGCATAATGCAGTTTTTGTTGCGGTTGGTTTATGGGTCAGACCTCGATATTACCCTCGAGGAACAGAGACAATGAATGATGCTGTTAATAGAGAAGCGGCCAATGTTAGAAAAAATGTTGGTATTTGTGATGTGACTACGCTAGGAAAAATAGATATCAAAGGTCCTGATGCACCAGAATTTTTAAATCGAGTGTATACTAATGCTTGGTTAAAGTTGCCTGTAGGCAAAGCTCGATATGGAGTAATGTTAAGAGAAGACGGGATGGTCTTTGATGATGGAACTACTTCTCGACTCTCAGAAAATCATTTCCATATGACAACTACAACCGCCCAGGCAGCAAACGTTCTTTCTCATTTGGAATATTATCTCCAAGTTGTCTGGCCCGATCTCGATGTGAATGTTCTATCAACAACGGAGCAGTGGGCCGGTATCGCAATAGCAGGTCCCAAATCAAGAGAACTCTTAGCAAAACTATTCCCAAGTATTGATGTATCAAATGAGAGCCTACCTTTTATGGGCCTTGTTGATGCAAAGTTAGGTGATATACCTGCTAGAATTTACCGAATTTCATTTTCTGGCGAACTGGCATATGAAGTTAACGTGGAGTCAAACTACGGTTTACATTTATGGAAAAAAATTATGGAAACAGGCTCTGAGTTTGGAGTTCAACCTTATGGAACAGAAGCTCTTGCAACCTTAAGAATAGAAATGGGACACGTTGCTGGTCCAGAATTAGACGGAAGGACCATTCCTTACGATATTGGTTTAAATGGAATGGTTAGTCAGAACAAAGACTTCATTGGTAAAAGATCATTATCCAAGGATGCATTTATTAGTGAAGATAGACAGACTATTGTTGGATTGGTCCCAGTTGATAAAAAGAGCAAAATTCCTGAAGGATCGCATTTAGTGGTCGATGATAAAGCTCCTACACCAATTCCAAAACTAGGACATGTTTCTTCTTCTTGCTGGAGTGTCGAATATAATAATCCTTTTTCAATTGCAATTTTAAAAGATGGAAAAAAACAAATTGGAAAAAAATTAATTGCTGTTTGCCCTCTTAAAGATATCTCTGTGCCCGTTGAGGTAGTTTCTTCTCATTATGTAGATCCTAAAGGAGAAAGGGTAAGATCATAAAATGAATGATTTAAATATTTCTGCTTTACAGTTTGATCATAAAATTGGTTTATTCGGAGATCATGAAGGTAAATCAAATATTTTAAAAATATCAGAGATTAAAAATCTCTCTATTTTCCAAGTTGCCAAGTTTAAAAAAAGTGAAGCAAATATTGGCAAGATAAATATTGACGGTTTGCCATTACCCTTAAAATATCCTCAGATTACATTTAATCAAAATTTGAGAATTTTATGGATTGGGCCAAATACATGGTTTTGTATATCGCCTAATAAAAACTTACATGATTTAATCACTAAAGCGTGCAATGAAAACGACTTTGCAATTACAGATTTATCTCACTCAAGGGCTGTGATTGAAGTTAAAGGTGAGCATTCTTTAGATGTGATAAAAAAAGGTTCTCCCTTGAATGTAAACGCAAATGTCTTTAATGAAGGTAATTGCGCCAACACTACTTATAATGGCATTAATGTTTTGATTGATTATGTAAGTAGTAATCCTACAAGTATGAGAATATTTGCTTTACGCAGTTTTGGTGGTTCTTTTTATCATAGCATCACAGACGCTGCTCTAGAATTTGGTTACGAAGGAGTTTAATTAAATGTGTGGTATCGTTGGGATTTATCTCAAAAATAAAAAATATAACAAACAGTTAGGAAAATTATTAACTGGTATGATGAATAATATGGCTTCAAGAGGCCCTGATAGTGCAGGATTTGCTATTTATAACAAGTCTAGCAAATTTAAATATACGGTATGTTTGCAAAAAAATTTTGAGCTTAAAGACCTCAAAAAAATCTTAAAATCAAAACTGACAAATACAAAGTATAAATTAATTGCTGACCATGTAGTTATTGAAACATCTTCAAAACCTGAAAAAACAATTCCAATTTTAAAAAATATTCAAGATATTGATTTAGTTGGTTATGGTAAATCTATTGAAATTTTTAAACAAGTGGGCAATCCAAAAGACGTTGTAAAAAAATTCTCTTTAGATAAATTTTCTGGATCTCATGCTATTGGACATACCCGCATGGCTACTGAAAGTGCAATTACTACAGACGGTTCTCATCCTTACTCAACTGGAGAAGATGAATGCTTAGTGCACAATGGATCATTATCTAACCACAACAATCTTCGTCGAAGTCTAATTAAAGACGGAATTGAATTCAAATCTCAAAATGACACTGAAGTTGCCGCTGGATATATTTCCAATAGTTTAAAAAATAAAACATCTTTAAAAGAAACTTTAACCAACGGGTTAAAGGACCTAGATGGCTTTTATACTTTTATCACTGGAACACAAAAAGGCTTTGCTGTTTTAAGGGATGAAATAGCCTGCAAACCAGCGGTTATTGCGGAGACTAAAGATTATGTTGCGATTGCTTCGGAGTTTCAAGCAATGGCTCATTTGCCAGATGTCAATAAAGCAGATATTTACGAACCTAAACCGGGTATCGTATATTCGTGGGGTAGTTAATGAATTTCGATTTATCAAAAAAAACACTGAGAGAAGTTAATTCTTATTTACAGAATATAGATTTGAAATCAAATCAAAGAGACTTTGTAATAAAAAATCCCCTTGGTAATCACGCTCTTTGCGCTGGTTTGCAAGATGAAATTAAAGTTACTATTAAAGGTCATGTTGGTTATTACTGTGCTGGGATGAACAAAAAGGCGGAAGTTACAATTGAAGGTAATGTCGGAACGGGCGTGGCAGAGAATATGATGTCTGGTCTTGTTCATGTTAAAGGAAACGCCTCTCAGTCAGCTGGCGCAACAGGCCAAGGAGGAACTTTGGTGATTGATGGAGACGCAAGTTCTCGTTGTGGTATTTCAATGAAAGGTATTAACATTATAGTTAAAGGTTCTGTTGGGCATATGTCTGCCTTCATGGCTCAAAGTGGTAATCTTGTAATACTGGGAGATGCAGATGAATATCTTGGTGACTCCATTTATGAAGCTAAAATTTATTGTTTAGGAAAGGTAAAAAGTCTTGGAGCGGACTGTATTGAAAAAGAAATGAATGATAAAGAGATAAAACATTTGAGTGCTTTGTTAGAGGCTCAAAATATTAAAGCTGATCCTAAAAAGTTTAAAAGATATGGATCTGCTCGAAGTCTTTATAATTTTAAAATAGATAATGTGAGTAGTTACTAATGAGTGAAATTAAAAAAAATTTAAAAGGATTTAGCACTTTTCCGCATGATACCATTGCCGAAATTCAAAGATCGGCGAGAGAGGGTATTTATCAAATTCGTGGTTTGGGGGCTAAAAGAAAAGTTCCAAATTTTGATGATCTAGTATTTTTAGGTGCATCAGCTTCAAGATATCCCTTAGAAGGTTATCGCGAAAAATGTAACACCTCTGTTGTAATTGGAGATCGTTTTGCAAAAAAACCAATTACTCTAGATATCCCTATTACTATCGCCGGAATGAGTTTTGGTGCTTTGGGCGCTAATGCAAAAGACGCTCTTGGCCGAGGTGCATCGGCAATGGGTACATCTACAACTACAGGTGATGGTGGCATGACCCCAGAAGAAAGAAAATCTTCAAAATATTTGGTATATCAACTACTGCCATCTAGGTATGGAATGAATCCCGATGATTTGCGCAAAGCGGATGCTATTGAGGTAGTGGTTGGTCAAGGTGCTAAACCAGGCGGGGGAGGCATGTTGCTCGGACAAAAAATTAATAAACGAGTTGCCCAAATGCGTAACTTACCTGAAGGTATTGATCAAAGAAGTGCTTGCCGTCATCCCGATTGGACTGGCCCAGATGATTTAGAAATCAAAATTCAAGAATTAAGAGAAATTACTAATTGGGAAAAACCTATTTATGTAAAAGTCGGTGCCGCCCGTGCTTATTATGATACGGCTTTGGCTGTAAAAGCAGGTGCGGATGTTGTTGTTCTTGATGGTATGCAAGGAGGTACTGCTGCAACTCAAGATGTTTTTATTGAACATGTTGGTATACCAACGCTCGGTGCATTAAGAGAAGCTGTTGACTCCTTAAAAGAATTAAATATGCATCGAAAAGTTCAATTAATAGTCTCAGGCGGAATAAGATCTGGAGCAGATGTTGCCAAAGCAATTGCAATGGGTGCAGATGCCGTTTCTATTGGGTCAGCTGCTATGATAGCTTTAAATTGTAATGCGGATATGTATCCCGAAGATTATGAAAAACTTGGAACAGCCGCAGGTTATTGTCATCATTGTCATACAGGAAGATGTCCTGTGGGAGTCGCAACTCAAGACCCTGAGCTTGAAAAAAGACTTGAGCCCGATCTAGCAGGTAAAAGAGTTAAAAACTATCTTGCTACTTTAACCTTAGAACTTCAAACACTTGCGAGAGCTAATGGAAAATCAGATGTTCGAAACCTTGAACCAGAGGATTTGGCCGCTTTAACTGTCGAAGCAGCAGCGATGGCAAGAGTCCCTTTAGCTGGCACTACTTGGATACCCGGTTACGATAAATAATCCTTGAAAACTTATCCATATTGGTGGGAGTTTTTTAAGCCTTATCATTTTAAGAATTGTGAAGTTAGCAATACTTCCTTTGATTTAGTTGTTGTAGGTGCTGGGTACACCGGTGTGTGCGCAGCATCCCAAGCCTCTTCTAAAGGACTAAATACATTACTGATTGACCAACTAGCCTTAGGCGAAGGTGCTAGCACAAGAAGTGCCGGAATGGTATCCGGTGGTTTAAATCTTGGTAAAAAAATAAATTTATTTAAAGAATATGGTGATGAAATAGCAAAAAAATTTATTCAAGAGTCAATTAATTCATTTGAATATTTAGAAGATCAAATTAACCACCATCATGATGAAGTTTCTTATCAAAAAACAGGAAGACTAGTTTTAGCTCATAGTTATAAAAAATTAGAAGCTCTGAGAATTAAGGCGAACCTACTTAATTCTATGACAAATTTAGATATTTCGATTTTAAAAAATTTAGACGAAGAAATAGTAAATAATTATTATAAAGGGGGAATGCTTGTTAAGAATGCAGCGAGTGTGAACCCATCGTTATTATATAATTTTTTTTTAAAAAAGGCTTTATCAAACAACGTTAAAATTTTTAGTCCATGTAAATTACTTTCATATAAACAAATTAATAATCAATATGAAATTGTAACTTCAGAGGGAGTGATAAAGTCTCAATATCTTATAATTGCTACTAACGGATACTCTGAAAAACCAATCGGAAAAGAACATTATAACATTATTGGTGTTCCGTCATATATAGCGGCTACTAATCTATTACCTGAAAACATCATACATACAATACTCCCTAAGCTTCGAATGTATTCAGATAGTAAAAATGATTTATATTATTTTCGACCCTCTCCTGATCATCAAAGATTATTATTTGGCGCTTTTCCTATTTGGGCTTATGGAATGGAGAATAGCAGTTTAGTGAAATCTTTTTTTATAAAAAAGATTAAACAAATTTTGCCGAATATTGGTGATTTTTCTATTGATTATATATGGGGTGGAAAGGTTGGCGTAACTTTCAATACTCTTCCTTTACTAAAAAGGTCAGAGAATAAAGTGAGTGTATTTGGATGCAATGGTAGCGGTGTTGCGTTAATGCCCTATCTTGGATACCAAGCGGCTAATATACTTACAACTAATCAAAATAATGATTTAGTAATATCTCAAATTAAAAATAATAAAAATTTTTTTAAATACTTAATAATCAAATTTTTGCCATTTTTGGGTTTTTACTATCGTCTAAAAGAAAAAATAGAAAATAAAATCTTATAAGATTGATTTCAATTCATAAAAGATATTAAATGATGTTCCATTAATTGGAACACTTACTAAAACATGACTAGTGATTTGAAATATATAAATAAGTCATTAGAGAAATCATTTAAAATTTTAGAGATTTTATCTAAATCTCTTTTTCCTCAAAAAGCAGCTACCATTTCTAGAAAAGCATCTATTTCTAGAACAACAACCTTTCGCCTTTTATCTGTTTTAACCCAACTGGGGTATATTCATAAAAATAGTTCACTTAATACTTATACAATGGGTCACAAAGCATTTCAGTTCGGAGAAACCTCCGACTACCTACAATCAATTTCTGAAACATCAAAAGAAATTTTAGAAGAAGTATCTAATAAAACTAATTTAATTACATATCTAGCAATGCTTGAAGGCTCCCAAATAGTTCATTCTGACAAAATTTCACATGTGAATAACGATGCCTCTCATCGAACTTTCCGTATGAGGCTAGATGCTCATTGTTGTGCTTTGGGTAAAGTAATGCTTGCTTACAGGCCCGAAAATGAAATTTCTTCGATATATAAAAGTTATAATTTCTATCCCCATACTAATAATACCATAAGTAACTTATCTGATTTGAAGAAGCACTTATCAAAAATTAGAACTCAAGGATATGCATTAAATCACGGTGAGGCTTTTGAAAATACTTATGGAATAGGTGTTGCAATTTTGGATAAAGAAAAAAGATCATTTGCAGGAATTTCTTTATCAGGAAGTAGAAATATAATGAACCCAAAAAATACGATGGAGTATGTTAGGTTATTGCAAAGCGCTTCAATTAAAATATCCAAGCTTATTGTTGATAACTAAGGATTCTAAGACAAAAATTTGTTTCATAATTTGAAACACATCATGTTTTTTCTGCAAACCAAGATCAAAATAAAAAATATCCGGAGGAATAATAAATGAGTTTACCGACTAAATGTGAGTACTTAATAATAGGTGGTGGTATTCATGGCTTAAGCACAGCTTGGCATTTATGTAAAAAATTATCTAGCAAGGGTCAATTAAAAGAAGACTCTGTAGTTGTCATAGAAAAAACCAAAGTAGGTCATGGGGCCACAAGTGTTGCCTGCGGAATTGTAAGAAATAATTATTACCAACCAGCGATGAGAAGATTAATGGCTCATTCTGTTGATATATGGAATAAAAATGCTGACGTTCTTCAATTTAGACCTGTCGGTTATATGCAAATTAACTCTCAATTAATGCATGAAGGTATGGCGGAAGTTTATAGCCAGCAAAAAGAAATTGGATATGAATCTACTTTTATTGAAGGTGCTGCTGATTGCGATAAATATATGAAAGAATTGTTACCAGATTGGCAAGCACAAGGAATAACTTCTGTTCTTCACGAAAAAAATTCTGGATATGGCCCTAACAGAGATGCAAATTTAGGTTTTAAAAAATTAGCAGAAGCAGCTGGAGCAAAAGTGCTCGAGGGCATTCAAGCAAATAACATTATTTCCGCTAACGGTAGTAGCGCCGTAAGTGCAGTTGAAACTAATCAAGGTACGATCGAGTGTACTCAGTTAGTGGTTGCAGCAGGTCCTTGGGTTAGAACCTTTTGGGAAATGCTAGACCTTCCTAACACTGTAAGAATCAAGCAACCTGACGGCACCTTTACTGATCAACTTCCGATGTGGTCCTATATGGCGCTTGAAGAAGGAGAAATAGATGTTGATCCAAATAGTTATCGCACCGCCAAAGGAACTGAATATCCCGTTATCCATGTGGATACTGAGTCAACACTAGTATCTAATAAAACAGGCAAAGTAATTCATGAAAATGAAATGTGGGGTTTCTATTATAAACCTGATATTTACCGAAAAGGTATTCAAGGAGGTTCTTCTCCTTATGATGTTGAAAAGCCTGCCTCAGAGGTAAAATTAGATCCCTACGGTCATGAGTCTGATGAATTTCAGCCTCGACCGGCATTTGAAGATAAGTTTACTTCGGCTTTGGCTTTTTGTCAGAGTCAATTTGATGGTTGTCATTCTAAATATAAACACCAAAAAGCTGGCGGTATTGGATGTGTGACACCGGATCGTTTTCCTGTATTCGACCAATACAGAGAAAATGTTTATATTATTGCAGATGCAAATCATGGATACAAAATGGCAGGTGTTGGCGATTTGGTATCTGATGAAGTACTAGGGAATAAATCTGATATTCTAGAACCTTTCAGATTTTCTCGCTATGAAGAAGGGAAGTTACATCCGGTCTCAAATAGCCCGTTCCCTTGGAGCTGATGTTTAAAGGAGGAATAAAATGACAGCATTAGAAACATACGTTGCAGATAAAGAAAGAAATGAAAACGTAAAAAAAGTAAGAAGTAAGATTAATGAACTCGGTATTGAGTATATCTATTATCAATTCATCTCTGTTACTGGAAGAATTGTTGGTAAAGGTTACCCAGCTGATCACTGGGAAACGGTTGCTCAAAAAGGTTTCCAGTTAGTTTATGGATCAACTGCAAACTTATTTACCAATAGACATGGAAATTATATTGGATATGGACCTGAAGCTCATGAGCTAGTGGGTATTCCTGATCCAGAAACTTTTGTTCAACTACCGTGGGATAAAAGAATAGCAAGAGTTTTTTGTACTTGTTTTAGAAATAGAGAAGAAGAAAATGATCCAGGTGGATTTTTAACTTCTGATTGTCGCGGTAATTTAAAAAGAGCCCACAAAGAATTCAAAGAAAAACATGGACTAGAGCTTAGAGCTGGTACTGAGCCAGAAATGATGTGGCTTACAAAAAATGAAGATGGAACCCCAACAGGTTCTGGTTTCTCAAAACCTTATTGTTATCACATTGATCAATTTGAATCATTAAGACCAGTGTATATGAAAGTAATAGAGTACTCTCGTTTCATGGGTCTTGATATCATTCAAGGTGACCATGAAGATGCCCCAGGACAATTAGAGTTAAACTTCAACTATGATGATGTTGTAAGAAATGCTGATAGATTGTCTACCTATCGTCAAATTTGTGCTCAGGTCGCTAGGGAGTTTAATTTAATTGCCTGCTTTTTATCAAAACCCTTTGTTGGTGTTTCGGCTTCTGGTTGTCATACTAATATTTCTTTATGGAGAGATGGTGAAGATCAGTTAATTCCTTGTGGCAATGATAAAAAATCTCTTCCAGGAATGGATCAAGTTTATCACCACAGAAGAGGCGGTGAAAACGTCTTTATGCCCGATACAGATGATCGAAGAATCCCAGGACAAATTGGTCTATGGGCAATTGGTGGAGTAATGGAACATTTACCTGCATTAACTGCTTTAGGATCTTCTACCGTTAATTCATATAGAAGATTGTGGGATGCTGGTTTTTGGGCTCCTGTCTACGCAGACTGGGGTTATCAAAATAGAACTTGCGGTCTTCGTGTATCCGCTCCAGGTAGATTTGAATACCGTTCTGTGGACTCAGCACATAACCCATATCTCATGGGATCTGGTTTATTGGCTGCATTTGGTCATGGAATTGAAGAGAAAATGGATCCGGGTAAACCTGAGCAAGCAAATATGTATGAAGCTAATGCTGGTAAAGAAAAGTTACCTATGACTCTTGGTGAAGCTCTTGATAAGTTAGATAAAGACAAACTTATTCAAGGTGCCCTTCCAGGAGACATGTTAAGAGTTTTCACTGAATACAAGAGAGATGAGTGGGAAGAATTCCTCGCAACTCCTACTCAGTGGGACCTTGATAAATATTTAGATTGCTTACCATAAGAACAATATAAGGAGAAAAGTATGTGTGGAATAGCTGGAGTAATTAATAGAAAGAAAACTGTAAATGTAGGCGAGCAAATGCGCCTTATGTTACAAGGTCTAAAACATAGGGGTCCAGACTCAACTGGTTACGCTATGTATGGCACCCCTAAGAAAAAAGGCTTTGTTATGAGATTTAAAATTTCAGAAAACGAAGCTGAAAAAGTTAAAGCTGTTATAGACTCACCAGAACAGTTGAAGGATAGAAAAACTCAGGTAGATGCTATCTTAAAAAAACATGGTGCAAAAATAACTAAACAAAGCTCCAGCACTCCCTATGCTTTTCGATATGAATTTGATTTCAAAGGGGACCTTACAGCACTAGCTACTGAAATTGAAACTGTAGAAAAAACAGAAATCTTATCTATCGGAAAAGGTTTAGAGTTAATTAAGGATCTTGGTGATGCCACCACTGTATCTAATCAGTATGGTCTTGGTAAATTTATGGGAACTCATGGTATTGGTCATACACGTATGGCAACTGAGTCGGATGTAGATATTAAATCTGCTCACCCATATTGGGCCTTCCCTTTTGAAGATGTATCTGTTGTTCACAATGGTCAGTTAACTAACTATTGGGGTAACAGAAGAGTACTGGAGAGAAAAGGCTACCGATTTAATTCTAATTGTGATTCTGAAATCATTGCGGTCTATATCGCTGATAAAATGGCAAGAGGTATTGGTTTAGAGCAGGCAATGCATGACAGTTTAGATGAGCTTGATGGAGTATTTACATACGTTGTTGCTACAAAAGATCAATTAGGTATGGCTAAGGACTACATGGCAGCGAAACCAATGGTCATTTATGAGAGCAAGGACATTGTAGCATGTGCTTCCGAGGAAGTAGCAATTAGAAATATCTTTCCTCATGAAATTACAACTTATGACCCATATGAAGCGGAGGTAAAAGTATGGCAGGTATAGCAAAAAAAGAAAACTTAGCTTTTTCTAATGAAAATCTAACAGGAAGAACTCAACAGTTATTCTTTAATCCTACTGAAGAAGAGAATTATACCTATTATGGTAATTATGATGTTGATTTCAATAAAAGAACTTCAATAGATTGCACAGATCTTGAGGCAAGAGATCTTAATCAAAAGATTAGAGATGCGATGAGAAAAGGTTATGGAACTGTTGTTATTAAAAACCCTGGCGCCAAACACTCTTTGGGAGTAGGTATTTTAAACAAACTCAACATTATATTTGAGGGAAGTTTGGGTTACTTTGGTGTTGGATGTATTGATGGTCCAACTGTAAGGATTAAAGGTAGAGTAGGATGGTCATGTGCAGAAAATATGATGGCAGGTAAAGTTTTAGTCGAAAACAACGCTGGATCATGTTTTGGTGCCGCATTAAGAGGCGGCGATCTTATTGTTAAAGGCAATGCTGGTGCTCGAACTGGTATCGATATGAAGGGCGGAACGATTATCATAGGTGGTAATGCTGGTGCATTTACTGGTTTTATGATGCAAAGAGGAAGAATAATTGTATGTGGCGATGTTAGCGCCAATATGGGCGACTCTATGTATGACGGTATGATATTTGTTGGCGGAGAAGTGAAATCACTAGGTAGTGACTGTGTTGAAAGCGAAATGAATGAATACGAAATCAAATGGCTTGAACAGAAACTTAATAACGCTGAGATCAATTCAAAAACTCCAGTAAGTAAATTTAAGAAATACGTAGCTGGTAAAAAACTTTGGAACTATGACAACTTAGAGCCAAGTGAAAGAAAAGGAATATTAGGTTAAGGAGATATTATGGCAAAAAGAAATACAACTATTTTAGGTAAAAATGCAATCTTTACTCCTGAAGTCATGGATGATATCCACATCAAGGCTCAGTTAGGAAGATACAGAATGAGAGGTATGGCTCTCATGAAAAAAATTCCCCACTGGGATGACTTGACATTCCTCCCGGGAACACTGACTCGATTTGTCATTGAGGGATATCGTGAGAAATGTTTAACAGAAACCGTTATTGGTCCAAGAGCTAAAAATCCCATTAAATTAGATATTCCTGTTTATATCACAAGTATGAGCTTCGGTGCTTTGTCTTATGAAGCAAAAACCGCTTTGGCACGAGGAGCAACTATGGCGGGAAGTGCTACCTGTTCTGGTGAAGGCGGCATGATACCGGATGAAAGAAGATATTCTAACAAGTGGTATTATCAGTGTATTCAGTCAAGATATGGTTTTAATCCACACCACGCTCAATTAGCTGATGCCATTGAGGTATTTATCGGCCAAGGTCAAAAAGTGGGAATGGGCGGACACTTAATGGGTCAAAAAGTTACCGATCAAGTAGCTGAAATGAGATCTTTACCTGCCGGTATTGATCAAAGATCGCCTGCAAGACATCCAGACTGGATGGGACCAGATGATTTAGCGCTAAAAGTAGCAGAACTCAGAGAATTAACTGATAACCAAGTACCCATTCAATTAAAACTAGGTGCATCAAGAGTGTATGACGACGTGAGAATGGCAGCCAAATGTGATCCTGACTCAATTTTCTTAGACTCTATGGAAGGTTCAACGGGTGCTGGACCGCACGTTGCAGCTGCAAACACAGGTATTCCTGGTATTGGTGCCGTCAGAGAAGCAAGAAGAGCGCTTGATGATGTGGGTAAGTCTGGAGATATTACATTAGTTTATGCTGGTGGAATTAGAGATGGTGTTGATATGGCAAAAGCACTTGCGCTTGGCGCTGATGCAATTGCTATCGGAACCGCAGGTCTGATTGCACTTAACTGTAATAAAGATATCCCAGAAGCTGATTTTGAAAAAGAAATGGGAGTAGAAGCAGGTTATTGTTATCACTGTCATACTGGAAGGTGTCCAGTGGGCGTAGCTACACAAGATCCAGTTCTTAGAAGTAGATTAGATCCAACAGAAGCTGCAGAGAGAGTTTACAACATGCTTAATACAATGACTCTTGAAGCCCAACTAATGGCAAGAGCTTGTGGTAAAACGAATATTCACTCACTTGAGCCTGAGGATTTAGCGGCATTAACAATGGAAGCTTCTGCAATGGCAAAAGTACCATTAGCTGGAACAGATATGACCGTTGGTGTTAAAAACTACCATTCAATATAGGAGGAGAAATGGCAAAAGTAAAAAAAACTACAAAAACTAAAAAAGCAACTAAGTCATTTTCTTTAAATGTAAAGGGCGGAAAGTACCAAGCTGTTGGCGGCGCTAAGTTAAAAGATAAGGATATTAAATCTGAGAGAGAAAAGTCAATCGGACAGCATATTGGTTATCGATATGATGTTAATTTAATTCCTGATTACAGCAAACTCACACCTTTTCTTAAAAAGTATATTGAGACCATGGGTTGGGATGACCTTAACTGGCTAGAAGATGTCCATATGGGGTATGAAGGCGATAAACCGGCTGTTTTTGACAGAAATGCTAATGGCTGGATTACTGTCCCTGCTAAGATGAAGTTACCAAAAGGCCAGCAAGAAAGAGATATGCTAGCAAGAGAACTTTTGATTAAGTTCCAGATGTCTTCAAGTCATCCACTAGTTGCTTTAAAGAAAACTTATGTAAAAGGCGATAACTTTAAGCTCAACGAATAGTTAAAAGAAATAATTATTTTAAAAGGCGACTAAGTATAGTCGCCTTTTTTTATTCAGAAACTCTAATAAGTTTAGATTTTTTCCAATTAGGAATAAATTTTACTACATCAATGTCTTTATTAAGACTAGGATTAAAATTTAAATTATGCCAAAAAACATTTTCCCAAGCATTTTCTTCTTCATCTAAGATAAAAGGTGAGCACTCTATTCGGTAATTAGTAGAAAGGTGAATAAAGTCTAAAATACACTTACCTTTTTTCACAATATTTGAGATAAATTTATTTTTTTTTGGAAATGTGGCGAACAAAGCATCGCTAAACTTATGTTTATCCAAAAAGAACTCAGATGATAGAAACTTATTAATTTTGTCGTATCTTTCGGCAGGGTCATATGTTTTTTTGAAGTTATACTCAAAAAGTCTTGTTGTTTCCTCGCAGTCATTTTCTACTAACACTACAATAATTTGAGCGTACTCTTTCCCTTTATCATCTAAAAGATAGGGCGTCATAGAGGTGTTTGGTCTCCCTCCCTGAGTTCTAAAAGCGTTCAATCTTGATTGACATTGCCAATCAAGAAATTTTTCTTGTAATACTTCTGGTGATAAATCTACTAGCAATCTAATGAGTTGTTTCGTTCCCAGGAGCTGAGATATTTGTTATAAGATGTCCATTCTTGATTTTTTAACTTCACATAGCTATCGATAAGCCCATCACCAAATCCCTCACGGATAATTTTCGATTTATCTAAATCTCTAATCGCATCTAATAAGTTCAATGGTAATTTCTTAACTTTTCCAGCCTTATGCCCTTCGGTGTACATATTAATGTCTAGTCTTTTTCCGGGGTCTCTTTTGTTATTTAATCCATCAAGACCAAGTAAAAGGATGGCTGCTTGTAAAAGATAGGGGTTAGATGCGCCGTCCATAAGTCTTAGCTCAAACCTTCCTTTGCCAGGAACTCTAACCATATGAGTTCTGTTATTTCCTGCCCATGTGATTGAGCTAGGAGACCAGGTAGCACCTGATGTTGTCACAGAACCGTTAATTCTTTTGTAAGAGTTAACAGTTGGGTTAAAAATAGCCGCCATTTTGTCAGCACTTTCCATAATTCCACCTAAAAAATTATATCCAGTTTTAGAAAGACCTAATTCATCTTTGTTATCTAAAAACATATTCTTTTTTCCGGATTGATCCCATATAGATATATGGCAGTGACAGCCGTTACCCGTTAAATTGGTAAAAGGTTTAGGCATAAAGGTTGCACGAAGACCATGTTTTTCAGCAATGGTTTTAGTCATAAATTTAAAAAAAGCATGACGATCGGCAGTAATTAAACAGTCAGAAAAATCCCAATTCATTTCAAACTGGCCATTTGCATCCTCATGATCATTTTGGTAAGGCTTCCAACCCAATGCGATCATTGAGTCACAAATTTCAGTAATTACATCGTACCGTCTCATTAGTGCAGAAGAGTCATAGCAAGGTTTTTCTTGGGTATCTTTTTCATCCGAAAGGGCTGTTCCATCTTGGTTGACAAGAAAAAATTCACACTCAACGCCTGACTTCATATAAAGACCCTTCTTGGATGCTTTTTCCATTTGACGTTTAAGAGCTATTCGAGGTGATGCCTCTACAGGTTTCCCATCCATATAAAGATCGGAGGCAACCCATGCAATTTCTTTATTCCACGGCAGTTGCATAACACTGTCACCATCGGGCATTCCAAACATATCAGAGTCAGCAGGAGATAAATCTAACCAAGTCGCAAAACCTGCAAAACCTGCTCCTTCTGATTGAATTTCATCAATAGCGGTGGCAGGAACCAACTTAGATCGTAAAACACCAAAGAGATCAACGAAACTAACAAAGAAATACTTAACACCATTTTTTTTGGCAAAATTATGTAAATTAATACTCATCTAAAACTCCTATTTTTATATCCTGCAACTAAATATAATTTACTTATTAATATAAATAATTCATATAAAATTCCACAATGTGGAACATTTTTTTAAATAAAAATTATCATTATTATTACTTATTTGTGAGATAATAAATCCAGTGAATCTTTAAAGATTCAACTTAATTAATTAAGGAGGCTATAACATGGATAACGAATTATCCGCTCTGAATATTATATTCACCGAAGCCTATTATTGGATCACAGTCGTAATGATGTTCCTGATCCACGTAGGTTTTTGTGTTTATGAAGTCGGAGTTTCTCGTTACAAAAATCATCAACATACGCTTATGAAAAATACTATGTTGATACCTATTGTGACGATTACTTTTTATTTCTTTGGATGGTGGATTTACTTTGCTTTTCCAAATGGACCTTTTATTAACGGGGGTCTAGAAGATGCTTCTTTTGCAACGCCTATAGCTCAAGAAATGGCTCCAAATATGTCTGATCATATTATGGGTGTATTCTGGGCAGCATTCTTGTTGTTCTCATGGACTGCCGCTTCAATTGTATCCGGCGCAACTATTGAGAGAATTAGAACTGGCGCATTTTTAATCCTAGCAGCTCTTATTGGTTCTGTTACTTGGATTATTGATGCTGCTTGGGGATGGCACTATGGTGGCTGGATGGTTCAGCTTCTTGGTTATCATGATGCATACGCGTCAGGGGTGATCCACGGTATTGCTGGGGGTTTTGCATTGGGTGTTGTCATGGTGTTAGGTCCAAGAATTGGTAAATTCAATTCTGATGGATCAGCTAATACTATCTCTCCTAGAAATCCTTGGATGATTACTATTGGATTGTTTTTAATCTATACTGGTTTCTGGGGCTTCTACGCAGCATGTAATGTGCCAATTTATGATGCGGGTAGTGATTATGGCGGAGGAGAGGCACTCTTCACTGCAACAAATATCTACCTACAACCGACAACCCTGAGTGGAATCACTATCAACTTCTTAATGTCTCTTTCTGGAGGTTTGATGGTCGGATACTTAGTAAGTAAAGGTGATGCATTCTGGACTTATTCATTAGGTCTGGCAGGTATTATTGGGGCATCTTGTGGTAATGACGTATATCACCCATATCAGGCAATGATTATTGCTGGTGTGGTTGCTTACTTTACATACAAACTCCACTTCTGGGTAGAAAATACCTTTAAAATCGATGACGCTGTGGGAGCTATCGCCGTTCATGGATACGCAGGTACTATAGGTCTGCTTATCTCTGGTTTTGTTCTGTGGGGTATGCCTGCAACGCCTTATGGTGATGCTGTTGTCACACCTTGGGGTCAAGCCATCGGTGCTTTCATTATGTTCTTTGTATTAGGATTTGTGCCAGCTTGGATTACATCGAAGATCCTTGACAGCATGGGTCTTTTGAGAATTCCAAGAGAAGTTGAACTAGCTGGTCTTGATATTCTTGAAATGGAGCAAAGAGCTGCAGATGATGCACAATTTAATAAAGCAGAAAGGAGTGCTTAATGGCCACTACTACTTATACTAATTACGAGTCATTAGCTGATATTTCAATATTATCACCTTTTCCTGGCTCTATCACAATTTTATTTATTGTGTGTTTTGCTTTTTGGATTGTATGGCAAGTAATGCAAATCAATGCAGAGAATAGACACTATGATGAAATTAAAAAGAAGGGGCATAATGCTTCTTCTGCAGATAAGTTCTCATAGAGTATAGATAAACTTTCGGGCCGTATTTTTTTTACGGCCCGTTTTTTCATTATGTTTGACGATAATAATAAAAATCGACCTGACAAATTCAAGAACTGGCCTTTTCCTAAAGGGAAGTATGGTTTATTCATAGCGATAGTTATTGTTTGTGCTGTTGTTGCTATGGATTTTTTAGGTGTATTTTAATTTAAATATTTTCTTTTTTCCAACTTTGAGGGTTTTTCCATTATCATTTTTGCTGAAAGTATAATTATGATTAATAATTGATTCATTTTCAATTTTAATACCCCCACCAGTAATCAATCTTTTTACCTCTGATTTGGATGGAACTATATTATAGCTAGAAATAACATCTAAAATATTTAAGGAATTACTTTCTGTTAAATCAATGACATCCAATTGGTCAATTGATTTTTTCTCAAAAATAGAAATTGCTTTTTCTTCTGCCTCTTTAGCTGAGATTTCTGAATGACAATCGGCGGTTACACAAAACGCTAGTTTTTTTTTAGCAGCGTTAATATCATTAGTTATAAGTTCATTAATCTCATCTGTTTTTAAATCACTAAAGATTAATAAAAGCTTTTTAACATCCTTATCATCAACATTTCTCCAATATTGATAAAAATCATACGAACTATATTTTTGTTGATCTATCCATACAGCACCCTGTTCGGTTTTGCCCATTTTTTTACCAGTTGAAGTAGTCAGAAGGGGAGTGGTAAGGCCAAAGGCATCTTTTTTATTAATTTTTGAAATAATTTCCATTCCTAGCACTATATTTCCCCATTGGTCTGAACCGCCAATTTGCAAATCACACTGATAATTTTTATTTAAGTACAGAAAGTCGTAACTTTGTAAAACCATGTAATTAAACTCTAAAAAAGACAAAGATTGTTCTCTTTTTAAGCGTTCTTTGACACTTTCAAAAGTCAACATTCTATTGATTGATAAATGACTTCCCACATCTCTTAGGAGCTCGATATAGTTTAAAGTGCTCAGCCAATCATTATTATTAATAAATTTTATACTTTGTTTATGATCTCTAAAATAGTGTTCAAATATTCTTTTGAAATTATCTATATTATTTTGAATCTCATCATAAGATAAGATTTTTCTTGCGCTATCTTTGCCAGAAGGATCGCCAATTTTAGTCGTACCTCCTCCTAACAAAACAATTGCCTCATGCCCGTGCTTTATAAGTGTTTTGATTGCTCTTAGTTGAACTAAGCTACCAGCATGTAGGGCATCTGCAGTCGCGTCAAAGCCAATATAAAAAGTGATCTTTTTTTTATTAAGAAGATTATTTAGATTTTCTTCATTTGTGCATTGATTGAAAAGATGTCTATCTTTAAATAACTGTATATAATCTAACACATATTATATTTAGCATAAATTTTTAGATATCAAATGGATTATATTGCACTTGGATGTATGTCAGGGACTTCTTTAGATGGGATTGACCTTAGTTTAATTCGCTCAGATGGCGAGACATACACAGATGAAATTTTGAATTATTTTCAACCTTATTCCAAAGAATTACGCAGAAAACTAAATTCAATTATTCAAAAAGGATATCTATCAGATCCGAAAATATGTTTACAACTAACGGATGAGTATTCTCAAACTATTAACCAATTTTTAAACTCTAATAAATATCAAATCGATATTATCGGCATACATGGCCAAACAGTTTTTCATGATGAAAAAACAAAGATATCTATTCAATTGTTTGGTAAAAATTTTAAATTAAATTTTCCAGTGCCGGTTGTCTATAATTTCAGAAAGAATGATTTGCTAAACGGGGGCTTCGGTGCCCCTATCATACCAATTTATCATAAATTAATTCATCAAAATTTAAAAAGAGAAAATTCTATATTTGTAAATATTGGTGGAGTTACAAATATTACAAAAATAAATGAAAATGAAATTTATGCGGGCGACACGTCATTTGGTAACGCTTTAGTAAATGATTTAATAAAACTCAAATATAATTTTGAGATGGATGAGGATGGGTATATTTCCAGTAAAGGTACTATAAATGAAACCATTGTTAATTTTATTTTAGAAGATCAATTTTTTCTCAGACCTCTCCCAAAGACATTGGACAGAAATTATTTTCATAAATATATTAATAAATTAATGTCTATGGATAATATGGAAAATATTATCAGTAGCCTTTTAAAAATCATTCCACTGTCTATAAAGAAATTTGTATCAGACTCTCATTCATCAATTATTTTATGTGGAGGCGGTAGAAAGAATTTAACGCTTCAAAATTTATTCAGACAAAACTTTGAGCGAGTAAATTCAATTGATGAGTTTGGATTGGATGGTGATTATATAGAGTCGCAGGGTATGGCTCTACTTGCAATACGTTATTTGCTTAAAAAAAGTTCTACTTTTAAAACTACAACGGGTTTGAGAAAAGAAGTGTTTCTTGGCGAGAGGTTTTAGAGTTTATGTTTGTTAATGTACTTTGACATTGTGTCCATTAAAGGATCTAACTTTCCTTCAAATAGATGATTTGCTTTGGAAATCGTTTCCATAGTGACGTTGGCATTTTTTTGTTTTTTAAAAGTTTCAAAAAATTCCTTTAGGCTGTCTTTTTTTACAATTTCATCTTGTTCTGCTTTGATTATCAGAGTTTTAATTGGACACGGTGATAAAAAGTTAAAATCATACATATTTACCGGCGGAGCGATAAGAATAAGCCCATCAACCTCGGGCCTTCTCATTAAGGTTTGAAAACCAATCCATGCACCAAATGAAAAACCAACTATCCAACAAGATCTAAAATCTTCATTCTTTTTTTGTAACCAGTCTAAGGAAACACTTGCATCATTGAGTTCTCCTTCTCCTTCGGTAAATGCACCATCGCTTTTTCCTACGCCGCGGAAATTAATTCTAAGAGTTGAAAAACCTGCATCCTTCATAACTTTAAAAGCCGCATAATTCACTTTAGAGTCCATGGTTCCCCCATGTTTAGGATTGGGGTGTAAGACTATGGCGATATTAGGTTTTTCTTGCTCACTCGGGGAGTATTTTGCTTGAAGTTTACCTTCGCCGCCTTGTATAAATACTTCTGGCATAATTAAAGATGAGATCATAAATTGTTTTTACTAATAAATGCAAGGTAATAATGAACACACTAGGCTTTAACAAAGACCCATCAGACACAACTGTTGTAGTGGCAATGTCAGGAGGTGTCGATAGTTCTGTTACGGCAGGATTGCTAAAAAAAGAGGGCTATAATGTTATTGGAATTACCTTACAGCTATACTCTTCTAACACAGCTGCAAAAAAAGGATCCTGTTGTTCTGGAATTGATATCTATGATGCAAGAAGGGTTGCTGAAAAATTAGATATACCACATTACGTTTTTAATTATGAAAAAACATTCAAAGAAGATGTTATTGATTATTTTATTCAATCTTACGAGAATGGTGAGACTCCCATTCCATGTGTTAAATGTAATGAGACGGTTAAATTTAGAGATTTATTAGGTTTTGCAAAAAAACTTGACGCAGATTGTATGGCGACTGGCCACTATATTAAAAGAAAGGGTAGTACGGAAAATGCCCTTATGTATCGAGCTGAAGATAAATCCAAAGATCAAAGTTATTTTCTATTTTCTATGACCCAAGACCAACTTGATTACTTAAGATTTCCTTTGGGCGATATCCCAAAAGAGCAGACAAGAAAAATCGCTGAAGAAATCGGATTGGTTGTCTATAATAAAAAGGATAGTCAGGATATTTGTTTCATACCAGATGGAGATTATAAAAAATTTTTAAAATCACATAAAATCAAGGGAGAAATAATTGATCTTCAAGGAAAAATATTATCCTATCATGAAGGTATTCAAAACTTTACAGTTGGCCAAAGAAGAGGGATAGGAATATCTAGTAACGAACCTCTTTATGTTATTGATATTTTAAAAGAGACAAATCAAATTGTTGTAGGTGATAAAAAAGATCTTCTAGGCACTTCTTTATTGTTAGATAAGATGAATTTTATTATGCCCGAGTTTGATTTTAGTAAATCAGATTTAGAAATATCTTGTAGTGCAAAGATTAGATCCTTATCGGAACCCATGAGAGGTAAACTCATAAAAAAATCGCAAATTTATTCTTTTAAATTTGACGAACCGGCAGAAGCTATTACCAAAGGGCAAGCCTGTGTTCTTTATGATCAAGATCGAGTACTAGGAGGGGGGATAATTTCTCAAAAACTGAACTAAAACCCTTATTTCTGCGTATTTTATTGTAATTTTCCTTAATTTATTTATATATCGGTAACCTATGGCAGCAACAGAACAAACAATTAAACAAGTCAATTCACTTGGAAATAGTGAATATAAATATGGCTTTTCTACTGAACTTGATGAAATCAAGGCCCCCAAAGGTTTAAGCGAAGAAACAGTTAGATTTATTTCTGCTCAAAAAAATGAACCAGATTGGATGTTAGACTGGAGACTTAATGCCTTTAAGGTTTTTAATAAACTCCCAAAACCCAATTGGGCTAAATTAAATATCCCAGATATCGATTATCAAGATTATTATTACTATTCTTCTCCAAAAAGCCTTAAGGATAAACCTAAGTCACTTGATGAAATAGATCCTGAAATTCTAAAAACCTATGAAAAACTGGGCATTCCACTTAAAGAACAAAAAATACTTTCAGGCGTCGCTGTAGATGCCGTTTTTGACTCTGTTTCAGTTGCAACGACTTATAAAAAGCAACTTAACGACCTTGGTATTATTTTCTGCTCTATTTCTGAGGCTATCCAAGAACATCCTGATCTTGTAAAAAAATATATTGGCAGCGTAATACCAGTTAGTGATCATTCATTTGCTGCCCTTAATTCTGCAGTATTCACGGACGGTTCTTTTGTTTACATTCCTGAAGGGGTTCGATGTCCAGTCGAGCTCTCTACTTATTTTAGGATTAATGCCATTAACACCGGACAGTTTGAAAGAACTTTGATCATCGCTGATAAAAATAGTTACGTTAGTTACCTCGAGGGTTGTACGGCTCCTATGAGAGATGAAAATCAACTTCATGCTGCAAATGTTGAGTTAATTGCTCTTGATAATGCTGAGATAAAATATTCGACTGTCCAAAACTGGTACCCAGGCGATCGCGAAGGTAAAGGCGGTATTTATAATTTTGTTACTAAACGAGGAGTGTGTAGAGGTAATAGTTCAAAAATTTCTTGGACTCAAGTAGAGACGGGATCTGCAATAACTTGGAAGTATCCAAGCTGTATTTTGCAAGGCGATAATTCAAAGGGAGAGTTTTACTCTGTCGCTATTACCAATAACAAGCAACAAGCAGATACAGGTACTAAAATGATCCATCTGGGAAAAAATACCTCTTCTAAAATTATTTCAAAAGGTATTTCGGCTGGCAAGGCTCAAAATACCTATAGAGGATTAGTAAGCATAAATTCACGCGCCTCTAATTCAAGAAACTTCACTCAATGCGACTCTCTTCTTATTGGAAATAAATGTGGAGCCCATACTGTTCCTTATATCGAGTCAAGTAATGCTGACTCTACAATTGAGCATGAGGCAACTACCTCCAAAATAAATGAAGATCAACTTTTTTACTGTATGCAAAGAGGTCTGAATAGTGAAGATGCTGTTGGGTTGATTGTAAATGGATTTTGTAAAGAGGTTCTGCAACATCTCCCTATGGAGTTTGCGGTAGAAGCACAAAAGTTAGTAGCAATAAGTTTAGAAGGAAGTGTTGGATAATGTTAAAAATAGATAATCTTCATGTTTCTATTGAAGGAAAACAAATTATTAAAGGTTTAAATCTTACTATTAATAAAGGCGAAGTGCATGCCTTAATGGGACCTAATGGTTCAGGAAAAAGTACCTTGTCGTATGTCTTATCAGGTAAAGAAGGATATGAAATTGACAAAGGAGCTATAGAGTATAATGGAAAAAATCTATTAGACTTAGATGTTGATGAAAGAGCTAATTCGGGTTTATTTTTAGCCTTTCAATATCCGATGGAAATACCCGGCGTTCAAACTTCATTTTTCCTAAAAACTGCCATTAACTCAAAAAGAAAATTTCTTGGTTTACCAGAAGTTGATGCACTTGAATTTGCTAAATTAATTAGATCTCAAGCTGAGGATTTAGGTATCAGTTCTGAAATGTTAAAACGTGATTTAAATGTGAATTACTCTGGTGGAGAAAAGAAAAAACAAGAAATTTTACAAATGTCTATTTTAAAGCCAGATATGGCTATCTTAGATGAAACTGACTCTGGTTTGGATATCGATGCCCTACGTATCGTATCTGAAGGTGTAAATAAATTAAGAAGTGAACAAAATTCTTTTTTAGTAATTACCCATTATCAAAGACTTTTAAATTATATCAAACCTGACTATGTTCATATTATTGCCGATGGAAGAATTGTTAAATCTGGAGACTTTACATTAGCACTAGAGTTGGAAGAAAAAGGTTATGAAGACATCTCAAAAATAGCCTCATGAACACTGCCGTCAAATTAGATAGTTCCATGGATATATCAAATTATTCTGAAAAAGTTTTACTTAACAATCCATTTGAGAATTTTAAACTTGAAAATTATAAATACGCCCAATTACACAAGAATATTAGCTCTGATGTAAGTTTGGAACATTATGAAATTGATCTTTCATCAATTAGCTCAATAAAAAATTTAGAATTGTCTGATGCCCTTGATATTGATTTACATAGCTATTTGAATAAATGGAATTATAAAAATACAGACAGTTATTTCAGAGTTAATTCTATCTCAGAAAGATCTTCCATAAAAATTGATTTAGATCTTTTTGAAGAAGAAATCCTTCATTTAGATCTTTCATTGTTCAAAGAAAATATTCAAATTAATAAAGTCAATGAGTTGCAAAAAACTATTATTATAAATAGTAGTAATTTTTCAGATCATATCCCAAGATCGATAATTTTGAATTTATCTAAAAATGCTAATTTAAATGTAATTCATTACAGCATTTCAAATTCTAAATCATTTTTATATTTTGAAATAAATCAGCAAAATAATTCAAATGTGAAATTTATAACTTTTCAATCAGATAATATTCATACTAGAAATGAGTTCTTTTCATCTTTAGAAGAAAACTGCTCTCTAGATCTCTACGGTTTGAATATCCATAATCATGGTGTCAATGATAATTATTCATTTATTCAACATATGAAACCATCATCACAAAGTAGAGAAGTTTTCAAATCAATTGTTAATAATGGTGCAGTTACAAATTTTCAAGGAAAAATTTATGTGGACCCTGTTGCCCAAAAGACTGATGGGTATCAAATGAGTCGATCATTAATTCTTGATAATGACTCAAAAGCTAATAATAAACCTGAATTAGAAATATATGCTGATGATGTAAAATGCAGCCATGGTTCGACTGTATCAAAACTGAATCAAGACCAAGTATATTATTTTAAATCAAGGGGCATTAATGAAGATCAAGCTCTTAAGATTTTACAAAAAGCTTTTTTAGTCGAGACGCTCGAGGCTATTGAAAATAGTCAAATCAAAGAATACTCTTATAATCTTCTTGAAATGAGATTATGAGCTTCAAATCAGACTTTCCTATACTTAAAAATAAAATTCGTGATTACCCCATCACTTATTTGGATTCAGCTGCCAGTACTCAAAAACCTCAAGCTGTAATAAATTCAATTACAGAATTTTATCAAAACTCCTATGAAAATGTTCATAGAGGAATGAATACATTGAGTATTAAGGCAACAGATACCTTTGAAAGAGCAAGAGAAAATGTTCGATCATTTATTAATGCCAATTCAACTAATGAAGTTATTTTTACAGCAGGTGCAACTGACTCAATAAACAAAATTGCCCAATGCCTTCCACAACTTCTTAATGAAGGTGATAAAATTGTAATAACTGAACTTGAACATCACTCAAATTATTTACCATGGCTTCAAATCGCTAAAAAATTTCAATTTGACATTGAAATAGTTGGTGTAAATGAAAATGGAAATATTAATGAGCAGGATATTGTTAATGCCTGTGATGATTCAACAAAATTTTTAGCACTTACGCATATGTCGAATGTTACAGGACAAATTATTGACATAAAAAAAATTAAAGAAAATATTTCAAAAGATATTTTAATCGCAGTCGATGGTTGTCAGTCAATTGCTCATATCAATATTGATGTTCAAGATTTAGACTGTGATTTTTATTCTTTTTCATCTCATAAATTATATGGACCATCCGGTATTGGTGTGATGTTTGGAAAAGAAATATTATTAGAAAAGCTTGAACCTCCTAGTTTAGGGGGAGGGATGATTAATAATGTATCTCTTGATGGTTTTACTTATGCTATGCTTCCTAATAAATTTGAAGCAGGTACGCCTCCTATAGAGGCAGTTGCAGGAATGAATGCTGCTATTGAATATCTAAATCGTTTGAATTTCTCACATTACTTTGAGGAAGAAAAAAAACTTCGATTAACGCTCATTAACCATTTTCAAAATATGGATGAAATAGAATTTTATGGTTTCCATCAAGATATTAATGCAAGCTCAATTGTATCTTTTAACGTAAAAAATAAAAATTATAATGATATTTCAACTTTTTTAGACCAGTTTGGTATTATGATTAGAGGCGGTCACCATTGTTGTCAGCCATTTATGAAAAAATTACAAATTCCAGGTTCTTGCCGTGTTTCTTTTGGGATATATAACGATTTAAATGATATTGATTTATTAGTTGATGCTTTGTCAAAAACGATCAAACTTTTACAATAATGGATGATAAAACTTTATCTGACTTTATGCCTAAAACGAATAGTGAGGGCGAAATTATTTATGGTGAATTCTCCTCCCAGTCAGTAGTTAAAATAACCACTGATGAAATTATTAAAAGACTTTCAACAATTAAAGACCCAGAACTTGGTATTAATATTTATGACCTTGGTTTAATTTATGATATTAGAATTGATCAAAGTAATAATATCAAAATTACAATGACCTTAACTACTGTCAATTGCCCTGTTGCCGACTCTTTCCCGTTGGATATTGCCAAAAATATTACTTCTATGGAAAATACGGGTCAGGTTAAAATAAAACTTACCTTTGATCCACCTTGGAATAAAGATATGATGAGTGATGACGCAAGATTAGCTCTGGGATATTAATGACCACTCCTTTATTTAAATTATCAAGTTCTGCTGAAAATCAAATAAATCGCCTTCTCAGCAACAATCCAAATGCCAAAGGATTAAAAATTGGCCTTAATACAAAAGGATGTGCCGGATTAAGTTATACTCTGGAGTATGTAAACGAAGAAAATATTAAGGGTTGTGAATTGATTAATGACTATAAGTTCCCTCTTTATATTGAAAATAATGCAATCATGTTTGTTATAGGAACTGAAATGGACTTTATTAAAGAAGAATTTGGTGAAAGATTTGTTTTTAATAATCCCAATCAGACCAGTGAGTGTGGTTGCGGTGAAAGTTTTCACGTCTAATATTTAAAATCCAATGGCAGTTATCTTTGGAATTCTTTCAGCTTTAAGTTTTGGTATTGGTGATTTTTTAGCTCGATTTTCCTCCCAAGAAATAGGTCATCGTAATTCCTTATTTTGGATGCTTGTCATTGGTGTAGCTTTCTATTATACGATTTTTGTAATTTTTGGAGATGGATTTTATCCAAATCTCATCGGCTTGAGCAATAGTTTTCTCGCAGGAGTATTAATTATGTTTGGTCTACTCTGTTTATATAGGGGACTGCAAATGGGACCAGTATCAGTTGTGGCCCCTATTGTAGCAATTAATCCTTTTTTTGTTTTTTTAATAAGATATGCGCTTGGCAGTGAGCCAACCTTAATGCAATGGATAGCAACTCTTATTATCATCTCAGGAGCAATTTTAGTTTCATTTAGTGCCGAAAGTCACCAAGAGCATTTAGGTTTAACAAAAAAACAAATAAAAGAGTCTGTATTAGTAGCATTTATGTCTAGTGTAATGTTAGCATTAGGATTAGTTTTTTCACAAGAGGTTTCTAATACGATTGACCCTTTAGAAGGAGTTTTCTATATTAGGTTTTTTAGTTTATTAAGTATAGCTACCCTTATTTTTTTTATTCGTTCAAAAATTACACTAACAAAAAAATCAATTCCGATACTATTATTTCAAGGTATTTTGGAGTCATCGGGTAACTTTTTTATAGTGTATGCTTATACCTTTGACAAAGTTAGTATTGCAGTTGTGATATCCTCTGCATTTGGATTGGTTACTGTTATTTTAGCAAAATTTATTTTGAAGGAATTAATTTCTAAAATCCAGGGAATCGGAATATTTTTAACTTTTTTAGGCGTTGTAGGTCTTTCTATCTAGCCATTTTTTGCAGTCTTTTTTTATCAAAACGATAAGAATTCATCGCGATCGCAGCACAAATAATAACACCGCCTATAATGGTATTAATACTAGGTACTTCATTAATTCCAAGAATAGGTAGCCAAGCCCAAAAAATTCCACCAACAACTTCAAGTAAAGATAACATTGTTAATTCGCCTGATAAAAGTTGTTTGGATCCGATGCTAAATAAAATCAAACCACAAGCTACAAGCGACCCATGTGTCATACTTAGATAAACATTTTTTGCTGGAATATAAAAATCTTGATTATTGATAATCATTAAAATTGCGGAGAAAAGAGCACAAAAAATTCCTCCATAAATCAAAATGTAAAATTTTTTAATATCACTTTTGCTTCTGAGCACAACAGAAAATACTGCAAACCCTAAACTGGATACAAAGCCCATTATCAAACCAAAAAAAGATCCACTAAAAGCACTCGCATAAATCATCACTAAAGTTCCAATGAAGGCGACAATCATACTGATAAAGTTTTGTTTAGAAATTTTTTCTTTTAAGAAGATAAATGCAATGAGAGATGCTAAGAATGGCATAAGGGCTAACATGAATAATGTTACTGCTGCGGTAGTATAGCTAATTGAGTAAATGAATCCTAAAAATGCTGTAGTTAATGATAGGCCACCAATAACTGTGATTAAATCAATTTGAAAAAGTTTTTTTATAAAATTCAATCCTTCATTAAAGAAAAGATAAAAAGCAATTATAGATGCCACGGTCATCCCTCTTATAACTAAGTAGGGAAGTTGGTAAATTTGTGGATCTGTCATATTTTTGACAACTAATGGGCCAAAACTCCAGACTAGACCGCTAATGACTACAATGATTACTGATTTTAGGTGATCATCCATTTTGGATAAAACTTAATTTAATTTTATAGAAAGAATAGTTAATTATTAAAAAATTCAGTTAATTCTTCTAAAGAATTAAAGCTTTGGTTATCGCCTTTTTTACTTCTTAAGGTGAAAGAGGATGACTCAATCTCTTTTTCACCAATCACCAAGGAGTATGGAATTTTCTTCGATACTGAGTTCCTAATTTTGTATCCAAGTTTATTGTCAGAGTCATCAATTAGGGAACGAACACCTAAATCTTTTAGTTCTTCATTTATCTTTTTACAGTGATCAACAAACTTTTCAGAAACTGGCAATATAGCAAGCTGGACTGGGGTAATAAATAAAGGAAGCCAACCATTAGTATTTTCAAGAATAATAGCAATAAATCTTTCTAATGAACCAACTACGGCTCGATGTATCATGATAGGGACTTGGTTTTTATCATCTTTGTCTTTGTATTTAGCCCCAAGTCTATCTGGTAAATTGAAATCAATCTGGATTGTTCCGCATTGCCATTCTCTTCCAAGAGAGTCTTCTAAGGTGAACTCAATCTTTGGACCATAAAATGCACCTTCGCCATCTAATATGTTAAAATCTTTTCCGTTGTCAGATAAAACCTTTTTTAACTGGTTCTCAGCATTTTCCCAATTCTCTTGAGAACCGATACTTTTTTCTGGTCGAGTAGAAATATTATATTTGATTTTTTCAAATCCAAATTTTTTATAAACTCTCTCAATTAATTGGGTTGTTTCGTTGCATACATCGTAAATTTGTTCAGCAGTACAAAAAATATGTGCATCATCTTGGGTAAATCCTCTTACTCGAAATAGTCCATTTAAAGCACCTGAAGGTTCGTATCGATGACATTTTCCAAATTCTGAATATCTTAGAGGGAGATCTTTATAAGTAATTAACTGTGAATTAAATAATACTATATGACAGGGGCAATTCATGGGTTTTAGAGCAAATGTTTTATTATCTGTCTCGGAGGTAAACATATTTTCTTTGAAGTTATCCCAGTGACCTGATTTTATCCAAAGTTCGTTGGAGACAAGTTCGGGTGTCTTTACCTCATAATAATTCAATTTTCTTTGTTCTGCTCTGATATACTTTTCAATGTTTTGATAAAGCGTGAGTCCTTTATCTTTCCAAAAAACATTACCGGCAGATAAATCTGTAAGTAAGAAAAGACCCATGTCAGTACCAAGTCTTCTATGATTTCGTTCTTTGGCCTCCTCCAAATTCTTTAAATATTTATTTAATTCTTTCTCACTGTACCAGGCAGTTGCATAAACCCTTTGAAGCATCTTATTAGTGCTAATACCTCTCCAGTACGCACCGGATACATTTGTAATTTTTACATGGGCTTCGTATTCTTTAGTGCTTTTATGATGAGGACCTTTACATAAATCAGTAAAGTTTTTTTGCTCATAGAGTGTTATCTCTGCAGCGTTATCAAGATTATTAATGAGCTCTAGCTTATATTTATTATCTTTAAAAAAATTTAAAGCTTCATCTTTTGATACAACTTTTTTATTAAACTTTCTTCCTTCATTTAAAATTTCTTTAATTTTTTCTTCTATTTTATTGATGTCATCATCTGATAGGGCGCTATCCATGTCAAAATCATAGTAAAAACCATTTTTGATAAATGGGCCTATTGTGGGTTTGGCAGCGGGAAAGATGCTTATTACAGCCTCGGCTAAAATATGAGCCATGTCATGCCTCATTATATTCAGGGCATCATCAGACTTAGCCCTTACGGGTTTGGATTTTTCTATTTCGAAATCAAAATATTCATTATTTTGATCTTTATAGGCAATTATTTCACTCATTCTTCAATCTTTTTAAAAAAACAACTTCTAGAGCCAGTGTGACAAGCTGCTGAACCTTGCAGTTCTACCTCAAAAATTAAACTATCGTTATCACAATCTGTGTAAATATTAAATAACTTTAATAAATTTCCAGAAGTCTCACCTTTCTTCCAAAGTTTATTTTTGCTTCGACTCCAAAAAAAACCAAATTTATTTTTAATTGTCATTTCAAGTGACTCTTTATTCGAGTAGGCAACCATAAGGATTTCTTTTGTTTTTCTGTCTTGAACAACAGTAGGGATTAGGCCGTTACTATCATATTTAAGATTATTTATTTTGATATTTTCCAAATGATTGAATTTTTAATGATTTTTACTTTTATTGCAGTATTTTTCAATGAAGAAAAGAATTTAGTCCAATGAATTATCACCTTGCTCCAATGATGGGTTACACAGATTGTTATTTTAGATTATTAGCTGAAAAATTGTATAAAAATCATATCACCACCTTTTCAGAAATGATTGTAGATAAAGCCATTATTCACAACGAAACCAAAACAATTGATAAACATTTTTTGGCAAACAATATTAGCTCTATTCAAATAGCAGGTTCAGAGCCAATTGAAATAAAACTAGCAATTCAAAAGCTAAATAAAATTGATCGGATCAATCATATTAATTTAAATTTAGGCTGTCCAAGTTCTAGGGTGCAAGAGAACAAACTAGGGCTTGCTTTAACACAATATCCAACTCTTGTAAGAGAATGTTTACATTCTTTAAAAACATATAATCAAAAAATTTCTGTTAAATGCAGATTAGGACTTGGACTGGAAGAGGATCAAAATTATATATTTGAATATTTAAGTATGTTTCAAGAGTTTGAAATCAAAACAGTTTATATTCATTGTCGAAATGGTGTTTTAGATCTCGATACAAAAAAAAATAGGACCATACCTAAAATTAACTATGAACTTTTTTTAAAATGTAAAAAGGAGTTTTCTGATATGGAGTTAATTCCTAATGGGGAAATCAATGATTTGGAAACAATTCATTATTTATCAGAAAATAAAATTACTCAATTTATGATCGGAAGACAGTTTGCTAACGATCTATTATTTGTTGAAAAAATTGGTCTAATTAAAATTGATAATAAAAAACAAATTATATCAGATTACCTGGATAGCTTTGAAAAATATCAATACCTAAATTTGAATTTACTTAAAAAAGCTATCTTTACTCTACTTACTAAAGTTAAAGGGGCTAAAAAAATTAAAAAAGATATTTCTGAAGCTGATAGTATTATTAAGATTAAAAATATTTTTGAAAGTAATCAAATTTGGAATTAAAAAAACTCAAGAAATATTCTTCTTTTTTAAAAAAATATGAATACATAGATGAAAACTTTTCTTTAAAAAAAGACTTTAAAAGTATTTTAAATTATTACCAAGCTTCGATTTCAAGAATAACCGAGGATTCTAATTATTCTTTAATTGGTATAGAAAAATTAAAAAATGAAATTATCTATCTCATATTTTCTTCCTGGCATGAAGAAATAATAAATCAAGAAAATGCATCTCGATTATGGTCATTGATATGTAAAAACTTTATTACCAAGATTTATAAATTTTATATTCTTAAATCCTTTGATCGAAAAATTTTAAAAAATTTTTTCATTTTAGGTTTGGGAAAAATCGGAGTTAAAGATCTTAATTTCACGTCTGATATCGACTTGATTATCTTTTTCGATAGTAAAAATTCTGATATCGAATTATCGGATTTTAATAAATTAATAAAAAATATTACTAGTGATATTACCAACATTTCCCCATCATTTTTTCATAAAATCGATTTAAGATTACGACCTGACTTAGGCGGCGCACAAATTGTTACAGATCTCGAAAGTGCGATTGATTATTACTCGTCGGTAGGAAGAAATTGGGAAAGATTGGCATATCATCGATCTAATTTTATATGCGGTAATATCTTATTATATAGCAGTTTTCAAAAATCAATTAAAAGTTTTTTATTCAGAAGATCTTTTGATTTTTATGCGATAGATGAAATAAAAAAAATTTTTGAAAGAAAAAAAACTTCAAATAATTTAGACATTAAAAACTCTTATGGATTTATTCGATCATGTGAAAATATCATTCATTTTAATCAATTATTATGGTCTGGAAAATTTTACGATCTTCGAGAAAGTAACATTCATAAATTATTTAGTAGGATATCGAATTATAAATCTATTATTAATGAAGAGGATTTATTTACTATCAAAGATGCTTATTATTATTTCAGAAAAATAGAAAATTATCTTCATTTAAAACAGAATACCTTTCAAAACATTGTAAATGAAGATGATCCTTACTTAAGAGAAGTATCCAATAATTATTATGAAGAATTAATATCAAAAAGAGAAAAAGTTATAAAAATTTATGAAAATTTATTTTCTCCCAAAAATGATGAACAAAATATTAATTTAGAAAACTTCAATGAAAAAAGTCGGAGCATCATTAGCAAATTGTTTGAGAAAGCCTCAGGTATTAATAGTTCTGAAACTGTTCGTTATGACTATAATAATTCAATTAAATATCTCGTTAATTTACTTGTCCACGAAGATCAAAAAGATGAGCTTATTATTAAATTTGATTACCTTATTAATTATTATAAATCCGGCGTTCATTTAACAGCTCTATATAAATATAATAGTAATATTTTTCCAGAAATTATTTTCATATTTAACCATTCACCAAAGCTGACCAATTTATTAAATAAGAATAATTTTTTGATTGAGTCTCTAGTTTATCTATTTAACTATGGTCTTCCAAAATTTCAAATCAGAGAAAAATCAGACAACTTTGATTTAGATTTAAAAAAGATTCTTCAGGACATATATGAGATAGTTTTTTTATTAGATTATTTATACATTTCAAAAAAAATTGATTATGAAATTTATCTCTTAAAGAGAAACAGAAATATTAAAAAATTTCTTTTTAATTTATTTGAGATAATAAAAAGCAATTATACCACTAAAAAAAATATTTTCTCTGATTTATCGCCAATCCTATTTGGAAGTTATGGTATCAATAAAGCTCTTCCATCATCTGACGTTGATTTATTTTTTATTTATCATTCTAAAGAAAACAATCATATCGAAAATATAAAAATTGTTAGGAGATTCTATAATGTGGTCAATCAATATATAGATAAAGAATTCTTAGTTATTGATGATCGAAATAAACCTTTTGATAAAAGCTCAGACCAGGTAATTCAATTTGATAATTTTTTTGATTTTTATTTAAAAACTGATGAAATTTTTCATCAATTATCATTTTTAAAAACTAAAATTCTTTCTTGTTCAAGAAATATAACTAGATTATTTAACCATCGGAAAAATGAAATTATTTCTCAATATTCTTTGATTGATAAAAATTATATTCACAAAATGATTGATTTAAAAAATCCAAAAGAAAATTTTAAAGATTTAGTTCAGCTCTATAAAATTTCAGATGAAATATATAGTTTCAATAAAGAAGAATTTCCACTTAAAGAAAAACTTAAGATTTTCAATCAAGAACTCTTGAGAGAGAGCTTGTATAGCAGCTCTACTAAGACTGATTTAAATCAATCATTGGTAGAGCTACTAAGAAATTTAGATTAATAATCGTAGTAAAGATCGTATTCTTTAGGTGTAACTACAAGTTTATTAGGTTCAATCTCTTCTTCTCTTTTGTACTCAATATAAGACTCAATTAAGTCTTTAGTAAATACGTTACCTTCCAGTAGATAGTCGTGATTAGCTTCTAAGTTGTTAATCGCTTCTTCAAGTGATGAAGGAACTTCTTTAACTTTAGCTTGTTCTTCAGGTGGTAAGTCATATAGGTTTTTATCCATGGGTTCGCCCGGATCAATTCTGTTCTTGATACCATCTAAACCAGCCATAACCATGGCAGCGAAAGCTAGATATGGATTAGCAGTAGCATCTGGACATCTAAACTCAACTCTTTTTGCTTTTGGGGAAGGAGAGTAGGCAGGAATACGACAGATCGCACTTCGGTTTCTGTTAGAGTAGGCCAGCTTCACTGGAGCTTCATATCCAGGGACTAATCTTTTAAATGAGTTTATTGTTGGGTTTGTGAACGCTAGTAATGACGGGGCATGTTTTAGCAAACCACCAATATAAAACTTAGCTTCATCACTCAGATTTGCATAACCGCTGTCCGCGTAGAAAATCGGTTTGCCATTTGACCAAATACTTTGATGGCAGTGCATACCAGAACCATTATCATTTGAAAGAGGTTTTGGCATAAATGTTGCAGTTAGACCATTGCTTTTAGCGGTATTTCTTACAACATACTTATATTTTTGAATATCGTCTGCATGAGAGAGGAGGGTGTCAAATCTAAGATCGATTTCTTGCTGGCCTGCAGTGGCAACTTCATGATGTTGCGCCTCTACTTTTAATCCAATAGAAACCATGTGGTTGACCATTTCTGATCTAACATCTTGCATTGTGTCATGAGGTGGACATGGGAAATAACCACCTTTATTTTTAATATGATAACCTAAATTTGGTCTTTCATCTGAACCCTTGTTCCAAACAGCTTCTCCAGAGTCAATAGAGAAAAAAGAATTACTAGGATCTGTTGATATTCTTACGTCATTAAATAAGAAAAATTCGGCTTCAGCTCCAAAAAAAATACTATCGCCAATGCCAGATGATTTAACAAACTCTTCTGCTTTTTTAGCTACATATCTAGGATCTTTGTCATATTTTTGTCCAGTAATAGGATCTTGGATGTCACAAATCAAAACTAATGTAGGATCAGCGAAAAAAGGATCAACAAAAGCAGTTTGAATATCAGGAATTAAGATCATGTCACTAGCTTCAATGGATTGAAAACATCTAATTGAAGATCCGTCAAAACCAACACCTTCTTCAAATACATCCATTTCAAACGTATTAATATGATGAGAGAAGTGATGCCATGTTCCTAATGGGTCCGTAAAACGGAAGTCAATAAACTGAATGCCTTTTTCGTCAATAAGTTTTTGTAAAGATTTTTTGTCCATATTAAGATACTCCTAAATTTTTTATGATAGTGGGATAGATAAAGCTAAACTGCGTCTTTGCCTTTTTCGCCAGTACGAATTCTAATAGCTTCAGTGACTTCATAAACAAAGATTTTGCCATCTCCAATTTTACCGGTGTTGGCTTGTTTGATAATAACATCAATTGCTTCTTTATATATTTTATCATCTACTACTAGTTCGATTTTTACTTTTGGAAGAAAATCGACCACATATTCAGCGCCACGGTATAGCTCTGTATGACCTTTTTGTCTACCAAAACCTTTCACTTCAGAGACGGTTAAACCACTGAGGCCAATTTCACCCAATGCATCTTTTACGTCTTCAAGCTTAAAAGGTTTAATAATCGCTTCAATTTTTTTCATACTCTAGATTTCAAATATAATGTTTAATTTGCATAATATCTATACTATAAATTAATGCTAATTTTTGGCGGGTGTAGCTCAGCTGGTTAGAGCGCCGGTTTGTGGTACCGGAGGTCGGGGGTTCAAGTCCCCTTACTCGCCCCAATTTATTATGCGCCAGTGGCGGAATGGTAGACGCACTGGTTTTAGGTACCAGCGAGGCAACTCGTGGGGGTTCAAGTCCCTCCTGGCGCACCAAAAAAATAAAATAATATGCAATATAAAAATATAGAAACACAAAATCATAAATCCTCTTTTGAGGTATCTCTAGATCAGGAAGCAATAAGTAAAATTATCGATCAAAAGATAACTGAAAAACAACCTACATTTGAAATAGCAGGTTTTCGAAAAGGTAAAGTTCCTTTGAGTATTATTAAATCTAAAATTGGCACAGAAGTAGAAAATGAAGTTTTAAATGAAGAGATATCAAAAAATATTTCAGAAATTAGCGAAAAGGAAAAAATACAATCTTTAATTCAGCCCGATATTCAATTTAAAGATAATTATAATTTTTCTTTATCATTTTATTTAAAACCTGATTTGAAAATTGATGATCTTAAAGACTCAGAAATTGAGAAAATTTCCGCAGTTGTGGAAGATAAAGATATAGATGAATTCAGAGAAAAAGTAAGAAAAGAATACTATTCTTTAGAATCGATTGATGAGGCAGATGAAAATTCAGTTATTGATTTTGAAGTTACTAATTTTGGAGAAGAGCAAAAAAAAATCTTTTCCCAAAAAGATGTGCGTATTGATTTAAATACACAAACAGAAGAGCAGACTTTTCTCGATCTTAAAAAAGCCTTAAAGAAAATTAAAAATAAATCTGATTTTTCAATTAGCACTAAAAATATCCAAATTGATGGAAAGATCAAAGATATCAATAAAAAGATTTATCCTAAAAACGATGAAGAATTAATCAAGATTTTAAAATTAGAGTCCGTGAAAGACTTAAACGCTAAAATTTCTGAAAAGTTAAATGAAGATATTAACTATTTTCAAAAAGAATTTTTTATTGAGGATTTGCTTAAAGTGCTCTCTGAAAAAAAGAAAATAAACATCCATGATGAAGTTGTTAACTTAGAGTTAAAAAGAAAATACCAAGTAGATATTACTTCTATGAAAGAGGAACACAAAGAGCGAGTTGATAGTTTAAAAAAAATGACCAGTGATAATATTCAAAAAGATCTAATTTTTTCTGAATTAATTAATTATCTTGATGTGAAAGTCGAACAAAAGGAGCTCCAAGAACATATTCAAAAGTATTATGGTGAAAAAGTCGACCAAAGAGCTGCGGAAACAGCTTATGGCACTCTTCTTAGAAATAAAATAGCAGATCACTCTATGAAAACTTTTAAAATTAAAGAAACTAAGCTAAGTTTAGATGAAATGATGAAAAAAGGATCCCATAATCATGAACCTGGTTCCCATAGTCATTGAACAATCCGGTAAAGGAGAAAGATCCTTTGATATCTTTTCTCGTTTACTAAGAGAAAGAATTATTTTTCTAACTGGTCCAATTGATGACCAAACCGCATCACTAATTTGCGCCCAGCTTCTTTTCCTGGAGTCTGAAAATCCAGAAGAACCAATAAGCCTATATATCAATTCACCTGGGGGTCTTGTAACTGCTGGATTGGCGATGTATGACACTATTCAATATATCCGATGTCCTGTTCACACGGTCTGCGTAGGTCAGGCTTCATCCGCTGGCTCTTTGATTTTAACATCTGGTCAATCTGGTCATCGATATGCTCTTCCTCATTCAAAAATTATGATTCACCAACCCTCTGGTGGGTTTTCAGGTCAGGCGACCGATATCAAAATTCAAGCTGAAGAAATTTTAAAAACTAAAAAAAGGTTAAATGAAATATACCAGAAGCATACTAATATCAGTATTACTGAAATTGAAAAAGCAATGGAAAGAGATAAATTTTTCGATCCTGATGAAGCTCTTAAATTTGGGTTAATCGATAAAGTTATCACCAATAGAGAGGACAAGTAATGGCAGACGATAAGATCTCTTCAGCTGGAACTTCTGATAAAAAAATATCTTGTTCTTTTTG
>Ga0181604_10000083_pt1 | contig 81080 bp, 83 predicted proteins | sample 041ome_12_FD_148663 | JGI IMG/M metagenome (GOLD analysis project Ga0181604, IMG submission 148663) | Coastal salt marsh microbial communities from the Groves Creek Marsh, Skidaway Island, Georgia - 041410US metaG (spades assembly) | ecosystem: Environmental > Aquatic > Marine > Intertidal zone...
GTAAAAACAAAGGGGGCATCACAGTCAGATGTTGAAATTGATATTGATTCTGGAACTTCTGTATCTGTTAGGTTAGAAAAACTTGAATCAGTCTCTTTAAATAATGATAAAAGTATGACTATTACAGCGTATTTTGGAAAAAAAAGAGGTATAGCTACAACGTCTGATTTCAGTAAAAGCTCAATATTATCTTGCATTGAGGCTGCTTGTGATATTGCAAAGTTTACTGGTGAAGATAAGGCATTTGGTTTAGCTGAATCATCTTTATTTCCTAAGAAAGCGATGGAGCTTGATCTATTTCATCCATATGAGGGAACTCAGGATGAAATGGTCAAAAAAGCTCTAAAGGCAGAAAAAGCGGCACTGATATTTGACGAAAAAATAAAAAATTCAGAAGGAGCTAATTTTAGCTCTTCGAAAAATCTCTTTGTTCAGGCGAATTCAAATGGGTTTGTTGGAGGGTTTCCATCTTCAAGACATACAATTAGTTGTTCTATTGTAGCCAAAGATCACTCTGGTATGCAAAGAGATTACAGCTATAGTAATGCCCGCCAAATTAGTGATTTGGATTCTTTGGAAGGGGTTGGTGAAAGCTCAGCAAAACGAGCTTTAATGCGCTTACAACCGAAACCAATTAAAACAGGCCGATACCCTGTAATCTTTGAATCACGTGTTGCTACCTCTTTAATTTCATCTTTAGTATCAGCTTTATCTGGGACAAATCAATATCGAAAAACATCTTTTTTATTAAATTCGCTTAATAAAAAAATTACCTCGGAAAGTCTTACTATTCATGAAGATCCGTACCTAAAAAATGGAAATGCCACAACATATTTTGATGGAGATGGAGTTTTTGTTAAGCCCAGAGTTGTGATAGACAAAGGTTATTTGAGTGGTTACTTTTTGTCATCATACAGTGCTAGAAGGTTGGGCATGAAGACAACGGGTAATGCTGGAGGACCTCATAATTTAGTAGCTGGGTCATCAAATATTAATTTTGAAACTTTATTAAAAAAGATGAAAAGAGGTTTGGTTGTTACTGAGCTTTTAGGGCATGGATTAAATATGGTGACAGGAGATTACTCGAGAGGAGTCGCAGGGTTTTGGGTTGAAGATGGGATCATAACTCATCCAGTAGAGGAGGTAACAATTGCTGGAAATATGAAAGACATGTTGTTAAATATTTCTCATACGGCTAATGATACTTATACCAATGGCTCTGAATATATTGGATCTATTCTAATTGAAGATATGACTATTGCTGCAGGAAGTTGAATTTAAAGTGATGATATTAGATGTGATGCAAGAGGACGATGACTTGTTTTATTTATTTCAGGATCATTAAAGTTTTCATAGTTTGATAATGATTCGTCATTTATTTGATTTTGGTTCTCTGAAGTGTCAACGCCACCATCAGTCGCGTAATCAAAAGTATCATCTTCACTTAGATAATCCAAATACTCATCATAGTCAATTTGTTCTGTACCATTAATTTGAGCTTCTCGCATCTGCAACCAAGAATCTCTTTGGAATGAATATGGATCTATTGATGCATCATCCATAAGATTTGTCGCATCTAGAAGTTGTGCTCTAGTATTAATAATTTTTCCAACATAAAGAGCATTTCTCAATCTTACATTGTCAATATAGCCAATAGGGTCAATGAACATTCCGTCCACCACTAAACCAGTTCCATCTCTGAAGGTAGATGGGCCAAAAAGTGGCAGAACTAGATAAGCACTGTCACGCCATCCATATCGAGCAAGAGTAGTTCCAAAATCTTCTCTATTACGTTCCTTATAATTATTTACATTAGTTGATGAAACATCAATAAAACCTAATAAACCAACTGTTGTATTAACTACCACACGACCTGCGTCAGTCATACCTTGTTCAAAGTTTAACTGTAGGAAACTATTAACAGCGGTTATGAAGTCAGTAATGTTATTGTAGAAGTTATTGATACCTTTTTTGGCAACATCAGGTGTCACATAGTTGTAACCCATTGCTATAGGCTTAAGAATTGCACCGTCAAGTGTATCATTAAACTTATAAACGCCGCGATTGAAGCCTTCATAAGGGTCTTTAGGGTTCTCTTCAGCGATGGTTATGCTTGAGGAAAATAAAAGCGCAACCAATAAGATTTTGATGTGTTTTACAATAATCATATTTCTCTATTATGCCATAAATGTTGTTTTTTTATGGAAATAAGTATTAGGTTTTTACAGCATGTGTTGCAATAAAACAACAAATTTATTTACACGCTTTGTACATGTTGAGTGCTTTATCTCTTTGTTCAGTATGGTTGACTATGGGCAAAGGGTAATCTCTACCCAGCTTGATAGGAAAGATGTCTGGATTTTTCTCAAAGTGAACCCAGGGTGCATGAATCTGTTTTGATGATAGCGGTTCTAATTGAGGCAGATATTTTTTAATAAAGGATCCATCTTTATCAAATTTTTCAGATTGAAGTGTTGGATTAAAAATTCTGAAATATGGTTGAGAGTCACATCCTGTCGATGCAGCCCATTGCCATCCACCATTATTAGCAGAGAAGTCAAAGTCGATTAAATTATCCTGAAAATACTGTTCTCCCCATCTCCAATCAATTAATAAATCTTTTACTAAAAAAGATGAAACAATCATTCTTAGGCGATTATGCATATAGCCAGTTTGATTAATTTGCTTCATAGCTGCATCAATAATAGGAAACCCAGTTAATCCATTTTTCCATGCTTCAAATTTATTAGTATCATTTTCAAATTGTAAATTTTCAAATTGTGGTTTGAATGATTTATTATCAGAAACGTGTGGAAAATTAGCAACAATTTGAAAATAAAAGTCACGCCATATTAATTCACTTAGCCATGTTGCAGAGCCTGCATTATCAGATTCAATAGCCATTTTAGCAAGATGTCTAATTGAGAGTGTTCCAAAACGATTGTGCACAGATAAATAAGACACACCTCTAATGAAAGGGTAATTCCTATTTGATGAATAATATTTAATATTTTTATTAAATTTTTCTAGAAGTTTTTTTCCTCCAGATGTACCTGAAGGAATATCATAATCTTCAAGGTTAGTTTTTTCAAATTGAAGTTCTTCAAGCGTTAGTATAGGTTTATAAGAAAATTTAGCGAAATTACTTTTGTACATATCACAGTCGTATAAATGAATTCCTTCTTCAGCTAATTTTTTTAAATGATTATTTTTATATGGCGTGAAAACTGTATACGGTTTGTTAGATTGTGTAAGGATTTCATCTTTCTCAAATAAAACCTGGTCTTTAAATGTGTAAGTATTTATTTGATTCTTAGCTAAAAGCTTTATGATTAGGTTATCTCTATCATGAGCATATTTTTCGTAGTCTCTGTTGATATATAGAGAATCACATTTATATTTTGAGATGAGTTTTGGTATCAACGACTCAGGCTCTCCCATTTCTACAATTAAGTCTGAATCTTGTCTATTTAAACCCTCTTTGATTTCTGACAGAGAGCTATGAATAAACTCGATCCTTCGATCTTGTTTATTTTTTAGTTTATTTAATATGTGAGTATCAAAAATAAATACGACATAAACTTGGTTGGAATTTTTTAGTGCATGAAAAAGAGCTGCGTTATCATAAAGCCTCAGATCTCTTCTAAGCCAAATTAAGCTATTTTTATTCATTTTTTATTCTCTATGATACGGATGGTTATTTAAGATAGAAAATGCCCTAAAAAGTTGCTCAATAAATATTAATTTTACACTTTGGTGAGGCAGCGTCATTTTAGATAAGGATATATTTTCCAAGCTTCCTTTCAATAAATCAGCATCAAGCCCATCCGCTCCCCCAATTACAAATGTGATCGAAGGAAAATTTTGTATCCACTTTCCTAATTTAGATGAAAAGTCTATTGAAGAGAAAATTTTTCCATGTTCGTCAAGGCAAACATATAAACTCTCTTTGATTGAATTTTTGATTCTAATTGCCTCTACTTTTTTTTTCTTTTCAATAGAGCTAAATTTTTTTTCAGGTTTAATTTCTATCCACTCAATATTTACATAACTAGGTAATTTTTTCTCATAGTTTTTTATACCATTATGCAACCAGGTTTCTACTTTGTTTCCTACTGAGACAATTCTAATTTTCAAGGTGATTGAAATCTAATTGATTTAATTTGACCACAGCTCTTCAAGATTAAAGTAAGCTCGAGTTGTTGGGGTCATGATATGGACAATAATGTCACCTAAGTCTACCAGCACCCAATCACCTTCACTCTCCCCTTCGATACCAATAATATCTATCCCAGCTAGATTCATTTTATCCTTGATGTTCCTTGCAAGGGCCTTTGCCTGCCTTGTTGAAGACGCACTCGCAACAACCATAAAGTCACTAATAGAGGTCTGCTTTTTTACGTCTAACGAGACTATATCAAAAGCTTTGATATCCTCTAAAGCCTCGATAACTTGTTTTTTTATACTTGATGTTGAAACCAAATTTAAGCTGCTTGAATTGCAATTGAATTTTTTGTAATGGTCATCTTATTTGATTCGTCTAAATAGACTAAAGTTGGATGGTAGGTCTTAAGCTCAGCTTCATTATAATTTGAATACGAAGCAATTATAAGTTTATCACCTGGGCTGGCTTTATGAGCGGCAGCCCCATTGATCGAAATAATACCTGAATTTTTTTCAGCCCTAATAGCGTATGTGATGAATCTTTCTCCATTTGTAATATTGTAAATAGAAATTTGTTCATACTCCTTTATGTCAGCAGCCTTTAAAAGTGATGAATCTATAGCACAAGATCCCTCGTACTCTAATTCAGAATGCGTTACAGTTGCTCTGTGAAGTTTTGATTTGAGCATGGTTCTTTGCATAAGTATCTCAATATTTCTTATATAGTTTAAATCGTGACATTATAGTCATTTCCCACCATCTGTGCAAAATTCTATATTATCAATCAGTCGAACAGACTTGTAATACGCCGCACCTAAAATCACTAATTTTTTATCACTTGTCGTAGGTTTCAATAAATCTTTTTGGCGTCTAATTTCAATATAATCAACAACCCAACCGAGATCAGTTAATTTCTTTATAGCTTTGTCTTCTACTTGTTTAATTTCACTAATTTGTTTAATTTGATCAATTGCCTCTAGAAGAATTTTATACAGCGTTGAAGCCATCATTTTATCTTTAGAGCTTAAAAGATTATTTCTAGAACTTAAGGCAAGCGAATCTTTTTCTCTAACAGTTTCAATTCCATGGCAGGTCATATTATATTTGCTATCTGAAATAAACTGCTTAATTAACACAAGTTGTTGGTAGTCTTTTTTTCCAAAAAAAACATGATCTGGTTTAAAAAGATCAAATAGTTTTTTAATAATTATAATTACACCTTCAAAATGACCTGCCCTACTTGATCCACAAAGCTCACTTGATAATGCAGGCAAGGAATATGAGAGAGTAGGTTTTGTTGGATACATCTCTTTTTTTGAGGGTGTAAAAAGAATATCGATATCAAGTTTTGTTAGAACATCTATATCTTTTTCAAGTGTTCTTGGGTAATTTTTCAAATCATCTAAGGAGTTAAATTGGACAGGATTTACAAAAATACTTACGATGATTGTTTCTGCAAAATTTTTTGCCTGTTTGATGAGCTCTAAATGACCATCATGAAGATTTCCCATGGTGGGTATAAGTGCTAAATTTCTTCTATTTTTTAATTCTAAGCTTACTTCATTTTGTTTTTTTAAAATGATCATTAAGAATGATGGGTTTTCTTTATAAAGTTATGAATCGATTGAAAATTTAGATGATCAAAATTTATATCATTCTTTTGGTAGATCTCGTTATCATGAGGAATTTTTAACCCAAATAAATCGTATAGAATCTCAACTTTTCCAGTACATTGGTCAGAAGATTTATAAGAAATAGTAGGTATTTCGAGGTTATTTGTGATTTCAAAGTCAATTTCGCTATTCAACATAGACAAAACAACCATAGATATACCGGCATTCTGAAGTGCTTTTGCATCACTTAATAAATCTTCAGAATTGATTTTAAATTCTGAAATAGCTTTTGTTTGAGGTGTAAAACCTATATGACCACAAATAATGATTTTTTCATTGGCAAGATGCCTTACAACTGTTTCAATTTCTTTTCCACCCTCTAATTTAACCATATCTGCGCCAGCCGCAATAAGCTTTTTTGCATTTATTAATGCATCTGATTTATTTAGATAAGAATTAATTGGCATGTCTGCAATTATGGGCAGTCTTTGCGCTCCATTTTTTACTGCCCTCACATGATATAAAATTTCATGCATGGTGACATTCAGGCTATTTTTTTCACCCTTTAATCTTGTGCCTAATGAGTCACCAACAAGCAATGCATCTACCTCAGTATTTGTGAGCATTGCTGCAAAAGAGGCATCATAGCAAGAAATTATTGCAATTTTTTCTTTCTTTAATAGAGATTGTATTTTATTCATCAGTTTCTATATTAAACGAGGATTAAAATATTCTCGTATGCTTGAAATATCCAAAATTCTCTCAATCATTAAATCGAGAGCTGAACTATCTTCTAATAAATCAATATTTTCATTATTCACAATCAGTACATTTGAATTATGCTGGTTATGAAAATAGTTGCTATAGGAGGCTGCAATTTTCTCAAGATACTCTGTTGATATTTTTTGCTCATAGTTTATATTTCTTTTTTCAACTCTTTTTCTTAAAAGATCAACCGGTGTTTGAAGATAAATAACTAGGTCAGGGACTGGAGCTTTTAATTGAAGGTGTCGATAAATTTGCGTGTAAAGTTTAAATTCTTCATCATCTAAATTTAGTCTTGCAAAAATTGGGTCTTTTTGCAGAAAAAAGTCAGCTACCACTCCATTCCTAAAAAAATCTTTTTGCTTGAGTTCATCTAATTGATTAGCTCTTTGAAAGAGAAAAAAAAGTTGTGTTGGTAGAGAGTAATGTTTCATATCCTCATAAAATTTTGGTAGAAAAGGGTTTCTTTCAGCTTTTTCGTTAAAAATAGTCGCTCTATGATGGTTTGCAAGTAAACCAGCAAGCGTTGATTTACCACAACCAATTGGACCCTCGATTACTATGTAAGGAAACTTATCGAAAATATTCATATTAGATTTTAATGACCCCTTGGTCTGGTAAAGATCCTAAAATTTTATTTATGGGGCCAATTTCTGGTATTTCTAATTCTGAATTTATCTCAAAAAGAGGAATGATAACGAATTGTCTAAGATGCATTCTCGGATGCGGTATGGTCAATGTATTTGTTTTCATTATAATTTCATCAATCAACAAAATATCAAGATCTAATGTACGAGGTTCATTTAGCTCCATTCTAATTCTACCAGCTTGAGTTTCAATATTTTGTAATTCAGAGTGTAATTTTTCTGGAGAGATATTTCCCTCAAGCTCAATAACCGCATTAATAAAATCTGGTTGATCAAGTTTACCAATTGGTTTTGTTTTATATAGTGAAGAAATTTGAGTTACTGATATTCCATGAATCCTATCAATTGATCTAATGGCACTATGAATTTGTTTGTTTGGTTTTTCTAAGTTACTTCCTAAAGCGATATAAATTCTATGCATAATTTTTTTTGTTTATCATTTTTTTTCTTGAACTATCATCAGCATTAACGAAATTGATCCACCAATTATTTAAATTCTTATCAAATTGGTTGCTATTTGCGCGTATAAGCATGAAGTCATATGCCGCCCTAAATCTTGGATGCGTAAAAAGTCGATATACTTTTTTTTGTGATAAATTTTCAAATCTTATTTGAAGTCTCCATATCTCTGACATAGCTGTTATAAATCTTTTTTGTATAGGAAAAATTTCATTTTGTTTAATAATGACTGCATCTATTGCATCATTTAAAGCAAGTGAACTATGTGGATATTTTATTTCAAGTTTTTTCCAGAGCTTAAAAACATCTTGCCATAAAAATACAGAAAAAATAAAACCAGGGCTAATATGTTTATTATTTGCAATTCTTTGATCACAATTTATAAGTGCATTACATACAAAATTTTCAAATTTTGGTTCTAATTTATTAATCGAGGGAAAGTATTTATTTGTTAAGTTATATTCTCTGAATACATTTAAGCTTTTTTTTGCATGTCCTGATAGGAAGAATTTTAAAATCTCATCAAACACCCTAGAGTAGGGAACATTATCCAATAATTTAATAGAAGGTTTTATGCAGTTAAGTGTTTCAGGATGCAAATTCATATTAAGCTTTGCTCTAAATCTTAAAGCCCTTAAGATCCTTATAGGGTCCTCCTCAAACCTTTTCCTTGGTTCCCCAATAAGTCTTATTGTTCTTTTTTTAGCATCTATTTGACCATTATAAGAATCAATTAATTTTTTACTTATTGGATCATAATAAATCGCGTTTATTGTGAAATCACGACGTTTGATATCTTCGTATAAAGATCCATATTCATTATCTTTTAAAATACCATTTTTCATATGAATTTTTTCCGTAGGAGCTGTCCTGAATGTAGAGACTTCTATCGTCTCTCTTTTGCAAATGACATGTACTAATTTAAATCTTCTACCAATAATTCTTGAATGTTTAAAAATTTGTCGAATTTCTTCTGGTTTAGCATTAGTTGCAATATCAAAATCTTTGGGAGAGACACCGATTAGAGTATCTCTTATTGCACCCCCAACAATATATGCTTCATAATTTTTTGACTGAAGCCGGGAAACAATATCGATTGCATCATTACTGATTAAATGGTGTGGTATCTTAGTTGGCCTGATAAATTGATTGATTTTTTTGGCAAAACTAGAAAAGGCTTGTAAATACATTGATTAAGAAATTAGATGTTTTTTTGCCATAAAATATCATCGTAATTATCCTCTTTGTTTATGTGTCTAGCTAAAACAAAAAGAAAATCAGATAAACGATTAATGTACTTTAGTGAATTTTTATTTACTTCTTCTTTGGACTTTAAAAGAAATAAATTTCTCTCAACCCTTCTGCATACAGTTCTTGCTAGATGGACATATGATGCTGCTCTTGAGCCACCAGGAAGGATGAAGTCTTCTAAGGGGGGGAGTGTATCATTCATTTTATCGAGTTCGCTTTCAAGGAAATCAACTTTCTTTGAATCAATTTTTTTGTAGCTTGGAATCGATAATTCACCCCCTATATCAAACAAATCATGTTGTATTTTATTTAATATATTTTTTTGAGAAATATTTTCTGTAAGAATTAGCCCTATTATGGAATTAAGTTCATCTACAGAACCCAAGCACTCTATTCGGGTACTAAATTTTTCTGTACGAGTTCCATCTCCGAGTCCGGTTTTACCCTCATCACCTGTTTTTGTATATATTTGTGTTAATCTATTTACCATAATTTTTAAACTGTATTTTACATTAACCAATTAATTATTTTGTTTTATCTTCAAGATACTCAATTTTAATTTATGCAAAAAGATTCCCCTATAGGTATTTTTGATTCTGGCTTTGGAGGCTTGTCAGTGACAAAAAGCATTCATAACCTATTACCAAAAGAAAAGTTATTTTATGTAGCCGATTCTGCATATACTCCCTATGGCGATTTACCTGAAAGTGACATACTAAAGAGATCTATTTTAATTGCAGATTTCTTGGTTAATAAAAAAAATGTAAAAGCAATCGTTGTTGCATGTAATACAGCTACAGCATTTGCGATTAACGAACTTCGAAATAAGTTTCATATTCCAATTATTGGTATGGAGCCCGCAGTAAAGCCTGCTTTAAAAGTAACCTTAAATAATAAAATAGGTGTTTTAGCCACAAGTGGAACATCAAAAAGTATAAAATTTTCTGCTCTTCTTGAAAGTCACCATGAAAAAGCAAAGTTTTATATCCAGCCATGTCCAGGCCTTGTCAATGAAATTGAGAATGGTGAATTAAATGGACCTGATTTGTATAATCTCGTAGACAAATTTTTGGAAAATTTCAAAAAGAATGCAGTCGATACCATTGTTTTGGGATGTACTCACTTTATATATGTAAAACCAATAATTCAAAAAATCATGGGCTCAGGTATCTCAATTATTGAAACTGGGGAAGCGGTCGCTCGACAATTAAAATCAAAATTAAATGAGTTTTATTTAAATGAAAATCTATCAGCATCTAATGATTTGATAAAAATTATTTTGACAGACAGCAATAGAAATTCTTCGCATAAAATTGATCAATTTTTAGCAGAAAGCAATATAGAGTTTGAAATAGAAAATAGTTGGCGTTAATTTTTTAAGCGAAAAATTTTTCCGCAGTAAGGACAAGAAACTTGTTTTTTTTTATCCATATTTAAAAAAACTCTGGGGTGCATTGAGAACGAACCTGATTCAGAAGTTGGGCAAAAAATAGGAAAATCTTTTGACGATACATGAATTACATCTCGATTTTTTTTATTCAACGTATGTCAGCCATTCATTATATTTTTTGTTATTTCCCTTAACAATTTCGAAATAGATGGACTGAAGTTCATGGGTAAGCTTACCTTTTGTACCTGAGCCTATTTTTCTTTTATCTAACTCTCTAATTGGAGTAACTTCAGCTGCTGTGCCTGTAAAAAATGCTTCATCTGCAGTATAAACTTCATCTCGAGTGATATTTTTCTCTATTACTGTTATGCCTAAATCTTTTGCAATTGTAATAATAGTATCTCTAGTAATGCCTTCTAATGCACTATTTAAACTTGGCGTAATTAAGCTGCCATTTTTTATTAAGAAAAAATTCTCTCCAGTACCTTCAGTTACAAATCCTTGTGTATCTAATAGTAAAGCTTCATCGTAGCCATCAACCTTAGCTTCATGATGAGCTAGTATTGAATTCATATAATTTCCATTTGCTTTGGCTTTACACATGGTGACATTTACGTGATGCCTGGAGTATGAAGAAGTTTTTACTTGGATCCCATTATCAATTGCTTCTTGTCCCATATATGCTCCCCACTCCCATGCTGCAACTATAAGATGAGTTGATAACCTATCTGCTGAGATACCCATTTCTTCTGGCCCATAGAAAGCCATAGGCCTGATGTAGGCAGATTTTAATTTATTTTTTGAAACTGATGATTTTTGCGCATCAATAACTTGTTCTTTAGAAAAAGGAATTTTCATATTCATAATATGAGCAGAGTTGAATAGTCTATCCGTATGTTCAATTAATCTAAAGATAGCTGGCCCTTTATTTGTTTCGTAAGCTCTCACGCCTTCAAAAACTCCAAGCCCATAGTGGAGTGTATGAGTTAAGACATGTGTCTTAGCTTCTCGCCAGTCAACAAATTTATTGTCATACCAAATGAAGCCATCTTTATTTTCCATTGATTGAGGAGTTACCATAAAAAACCTTTTTTAAATAATTTACTCTTATTTATTGTAAAATTCATAATTAAAGTAGCATGATAAATTGAAAATCCATTTTTGAGAAACTTTCTATGCATAAATTTCTTTTTTTAATCTTTACGACTATCTTGATTGTTGCATGTGCTGATGATGAAAAAATCAAATTCAATGGATCAGATATTACGAATGCAAAAATTAACGGCAGCTTCATACTCACTGATCAAAATGGTAAAAAAAGAGAATTAACTGATTTCAAAGGGAATACGTTAGCGATTTTTTTTGGATTTGCGAATTGCCCAGATATTTGCCCAACCACTTTAATAGAGCTAAAAGAAATTGACAAAAGAATTAATAGCCCAAAATTGCAAGTTTTGTTTGTTACTCTTGATCCAGAAAGAGATTCTGAAGAAGTTTTAAAAGCATATTTAGCGTCATTTAATGATAAATTTATCGGTTTAACAGGCAGCACAGAAGAGATCGAGAGAGTTGCCCAGCAGTATAAAATTTTTAGACTAAAAGTTGGAGAAGGTGAGAGTTATACCATTGATCATTCTTCAGCTATATATCTAATAGACGATCAGGGTAGGGTAAGACTCAGATATCCGTATGGCTTTGAGATTGATAAGATTGAAGAAGACATAAGGAAATTAATCAATTAAATAAAGATTAAAACCTTTATTTTTAAGATAGTTTTCAGCTAATTTATAATCGGGGCAAAGGTTTTCAACCAAATTCCAAAAATTTTTGGAATGATTCATGTATGTTAAATGTGCAAATTCATGGCATATTACATAATCTGCTACATATGGGGCAGCTTGAATCAAGCGCCAATTAATTCTTACCTCTGTTTTGCTGTTGCATGAACCCCATTTAGTCTTTGCGTTTGTAAGTAGTATGGAATTTTTCGGAATTGAATTTGATTTTGAGATTTGATAGGCTCTTTGAGAAAAATATTCCAACGCAACTACCTTTAGCCATTTAATAAAAAATTTTTTAAGCTTTTTCTGATCGTTTGGATTTTTGTAAAATATTTTTAAATTTTGGTTATCTACCCACTCAATTTTATTTTTGCCTTCAATTAGATTTATTCTAATTTTTTTTCCTAGGAGATCAAAAAAAGCATTATTTTTAATAATTAACTTGTTCTTCTGTGGCTCTATCAGTGTTAACTTTTTTTTTATCCAATTAATTTTAGAAGATACTAATTGATTAATTTTTTTTTCACTCATTAAAAATGGCGCGCTCACTAATAGACCATCCTCTGTGATTTTTAAGCTTACTGTTTTTTTTGATTTTTTGATTAATTGATAATCCAAGGATTCATCATCTGATAGAGTTAATCTTATAATTTTCTTTTGACTAAAGTTAAACATTTATCTTCAGCATTTCTTTTTCAATCCAGTCTTTTGTTTTTTTATTAAGTTGATCAGGTTTCAGTTTGTCACTCATGATAACTCTGCCGATTGAAACTGTAATTTCTCCAGGTTTTTTAATGACTGAATTTTTTGGCCAAAAATAGCCAGCATTATGTGCAACTGGCACTATAGGTACCTTAGTTTCTGATGCTAACCAAGCACCACCAATATGATATTTACCAATTTCTTTTGGTTTTATTCTCGTCCCCTCTGGGAAAATTACGATACAAAATCCTTTTCTCAGTCGATCAAGACCTTGTTTTAACATTTGATTTAAAGATTTTTTTCCCAAAGATCGATCAATGGCAATAGGAGAGGTCATTGCTAATCCCCAACCAAAAAAAGGTACAAAAAGTAATTCTCGCTTCATTACCCATACTTGAGGAGGAAAAATTTTTTGAAATGCTAATGTTTCCCATGCAGATTGATGCTTAGATAAAATAATAAAAGGAGATTTTGGTATGTTCTCAACTCCCTTCACTTTAAAAGAAATATTGCAAGAATACTTTAGCCAAATCAACATGCTTTTAGCCCATAAAGAAATGAACTTATATCGGTATATAGGTGGTGCTGGAAAAGTAAGCAACGAGAGCAAAGTAAAGGGTATGGTAAATATCCACATGCCTACTAGAAATAATATTGATCTAAATACCATACTCTTCACTTTTAACAATAAATTTGGCAACCTCCATAAGGTTGTCAAAAATTAAGGTATTTTTTGGAAAAGCTTTATTCTTTTCAACCATTTTCCCATTACCAGTTCTTACAAGTATTGGTTGAGCTCCGGATTTGTAATAAGCCTCAAGATCTCTTGATGAATCTCCGACTGAGGGTATTTTTTTAAGGCTTATATTGTAGTGTTTTTTTATTTGTTCCATTAAGCCATTTTTTGGTTTTCTACATGAACAGTTATCCTCGTCATTATGCGGACAATAAAAAACTCTATCAATTTTACCTTTTTTTAATTCTAATAAATCACTCATTTTTTGATGGATTTTATTTAAAGTTGCATAGGTAAATAATTTTTTACTAATGGCGCTTTGATTTGTTGCAACAACCACAGTATACCCATGATTGTTTAGAAAACTGATTGCTTCAAGACTACCTTCAATTGGAATCCATTCCTCAGGGCTTTTTATGTAATGTTTACTATCTTGGTTAATAACTCCATCTCTATCCAGAATAATTAGCTTCATATTAGGACGCTAATTTTGAAATATCAGCAACACAGTTTAAGTTTTGTCTGAGCTTATGAAGTAAACAATAGCGATTATTTTTAATTTCTATCTCATCAGTATTTACCATGACTTTTTCAAAAAAATTATTTATTGGCACATTTAATACAACTAAATTTTTTAAAGCACCAACAAAATCATTTTTTTCTATGCATTTATTAATTTCTATTTCTGAACTTAATAAGATTTTATTAAGCTGAATTTCTTCTGGTTCTTTTAGAAGCTTTTCGTTAATCACTATAGTCTCTTTTATATCTGATTTTTTTAATATATTAGAAACTCTTTTGTTTGAAGATGAAAGTGTTTCTGATTCCTTTAGTTTCATAAACTCATCAATAGCCTTTAAGCGATCTAAAATATCACTGATTTGTTTCGGTTTTGATGAAATGATTGCATCTATATATTCATTACTAAAATCTAATTCTTTTAAGTAGTTAGAAAGTCTCTCGTAAAAGAAATTAATAAGGTTTGCTTTTGCTAATTCATTTTTCATTAAAGATATATTAATCAGTTCTGTGATATTAATAGGCAATTTCTTTTCTATAATTATCCTGATGACGCCAATAGCATTTCTTCGAAGACCAAATGGGTCTTTCTCACCTGTAGGTATTTCATTGATAGAAAATAAATCAATCAACGTTGTCAATTTATCTGCAATAGAAAGTACCATACCTAATTCGTCTCTTGGAAGTGAATCATTTGAAAATCTTGGCTTGTAATGGTCTTCAATAGCATTAGCAAAATTTTTATTTTTGTTCATACCTAAAGCATAATAGCGACCCATTATTCCTTGTAGTTTTGGAAATTCACCTACCATGAGACTTACAAGATCTGCTTTTGAGTAAAGACACAATTCAGTTAAATCTTCATCTATTTTTATGTTTTGTTCTTTGCATATGTAATGTATTTTTTCTGAAACTCTTTCAGCACGATCTTTTTGCGATCCAAGTTTATTGTGATAAATGACGTTATCAAGTTTTTGACAAAAATTATCTAACCCTATTTTTTTATCTTCATTATAAAAAAACTCAGCATCTGAAAGTCTTGGCTTAATAACTTTTTCATTACCTTGAGCTATTTGAGAAAAATCTTTTGGAGAAATATTTGATACCACAATAAATTGATTTGTTAATCCACTTTTTTTATTGAAAATAGGGAAATATTTTTGATTCGTCTTCATTGTTAATATGAGACATTCTTCAGGGATAGATAGATATTTATCTTCAAATTTTCCAATAATGATATTTGGTCTCTCCACCAATGAGGTTACTTCATTTAAAAGATTATCATCCTCACCAACATAAAAATTTTCTCCAAGTTTTGCAAGAGTTGATCTTATATCAGCCTCAATCTTGGCCCTTCGTTTTTTAAAGCATGGAATAACGTTACCTTCTTTTTCTAATAATTTTTCATAATCATCAGCATGCTTGATAACAATATTCTTTTCAATTGATTCAAATCGATGCCCGAGTGTTGTATTTGATGCATTACATCCAAGGATATTGAGTTTTAATACTTTATTACCATGCATTGCAATTAAGCCTCTCATAGGCCTAACAAAATTTACAGTTGTCCACCCATCATCTAGTTGATAGGCCATCATTTTTTTTATTGGTAATTTTTGCAATGAATTTTTTACAATTTTATCTATTTCACTCTCAAGATGATCGCCTTTAAATATCTTTGAGATGTAAATAAATTTTTGATTGTTTTCTTCTTTAATTTTGAGGTCTTCAACTTTAATTGTTTTATCAATAGACTCTAGTTTTTTTATCAATGGTTGGGTAGGCTGTTTATCCGTATTAAACCCAATGGAATACGGCATGATTTTAATAAGTTTTCTTTCATCTTTTGCTTCCCTAGAAACTGAGTGAATATGAACTGCTAATCTTCTTGGTGTAGCAAAAGATTGAAATTTAATTTCGTCGATTAATTTTCTAGATAGAAGTTCTTCAGAAATGTTTTTACCTAAATGGATACCAAGATTTTCAGTAGAATCTGGTGGAAGTTCCTCAGTAAAAATTTCTATTAGTAAGCTATCTTTATTCACCCTTGTCACCCTTGTCACTCTTTCTCTCAATTTCATCAATAACTTCTTTTGCTTGATCTTTATTAGCCATGGGAAAACCCAGATTTTTTCTACTCATTAGGTAAGATTTTGCAACATTTCTAGAGATATCTCTTATCTTTGCAATATAGTCGGCTCTCTCAGTAACACTTATAACTCCCCTTGCATCCAGTAAGTTAAATGTATGAGCTGCTTTTAAAACTTGCTCATAGGCGGGTAACGCTAAATTTTTTTTTACCAGATTATTAGCTTGCTTTGCATGAGACTCAAAAGCTTTAAAAAGAAAATTGCTGTCACTAAATTTGAAATTATAACTACTTTGTTCTTTTTCATTTTGTAAAAAAACATCACCATAACTGATTTTGTCTGTCCATTGAATATCATAGACACTTTCAACATTTTGAATATACATAGCTAGTCTTTCAATGCCATAGGTAATCTCACCTGTAATTGGTTTGCAAGTAATACCACCCACTTGTTGAAAGTATGTAAATTGTGTAATTTCCATTCCATTTAACCAAACCTCCCATCCAAGACCCCAAGCACCGAGTGTTGGATTTTCCCAATTATCCTCAACTAAGCGAATGTCATTTTTATTTAGATCAATACCTAAGCTTTGAATTGAAGCCATGTAAAGATCAACTATATTTTCAGGGGTAGGCTTTAATGCAACTTGAAATTGGTAATAATGTTGAAGTCGATTTGGATTTTCTCCATATCGCCCGTCTTTTGGTCTTCTACTGGGCTGAACATATGCTGCTTTCCAAGGTTCGGGGCCAATTGACTTTAAAAATGTGGCTGTATGAGATGTACCTGCACCAACTTCCATATCATAGGGTTGGATAATGGCGCATCCTTGGTTGCCCCAATATTCCTGAAGCTTAAAAATTATTTCTTGGAAATTTAGCATTTTTATTTAAATTTAATTATTTACCGTATTTTACTTTGATTATTAATCACAGCAAGAAACTTATTATTTAAATTTACTTCGAAATAGAGTAAATATAAATATGAGAAAACTAAGTATGATAATTGGGAAATGACCGTATTTAATAAATGGTGTACTTCCTTTGAAGCCTTGAATATCTTGAGTTAGCTGACCAGTTAAAAATTGTGGCATTTGACTTATAACTTTACCCTTTTCATTAATAAAGGCTGTAACACCTGTATTTGTTGATCGCATCATTACTCTTCCAGTTTCAATTGCTCTTGCTTGAGAAATTTGTAAGTGTTGTTCGGCAGCGATAGAATCACCATACCACGCATCATTACTTATATTTAAAAGAATGTTTGCACTGGGAAGCTGGTGAATTATTTCATTACCAAAAACATCTTCATAGCATATATTTATTGCTATTTTTTGCTTTTCAAAAATCATAGGGGCTTGTTTCTTAGGGCCTCTCGATAAATCATTGAAAGGTATTTTTAGTAAATCCTCATATATGAAACCAAAAATACCTCTAAGTGGAACATATTCTCCGAAAGGAACTAGATGATGTTTTCTATAATTTTGTGATTCACTTACACCCAATGAAATTGCTGAATTAAATATTTTTCCATCCTCTTTTTCAATAACTCCTAAAATAAGGTTGCCATTGATGCTTTGTAGATGTTTCTCAATTTTAAGCAAATAATCTAATGGCATAGATTGGAGTAGAATTGGCATGGATGTTTCTGGCAAAACTATAAGGGGGGAATTATTTTTTTTAATTAATCCCTCATATTTTTTCAAAATTTTTCTTACCTTATTTTGGTCCCATTTGTCATCTTGTTTTACATTTCCCTGAATTAGGCTCACTCTGATGGGTTCAGCATTTGGTTCAGTCCATTCAATTTTTTTTAATAAATATCCTCCTGTCCAAATTGCAATAATTAAAACTAAAGTCCATAGTTTTTTATCAATTTTTGTGAACAGTTGAAATATTAAGTGCGCAGTTAAAATGAGAAGAAAACTGACTCCATAAATACCAGTGATTGGAATATATCCAGTTAAAGGGCTACTCTCAACTTGTGAATATCCTAATGTTAACCAAGGAAATCCTGTAAATATGAAGGAACGTATCCATTCAACAATCGTGAAGGTTGATGCAAAAAAAAGAGGTTTACTTTTAAACCTTGGAAAAAAAGAAAAAGATAAAAAGAATAGCGACAAAAATAGACATAAACAAAAGGTAGATAGTAAAGCCCAAAGTGGGGGCATGCCACCAAATTTTTGAAGGCAGATGTATATCCAATAGATACCAAAGATAAAGAATCCTAATCCAAAAAGTAGGCTCTCTTTTAATGGGAAATTCTTTTTTTTGATTAACCAAAAGAAAATTGCAACAACAAAAGGAAGGATAAAATAATGATTAAATGGTGAAAAACTTAAAACTAATATCGCACCTAAAAAAAATATCGATATACTAGGAAATATGTGCGAAAATTTAAAGGTCAAAGTAATCTTACAAAATGTTAAAACAATACTTTAACCTTTGTTGTTAATATTGCAAAAACTAAAACACACCTTCAGGTCGTTTAATATCGAATTTTTTTCCTTCAAAATTTGAACTTTCATCTACGTTGTTGAGAAATACAACCGATTCTACGTAGCCATCTATTATGTCAAGCTCTGTGGTCGGGAAGTAGTTGCCATTACCATCGGTATTTAAATTGTGGTAATACCAAGAACTTGCTATCACCTCATCAGATGATTTCATCTTTAAATCTAATTTCTTTGCAGGTTCCCCTATGAGTCCAACAATTTCTTCTGGTGTAAGAAGTCCAATAACGTTAGCAAATTCAAGGTAATCAGTGGGTATTTCATCAATGATGGGATTTTCCGAATCAGCAATTTGATCGTTAGCCTGGATCGCTGAGAACCAAAAAAATGATAGTATCGTTATGAAAAGTTTCATTAAAATCTCCTGTTATAAAGTTTATAGAGTAGGAATGATTTACTTAAGTTCCACATTTTTCTTAGGCTCTTGGATATTTATCTGAATGGAATGAATTTGCCTGCTGTCTGATCTTATAATTGTGAAATCAAAGCCATCGAATGAAATTTTTTCATCATTTTCAGGAAGGTAGCCGAATTTTTGAGTGACCAATCCTCCAATTGTTGAAAAATCGTTATCTTGATATTTTGTTGCGAAGAAATCATTAAAATCTGAAATTTCTGTTGAAGCTTTTACACGAAACTGCCTTTGATTTTCTTCGATAATATTGCCTTCAGTTTCATCATAATCAAACTCATCTTCGATGTCGCCAACAATTTGCTCAAGAACATCTTCGATTGTCACCATTCCTGCAACACCACCATGTTCATCAACAACTATCGCAATATGGTTGCGCTTCGTTCTAAATTCCTTAAGCAAAACATTTAATCTTTTAGATTCAGGTATAAATATGGGAGGTCTTAAAATATCTCGAATCTCAAACTCATTATCGGAAGTAAATTTCAAAAGATCTTTAGCTAAGAGAATTCCAATGATATTGTTTATCCCATCTTCAAATACTGGAAATCTTGTATGAGCTGTTTCAATCACGAAAGGAATAAAATCCTCAGGTTTTTTTGAAACATCGATAGCATCAATTTGTGACCTTGGGCGCATTATATCCCGTACTTGCATATCGGAAACGTTAAGAACCCCTTCAATCATCATCAATGCATCAGCATCAATCATGTTCTTATCAAAAGCTGACTTGAGTAAGTCACCTAATTGCTTTTTATCCCTTGGCTTAAGAAGTAGATTTCTTAGATGAGAGCCAATTCTTAATCTTTTTCTTTTCATAAATTCAAATATTAATTATCAAGGTAAGGGTCATCAATATCGAATTTTCTTAAAATTTTCTTTTCCATCATTTCCATTTTAACAGCATCTTTATCGTTTTGATGATCATATCCTAAAAGATGAAGGTAACCATGAATAATTAAATGCGCATAGTGATCAATTATTTTTTTCCCTTGTTTTTTTGCTTCACTTTTAATAATTGAGTGACATAAAATTAAATCACCTTCAATTGGATTTTCATTCATTTGAAAAGATAAAACATTTGTAGCACCAATTTTATTTCTAAATTGTTTATTTAATTTTTCAGATTCTTTCTTATCAACAATCCTCAATGTAATAAAGCTCTTTGAAATTGCAATAGCATTTAGCCATTGCTCACATTGTTTCTTTAATAAGCAATTCCTTTTATGAATAGTATCTTGGATAAACACTGATACTAAATTAATTGGTCGCATCATTAGTATTACAGTTTAAACTTATCGTAAGCATTTATAATTTTTTGTACAAGGGGATGTCGAACAACATCTACGGAAGTGAAGGAGTTAAATTCAATTCCTTTGACAGATTTTAAAATCTTTTGAATTTCTACAAGCCCACTTTTTTGCGATTTTGCAAGGTCAATTTGGGTTATATCGCCTGTAATTACTGCTTTAGTTCCAAAACCGATACGGGTAAGAAACATTTTCATCTGTTCTGGAGTTGTATTTTGTGCTTCATCGAGAATGATAAAGCTTTGATTTAGCGTTCTCCCTCTCATATAGGCCAGAGGGGCAACCTCTAAAATTCCCTTATCAAACATTTTCGTTACGTTGTCATAGCCTGCTAAATCATACAGTGCATCGTATAAGGGTCTTAAATATGGGTCAACTTTTTGTGCTAAATCTCCTGGAAGAAATCCTAAATTTTCTCCTGCTTCTACCGCTGGCCTAACTAAAACTATTCTTTTAACTTTCTCTTTATTTAAGGCATCGACAGCTGACGCTACCGCAAGATAAGTTTTTCCTGTCCCAGCAGGTCCAATACCAAAATTGATGTCATTTTCTTGAATATTTCTAAGATAACTCACCTGCATGGGTGTTCTACCTTGCAAATCTGTTTTTAATGTATGAAGTTGGGGAGAGGGTTGTTTGTTTAAAGTCTCTTTTTGATTTAACTCAACAAGGCTTAATTGAATGTCCTCTGGCGAAATAGATCTTGTTGCTCTTAAATAAATACTCTCTAAAAGTTGAGATGCAAGCAATACCTTTTTTTCATCACCATCAAATATAAATAAAGAATTTTTTCTACTTATCTTCACGTCTAAACCAACACCTATCTGGGATATATTTTCATCAAGAGGCCCACATAAATTAGCTAATTTTTTATTATCCTGTGGAGACAGATTTAATTCTTGTTTCATAAAGTTAAACTAGCTCTCCTATTAAGGTTTTTCCTAAAACTTTAGATACCTTTACATTCACAAATTTATTTAATAGTTCTTTTGATTCTTTAAATTCTATAATTCTGTTGTTATCTGTTTTTCCCAATAAAGTACCAGGTTTCTTTTTTGAGTAATGATCAATTAAAACTCTTTGTATTGTTCCTGTCATTTTTTGAGTATGATTTTCACCTTGTTTTGAATTTAATGACTGAATTTCATGAAGTCGGTCTAATTTCAATTCTTCTGGGGTATCGTCCTTAAGATAAGCTGCAGGAGTACCAGGTCTTTTGCTATAAATAAAACTGAAAGAGTAATCAAATGCTAGCTCAGTAAAGAGTTTTTTTGTTAAATTAAAGTCCTTTGTTGTTTCTGTTGGAAAGCCAATAATAATATCCGTAGTCAATGAAACATTTGGTAATTTTTTCCTAAGTTTTCTGGCAATAGATTTGTATTCAAGTGTTGTATAGTTTCTTTTCATCGCCATCAATACTCTGTCAGATCCTGATTGAATAGGTAAGTGAAGGTGATTAGCTAATTTTTTGATGTTGCCAAAACAATCAATTAGGTGATCACTCATTTCATTTGGATGACTCGTTGTAAAACGTATCCTTTTTACTTCATCTATCTCAGAAATGTATTCAATTAGAGATGCAAAGTCTGCAATTTTTCCATTATCCATCATGCCTCTGTAGCCGTTTACATTTTGACCCAAAAGTATAATCTCTGATGCCCCTTGAGAAGTTAATTTGATAATTTCAGTGATAATATCTTCTAGTGGCCTTGAGATTTCCTCACCTCTTGTGTATGGAACAACACAAAATGAACAATATTTACTACAACCTTCCATAATTGAAACCATTGCTGATGGTTTTTTACTTGCCGATATTGGTAAGTTATCAAATTTTTCAATTTCAGGAAATGAGATATCTATCTGTGGTTTACCAGTAGCTTCCTTTAAGTTAATTAATTCGGGAAGTCGGTGAAGCGTTTGGGGACCAAATACTGCATCAACAAAAGGAGCTCGTTTAATTATTTCATCTCCTTCTTGGCTAGCAACACATCCACCAACAGCAATTTTTATATTTGGATTTTCTTCTTTTAGCTTTCTATATCTACCCAAATCACTAAAAAGTTTAATTTCTGCTTTTTCTCTCACTGAACATGTATTTAACACAATTAAATCAGCATCTTCAGGTGAATTTGTTTGGGATAAGTTTTTTTTTGACTTCAATATATCTTCAATTTTTTCAGAATCATATTCATTCATCTGGCAACCAAAGGATTTTACATAAAGTTTTTTTGACATATTGAATTAAATTATATTTTAACGAATGGATTATAACTTTTTTTGTGTACAAGACCTATGTATATAACATCTTTAATAGAGTAACATTTTGGTATGGATAATTTTCCGATTTTTCTAGATATTAAAGATAAACCAGTTTTAGTTATTGGTGGTGGTGATATTGCGTATCGAAAAATCAAATTATTGATTAAATCTAAGCCCAATATAAAAGTAATAGCTAAGAATATATGCTCTGAAATTTTAGATTTGGAAGAAAAATTTTCAATCAAGATTGTAAAAAAACAATTTCATGTAGATGATATTGAATTTCCAATCATAATCATAGCTGCCACAAATGATAAATCATTAAATAAACAAATTGCAAAAGAGGGCTTAAGAAAAAAAATACCTGTGAATGTGGTTGATCAGCCGTCTTTATGTACTTTTACGATGGGCTCAATAGTCGAAAGAGGATCACTAGTTGTTTCTATTTCAAGTAGTGGAAAAGCACCAGTTTTGGTGAGACATTTGAGGGAAAAAATTGAAAAGCTAATACCTGACTCATATAAAGATCTTGTTGATTTAGCTGGTAAATTGAGAGAAAAAGTCAAGAAAACAATCAAGATAGATAATAAAAGAAGAATTTTTTGGGAAAAGTTTTTTGAAATTGAAAACATAAATTCAATTTTAAAAAATAAAAAAACGCTTACAACGAAATTTAATTCATTGCTCGATAGTATGAAAGACAAAACTGGAGAGGTGTATTTAGTAGGGGCTGGTCCTGGAGAGAGGGATTTATTAACGATTAGGGCTTTGCATTTAATGCAAAAATGTGATGTTTGTATTTATGATAATTTAGTTTCTGATGAGGTTGTAGAATTGGTTAGGCGTGATGCTGATATGATTTTTGCAGGTAAGAAAAGAGATCAGCATACATTTAGTCAAGAAAAGATAAATGACTATCTGGTTAAGTACGCAAAAAAAGGTAAAAAAGTTTTAAGGTTGAAAGGGGGAGATCCTTTTATATTTGGTAGGGGAGGTGAAGAAATAGAATCTCTTATGTCTCATAAAATAAATTTCCAAGTTGTCCCAGGTATTTCAGCTGCGAATGGCGTGGCAGCATATGCTGGAATACCATTAACACATAGAGATTATGCGCAGAGCTGCCTATTTTTGACTGGACATTTTAAGGATGGAAAAATTGATTTTGATTGGCCAAAATTAATTACTGATAAGCAAACTGTTGTAATTTATATGGGTTTATTGAGCCTTCCTGACTTTATAAAGCAACTCGTTGAACATGGGCAGAAAAAAACAATGCCTATTGCTGTTATTGAGAGAGGGACAACAGATTCGCAAAAAGTTATCCAGGGCAATATTGGAAACATAATAAATAAAATTACACGCTCAAAAATTAAATCACCCGCTTTGATAATTATTGGCGAGGTAGTTAAATTAAGAAGCCAACTCAAGTGGTTTAATTAAATTTAAGCTCTTATAATTGGAATAGTAATTTTTGCTTCAAGCCCTTTATTTTTTTTATTTGAAATCAACTCTAATTTACCATCGTGGGCTTTTGCAATTCTATCAGCGATAGACAAGCCTAATCCACATCCCCCTTCATTACCCCTTGCTTCATCAAGACGCTCAAAAGGTTTTAAGAGTCTTTCAAGCTCTTTTTCAGGAATTCCAGGTCCATCATCAATTACGTTTATAGTAAATGATTCTTCTAAAAGTGTTGCTTCTACAACAACTTTTCCCTTTGCATAAAAGAAAGCATTATTTATTAAATTATCCAAACAGCGTTGCAATGCTAAAGGTCTTAAATCAATAAAAAGTTTTTTGGGAATATCCGTTTTTATATTTTTCTTTCTGAGGGTAAATTTTTGCCCCATCCTTATGTGTTTTACTTGTATATTATTTAGGAATTTACCCAAATTAACTGGAATTTTGGGCTCATCTTCAAATCCTCTTGCAAAATCAAGAAACTGATTAAGAATATTATTAATTTCAAGAATATCCTCTTCCATACTCTTTTTCAGGCTATCTGATTTTTCAGGAAGCATTTCAGATGCGATTCTTAAGCGAGTTAAAGGCGTTCTTATGTCATGAGAAACGCTGGCAAGTAAAAATTTTCTTTCTTGGCTTGCCTTTTTTAAATTATTTAACATTTCATTAAAAGCTATATTTAGGTCACTAAATTCTATTAAATTGTCATGTGGAAGTTTTTCTGTATTCAAGCCTTTTCTGACACTTTCAGCTGCATCAATGAGTCTACTTAATCTCCTATTTATTCTTTCAGTAGTTAAGTAAGCTGCTATAAGTGCAATTAATGCAATGATTGTTCCCCATCCGATCCAATGCCAAGGAAATGGTCTATCTACAATCGTTCGAGGGATAACTACCCAAAACAACTCATTATTTAATTCAAAACTTACCCATATACCTTCAATAGAAAAGTGATTAACTGCGATAAGTGTTCCCAGAGGAAGTTTTTGGGTGACTTTTTGAATTACAAGTTGAAGGAATGGGTCATCGGGAATTGGTTCGATTTCTTCAAAGAAATGTGCAGGATATATTCTGACATTCCCCATTATTGAGAGCTCATTTAAAAGCTGTATTCTCTTATTTTTTGCTGAGGCTGCCATTGATGCTTTTGTAAAATTAACTATGGTAGAAATTTCAAGCGCCAGTGCTTCAGCACGTGGTTCTCTCTCGTATACATCGAAAATTTTAAGTGATACTAACTGTGTTGTTATCAGTAATAATGCAATTATTAAAGAAATTCTGGCGAGGAGGTGCTTAGGTAAGTATTTCAACTACTTTGGCTCTCCATCAGGGTCAAATATATAGCCATACCCCCATTTTGTTTGAAGATATTTTGGTTTATTGGGATTTTCTTCGATTAATCTTCTTATTCGGGATATTTGAACATCTATACTTCTATCAAAAACATCAAGCTCTTTACCTTTCGCAAGTTGCATAATTCTATCCCTTGATAGTGGTTGTTTTGCATGATCTGTAAAAACTTTCAATAAATCAAATTCACCAGCGGTTATTGATATATTTTTCCCTTCATGTGAGAGACTCCTATTTTCTGTATCAAACTCAAAAGGTCCAAAACGGATGATTTGTTTTGGCGCATTAGTTGCTAATGTGGTCTGTCTTCTAATAATCGCATTAATTCTAGCGAGCAACTCTCTAGGGCTAAAAGGTTTTGCAAGATAGTCATCTGCACCCATTTCGAGCCCCACAATTCTGTCAACCTCATCTCCTTTGGCAGTAAGCATAATAATAGGTAAATTAATATTTTTTGCTCTATATCTTTGGCAAAGGTTAAGGCCAGATTCCTCTGGCATCATTAAATCAAGAACAATTAAGTCAATTGAACTAGTTTCTACAATAGTATCAAGAGCAGATCCACTATCCGCTGTAAAAACATTTAAATTTTGATCTCTCAGATATTTAGCAGTAAGCTCAAGGATCTTTGGGTCATCATCAACAAGTGCAATATTTGGTTTTTTTTCAGCCATAATTAACTGTTTTAATTAATATTAAGCTATATGATATGCTATAAAAACACAAACAGCATATTTAAATCGTTACAGTTCTGTTACAATTTCATTGGAAATTGTAATATTAGATTAACATTGTAATTGCAAAATAGTTGACCGTTTAAATAAAAGGCATTGTTCTTAATTTGAATAAACTTATTCTCATACCGTTTTTATTGTTTTCTTGGCAAGTTAGTGCTGAGATAAATTTTGAAAAAGTCAGAAATAGTAAATCAATTCAATCGATTGAGTTAGAAGAGATACACAATGCTCTCTCTAATTTCACCGAATCTGAAGATAAAATCAACGTAATATACGAACAAAGAAGAAGAGAGATGCTTGAAAGCGTCGAAAGAAGATTTATTTTATGTGATTCTGATAACAATGAACAATTAGACGTATATGAGGCAACATTATGCCTACCCCAAGTCGCAAGACAATTTAGAGAAGTTGATACTAATAATGATTTTTTAATTAGTTTTGATGAAATTGCAATTTTAGCCAAAGCTTATCAAGACAAAATAAATGCTAGGGAAGGCCATAACCCTCAAATTGTCAAAAGTAACGATCAATCTGCACCAGCTACTGCATTGAAGAAAAAAAACAAACCCAAAAAAATCAATTAAATTCTTCTAAACTTTTATCCACATTAAGACTCAATAAATAATGATTGAGATAACTTCATCTAGCAGTTATTCAGGCCTTAAAGAACAGCTTTCACAACTTAATATTAGTTCATCTTTCTTAAGTTATGAATTCCATAATGCTTTAGAAACCTCTGGTTCGGTAGGAAATAAATCTGGATGGATTCCATTTCCAATAATCGCAAAATCTGATCAAAATATTGTTGGTTTCATGCCTATTTATTTGAAGGAGCATTCATATGGAGAGTATGTTTTTGATTGGTCTTGGGCAGAAGCATTTCACAAAAGTGGTTTAAATTATTATCCTAAAATGATTTCTGCAGTTCCTTTTAGTCCGATCACAGGTAATAGAATAATTGCTAAAGATCTTGATATAAAAAAATTGATGATTAAATCTTTAGAAAAAATTTTATTAGATCACAAAATTTCATCTTGTCACATTTTATTTCCAAATCAACTTGATGCAGACTTATTTAAAGAAATGGGCTGGTTGCAAAGAGAGGGCATTCAGTTTCGATGGGAGAATAAAGGCTATGATAGTTTCGAACAGTTCTTATCAAACCTATCTCACAATAAAAGAAAGAAAATTAAACAAGAACGAAAAAAAATTAGTAATTTAAATATTGATATTACAGTAAAGCAAGGTAGTTTAATCAAAGATGAGGATATTGAATTTTTTTATGCTTGTTATTGCAATACATATATGATGCATAACTCTTCTCCATATTTAACAAAAGAATTCTTTTATACGCTTCACAACAGCATGCCAAAAAAGATTGTTCTCATCGTGGCTGAAAAGTCAGGTAAGAAAATAGCAAGCGCACTTAATATCGTGAGTGAAAACTCCTTATATGGAAGATACTGGGGCGCATTAGAATACATACCAAGTTTACATTTCGAACTCTGTTACTATGCTGGTCAGGAATTTTCCATTGAAAATAAATTTAAGTACTTTGAGGGTGGTGCTCAAGGAGAACACAAGTTAGCTAGAGGGTTTGATGCTTTTAAAACTTATTCAAATCATTTTATTGCTAATTCAGAATTTAAGAGTGCTATTGAAAGTTTCTTAAGTAAAGAGAGAGTTCATATGGAAATGTATGCCAACGAATTAGAAGAGAGATCGTCTTTTAAAGCTATTTGATTTATTTTAGGATGAAATCTACAATTAAATAAAGTATTAAGCCCAATAAGAAGACCAATATAAATCCTATAAGTATATAACTTGAAACACCATTTTTTTGGATATAGTGATCGTCTTCATTAAATTTTTTATTTGATTGAATGCCACAGAAAGCAGCCAAAACACTTTTTATAATGAGTAGAAGATCTTTCATATTTGTTTTTTAAAATGGTGGTGATGGAGAGACTTGAACTCTCGACCTCAGGATTATGAATCCTGCGCTCTAACCACCTGAGCTACATCACCAATAATTTTATACAGCGTGGAATTATATTTTTATAGACAACTAAAGTCAAAGGTGGAATCAAACATTAAATCTAAAATGAACCACATCTCCATCTTTTAGAATATACTCTTTACCTTCGAGCCTGAGTTTGCCTTCCTCCTTAGCTTTTTGTTCACCATTTAAATCCACGTAATCTTGATATGAAATTACCTCAGCCCTAATAAAGCCTTTCTCAAAGTCTGTATGAATAACTCCTGCCCCCTCAGGAGCAGTTGCTCCTATTTTAACTGTCCAAGCTCTAACTTCTTTTTTTCCAGCTGTGAAATAAGTTTGAAGACCCAATAATTTATAAGAAGCTCTTATTAACCTATTTAACCCTGGCTCACTCAAGCCTAGCTCAGACAGAAATATTTCTTTCTCATCATCTTGTAGGTCAGCAATGTCAGATTCAATTTTTGCACAGACAGTAACTACGGGGATATTAAATTTCTTTGCATATGAACTTAAATCATCAAGTAAAGAATTATCTTGGAAGCCTTTTTCATCTACATTTGCTACGAACATTATGGGTTTAATTGTGATTAAGCATAAGGGTTTAATCATAATAATTTCTTCAGAACTAAAATCTATACTTGATGCTAACTTTCCTTCATTGAAAATTAACTGAATTCTTTTATATAAATCTAATAATTTTTGTGATTCTTTATCGCCTGACTTTGCTTTTTTTGATTCTTTTTGAATTGCTTTATCCAGTGTCTCCATATCAGACAATATAAGCTCTGTATTGATAGTTTCAATATCAGATATAGGATTGATTTTTCCCGCTACATGAACAATATTATCGTCATTAAAGCATCTAACTACATGCATAATTGCATCTGTTTCTCTTATGTTAGCTAAAAACTTATTTCCTAAACCCTCACCTTTTGAAGCACCGGCTACCAGACCGGCAATATCCACAAGTTCAACTGTAGCGGGTTGGGTTTTTTCAGGTGAGACTATATTTTTGAGTTTTGAAATTCTGTGATCAGGTACTTCAACGATACCAACATTTGGCTCAATAGTACAAAAGGGGTAGTTTTCGGCATCTATACCTGCCTTGGTAATAGCATTAAATAATGTTGATTTACCAACATTCGGAAGTCCCACTATGCCACATTTCATATATTATTATCCAATTTTAAGCTGAGTGAAGATTTAACATTGCTTTATCAAACTGACCACTTTTAAGAAATGAAAAAATTTTGTAACTATTTAATATGGAATCTTCTATTAGTTCAGCCTCTTTTTTTAAAGGCGGTTTCAAAACATAATTACTAACTAAATTTTTATGACCAGGATGCCCAATGCCAATTCGTATTCTCCAGAAATTTTTACTTTTTATCGATTCAGAGATACTCTTAAGGCCATTGTGCCCTCCATCACTACCTCCAAGTTTTAGTTTTATTCTTCCTGGCTCAATATCTAACTCATCATGAATAACCAATATTTCTTCAGGACGGATTTTATAGAAATTTGCAACTGCCGCTAATGATTTTCCACTATCATTCATGAAGGTTGATGGCTTGAGAAAAAAACAATTGCCGTCATCATTATATTTTGTGATATCCCCACAAAATTTTTCACTATTTTTCATGCTGAGGCGATGGTTCTTTACAATAAAGTCAACCCACCAAAAGCCACAATTATGGCGTGTTTTTTGATATTTATCACCAGGATTTCCTAAGCCAGCAAATAACTTTATTTTACTCATCGATTAATAGAATAGCGCACTTAGGAATCAGTGCGCTAATAAAATAAACTAATCTTGTTTGTCTGCTTTTTCATCTCCACCTTCGGCAGCTTTTTCATCTCCACCTTCGGCAGCTTTTTCATCTCCACCTTCGGCAGCCTCTTCACCTTCGGTAGCCTCTTCACCTTCGGCAGCAACAGGTGTTTCTTCTACGACAACTTTAGGTTTAGATATGGAGGTGATAATAGGATCATTTTCTTCAGTTAATGATGTCAATTCAACACCCTCTGGAGCTTTTATATCCGATAAATGTATGGAATCTCCAATTGACAAGTTGATTAAATCAACTTCGATATAAGTTGGTAAATCTTTCGGTAAACAGGCTATATCTACGTCAACCATAATATGTGAAACAACTCCACCCTCAAGTTTTACTCCAGGCGCTACGTCTTCATTTAAGAAGTGGAATGGAATTTTTACATTTAATTTCTTATTCTCATCAATTCTTTGAAGGTCAATATGTTGAATATTATTTCTTACGGGATGCATTTGATAATCTCTAAGTAAGACGGATTCCTTTTTACCATCAAGATTTAAAGTTAAAATAGATGCATGGAATTCTTCGTGCTTGAATTGCATAAATAACTCTTTCCCATCTAACTCAATACTTTTAGCTTCATCTTTACCACCATAAAGAACTCCTGGAACTTTTCCTTGGTGACGAAGACGGCGGCTCGCACCCGTTCCTTTCGCCTCTCTTAATACTGCATTAATTTCAATTTTCATCATAAACTCCTAAAAATAAAATAGACCCGCGACCAGGCCTATTTAAAATAGTAAAATTTTTTTTAATCAATAAATAAAGAACTAACTGAATCCTCATGACTAATTCTTTTTATTGTTTCAGCTAAAATTTTAGCAACTGATAGTTGCCTGATTTTGTTACAGTTTTTAGCATTTTTTTCAAGCGTAATTGTATCAGTAATTACAATTTCATCAAGTTCTGATTCTTTGATAGATTCTATGGCTTTCCCTGAAAAAATAGGGTGCGTTGCATATGCAACTACTTTTTCAGCACCTTTCTTTTTAAGGGCTAATGAAGCCTCACAGAGAGTATTGGCTGTATCAACAATATCATCAACTATGATACATGTTCGACCACTCACATCACCGATAATATTCATAACCTCTGAAACATTTGGTTTTGGACGTCTTTTGTCGATAATTGCTAAATCACTACCAAGAATCTTTGCCATTGCCCGTGCTCTCACAACACCACCCACATCAGGGGAAACAATTACTGCATCTTGATAATTTTGTTTTTTTAAATCTTCCAGTAAAACGGGGGTTGCATAAATGTTATCAACAGGAATTTCAAAAAACCCTTGTATTTGATCTGAGTGAAGATCCATTGTAAGAAGTCTATCAACACCAACTCCAGTCAGCATATTGGCAACAACTTTAGCGGTGATAGCAACTCTAGCTGATCTTGGTCTTCTATCTTGTCTTGAATATCCAAGGTATGGAATTGCTGCTGTTATCCTTGCAGCTGATGATCTTCTTAGCGCATCAACCATTACCATTATTTCCATTAGATTATCATTTGTTGGAAAACTTGTTGATTGGAGAATGAAAACATCTTTACCGCGAACATTTTCAAGAAGCTCAAGCATGGTTTCGCCATCGCTAAAGTTACCAACGGTAGCTTCTCCAAGCTTTAGTTCTAGATTAGAGGCAACTTCTTTTGCAAGATCTTTATTGGCATTGCCAGTAAAAACCATTAGATTATCGTTTTTCATAAATTACCCCCATGCTTATAAAAAATGGCTGGGGAGGAAGGATTCGAACCTTCGCATGCATGGATCAAAACCATGTGCCTTAACCAGCTTGGCGACTCCCCATTTAACTTAAACTTTGTAACAAGGATGTTCTGATAATCCTTTTACAATAAAACTCACTGTATCTATTGGTTTTTTTTCATCAAGAAATTGAATTTGATTAATATCTTTTATTTTTACAAAAACACTTGAGCCTGTCCCTGAAATTTTTGCACACCCAAAATTATTCATCCAATCCAATAACTCTTTCATTTTTACATATTTTTCTGTGATCGTTTGCTCTAGGTCATTGTTTAATCCTTCGAGTTTATCACTGAAATAGGACGTTATTTTCATGGTAATTGGGTCTTTTGTCAATTTAAATGATTTAAAAACTGATTCAGTAGATATAGGAAAATTTGGATAGCATATATAGTAAGTCGATTTAGGAATAATAATTTTTCTTACACTCTCACCAACTCCCTCGACCCATGCATTTTCACCAAATACAAAGAATGGAACATCGGCACCAAGTTTAAGTCCGATATCCATTAATTCTTTTTTTGATAATTTGAGGTCACATAAATTATTAATTCCCATTAGAATTGTTGCAGCATCAGAACTTCCACCTCCTAAGCCAGCTCCAATTGGAATATTTTTTTTCAAATAGATATCAACACCTGATTGTTTTCCATGAAGGATAAGTTTTGCTGCCTTTAGGCCAAGATCATTATTTTCACTTATTTTCTTGGACTCATTAATAAAATTGATTTGACCATCTTTGCGAACTCTTATGAAGATTTCGTCATATAAATCTATAAGTTGAAAAACACTCTGCAGCTCGTGAAAACCATTTTGTCTTTTTCCAACAATCTTTAAAAATAAATTAATTTTGGCAGGCGCTTTATATGCTTGATAACCTTGTTCTATAAGATCATTTTTTTTCAATCAATTTTCCAATCAACTATAAAGATTCTGAGTGAAATCTCATTTTTATTTAATTCAATTTTTTTCGGGAAGCTAATGTCGTCTTTGACCTTAATGCCTTCATAATTAATTAACCAGTTCTTGTATGAAAGGGCAACATTGTTATCGTTTGTGAGTTGTGAAGGAGGTTTTTTAATCATTTCTTCGATTATGAAAACAGTTTCTTTATCACCAAAAAATTTTCTAATAATTCTTTCTACTTCCTTTTTATTTTTTGATAGATTACTAATCTTTAAAGAATTATTGTTTTTGTCTAAATAAATTCTAGCTACTACGGAATTAAATGGATTTAGGATAGAGACAATGCTTTTATTGTCCTTCGACAACCAAATAAGTTTTCCTGAGAATCCTTTTTTTTCAATAAAAAGTGTAATTTTTGCTGATAAGGATAATTTATTGAAATTATCATAATTTTGAGTTGAATACTCATCGTAAGATATGATTTCGGTTCTAGGTTTATCTATTGAAACACATCCAATCATAAAAAATGATAATAGGATACAAATAAATCTCATTATTCGCCCTTATAAAATTTTAGCGATATTTCTTAATTGTGTTCAATAATATCTTATTATCGGGATAATGTTTTAATGATTCGTTCCAAATTCTATTAGCCTCACCAATTTTCTCTGCATGCCATAAAACTTCTCCAAGATGAGCGGAGATTTCAGGATCCTTTTTTATATTATAAGCTCTTTTTAAAAAATCGAGGGCTGCATCAATATTGCCAAGTCTAAATTGAACCCAACCCATACTATCCATAATGTAATGATTTCTTGGCTCTAGGGATAGGGCAATTTCAATATTAATTCTCGCTTCTTCAAGCTTTATATTTCTATCTGCAAATGAATAACCCAAAGCGTTGTATGCCACTGCATAATCAGGTTTAATTTTAATTGCCTCCCTTAGTAGTTGCTCCATGAGGACTGTATTGCCCATTCTTTCGGCTAACATAGCGTAGTCGTATTTGAACTCAGCAGAATCTTTAAAGTTATCCTCTTCTTTTTTCATGAGATCGTAAGCTTCCGTTTCCTTATTATCAGAGTACAAAATCGATATTTTTGCTCTGAATAATTGTAATTTTGCTTCTTTTGTTAGATTCGTATATTGATCTAAGCTCTCAATCGCTTGATCATTTCCTTCATATTTAGCAACTAACTCTGCCGTAAGGACCTTAGACTCAATGAAGAATTCGCCTGTTTTAATTTTGTTTAACCAGGTAAGTGCTTCCGTATAATTACCTTTTGTATCTTCTATTCTAGCGAGGTAGATATAAATCTGGTCAGGTTGTGAATAACCTCTTTCTAAACTTTGAAGTAAAAATCTTTCAGCTAGCTCATAGTCACCTAGTTCAATAGCTAACAACGAAACAGTAAAGCTTATTTCTGCTGACGCGAGTGAGCTATTTACAATCTTGAGAAATTCATCCTTGGCTAACCCATATTTTTTTTGATTGGTTAATAATTTTGCGTATTCCAGTCTAACTTCACTGGCTTCTGGGTACCGCTTTAGGTAATCAGTATAAAATTTTTCTGCATTCTCCTGCGATTCTAAACCAATTATGTAACCTTCAAATAAAACTGCTGTCTGCCATTTCGGATCAATTTTTTTTATTTTTGATAGTTCTGAGTAGGTTAGTTTTTTATTATTAGCAAAGTAAGCTGCATGGGCTACGGCAAAACGTGCTTCTTTACTATTAGGGTAGGGCTCAGCTATATTGATGATAAATCTGAGTGCATTTTTTTTATTTTCAACTTTTGCAAGAATTGAATTGAGATAAAGAAATCCTTCACCCCTGTAAGCATCTTGCTCAAGCAATTTTTTAACAATTGGTTTTGCTTTGCTGAGATTGCCACTTGTAATGTAAAGTTCAGCTAATATTTGCTTAGCTTGCGTAGATTTAGGATCTAGACTACTCCAGACTTTAGCTGAATCAAGAGCAACCCTTCCATTTCTAGAATTTCCCGCAACTCTTGTAGCTCTCTCAGCAAGTGAAATGTTATGAGTTTGCTTTGCTAAATCTAAATATAGATGCCCAGCTGAATTAAAATCACCTCTTTGGGTAGCTATTTCGGCCAAAAGAAATTTATATACAAATTCAGCATTAGCTTGAGTGATTTTTGGGGGTAAGTTAGGATTGAAATTGCTTTGCTGATTTGCTACTACAAACTGCGTACAAAATAGCAGTAAAATAAATGAAAGGGTTTTTAATATTCCATCTTTGGCAACAATACTGATGTTTTTCATAAAGGTGATTTATTACTTTTTAATTTATAATTATAACTCGCTGAAAGACTTAAATTTTAAAAGATAATTCATTAAATATTTAAACTTTTTTTACTTCTTTAAACTTTTTTTTTAATATACACTCCTAATACTTTAATTTTTTATGAATATAAAAAACTCTTTTTCGTAAATGATGACTGATAATACTATTGAAGCCTTTGGGCTTACAAAAAAATTTGGGAAAAACATTGCTGTTAATGAAGTTTCTTTTCAATTAAAGAAAGGAGAGGTTCTCGGCTTTCTAGGACCAAATGGTGCCGGAAAATCAACAACAATGAGAATGCTCACAGGCAATCTTGCACCATCAAATGGCGATGTAAGAATTTGTGGCATTGACATTATTTCCGAACCAAAAAAGGCTAAAGCGTTGATTGGTTATTTACCGGAAATGAGGCCTCTTTATAAAGAACTAACCGTGAATGAATACTTAACAATAGCCGCTAGGTTTCATAAAGTACCTTCTTCCAAAATAAAAAAAGCACTCGAGGAGGCCAAGGAAAGGTGTGGTTTATCTCACATGAGTAATAGACTAATCGAAAATTTATCTAATGGCTATCAACAAAGGGTTGGAATAGCTCAAGCTATAATTCATAATCCCGAAATTGTTATTCTCGACGAACCTACTGTTGGTTTGGACCCCATACAAATTAGAGAAATAAGAAAATTAATTAGGGAAATCGGGAAACAACACAGTGTAATTATATCTACGCATATCCTGCCTGAAGTTGAAATGGTATGTGATCGAGTTCAAATTATTGATAATGGTAAGCTTGTTTTTCATGGGTCAATTGATGACTTGAAGGAACAAAGAAAAGGTAACAAACTTTTAGTTGGCCTTACAAAAGCCCCCCCAATTTCCAAGCTCAAAAAAATTAAAGGAATTGAAAAGGTAGAGAAAGTTGACAATGGAATGTATAGGCTTCATTTCAAAGATAAATATTTACCAGCTGAGGAGATTGTGAATCTCTCGGTGAAAGAGGGTTGGGGCCTCTACCATATAAATATGGATATAACGAGCTTGGAAGAAACTTTTGTTAACTTAACGCAAACTAGTTGATAGAGATGAAATTATGATAATAAATGTTGCTAGAAAGGAATTAAAAAGTTTATTTGCCTCTCCAATGGGTTGGATAATACTGTCAATTTTAATGTTTGGGTTTGGGACGCTCTATCTTCAAGGAGTAAATAGTTACTTTGAAGTTATGTCTGGTGCTGTTAGGCCAGCTGAGAGAGTTGGCGTTACAATTTTTGTGGGATCTAAAATTTATAGTACAGCGCTCTTTCTTCTTTCGGTAACAACACCAATGCTCACAATGAGGCTGATAAGTGAGGAGAGGAAAAGTCAGACCATGCCTTTTTTATTAAGCGCGCCAATTTCACTCTCTGAAATAGTTATCGGCAAGTTTTTAGGACTAGTAATTTTTCTTAGCATATTAGTTGTATATATATTCTTAATGCTTTCAACCCTCAATATTTGGGCTGATATAGATTTTGGATACCTTATAGGAAATTCTTTTGGATTTATTTTATTAGTTGCCAGCTTTACTGCATTAGGAATATTTTTTTCGAGCTTAACTAATCAGCCAATAATCGCAGCAATCACTACATTTATAGCCTTAGTTTCGATGGTTGGGCTAGGAAGTTATTTTGCGAGTGACCCAAGTCATTGGTTTAATTATATTTCAATGACGAAGCATTATCAATCATTCACAAGAGGCGTATTCGATAGTTCAGACATAGTTTATTACCTGCTGTTTATTATTACCTTTTTAACTTTAACTGTAAGAAGACTAGATTCAGATAGGTTAAGAGGATGACTAAATTGAAGACAAATAAAAAATTAAGATTTCAATACTCGCTTCAGAATGGTTTCTTTCTGGTTTTATTTTTATCTTTAATATTTGTTATCGGGGTGATTGCTAAACAATTTGTCTATGTCAAAGACATGACTCAAGCAAATAGAAGTGTTTTAACCAAAGGTAGTGTTGAGGTAGTTGAAAGTATGAAGGACCCAGTTCAACTCACCATTTTTGCTTCAAATGATGAAGGTAGTGAAAATTTCAGAAAAAGTATTGTAGATTTTTTTGCAAAATATCAAAGAGCCAAGTCAGATATCAATATAAAGTTTATAAATCCAATTGAAGAGCCAAAGTTACTTCAGGAATTAGGCATCAGAAACGATGGCGAGGTAGTTGTTGAATATAACAAAAGAACTGAGCATATATCTCCACCATTTGCTGAACAAGAATTTACCAACCTACTTGTAAGGCTTTCGCGAACAAACCAAAAACCAATACTTTATTTAGATGGACATGGTGAAAAAAACTTAATTGGTAAAAAAACAAATGATCTTGGTGGTTTTGGAGATCAATTAAGAAATAAGGGGCTAAAACTTTCTAATCCTGATTTAACTGCACTTAGTGAAGTGCCTAAAGAAGGCTCTATGTTGATTGTGGCAAGCCCACAAGTGAATATTGGCAAAATCGAAGCAAAAAAAATATTTAATTATGTTGAGCAAGGCGGGAATTTACTTTGGCTTCTTGATGATAACAATTTTAAAGGACTTGATGAACTTGCTAATTATTTAAGCTTAAGAGTTTCCGAACAATCTGTTATTGACCCTCTGTCAGAAGAATATGGAGGTGATGAGAACATTACTTATTCAACTATATATGGCGACCACCCTATCACTAGAAATTTTATGTTAAGAACTATCTACTCTAATGCCCATGAGGTAAATGCGAAAGATTCATATGAAAATGGATGGGAGGTGAGTGAGTTGATTGAAGTCGCTACGGGTGGGTGGCTTCCTTTAGAAAAAAAGAATAATGAAGATAAATATAACTTTGTAAAAGGAGATGATAAGGCAGGCCCAATCAATATTGGCATTGCACTCAAAAGAAAATTTGGTGAAAAAGGGCAGCGAGTTGTTGTTGTAGGAAATGCATCATTTTTATCTAACACTTTTATTACTTCAGGAGGTAATCTTGATCTAGGAATTAATATTATTAACTGGTTGGCTGGAGACGATCAACTAATTACGATTCAACCAATGCCCTTAAAAGATATTAATGTCAAAATCCCAAATGATAGCAAATCGGTATTTATTGCTTGGACAATATTTCACTCTTTTCAATATTTCATCCCAATTGGCTTATTCATTTTAGGTTTCGTAGTTTGGTTTAGAAGAAGAAAAGCATAATATGGCTAATAAGTGGATCACTAATTTAATTTTACTAATTGTTTTGATTACCGCTGGTATTTTTGCTTATCAATCTAGTAAGGAAGAGCCTGAAGTTGAAAAAGGTATTGAAGTTTCAGATTTAAAACTATCAGATTTCAATGAAATTGAATTAAATTTTCCTTCTAAGGCTAAAGTCCATTTTAAAATTACTGATGAACATTGGAGGATTTTATCTCCAGTTAAAGGAAGAGCAAATGAGTTTTATATCTATCAGTTACTATCTATTTTTGCTGCAAAGAGCCCTGAAAAACTCAGTAGTGTTGATTTAAAAAAATATGGTCTTGATCAGCCTAAACTTAAGGCAGTATTTCTTAATAAAGAAAAAATGCTTAAAGAAGAATTTATCTTTGGTACCTACAACCCGATTTCAGAAAATCAGTATATAAAATATAAAGATGATGTATTTATTGTAAATGGGTTATTTTCAGAGACTGCTTCTTATGTACCTGTTGAATTTATTGATAAAAGACCAATTGCCCCTTATGAAACAATTGAGGGATTTAATTTTTCAAGGTTAGAGCAGTGGCAAAAAAATCAGTTAAAACTCATAAAGAAAGGTGGTAAATGGACTACGAAAGGTATAAATGTTAAAACTACCCAGGATGATATCGTTGAGTGGTTGAGTGTATCTTGGGATGACCTTCAAGCACTTTCATTAGAAAACTATAAAATGGACTCAAGATTAGGTTATAAAAGTTTTGACATACTCATTAATGATAATAAAAAAATTACATTTTATAGGATACAAGAATCACCCCAACTTCACCTATATCGCAAAGACGAGGGGCTTTTATACCGTTTTCCTGGTGATTTAGGATTTACAATGCTCAACCCACATGTTGAGGTAAAAGAAAAAGAGTAATGCCTGAATTACCCGAGGTTGAGGTAACAAGACTTGGTTTACTGCCATTATTAAATGGTCTAGTTTATGACGTAAAAATTAGAAATCACTCACTCAGATGGCCAATAAACCCAGATCTAAAAAAAATACTCTATAGACAAGAATTAGTATCATTAAAAAGAAGAGGAAAATATCTCCTTGCTTACTTCTCAGAAGGCTGCTTAATAATTCACCTTGGTATGTCTGGAAAAATATCTATTGTGAATAAAAAAAAAGAAACTATTAAACATGATCATGTGGATATTTTGTTTAAAGTCGGTGAAGAAAATAAAATTTTAAGATATAACGATACTAGAAGATTTGGAGCGGTCATATGGACTGATAAAGACCCTTTGTGTCATAAGCTATTAAATTCATTGGGGCCAGAACCATTAAAAGATGAATTTAATGCTAATTACTTATATGAAAAATTAAAATTAAAAAAACAGTTTATAAAAAGCACAATTATGGATAGTAATGTTGTAGTAGGAGTTGGTAATATTTATGCAAGTGAATCACTTTTTCTTGCGGGTATTAAACCCCAAAGACAATCAAAAAAAATAAAAAAAAGAGAGGTAGTAGAATTAGTTAAGTCAATTAAAGTTGTTATAAAGAATGCGATTGAAAAAGGTGGTAGCACTTTAAATGATTTTTACAGTGTGAATGGACAAAGTGGTTACTTTCAAAATGATCACAAGGTTTATGGAAGAGAAAGCCTTGGATGTATGAATTGTAATGAAAAAATTTATCAAATAAAAATTTCACAACGTTCAAGTTTTTACTGTAAAAAGTGCCAGATATAAATTAATATTTAAAAGATAAAAATGCCGATAATTAATAAAATTAAAATTATTAATAAGGTCGATATTCTATTCTGTTTAACTCTTATTTCATGGATTGATCTTCGAAGATTTTTTTCAACGTCCACTTTTAAATTATCATTTTGATTTTTAAGATATAAATTTAAAAGCATTGGAAGTTTTGGCGCAATATCAAGCCAGTTTGGGAACTCTTTTTTCATTGCATTTATAAAGTTTTTTGGCCCAATTTGATTTTTTAGCCAATTTTCTAAGAAGGGCCTAGCTGTTACCCATAAATCTAAATTTGGATCAAGCTCTCTACCCAAACCTTCAACATTTAAGAGAGTTTTTTGCAACATAGTTAATTGGGGCTGAATTTCCATATTAAATTTTTTAGATGTTTGAAACAGTCGTATGAGTAATTTACCGAAGGAAATATCCTTAAGTGGTTTATTGAAGATTGGTTCACAAACTGATCTAATTGCATTTTCAAATTCATCAATTGAAGTTTCTTTTGGCACCCACTCAGACTCTATATGAACTCTTGCGACTTCTCTGTAATCTCTTTTAAAGAACGCTGCAAAATTCTTTGCTAGGTAAAGTTTATCTTGATCATTGAGTGTTCCCATTATTCCAAAATCCAAAGCAATATATTTTCCATCTTTGGCTACTTGGATATTTCCAGGATGCATATCTGCATGAAAAAAACCATCCCTAAAAACTTGTGTAAAAAATATTTCGACTCCATTTCTTGCTAATTGAGATAGATTAATTTTATTCTTTTTTATATTAGTAATATCACTAATTGGAATACCATCCATTCTTTCCATTACCATTACTTTTTCATGACAGTAATCCCAAAAGACATTTGGTACAACTAATAATTTTTTGTCTTTAAAATTTTCTCCAAGGTGACTACAATGGCCGGCTTCAAGTAGAAGGTTAAGTTCAGTTTGCGTATGTTTTTCAAACTCAGAAACGACTTCATCAGGCTTTAATCTTTTCCCTTCAACCCATATTCTATGTAATATTTTTGCTATTAAATGAAGTAACTTGATATCTTTTTTAACTTCATTATCAATATTTGGTCTGAGTACTTTAACGGCAACTTCTTCTCCGCTCAATAGTTCAGCAAAGTGAACTTGAGCAACTGAAGCGCTTGCGACTGGTTTTTCATCAAATTTTTTAAAGACGGAAGTAATCTTTTTTGAATATGAGCTTTCTATTGTTTGTTTAACTTGTTTAAACTTAAAAGGAGGAACTTTGTCTTGGAGCTTTGCAAGTTCAAAAGCAATGTCTTCAGGTAGTAAATCTTTTCTAGTAGAAAGCATTTGCCCAAATTTTATAAATATTGGACCTAAAGACTCAAGAGCAAGCCTTAGCCGAACTGCACGATTATTTTTTTTTAATTTAAAAAGGTTAAGAGGAAATAATATTAAGGTGATTAAAAAGTTTTTACGTAGTATTAAAAATTCATCAAGTCTGAATTTCAAAACAATAAAAAAGATAAAGATAATCCTAAAGATAATCATTTTGAAATCTTGAATTCTAAAGAGTTTATTTTTGCTTCTAGTCTTTCCACATCCTCACTAATGACATCAATATCAGATAAAAGCTGCTCTACACGCATTTTCTTTGCTATTAATGGACTTTCTTCTTCCCAATACTCCTTGGCTGCCTCAGCGATATTAATAACCGCACTTTTGCTTCCATCAATCAAATCTTTCCCAAGCCTACCTACTTTGTTGGCTGCAATATCACCAATGATCTTACTTAAGTCTTCCTCAACATCCCACCTAATTTTTCTCAGAGCTTCTGAAACTTCTTTCGCTAAATCAATGTCGCCTTGAATAGTTATATCCTTATTTTTTTTATTAATAATTTGATTAAAAAAACTATTTAACGTCATTAGAATTGAAGCGTCAGGTAAAACTTTTTCATCATTGAGAACCAAAAGACCTTCATCATTTACCTTAAAAAACATTTCTAGCTCAGAGATTTTGATAAGTATATTCTTTCCCTTAAAGTTTTTTAACTTCGTGCCCATCCAATCGTTTTGAGACAGGATATGATTTATGACAATTAATTTTATTTTTTTCACTAGAATTTATACCCTTGATGAATAGCAACAATTCCTCCAGATATATTCTTAAAGTTTACTTTCTCAAAACCTGCTTCCTCAATCATTTTTTTTAATTTTTTCTGGTCAGGATGCACTTTTATGGATTCAACAAGATACCGATAACTTTTTTCATCTTTTGCAAAAAATTTACCAAGTTTTGGTAAAACGTTAAATGAAAAATTTTCATAAACTTTGGAGAGGGGCGACCAAATTTTTGAAAATTCTAATACAACAAACTTTCCCCCTGGGGATAGTACTCGATAAATCTCTTCAATTGCCTTTTCTTTTCTCGTAACATTTCTCAAACCAAAGGCCATCGTTACATAATCAAAGTGGTTTGATGGAAAGGGAAGTTTCTCAGCATCACAAGCCAAACTTGATATTATAATTCCATGATCAATTAATTTTTTTTGACCTTCCTCAAGCATTTTTAAATTTATGTCTGTATGAAAAATTTTAAAACCTTTATTTTGCTTTGCTAATTCAATACAAATGTCACCTGTGCCACTTGCTAAATCTAAAATATTTGAATTTTTTTTTGCTATCAATGTTTTAACATAATATTTTTTCCATACCTTATGTAATCCACCTGACATGATTGAGTTCATAAGGTCATATTTAGTAGCGACAGACTCGAAAACATTTTTTACTTTTTTTGTTTTTAATGTTTTATCTATAGTTTCAAATCCAAAATGTGTTTTATTAGTCACTTTCATTTACCTTTCTATTAATGCCTGCATCCTCTAGCTTCATAATATAGTCTAACCATAATTGCTCATAGTTTTTAGCAATATTATAAAGATATGCCCAGCTATATAGGCCTGTGTTATGCCCATCCGAAAAGTGTAATTTTATTGCATATTGACCTACCGGAGTTATTTTGGTGATGTTCACATTTTCTTTTCCTACCTGAAGAACAGCTTGACTTGGATGGTGACCCTGAACTTCAGCAGAAGGTGAGTATACCCTTAAAAATTCACAAGAAAGCTTACATTCAGTCTCATCATCGAACTTGATATGTAAGAGCTTTGTTTTTTGCTGGAGGTTTATCTCAATAGGTGTAGGATTTTTTGCCATGTCTAGCCCGTAAATGGCTAATATTAACAGATAGGTAAGATTCTATTTTTTTCCAATCATTGTAAGTTTTAATTTTTCTAAAGCAATCTTTTCAATTTGTCTGACTCGCTCTGCAGAAATATTAAACTTATTTGCAAGATCATTTAACGTTTTAGCTTTATTATCATTAAGCCACCGCTCTTTAATGATCGATGCACTTCGTTCATCAAGAGTTGACATGGCATTTTTTAATGATTCAAGGCTGTTACTTTCAGTTTGGGATTCATCAAGTGTCTCATGAGGGTTCAGTGCTTTATCTTCTAAATAAGATATAGGTCTAAAAGAATCTTCATCAGAATCTTCATCAGAGTAATCAATAGCCAATTCCTGACCATTCATTCTATATTCCATCTCTTTAACATCAGACTCTTTTACATTGAGTTCGTTTGCAATAGATTGTATCTCATCAACACTGAGTGGTTTCAGTGTTTTCTTCATACTTCTTAAATTAAAGAAAAGTTTTCTTTGTGCTTTAGTAGTGGCATTTTTTACCAAACGCCAATTTCTTACAACATATTCTTGAATTTCTGCTTTTATCCAGAAAATTGCGTAAGAAACAAGTCTCACTCCCTTATCTACGTCGAATTTTTTTACAGCTTTCATTAAACCCACATTCCCTTCTTGAACTAAATCAGATACTGGTAGGCCATATCCACTGTAAGATCTGGCAATTTTGATAACTAATTTTAGATGTGAAAGGATCAGTTTTTTTGCCGCTTCAAGATTATTATCGCGTTTTAACTTTGTTCCAAGTTCAAATTCTTCTTCCGCAGTAAGTGATGGGAATGATCGAATTTCTCTCTGATATAAATCGAAACTATCAGAAACATTATATTTTGATATAGAAAATGTATTATTCATGATTATATTTTAGCACTCTTTATGTATGAGTGCTAGTTTTTTGAATAAAGTTCAATAAAAACAATATTTTATTTATAGATTTTAAGTCTTCGTATAGAATTTCTTGCCGATATAAAAGATGAAACAAGGCCAATTAACATCGCTAAGATGATGATATTTACGTAATATTCATTGGGTAAGTCTCTAAAAGAGATATCTGTTCCGAATATAGCAGTGAGCTTAAACAGTGCTGTATTTAATCCTAAAACCGATAACTTCAATAATGAAACTGTAATTAATCCACCCCCAAACCCGTAAAGTATCCCAGTGTACATAAAAGGTCTTTGAATAAACGCATTGGTTGCGCCAATCAATTTACTTAATTCTATTTCATCCCTGTAGGTCAGTGTTTGAAGTCGAATAGTATTACCAATAACAACTAGAAGAACAATGATTAAAAGTATGGCTAAAAAGATAACACTTAATTTCCCAAGCGATATAACAATTCTCAGTTTTTTAATCCAATTGCCATCAATCATAATGTCATCAATACCATCAATCCCATCAAGAGTATCAATCAGTTTTTTAATCTTAATTTGATCAAGGGTATTTAGTGAAATAAAAAATGCATCTGGAAGTGGATTCGCCGAAACACTTGCACTCACTTCAACATCAAGTTTAGATTGAAGTTTTTCCCAGGCAATTAATTTTGGTTCAAAATGTATTTTTTTGACTAAATTATTTTTTTTTAGGCTTAGTTCGATAAAATCGATTTGATCTTTTGAAATATCTTTGTCTAGAAATATACTTATTTCAGCTTCATACTCAATATTTTTTGATATCTGGCTCGCATTCTCAATGATCAAAAGTCCAGCGCTTGGCAGACATAAAGTTATCCCAATAACAATGATCATCATAAAAGATGCGCCAATATTATTTTTAAAACGGGAGCAACCGCTTAAAAATGCTTGATAATGATTATTAAGGTAATTGAACATGGCCTATTAGATTCTGTATTGCTCCTGCATTGAGCTGAAATCTTTTGAAATTTATATTTGTATCAGGAACTTCGTGAGTCGATATAATTACTGTTACTCCCACTTGTTGGAAGCTGTAGAAAATATTCATTATTTCCTCAGCATAATCTCTATCTAAATTTGCAGTCGGCTCATCTGCGATTAAGATTGAGGGTCTTGACACAATGGCCCTAGCTATTGCTAATCTTTGTTGTTCTCCTCCTGATAGGGTAATAGGCATAATTTTTTCTTTTTGAAGTAAATCTACCTTATCAAGCGCTGCTCTGACTCTTCTATAAGTATCTGTTTTTGACATATTATTTATTTCTAAAGGAAGCGCCACATTTTCGAAACAGTTTCTATCAAATAGTAGTTTATGGTCTTGAAAAATCATACCAAACCGACGCCTCAAAATCGGTATATGTCTATCTTTTAAAATTGAAAGTTTCTGGCCCTCAAAAATAATGGACCCGGAGCTTGGTTTTTCTAATGCCGATATAAGTTTCAATAAAGTTGTTTTTCCCGCACCAGACGGACCAGTTACAAAAACAAGTTCTCCTTTTGATATTTCCAAATCAATATTTTGTAAAATTTCAGGACTGCCCGGATAGCTTTTACACACTTTTTCAAAAGTAATCATTTAATCATTGCCTCAACATATTCTTCAGCATTGAATATTCTTAAATCATCAATTTTTTCTCCCACACCTACAAACCTTAATGGAGTAGGGTGATCTTTAGCGATAGCAGCAACAATTCCTCCCTTTGCGGTACCATCTAATTTAGTGATAATGAGCCCTGTAACGTTAAGAGCATCGTTAAATATTTTAAGTTGGTTGATTGCATTTTGACCCGTGTTTGCATCAATTACCAATATAACCTCTTGTGGTGCGTCAGAATGACATTTTCCAATCACCCTTTTTATTTTTGTTATCTCGTCTATTAAATTTTTCTGAGTTGGAAGTCTTCCTGCAGTATCCGCTAATACGATATCTAAATTTTTTGATTTTGCTGAATTCACAGCATCAAAAATAACTGCACTTGGATCTCCATTCTGTTGTGCAATTACTTGGGTATTATTTCTTTCGCCCCAAACTGACAACTGTTCAACAGCAGCTGCCCTAAATGTATCACCAGCAGCAATCAAAACATCTTTATTCTGAGATTGAAAAAATTTAGTGAGTTTTCCTATGGTTGTCGTTTTTCCAGCTCCGTTTACTCCAACCACCATCATAACAAAAGGGCTTTGGCCTTTTATTACTAGTGGTTGTTCTATTTTTTTTAATAATTCAATCAGGTGCCTCTTTAGAATATTTTTTAATTCAAGAGTATCGTTAATTTTTTCATGTTTTACAGTTTCTTTCGTCTGTTCTATGAGCATGGATGTTGCAGAAATGCCAACATCCGCAGTTAATAAAATCATTTCTAATTCATCATAAAAGGACTCATCAATTTTTTTACTTGTGAAAAGATCATTAAATTGAGCACTTAATGTCTCCCTTGTTTTTGTAAGGCCATTCTTTAATTTCTCACCTAACCCAAAAAAACTTGATGATGGTGCTGGTTTAGGCTTTGAAGCAGCGACTTTTTTTGGTTTAGATGGTGCTGGTTTAGGCTTTGAAGCAGCGACTTTTTTTGGTTTAGATGGTGCTGGTTTAGGCTTTGAAGCAGCGACTTTTTTTGGTTTAGATGGTGCTGGTTTAGGCTTTGAAGCAGCGACTTTTTTTGGTTTAGGAGATGATTTATCTTTTTTTTGAATTATTTTTTTTAAAAAATCAAACATCTTTCATTCTTTTAAAGGTTATACGAACTTATTCATTGTCTATAAGTCGATTATACTTAATTATATCAACCGTGTTTAATAATAAAGGGACTTAATGTGAAGTTATTTAATTTTTTAGTATTACTCCTTATTTTACCCATTCATGTTAATGCAACAGTACATAAACATTCCCTAGACAATGGACTCAAAATATTTGTTAAAGAGGATAACAGGGCACCAATTGTGGTCTCACAGGTTTGGTACCGAGCTGGTAGCTTAGATGAAGTAAATGGAAAAACGGGTGTGGCTCACGTATTAGAGCACATGATGTTTAAAGGCACTAAAACCACAAAGCCCGGTGAATTTTCTGAAATAATTGCTGCAGCTGGAGGCAGAGAGAACGCTTTTACTGGCGCTGATTACACTTGTTACTTTCAACAACTTGAAAAAAGTCAGTTACCCATCTCTATGAAAATGGAGGCTGATCGTATGCAAAATTTAGTAGTTTCAGAAGAAGAGTTTTTAAAAGAAATTAAAGTTGTAATGGAAGAGAGACTCTGGCGTACCGATGATAACCCTGAAGCCCAAGCAAATGAATTATTTAATACACTCATGTTTCACGCCCATCCTTATGGAAAACCGATTGTTGGGTGGATGAATGACTTAGAAAATATGACTTATAAAGATGCAGAGGAATGGTACAAGAAATGGTATGGGCCCAACAATGCAATATTAGTTGTGGCTGGAGACGTTAAGGCTCAGGAAGTATTTAAGATGGCAGAAAAATATTTTGGGGATATACCAGCAATAACATTACCTAAAAGAAAGCCACAACAAGAACCAAAACAAAATGGTATAAGAACATCAGTACTTAAAGCTCCAAGTAAATTGGCTTATGTTCAAATGGGTTATAGAGCTCCTACACTTGATAAGGACGAGTCAGTTGACAGTAAGGATCAATTTGCACTCGAAGTATTGGTTGGTATTCTTTCTGAGTCGAGCTCCGCAAGACTCACACAAAATGTTGTAAGAGATTCTGGTTTAGCAGTGGATGTGGGTGCAGGTTATTCTATGGTAAACAGGGGTAATGAAAGCTCTTTTGAGCTATATGCTACACCAAGCGAATCAGTTTCAACTGATCAGCTGATAACTGCATTAAAAGATGAGCTAAAAAAAATCAAAGATAATGGGGTCAGTGACGAAGAACTTAACAGAATTAAAACTGTTGTAATTGCAAATGACGTGTATCAAAGAGATTCAGTTTTTTATGCCGCAATGCAGATTGGGCAGTTAGAAACTATGGGTTATTCCCATGAAATTCTTGATCAATACGTAAATGGAATTAAAAAAGTAACTTCAAAAGACCTACAAGCTGTTGTCGGCAAATATTTTATAGACGATACTTTGACTGTTGTTACAATCGATCCTCAACCTATTGATTTAAATAAACCAAAAAAAGGAAGACCACATGTGCATTAAAAAATTAATAAGATCAATCTTTTTATTTTTTATATTAGTATCTTCTTATGTTAATGCCGAGTTAGATATTAAAAATTGGAGTACTGAAAGTGGTTCTAAGGTTTATTTTGTTGAAAATCATAAGTTACCCATAATTGATATTAACGTTATGTTTACGGCGGGAAGCGTTAGGGATTCTGAAGAGATGAATGGTGTTGCATCTATGACAAATCATCTTATGTTCTCTGGGTCAGAAAATTACGGTGAACAAGAGTTAATGAATAGTTTTTCAGATATTGGAGCCCAAGTTGGGAGTAACTTTAATCGAGATCAAAGTAGTTTATCTTTAAGAACTCTTTCGGGTGAGAGAGACAAGGCAGTAGATCTTTTCAAATTAGTTCTGCACAAACCAAATTTTGAACAAAGCATTTTAGAAAGAGAAAGAAAAAGATACATAGCAAATATCTCTCAAGCAGAAACTATGCCCGAAGCCATTGCAACCAAAAAATTTATGAAATCTATTTACGGTGACCATCCATATGGTATGCCCAGCTCTGGAACAATAAACACTTTAAATAAAATTAATTCCAGTCACCTAAAAGATTTCTACAACAATTATTATGTGGCGAACCAAGCTGTAATTGTGATAGTTGGCGATGTAACTGAAAAGCAGGCCAAATCAATAGCTGAAGATATGTCAAAAGGATTACCTGTTAATAAAAATATTAAAGCGATACCTGAGGTAAAGAAAGTTAAATCACAAGACGTAAGAATAAGCCATCCTGCAAAGCAAGCTCATTTATATTATGGAACGCCGATTATGAAAAGAAACGATCCAGACTTTTTCCCACTGTATGTTGGAAATCATATTTTGGGTGGAAGCGGATTTGGCTCACGGCTAACAGAAGAGATTAGAGAGAAAAAAGGACTTGTATATAGCGTCTATAGTTATTTTATGCCACTTTTCAAGAAGGGCCCTTTTGAGGTGGCTTTGCAAACTTCTAAAGATCAAGTTGGTGAAGCACTGGGTTTAGTAAAAAAGACCATTCAAAACTTTGTTGATAATGGTCCCTTGGAAAGTGAGCTCCAAGCTTCGAAAGACAATATTACTGGTGGTTTTGCATTAAGATTTGGCAGTAATAAAAAAATTATGAGTTATGTCTCTATGATGGCTTTTTATAACTACCCTCTTAATTACTTAGAAACATTCACAAAAAACATTAATGCTGTAACTGTTGAACAAATTACAGCTGCTTTCAAAAAGCGAGTAGAATTAGATGAATTCTCTACAATTATTGTAGGAGTAGATGAAAGATAATAATGTAAAAATCATTGGTGGAAAATGGAAAAGGAAGAATATTTCATTTAATGATGCAGAGGGCCTGAGACCCACACTCGGAAAAGTTAGGGAAACACTATTTAATTGGCTTGGTCAGGACCTCTATGATAAAAAATGTCTTGACCTATTTGCTGGTACAGGTGCTTTAGGGTTTGAAGCTCTCTCAAGAAATGCTCAGTCATGTACCTTTGTTGAAAATAATCCAAATACATTTAAGAAGCTTTTAGAAAATAAAAAAAATCTAAATGCAGAAAATGCCGATATAAAAAAAATTCATGCCGATCACTTTATTAAAAACAATGAGGAGTTTTTTGACATCATTTTTTTTGATCCTCCATTTATTCTAGACAACTCCGTTCAACTTATTGAGCTTATAAGAAAATTTTTAAAACCTAATGGCGTTATTTATTTTGAAACTAATATTAAACTACCAGAAAATTTTTCAAAATTAATAAAAAGCTCAAAGGCTGGCAAGGTATACTTTCATTTGGTACATTAAAATAATTTTTTATGTTAGTAATTTATCCAGGTTCATTTGATCCTTTCACTTTAGGCCATGAAGATATTATCACTAGAGCCTCCTCATCTTTTGATCAAGTAAAGATTGCGATCTCTGAAGATAATGCAAAATCTTCCTTATTTTCAGTTAAAGAGAGAGTAGAAATGGCAGAAATTATTTCAAAAAAATTTTCAAATGTTTCATTTACATCCTATCAAGGGCTAACAGTGAATTTTGTAAAAGATAATCATTCTAATTTTATTTTAAGAGGCCTAAGGGATTCTTCAGATTTTAATAATGAAGCCCAATTTGCTTTGATGAATAAAACATTATGTAAGTCAATTGAAACTATTTTTCTTACTTCCTCAAAAAATGTGAGAGAAGTTTCATCCACTAATGTAAGACAAATATTATCTCTGGATGGAGATATAAGCCATTTTGTATCTAAAGAAATTTTTTCATATATAAGAGCATTAAAAAGATAAGTTATGGCATTAATGATTACAGATGAGTGTATAAATTGTGATGTTTGTGAACCTGAATGTCCAAACAAAGCAATTTACCAAGGCCCAGAAATATTTCATATTCATCCTGAGTTATGTACAGAATGTGTTGGTCATTTTGACGTTCCTCAATGTGTGGAGATCTGTCCTGTTAGTTGCATACCGAAGGACCCAAATAATGTTGAATCAAGTTCGGATCTCTTCAGAAAATATGAAAAATTGACTAACAAAGTTGAAGTATAGTTTATTTAAAACAGGAAAATGATATGAGAATTTTACACTCGATGATTCGAGTTAATAATTTAGAGGAATCAATTAAGTTTTATACCGAAGTTTTAGGGATGAGCCTTATAAGAAAAAAAGAATACCCTGAAGGTAAATTCTCTCTTGCTTTCTTAGGATATGGTATGGAGTCTGAAGAGACTGTTATTGAGCTAACTTATAACTGGGATAAAAGTGAATACGATCATGGTAACGCATTTGGCCATATTGCCGTTGAGGTAGACGATATTTACAAGGCTTGTGATGAAATAAAAAAACAAGGAACCAAAGTCATTAGAGATCCAGGTCCTATGATGGGTTCAAAATTGCTTCTTGCCTTTATTGAAGATCCAAATGGATACAAAATTGAGTTGATTGAAAAAGGAACTTTTTAGAACTTTAGAAAAAATCTTTCACTTTATCCAGCCATGTTTTTGATCTTGGACTGTGCTTATCACTATCTTTTTGATTAATAACTTCTAGCTCTTCTAGCAATCTCTTTTGGTCTACATTTAATTTAACGGGTGTTTCAACAACTACATGACAATGTAAGTCACCATACTGACTTTGTCTAACAGGCTTTATACCTTTACCACGCAAGCGAAATACTGCACCTGTTTGAGTTTCTGGTGCAATTTTAATTTTGGCTGTACCATCTAGGGTTGGTATTTTAATTTCACCACCAAGAGCTGCTGTAGAAAAGCTAATCGGCATTTCACAATGCAAATTACCTCCGTCCCTTTGGAAAATAGTATGTTCTTTAAGGCTAATGACAACATATAGATCACCTGATGGACCTCCATTAACGCCAGCTTCACCTTCTCCACTTAGACGTATTCTATCTCCTTCATCAACGCCAGCAGGTATTTTGACAGACAATGTTTTTGATTCTTTTACTCGCCCAGTCCCATTACAATCTGGGCATGGGTCTTTTATTGTTTTTCCAGTCCCATTACAATCTGGACAAGTTTGTTGAACAGAAAAGAAACCTTGTTGCATTCTTATCTGCCCATGCCCTTGACATCTTTGACATGTTGTTGGTTCTGTCCCTTTTTTTGCACCTGAGCCACTACATGATTTACAAGTTGATAAAACTGGAACACGAATTTTTGTTTCAGTCCCTTTGGCAGCATTTTCTAATGTAATTTCCATGTTATATCGAAGATCTGCACCACGATAAACGTTAGACCTCTGGCTTTGTTTACCACCAAAAATATCCCCAAAAATATCACCAAATGCATCGCCAAAGTCACCAAAACCTTGAGCTCCACCCCCGCCAACAGATTGATCGACCCCTGCATGTCCAAATTGATCATAAGCTGATCTCTTTTGTGAGTCAGAAAGGACCTCATAGGCTTCTTTTGCTTCTTTGAAGTTTTCTTCTGCTTGAGGATTATCTGGATTACGATCTGGATGATATTTCATCGCAAGTTTCTTAAATGATTTTTTTATTTCATCATCAGATGCTTGCCGACTTAATCCTAGAGTTTCGTAGTAGTCTTTTTTTGCCATATATAAGTAAAGGACAACACTTTTTTAAAGTGTTGTCCTATTTAAAAAGTTGGTTTTTATTTATCTTCTTTCTTGTCTTCAGCTTTATCTTCTTTCTTGTCTTCAGCTTTTACCTCTTCAAACTCAGCATCAACAACTTCAGCATCTACTGTTTTTTCTTTTTGGTCTGCCTGTTGCTCATTCCCTTGAGGTTGACCTTGTTGTGCTTGTTGCTCAGCATACACTTTTTCCCCAAGTTTTTGTGATGCTTCTGCTAAAACTTTATTTTTTGCTTCGATTTCATCTTTATTATCAGTTTTAAGCGCATCCTCAAGCTCTTTAATAGCAGACTCAATTTTTGTTTTTTCATCATCGGTGACTTTATCTTTATGATCGGTCATCGTTTTTTGAACTGAATGAATCATAGCTTCAGCTGAATTTTTTGTATCAACTAATTCACGTAACTTTTGATCCTCTTCTGCATGCTTTTCAGCATCCTCCTCCATTTTTTTAATTTCCTCTTCTGATAGGCCACCATTAGCTTTAATTGTAATTTTGTTTTCTTTACCAGTTGCCTTATCTTTTGCATTTACATGAAGAATACCATTAGCATCAATATCAAATGTCACCTCAATTTGAGGCGTTCCTCTTGGTGCGGAAGGAATATCTGTTAGATTAAATTGACCCAAGCTTTTGTTTCCAGATGCCATTTCACGTTCACCTTGAAGCACATGGATTGTGACGGCACTTTGATTATCCTCTGCTGTAGAAAAGACTTGAGAGGCTTTAGTTGGGATTGTCGTATTTTTCTTGATTAATTTTGTAGAAACTGAACCAAGTGTTTCAATACCTAAGCTGAGTGGTGTCACATCAAGTAATAAAACATCCTTGACATCACCTTGCATAACACCAGCTTGAATAGATGCACCTACAGCGACTGCTTCGTCTGGATTTACATCTTTTCTTGCTTCAACGTTAAAAATTTCTTTTACCTTATCCTGTACTTTTGGCATTCTTGTTTGCCCACCAACAAGAATAACATCTGAGATATCACTATTTGTCACACCTGCGTCTTTCATTGCAGTTTGACAAGGCTCAACTGTTCTATCGATAAGATCAGAGACTAATGACTCTAATTTGGCACGAGTAAGTTTTACAACCAAGTGTTTAGGCCCCGAAGCATCTGCTGTGATGTAAGGAAGGTTCACCTCGGTTTGAGTGCTACTCGATAATTCAATTTTTGACTTCTCAGCAGCCTCTTTTAATCTCTGTTTAGCAAGCATATCTTTGGTTAAATCAACCCCGTTTTCTTTTTCAAAAACTTCTGCTAAGTGTTCAATGATTCGGTTATCAAAGTCTTCACCACCTAGAAATGTATCACCATTGGTTGATAAAACCTCAAACTGATGTTCACCATCAACACTAGAAATCTCAATAATAGATACATCAAAAGTACCACCACCTAAGTCATAAACAGCAATTTTTCTATCACCTTCTTTTTTATCCATACCAAAGGCGAGAGCAGCTGCAGTAGGTTCATTGATTATTCGTTTAACCTCTAAACCTGCAATTTTCCCCGCATCTTTTGTAGCCTGTCTTTGACTGTCATTAAAGTAAGCAGGGACTGTGATCACAGCTTCAGTGACTGTTTCACCAAGGTAGTCCTCAGCGGTTTGTTTCATTTTCCTTAAAATTTCTGCTGATATTTGAGGCGGTGCTTTTTTATCACCTTTAATTTCAACCCAAGCATCTCCACTATCAGCTTTTGAAATTGTATAGGGCATGAGTTTAATATCTTTTTGAACCTCTTCTTCCTCAAACTTCCTACCAATTAATCTTTTTACGGCGTACACCGTATCCTTTGGATTAGTTACTGCTTGTCTTTTTGCAGGCGCTCCAACAAGTGACTCGCCATTTTCTTGATAACCAACGATTGAAGGGGTTGTTCTGCCTCCCTCTGAGTTTTCTATGACCTTTGGTTTTCCACCTTCCATAACAGAAACACATGAATTTGTTGTTCCTAAATCGATTCCAATTATTTTTCCCATTTATTTATTTTCCTATTTTTTTTAATTAGTTTAATTTGCTATTTTTTATATATTTATATATTGGGTCTTTCACAAAAATTTCAACTGAAGAAGTTAATTTTTCTCTTTTGCTACTGTAACAAGCGCTGGTCTGAGCACTCTTTCATTTAGGGTGTAACCCTTTTGCATAACTGATATGACAGTATTTGGTTCTTGGTCTGACTCAACCATTGTCATCGCTTCATGAAAGTTTGGGTCAAAAACATCTCCTTTAGGGTCAACTTCTTTTATATTCAGTTTTTCAAAAACACTGATAAGTTGCTTGGAGGTAAGTTCGATTCCTTCTTTGTAATTTTCAATCGATGATTCATCTACCATGAGAGCAGCATCAAGGCTGTCTTTGACTAATAAAATTTCAGATGCGAAATTTTCTATTGCATACTTTCTCGCTTTATCCATTTCATCAATTGATCTTTTACGAAAGTTTTCTGTTTCAGCTTTTGCATACAAAACGGCCGCTTCAAGCTCTACAATTTTTGCTTTTAAGTCACCATCTGATTCTTCTTGATTCTTATTGTTTGAAAGTTCTTCATCTTCCTTGATTGCCTGATCAGTATCATTTTTCGGCTTATTCGATGTTTTCTTTTGTGATTTACTCATAAAATTTTATATAAAGTTAATTAATAAGTTTTTAATATTGGGACAGTTTCAATTAATTCAAGAAGTAAACAATTATATTTTATTTTTATTTAAACTAATTTGACTTAAGTGCATTAATTAAAAGATAATGGACGGCTGACAACAAATTGTTAAAAAAATGAAACAATCAATAATTGAAATCACCGAACGAATAATAGAAAAAAGCAAACCTACTAGATCGGCTTATTTAGAGCGCGTTAAAAATATGCAAAATAGAACTAGAGGAGCAGATAGGATGGGTTGTGCCAATGTTGCTCATGCCATCGCAGCTTTACCCAAAAATGATAAGCTAAAAATTGTAGAAGAAAAAAAACCGAATTTAGGAATTGTAACTGCTTATAACGATATGTTATCAGCTCATAAACCCTACGAAGACTATCCTAAAATCATTAGAAATATGGCTGCTAATTATGGCGCTACAGCTCAAGTGGCTTCCGGCGTCCCTGCCATGTGTGATGGCGTAACGCAGGGTGAACCGGGGATGGAACTCAGTCTTTTTTCAAGGGATACGATTGCAATGTCCTCATCGGTTGGTTTATCTCACGATGTATTTGATGGGGCTTTAATGTTAGGTATTTGTGACAAAATTGTACCTGGTCTTTTAATATCTGCGCTTCACTTTGGCCATTTACCAACAGTATTTATTCCAGCTGGTCCAATGTCAACCGGTATAGACAATACAACAAAATCAAAAGTGAGAGAAAAATACGCACAGGGACTTGTAGGTAGGGAAGAATTATTAGCCTCTGAATCTGCAGCATATCATGGTGAAGGTACATGTACCTTTTATGGAACAGCAAATAGTAATCAAATGTTAATGGAAGCAATGGGACTTCATGTTCCTGGTGCAGCTTTTGTTCATCCACATGAGGACATTAGAAATTTATTAACTGATGAAGCCGTTAGACTTCTTGTTCAGAATATCAAGAAAGATACTGTTCCCGTTGGTGAGTTGGTTGATGAAAAAGTAATAATAAATGCGATGGCTGCATTACTTGCAACGGGTGGCTCAACCAATCACTTAATTCATTGGGTAGCGATTGCACGTGCAGCAGGCATCATAATTGATTGGACAGATTTTCATAATTTAGCAAAATCGATACCTTTGCTTGCGAGTGTTTACCCGAATGGAAAAGCAGATGTGAATGAGTTCCAAGCTGCAGGAGGACCTGCTTTCATAATAAGAGAATTAATTGATTCTGGTTGTATGTATGCAGATGTTAATACGGTTTCTAAAGGGGGATTAGCCGATTATGCAAAGCAACCAGAAATTAAGGATGATAAATTGGTTTGGTCAAATCTTTCATCTGAAAGTATTGATGAATCTATTGTCAGAAAAGCGTCAAATCCTTTCAGTGATACTGGAGGTTTAAGACTTTTAAAAGGGAATTTAGGAAGATCGGTGATTAAGATATCTGCTGTTCCTGAGGAAAAGCATATTATAGAAGCGCCCGCAATGGTTTTTGATGGACAGGAAGATTTACTTAATGCCTTCGATGAAGGAAAGCTTGAAAAGGATTTTATAGCGGTAGTTCGTTTTCAAGGACCAAAAGCAAACGGTATGCCTGAGTTGCATAAATTAACCCCACCTTTATCGGTTATACAGAATATGGGTTATACAGTGGGAATAGTCACTGATGGAAGAATGAGCGGTGCATCTGGAAAAATACCAGCTGCAATTCATTTAAGTCCGGAGGCTGCAGCTGATGGAGCTATCAGCAAAATAAGAGAAGGGGACATTATTAGACTCAATGCTACAGTAGGTTCGTTAAACGTTATGGTTGATGAAGATGAGTGGCTAGCTAGAAAAACTGAAACAATGTCTGAATCAAAAAAAATTAATAATGGTCATGGGATGGGAAGAGAGTTATTTGCTAGCATGAGAAATAATGTATTATCTGCAGAAGAAGGTGCTATCACCTGGATAAGCTAAATAAATATAGAAAGAATAAAAACAGATGAAAACAATTGAATTGGCCAATTATGGCCCAGTAATTCCGGTCATTGTAATTGACCGTGTCGAAGATGCAGTTCCTGTTGCATCAAGTCTTATAGAGGGCGGAATTAAGGTTTTAGAGGTAACATTGCGCTCAAAATGTGCGTTGCAGGTTATTGAGGAGATTGCAAAAAATGTGCCAGAAGCCATCGTCGGTGCAGGTACTATAAGAACTCAAGCTGATGTCACCAATGCTAAATTAGCCGGTAGTCAATTTGGTGTTAGTCCAGGATATACCCATGATGTTGGACAAGCTTGTAAGGATGTTGGTCTTCCTTTACTTCCCGGTGTATCAACCGGTAGTGAAGTTATGAAAGCAAATGCTGATGGTTTTTCTTTTCTAAAGTTATTTCCAGCTGTTGCCGTTGGAGGCATAAACCTTCTTAAAGGTTTCTCTGGGCCATTCGCAGATATTTCATTCTGTCCGACAGGTGGCGTCACTATTCAAACAGCGAAAGACTTTTTGGCTTTACCAAATGTTCCTGTTTGCGGAGGTACTTGGCTTACCCCAAAAGATTTAATACAAAATAAGAATTGGACACAAATTACTAAGCTTGCTAAAGAAGCTTCATCTATAAAAATCTGAAAGATATGATGGATCTTGATAAATATCACACTATCATTTTTGATTGTGATGGCGTGATTTTAAATTCAAATTTTCAAAAAATTGAAGCATACAGAAAAGCAGCTATAAGTTTTGGTGCAAATGAAGAGCAAGCTCAAGCATTAGTTGATCATCACGTTTCTTTAACAGGTATTTCTCGTCACATAAAATTTAAATATTTTTTATCAGATATCATGCGTCAGAGCGTTACTGAGCAAGCAATGAAGCACCTTTTAAAAGCATTGAATGAGCAAGTTCTAAGTTTATTAAATGAATGTGAAATTGCTCAAGGTCTCCCAGAGTTGAGGCAAAAAACAAAACATGCCAAATGGATGGTGGCATCAGGTGGTGATGAGAGAGAACTTAATCAATTGTTTAAAGAAAAAAAGATAGATGGTTTTTTTGATCAAGGTATTTATGGGAGCCCTGCATCAAAACATGAAATTATAGAAACACAACAAAAAAAAGAGGACTTTTTACCCGCACTTTTTTTAGGTGACTCACTGTATGATATCCAAACAGCTCAAAAATATAATTTAGATTTTATTTTTATATCAGCATGGACCGATTTATCAGATTGGAAGAGCATATGCGATAAAGAAGATATTCCAACTACTGAAAAGTTAATTGATTTAATTTAAAAGAATTTTTTTATTTAATTTTATTGATTATTTTTGTGCTGCTCTTACCTTTTAAGAGTGGAACAAGATGTAACTTTCCTTTCCATTTTTTTATCTCTTTTGCCCCAACCACAGTTTTTGGTGAGTAGTCGTTTCCTTTAATCAAAATATCAGGTTTTATTTGTTTTATGAGTTTTAAGGGCGTAGTTTCTTTAAAAATAATCACTGCATCAATCGATTCAAGCGCACACAAAACTCTTGCTCTATCAGCCTCCATTACTACAGGTCTATTTTTTCCTTTAATTGATTTAATGGAAGCGTCAGAATTTAGACCTAATATCAAGTAATCCACTTGAGACTTAGCATTTTCTAGATAGGTAACATGCCCGGAATGTAAAATATCAAAACATCCATTCGTAAAACCAATTGTTTTATTTTTTTCTCTGAGCGCTAAAATTTTTGATGAAATCTCTTCTAAGGTAAAAATCTTATTTTTTTGAAAATTAAATTTATCTTCAATCTCATCAATTAATTCTTGATTGTTTATGGGTGCAGTTCCAAGTTTAGAAATCACAATTCCAGCTGCTAAATTTGCCAAATGAAAGCAATCGCTAAAATTTATCTTTGACATCATACAAGCAGCGATTGTAGCAATTACAGTGTCTCCAGCCCCAGATACATCATAAACTTGTTTTGAAAAACTTGTTGGGTAGTTAGTGACTTTGGACGAAGTTATATGACTGATTCCATCTTCACCTTGTGTCATGACAATTGAACTAATTTTATTTTGTTTGCTTAATTTTTTTAATTTGGATTCAACCGATTTTTTATCAAAATATTCAAGGCCAGATAACTCAATTGCCTCTTTCTTATTGGGAGTAATTAAGGTTGCACCTGCATATTTTTCAATATCTTTGCCTTTGGGGTCAATCAAAATAGGTATTTTTTTTCTATTTGCTTGGCGAATAACTTTCTTAAGAAAAGATGCAGAAAGAAACCCCTTATTATAATCCGAAATAATTATGCATGATGGCCCCGAATCTATATGTTTTATGATTTTCTTTGTATCAATTACATTTGGGCCTTTACTAGTTTGCTCATCATCAATCCTAACAATTTGGTGTTGTCCAGCGACCACTCTCATTTTTGATATAGTTGGCCCATTGATTTTAATTAGTCCGGTAGTTGATAAGTTGTGTTTTTTACATAAATCAGAAAATATTTTTCCGTTGTCATCTTTACCGATATTTCCTATCAATAAAGGTTGAATTCCTAAGCCTTGAAGGTTTAAAGCTACATTTCCTGCACCGCCCAGTCTGTTTTGTTGTTTATTTTTTTTTATAATAGGGACGGGTGCCTCGGGTGAAATACGCTCAACATCACCCAAAATATACTGATCAAGAATTAAATCACCAATTACAAGACAATGCTTTTTTGATGAAAAGAATTTATTTTTTACCAAACTAATTAGTTGTGAAGACATTGTCATGCATACCTATCTGATGTGAGAAGATAATTTTCTAGATAATCTGTAACACCTTCTTTTAGATTTCTAAAATCTTTTTGAAAACCAATTGATTTTATTTTATCAACATTTGCTTGCGTATAATATTGATATTTACCCTTTAAATCAATTGGCATATCAATATATTTAATATCATCAGGCTTTCCTTTTGTATTTATTAAAACTGCCTCAGCTAATGCTTTAAATGTTTCAGCATTGCCAGTACCAACATTATATATGCCTGAAAATTTAGCATTATTAAGAAAGAAAATAATCACTTCTACCGCGTCTTTCACATAAATAAAGTCTCTCACCTGCATTCCATCTGCATATGAAGGGTGCTCACTTTTAAATAATTTGATTTGCTTGTTTTCTTTAAATTGATTAAATGCATGAAAAACAACACTTGCCATTCTTCCTTTATGATATTCATTTGGACCGTAAACATTAAAAAATTTAAGGCCACACCATTGGGGTGGTGTCGGTTGTTTTTTTGCTAATTCAAGCTGAACCCAACGATCAAAGAAATGTTTTGAATAGCCATAAGCATTTAAAGGATTGAGCTTATCAAGCTCGGCTTCATTATCTTCATAATTAAAAGAACCATCACCATAAGTTGCAGCTGAACTTGCATATATGAATGGCACTTTATTTTTTGTGCACCATCTCCAAAGATACTGACTATATCGAATGTTTGCCTCGAGCAGTCGATTAAAATTTGACTCAGTAGTGGCACTTATTGCACCCATATGTATGACTGCCGAAATATCTTTTTTGTTATTTAAATATTTTTTTAAGTCATCTTTTTTAATGTATTCAACAAAGTCTCTTTTATTAAAATTTTGTTCTTGTTGCTCATAAACTAAATCATCAACGATAGCAAAATTGTTGTAACTCATTTTGTTGTTCAAATGCCAAGCGACCATACTCCCAATCATTCCTGCACCACCAGTGAGGATTATCATTTTGATTTATCCTTAACTTTGCCATACATTTTTTTGGTCTCAGCTGAAATACTATCTTCTTTCTTTTGGGTCCATTTTAGATCCACCCAACCAAGAAGATGAGGTCTGATAATCTCTTCCATTGAATCAATCCATACACTATTTTTATTTAAAGCAGGGATGTAGTGAAAACTCTTTCCACCTCCATCAAGAAATAATTCTTTACCCTCCATATTTATTTCCTCTAACGTTTCCAAACAATCGCTTGAAAAGCCTGGGCATATAACGTGAATAATCGAATCTTTCTTTTTTGCCTCCTGTGCAATTACATCTGTGAAATATGGTTTTAGCCATTCTGCCTTACCAAACCTTGACTGAAAACAAACTTCATATTCATGATCTTTAAGCTTGAGTGCTTTAGCAAGTAACCTTCCAGTCTTATGACATTCGCAATGATATGGATCACCCTGCATTAAAGATTTTTTAGGAACCCCATGAAAGCTCATGACTAATTTTTTGGGTTTTCCATTCTTCTTCCAAAAATCAAGAACAGATATTTTTAATGCATTTATATATGCTGAATTATCGTGATAGTGACGAATGGTTCTTATTTCAGGAACATTTCTTGTTCGTATTAAAATTTTCCATAGGGCATCCATTGCTGATCCTGAGGATGAAGCTGCATATTGAGGATAAAGTGGAAAAAGTAAAATCTTGGTACAATTTTTTTTACGGAGTTCATTGAGAGCAGAGCTCATTGAGGGGTTACCGTATGACATTCCTAAAGCAACCTCGATAGGTTCCTGGTATTTATTTTTTAATAATTTTTTCAGTAATTTTTCTTGTGATTGTGCATTTACAAGCAGTGGTGAACCTTTAGAAGTCCATACTTGAGCATATTTTTTTGCCGATGCTTTTGGTCGAAAAACTAAAATAATAAAATGTAAGATCCAACACCAAATGAATCGTGGTATTTCTACTACCCTTCTATCCATCAAGAATTGACCAAGATATCTCCTGAGTGACGAAGCATTAGGTGCATCGGGAGTACCTAAGTTTGCGAGAATTATGCCTATTCTTGGCGGATCACCATGTTTGTAAGGTGGTTCAGAATTAAAGTAGCCCATATTTTTTAAACTTATTTTATTGATTTGCTAAGCATTTTAGCAGTGATATCGACAATTGGGATGACTCTTTCATATGCCATTCTTGTTGGTCCTATTACACCAAGAATCCCCAATACTTCACCATCTGACTGATAAGGAGCTGTAACGATACTGCATTCGTCAAGTGCTTGATAACCAGATTCTTCTCCAATAAATATTTGCATTCCAGATGAGTGATGACTTTTTTCTAATAAATGAAGTAGTGAAGTCTTTTTTTCAAAAAGCTCTATTATTTTTTTTATGCTCTTTACATTTTGTGACAGGTCAGCTGTATCTAATAAATTTCCTTGACCGGTTAAAACTAAATTTTTATCATGTTTCAGATTTAATGAAAGGTCCATCGCTGCAGTCATAAGATTTGTCATATTCTTTTTCATGGTAGCGAGTTCCTCAATAATCTTTTCTTTGATCATACTTATATCTAAATCTTTGTAATGTTCATTAAAAAAATTTGAAGCTTCTATTAGTGTTTTTTGATCATACTCTTCTTGAGTATCAAGAACTCGGTTTTGAACACTACCGTCACTTGTAACAATAATCACGAGAATTCTTGTTTTTGATAAGCTTAAAAACTCTATATGCTTAAAGCTGATTTTTTTTGCTTTAGGCAACATCACAACGCCAGCAAAATTTGTTAGGCTTGATAATGTATCAGCAGTAATATTTATTAACTCATTTGTATTAGACGTATTAAGCGAATTCTGTAACACATCGAGTTCTGATTTATTAGGGGATTTCATTGTCACTAAGCTATCAACAAAAAAACGATATCCTTTGTGTGTGGGCACCCTGCCTGCAGAGGTATGTGGGCTTGAAATAAATCCTGCATCCTCAAGATCTTTCATAATGTTTCTAATTGATGCTGAACTTAGTTCAAGTCCAGATGAAGCGGTCAGTGTTTTTGAGCCAACTGGTTGCCCATCAGCAATATGATGATTTATTAGTGTTTTGAGTAGATGTTGGGTCCTAGAATCAATATCCATTTTATTTAAGATTAATTAATTAATTTTTATTATTGCTTTAAAATAAACTTTATATTAAATATTTTACTGACTCATTTATTATATAGCCAGTTTTTAAAGAGATACTGATGAAATTTAAAAAAATAGCCATTATAGGAAAATATCCAGCAGGTAATGAATCAGATGAGTTGAATTCACAACTTATTGATTTAATCGAATATTTATCTCAAAAAAAATACGATCTGATAATTGAGGAGAAAACCCAAAAAAAAATAAAAATTTCTAAATTTAACTCAATGCCTTTAAATAGTATTGGGAGTGCTGTAGATATTGCAATAATTTTAGGTGGTGATGGAACAATGTTAGGTGTTGCTAGAAGTCTTTTAGATGATGGCATACCAATGATTGGTGTTAATAGTGGTCGCTTTGGTTTTCTTGCTGATCTCAATACTGAAAATATGTTTGCAAGCATAGATCAAGTTTTAAACGGTAATTACGATGAGGACAAACGCTTACTTATTGAAACGCAAGTTTATAGAGATGAAAAAATTATATATGAGTCTTTTGCATTAAATGATGTTGTTATAAAAAGTGGAGTAAGGTTAATCGAATTGCAAGTATCGATTAATAATAAATTTGTGCATACACAAAGATCTGATGGCATTATCGTTTCCACGCCAACAGGGACTACGGCATATGCATTATCAGCAGGGGGACCAATTTTACATCCACAATTAGATGCAATTTCTATTGTGCCAATCAACCCTCATACATTGAGTAATAGACCAATTGCTATTGATGCAACCAGTGAAATAGAAATTAAAATTGTTCATATGGAGGAAGCTTCATTAAGCATTGATGGCCAAATTAAATTCCCTTTAGACATTAGAGATAAGATTCATATCACTAAAGCCAAGAGAACTATTTCAATATTGCATCCTAAAGATTATTGTTACTTTGAAATGCTAAGAAACAAACTTCATTGGGGTTAGAGTTAATATGTTGGAAAATTTACTGATAAAAAATTACGTTATTGTAGATAAATTAGATTTAAATTTTTTATTGGGTTTTTCTTCCCTCACCGGCGAAACTGGTGCAGGAAAATCAATATTGATTGACGCTTTGTCGCTTGCTTTAGGCAGCAGAGGAGAGAGTGGGCTTGTGAAAAAAGGTAATGATAAAGCTGACATCACAGCATCATTCAATCTTGAAGGGAACGACATAGCCAAAGCGTGGCTAAAACAAAATGAATTTGAGGAATCTGAGAATCAACTGTTATTGAGAAGGGTAGTTTATCAAGATGGAAAATCAAAGGCTTTTATAAATGGAACACCTTCAACTGTTGGGCAGCTTAAATCTATAGGTGAAAGTTTGGTTGATATTTATAGTCAAAATACTCACCATTCTCTTCTTAAGAAATCATCACAAAGAGAAATATTAGATAATTTTATTGGCAATAAAGAAGAATTAATAGAATTAAATAAACATTTTAATAAGTGGCAAAAATTATCTTTAGAACAAGAGAATTTCCTTAAAAATAAGCAAATTTTTTTAGATGAGCTCAATGAACTAGAGGGAAAATGTACTGAATTTTCAGTATTAAATTTTACTTATTCAGAATGGCAACAACTTCAAATTGATCAAAAATTCATGGCTAACCGTAATGAGTTAATTGCTGGCATTAATAAATGTATCGGAATGACAGATGATAGTGATATTTCTTTAAATTCACTCACTAGACAAATTCAAGGTGAGCTAAAAAACCTACATTCACTTGATACAAGACTTGAAAATGCAAATAAAATTATTAATTCGATTCAAGCTGAGTCCGTTGAGCTATCTCGTGAACTGACAAGTTATTTACAAAATATTGAAATCGATGATAGCTTGCAACAAGCTATTGAAGATAAGATTCAATCTATATTTAATTTTTGTAGAAAATATAATATTAAGCCTGAGAACTTAGAGTCAGAAAGTGAAATTTGGCTTCAGAGGCTTGATGAATTGAAGATAATGTTAGGCGAAAAGGATATTGCGTTCTTAGTTGATGAAGCTAAGACATTATATGACGAGCTGGCTTTTAAAGTATCTAAAAAACGTAAAATTACAGCTGGTTCATTAAGCAATGTAGTCACAGAAAAGCTTAATCAACTTTCTTTCAATGATGCAACTTTTAAAATTGAATTAATACCTACTGAACCATCAATGAATGGAAATGAAATTATCCAATTCTTAGTTTCAACTTTCAAAGATGGGGAACTTAAACCAATTCAAAAAGTTTTGTCTGGTGGTGAGCTATCAAGAATTAGTTTAGCAATTAGAGTGGCGTCTATTGCAAATATTGATGTTCCTACTATGATTTTTGACGAAGTAGATGTTGGAATAGGCGGGGGAGTTGCGGAAGTTGTAGGAAATTTGTTGAGTGATTTAGGTAGTAAAAACAATACGCAGGCACTGGTTATTACTCATTTACCTCAAGTTGCTGCCAAATCAAATAATCACTATAAGGTTAGTAAGACCCAATCGGGTGATTTAATTACTAGTCAAATTAAACTTTTAAGTGATGATGATCGTATTAAAGAAATTGCAAGAATGCTTGGAGGAATTAAAGTAACAGATAAAGCAATTGAACATGCCAAAGAAATACTAAGTTAGACTATTTTTTATGTTCACAAGGTTTTTTTGTACAATCCCCATAGATATAAAGTGAGTGTTCAATGATTTTGAATCCGTGTTCAACGGCAACTTGTGTTTGCAATTTTTCTATTTCTTCGTTGACAAATTCTGTCACATGCCCGCACTGAAGGCATACAATGTGATCATGATGACTTTTTTCATTTAATTCAAAAACAGCTTTACCGCTTTCAAAATGATGGCGAATAAGAAGGCCTGCTTGTTCAAACTGAGTTAAAACTCTATAAATGGTTGCAAGGCCAACTTCCTCACCACCACCTAACATTTCTTTGTATATATCCTCAGCTGATAAATGTTTTTCTTTGCTATTTTCAAAAATGCTTAAGACTTTCAGCCTTGGAAGGGTTACCTTCAATCCTGTTTTTTTTAGACCGTCATGTTCTTCCATAGCTTTCAACTCCAACAATTAATTTTAAAACCTAACCACTATCCAAAATGTTATATTATCAATCTTTAGAAATAAAGTCTTATTAAATGCGTTTAATTTTTATCACCTTCATTTTTATGATGATGTCAGCGTGTTCTTGGTTAAGTTCTGATTCATCTAATGAGGAAAACATTCCAGTTGGACAAGAGGATGACGATACTGATTTATCTGTGATTCCGTTAATCAATTTAATCACTAAATACCTGCCAGAAACTTATAGGCAGGATATTTCTCAAGGGAATGAAATTACACCGGAGATGTTGCTTGAAATTAAACCAGGGTTGAACAAATCTCAAGTAAGGTTTGTTTTAGGTACACCATTGATTCAAGATTCTTTTCATAAGAACCGTTGGGACTATATTTATGTCATCAGGAAGGAAGGTAAGTTTATTGAATCTAGGCATCTTGTCTTAACTTTTGAAAAAGATGTTCTTGTTGGATTAACAGGCGATCTTATTGATCGTAATGAGGATATAAAAGTTGAGGAATCCAAAAAACCATTTGGCACAGTTAAAGAATGGGATGAGGAAGCCCTGATTGAAGAACAGAAAAAATTTGAAAATATAGAAGATAAAAATGAAATACTTGATAAAAATAATACTTCTCTTGATAATGAACAAAAACTACCAGCAAATGAACCTGTTAAAAAAAATGCTGTTGAAGAACCTGGGAGTGTTTCTCAAAGTGTAAAGGAAGACTTGAAAACTTCCTTACCAGACAAAGAGGACCCAGGCTATTTTGAGCTTCTTATGGAAAATATCGGATTTTAAAAAAAAATGGAAAATATAAACATTATCGTAGTCGGTTCCTCAGGAAAGATGGGTCAAGCTATCATAAAAGAAATTTTAGAAAATCCTGACTTGCATCTAGTAAAGGCACTTGATTTAGAATCTTCACCAAGGATGGGTAAAGATGCTGGTGAACTTTTAGGGATCAAGAGTGAAATTTTAGTAAGTTCAGATCTATCACTTGAAAATAAAGAGGCAGACATTTTAATTGACTTTACAAGACCTGCAGCAAGTATGAATTACTTAGATTTTTGCTTAAAAAATAATTTAGGTTATGTGCTTGGAACTACTGGGTTTTCTGAAAGTGAAAAAAATAAAATATCACAAGCAGCAAAAAAAATACCCATATGTTTTGCACCGAATATGAGTATAGGCGTTAATGTTTTAATTTCACTTGTTGAGATGGCTACAAAATCTTTGCATGAAGAATTTGATATCGAGATTATGGAATCTCATCATAAGCATAAAGTTGATTCGCCATCTGGAACAGCCTTGAGGCTCGGTGAGGAGGTAGCTAAAGCATCTAACAGGAATATGAAAGATCATGGTGTTTTCAGTCGAGAGGGTGTTCAAAATGCTCGTAAGAATAAGGATATTGGATTTTCGGTTGTCAGGGGAGGAGATATTGTTGGTGATCATACTGTTCTGTATGCGGGAGAGGGTGAGCGAATTGAATTAACCCATAAGGCATCAAGCAGAACAACGTTCTCTAAAGGCGCTATTAAAGCTGCTAGATTTTTAAAGAATCAAGCTAGTGGCTTATTTGATATGTTTGATGTTTTAAATCTTAAAAAATAAATTTTTTTACTAATTCTAAGAAGAAATAATTGAAGAAATTCCAGGATTAAACTATACTAGTCGGGATCGGAAGTAAGAAAATTTATCCGCTCGTTTATCAAATAACAATTTTATCTTGGGAGTTTTTTTGGCGTCTAAATTGCCGGCCTTACTTGTGCTAGCGGACGGAACAAAGTTTCGAGGATTTTCAATTGGTGCACCAGGTCATACAGTCGGAGAGGTTGTTTTTAATACTTCAATGACGGGCTATCAAGAAATAATTTCAGACCCATCATATGCTGACCAAATAATATCTTTTACTTATCCACACATTGGAAATGTTGGTATCAATGAAGAAGATTTTGAATCAAATCATATTTATTCAAAAGGAATCATTATTCGAGACCTCCCTTACCAGCATTCAAATTTTAGATCACATTCCTCACTTTCAGATTTTTTAAAAGAAAAGAAACTGATTGGTATTGCAGGTATTGATACTAGAGGTCTAACAAGACATCTGAGAACACACGGAGCACAATCAGGCTGTATCATTGCAGGTGAAAATATTGATGAAGACTTCGCACAAAAAACAGCAAATGATTTCCCAGGTTTACTTGGGGCTGATCTGGCCAAAAAAGTTACCTCAAAAACTACCTATACTTTTAATGAGGGTGAATGGGAGCTTGGAAAAGGCTATGAGTCTATTTCGCCAAAAAATCAAGCCTTCAATGTTATTGCGTACGACTTTGGAATTAAAAAAAATATATTGAGAATGCTTCTATCCAGAGGTTGTAAAGTTACTGTGGTTCCTGCTTTAATAAATGTTGAAGAAGTAATGGCTCTCAAGCCAGATGGAATATTTTTATCAAATGGCCCCGGAGACCCTGAGCCATGTGATTATGCAATTAATAATATCAAGACTTTTCTTGAAAAGAAAATTCCTACATTTGGTATTTGTTTAGGCCATCAGCTTCTGGCTTTAGCCAGTGGAGCCCAAACTGAAAAAATGAAATTTGGACATCATGGGGCAAATCATCCAGTCCGTGATATAGATTTAGGTAAGATATTTATTACGAGTCAAAATCACGGCTTTGCTGTTGATCCAAAAACTTTACCAAAAGTATTAAAGGTGACGCACCTATCATTATTCGATGGAAGTATACAAGGTATTGAAAGAATTGATGCCCCAGCGTTTGGATTTCAAGGCCATCCAGAGGCAAGCCCAGGGCCAACTGAAATGTCATATCTTTTTGATAAATTTATTTCATTAATTAAGCAATGTAAGGATAAACGTTGACTAAGCGAGCAGACATAAAATCTATCCTAATTATAGGTGCAGGGCCTATCATAATTGGTCAAGCTTGTGAATTTGATTACTCAGGGGCACAGGCATGCAAAGCACTCAAAGAAGAGGGTTATAGAGTGATCCTGGTAAATTCAAATCCTGCAACAATTATGACGGATCCAAATGTTGCCGATGCTACTTATATCGAACCAATTAAGTGGGAAGTAGTAAAGAAAATTATTGAAATTGAGAATCCAGATGCCTTATTACCGACAATGGGTGGCCAAACAGCTTTGAATTGTGCTTTAGATCTTGATAAACACGGTGTTCTAGAGAGTTTAAATGTTGAGTTAATCGGTGCGTCAAAAGAAGCAATCGATAAAGCAGAAGATAGACAGCTTTTTAAACAAGCAATGAGTAAGATAGGTTTATCATCTGCAAAATCAGCCATTGCACATAGTCTTGAGGAAGCTATGCAAGTTCAAGCAGGAATTGGTTATCCAGCAATAATAAGACCATCATTTACTATGGGTGGAAGTGGGGGTGGCATTGCTTATAATAAAGAGGAATTTATCACCATTTGTGAGAGAGGTCTTGAAGCTTCACCAACAAAAGAATTACTGATAGAAGAATCATTATTAGGTTGGAAAGAGTTTGAAATGGAAGTCGTTCGCGACTCAAAAGATAATTGCATCATCATTTGTTCAATAGAAAACCTTGACCCAATGGGAGTTCATACAGGCGATTCAATTACTGTTGCACCCGCCCAAACATTAACAGATAAAGAATACCAAATTTTAAGGAATGCTTCGATTGATGTATTACGAGAAATTGGTGTCGATACAGGTGGCTCGAATGTTCAGTTCGCCATAAATCCTGATGATGGTCGAATGGTTGTGATTGAAATGAATCCGAGAGTATCAAGGTCATCAGCATTAGCTTCTAAAGCCACAGGTTTTCCAATTGCTAAAATTGCCGCAAAATTAGCAGTTGGTTATTCCTTGGATGAGTTAAGTAATGAGATTACTGGTGGACTAACCCCAGCATCTTTTGAGCCAACTATTGATTATGTAGTGACAAAAATACCACGATTTGCTTTTGAAAAGTTTCCAAACGCAGACCCACTTTTAACTACACAAATGAAATCTGTTGGAGAGGTGATGGCAATTGGAAGAAGTTTTCAGGAATCATTTCAAAAAGCATTGAGGGGGCTTGAGCTTGGATATGATGGTCTAAATGAAATTTCTTCAAATAAAAAAAATATAATTAAAGAGTTGAAAGAACCTGGCTCTGATAGATTGAGATATCTGGCAGATGCAATGAGATTAGGATGTTCCGTTGAAGAAATTTTTAACTTCACTAAGATTGATCCTTGGTTCTTGTATCAAATTCAAGATTTAATTGATAATGAAAAAGAGTTAGGAAAATCTAATCTGTCATCACTGGAAAAATCTAATCTTTATGAACTCAAACAAAAAGGTTTTTCTGATCATCGCATTGCATATCTTTTGGGTGTCAATGAAAAAGATGTCCGAAACCTAAGAATTAAACATAATATTCACCCAGTATATAAGCGTGTGGATACGTGTGCTGCTGAATTTCATACAGATACCGCTTACTTATATTCAACATATGAGGAAGAATGTGAATCACGCCCAACATCAAATAAAAAAATAATGATATTAGGTGGAGGGCCAAATAGAATTGGTCAAGGTATTGAATTTGACTATTGTTGTGTGCACGCATCCCTTGCTTTGAAAGAGGCTGGTTATGAAACCATCATGGTAAATTGTAACCCCGAAACAGTATCAACAGACTACGATATATCCGATCGTTTATATTTTGAATCAGTTACTTTGGAGGATGTTTTAGAAATTGTTCATAAGGAAAATCCATTTGGTGTAGTTGTCCAGTATGGAGGTCAGACTCCTTTGAAGCTTGCAAAATCATTAGCTGATGCTGGTGTGCCAATCATTGGCACATTGCCTGACGATATCGATGCAGCAGAGGATAGAGAAAGATTCCAAAAAATATTAAATGATCTTAAATTAAAACAACCGCCAAATAGAACTGCTAGGACATCTGAGGAGGCAATTCGACTAGCTGAAGAAATTGGATATCCATTAGTTGTCCGACCAAGTTATGTACTCGGAGGCAGGGCCATGGAGATTGTCCATGAACAAGAAGATTTAGAGCGATACATGAGAGAGGCCGTTAAAGTATCACACGACTCACCGGTACTTTTGGATAGATTTTTAAATGATGCTATCGAGGTTGATATTGATGCTATATCGGATGGAAATTCAGTCGTTGTGGGCGGAATAATGGAGCATATTGAACAAGCTGGAGTACATTCTGGGGACTCCGCATGTTCATTACCCCCTTACAGTATTGATGAAAAAAAACAGATGGAATTGATATCACAAACAAAAAAGATGGCCTTAAAATTAAATGTGAAGGGTTTGATGAATGTTCAATTTGCTCTTCAGGGAGATAATATTTATGTTTTAGAAGTTAATCCTCGAGCTTCAAGGACTGTTCCTTTTGTTTCAAAAGCAATTGGTAGGCCACTTGCCAAAATTGCTGCTAGATGTATGGCCGGAGAATCATTAGAGTCACAACAATTAACTGAGGAAGTTAAACCTAAATTCTTCTCAGTCAAGGAAGCTGTATTCCCATTTATAAAATTTCCAGGGGTTGATGTAATACTTGGACCTGAAATGAAATCTACAGGAGAAGTGATGGGAGTCGGGGATTCATTTGCTGAAGCTTTTATTAAATCCCAGATGGGAGCATCAATGATTCTACCTGAAAAAGGAACTGCGTTTATAAGTGTTAGAAAAGAGGATCACGAAAAAATAGTTGATGTCGCTCAAGCCTTACATGAGCTAGGTTTTTCCCTTGCTGCAACTAAGGGGACTGCTAAGGTTTTAACTCAAAACAATTTAGATGTTCAATATGTTAATAAAGTAGCTGAAGGCAGACCTCATATTGTCGATATGATAAAAAATGATGAGATTGATTTAATTGTTAACATCACAGAGGATAAACAAGCAATTAAAGATTCCTATGAGATCAGAAGGAATGCACTTCAAAATAAAATCACATACTATACAACCCTAGCAGGTGCAAAAGCTGCATGCGTTGGGATGAATTATGCAGATGAAATATCAGTTTCATCTCTACAAAACTTGCATAAAAACCTCTCTTAAAATACACTCAAACGTAAATATTATTTGATTAAAATAGATAAATAGGAATTACACTTGGATAAAACACCCATCACAATCAATGGTTCAGATAAGCTTAAAGAGGAGCTTAAAGTTTTAAAAAGCGTTGAGCGACCAGAGGTCATCGCTGCAATCGCAGAGGCAAGAGCCCAGGGGGATTTGTCTGAAAATGCAGAATATGATGCCGCAAAAGAAAAACAAGGTTTTATTGAGGGAAGAATAGCCGATATAGAGGCAAAGTTATCGAACTGCATCATAATTGACCCTAAAGAACTACAAAAAGATGGTAGGTGTGTATTTGGAACAACTGTCGTTATTCAAGATCTAGACTCTGAAAGTGAATCTACATATCAGATTGTTGGTGATGACGAAGCAGATATTAAGGAAAAAAAAATTTCTATTAGCTCACCTCTTGCAAAGGCACTCATTGGAAAACAAATTGAGGATATTGTAGAGTTTGAATCACCAGGTGGTTTAAAAACATATGAAATTTTAAAAGTTGATTATCTTTAACTTTAAATAATAGACTTATATGAACTCTTTCTTAAATAAATTAAGCTTTATCTCAATAAGTATATGGGTTGGGGGTCTTTGGTCTATGTTAATGGTGACCTATTCAATTTTTAATATAATTCCCAGCTCTTATATTGCAGGTGAAATTGTCTCCAATTTATTCTTTTACATCAATTTATTTGGCATTTTCACTCTTGTTTTGACAATAGGATATGGATTTCATCAGGAAGCTATAAAATACTTCAAAAGAATGCAGGCATGGTTAGCAATAATTTTATTACTGATTATTTGTATTAGTTTTTTTGGCATTAATCCAATTTTAGAAGCATTAAAGGTAGAGGCCTTACCAAAAGAGGTCATGGAAAGCGTCTTTGCTGATAGATTTTCAGCTTGGCATGGAATTGCTAGTATTGCTTATTTAATTCAGTGCTTTTTGGGAATAATACTATTATTAAAGACTAGGTGAAGCTTAAGGAAATAATATTTTTGGGGGTTCACTCGCTTTAAAAATTACTATTTGTAAGCCAATCAAATTGATTGCTTGCGCATTAATTTTTTTACATATTTCGTCAAGCAAAAGCTTTCTTTTACTCTTATCTTTTTCTTGAAGTTTGATTTTAATTAATTCGTGGGCTTTTAAACTTACCTCAATTTCATTGACCACAGAATCTGTTAAACCTTTATGCCCAATATGTACAACAGGGTTAAGGGAATGGGAAAGCCCCTTAAGGTACGAAATTTGTTTTGAATTAAGCATTGTAGGTGTAAAGTTTATTTTAATTTAGTGATATTTTATCAGATGAGCAAAGTCAACAACAGCAAAAGCTGGATCAAACGACATGTTAAAGATCCATTTGTTATCCAATCACAAAAGGATGGTTATCGCTCAAGAGCTGCATACAAACTTATTGAAATTGATAAAAAATATCATATTATCAAAACTGGAACTACTGCAGTAGACCTAGGCGCAGCACCGGGTGGATGGTCTCAAGTGTTATCAAAAAAAATAGGAGCAACAGGAAAAGTCATTGCTGTCGACTTGTTAGAGATGCCTCCTATTGGCAATATTGATTTTATTCAAGGTGACTTCAGTGAAAAAAAAATATTGCAAGATATAGAAAATAAACTAAAAAGTACTGAGTTAGACCTTGTAATTTCTGATATGGCCCCCAATATTAGTGGTATAAAAATGGTGGATCAACAAAAAGCAATTTATCTAAACGAATTAGCTCTAGAATTTGCTAAAAATCATTTGAAACAAAATGGATTTTTTCTAGTCAAGAGTTTTGTAGGTGTGAATTTTGATGAATTTTTAGCTGAATTAAAGATAAGTTTTAAGAAAGTCTTCAAAATTAAACCTGATTCATCAAGAAGTAGAAGTTCTGAAATCTTTCTTTTGGCTCATGAGCTCAAGTAAGTTTTAAAATGTAGTTTTAATTTCGTAATTAGTTATAATAATTTTATAAAACATTAATTTTAAAAGGCTAAACATTGAATAAAAACATTCTTAAAAGTATTGGCATCTGGATAGCAATTGGCATAATCATGATGACCATCTTTAATCAATTTTCATCCTCATCAAGATTAGACAATAAGCTTGTTTACTCCCAATTCATGGATCAAGTTAAATCAGGGAACATTGCTAAGGTAAGAATTGATGGACATAACATAACAGGTACGACTAATAATGGTAAGAAATTCTCTACATACGCACCAACTGATCCTTGGTTAGTGTCAGATCTTTTAAAAAATGGCGTTGTAGTCGAGGCAAAACCTGAAGAGAAGCAATCATTTTTAATGAGTATTTTTATTTCTTGGTTTCCAATGATTTTGCTTGTGGGCGTTTGGATATTTTTCATGAGGCAAATGCAAGGTGGTTCCAAAGGTGGGGGTCCATTTTCTTTCGGTAAGAGTAAAGCCCGTCAATTAGACCAAACTTCTAATAAGACAACTTTTAAAGATGTTGCAGGTTGTGATGAAGCTAAAGAAGAAGTTACTGAAATGGTTGATTTTTTGAAAGATCCAGCAAAATTTCACAAGCTAGGTGGAAGAATCCCGAGAGGAGTTTTACTTGTAGGCCCTCCAGGAACAGGTAAAACTTTACTTGCTAGAGCTGTTGCTGGTGAAGCTAAAGTTCCATTCTTTACAATCTCTGGTTCAGATTTTGTTGAAATGTTTGTTGGTGTAGGTGCAGCAAGGGTAAGAGATATGTTTGAACAGGCGAAGAAAAGCTCTCCATGTATCATTTTTATTGATGAGATAGATGCGGTTGGAAGAAGCCGAGGCGCCGGAACTGGTGGTGGTAACGATGAAAGAGAACAAACGCTCAATCAGTTGCTTGTTGAGCTTGATGGATTTGAGCCAAGCTCGGGTGTAATTGTTGTTGCTGCAACCAACCGTGCTGATGTTTTGGACAAAGCATTACTTAGACCAGGTCGATTTGACAGACAGATTATGGTTGGTTTACCTGATATTAAGGGCAGGGAAGAAATTCTCCATGTTCACATGAGAAAGATTCCAATTGATAATGATGTTAAAGCCGACATTCTTGCTAGAGGAACACCTGGTTTTTCTGGAGCAGACCTAGCTAACCTAGTGAACGAAGCTGCACTTTTTGCTGCAAGAGGCAACAAAGCAATAGTCGATATGGAAGATTTTGAGCAAGCAAAAGACAAAATCTATATGGGGCCTGAAAGAAAATCTTTGGTTATGCGTGAAGAAGAGAGAATGAATACCGCTTATCATGAATCTGGCCATGCAGTCGTTGCTAAGTTATTACCAAATGCAGATCCAGTACATAAAGTCACAATTATGCCGAGAGGCTATGCGCTTGGGTTAACCTGGCAGCTTCCTGAATTTGATAGATTTAGTAACTTTAGAACTAAGATGTTAGAGGAAATATCTATCTTGTTTGGTGGCCGTATTGCCGAGGAAGTATTTATGAAACAAATGTCTACTGGTGCTGGAAATGATTTTGAAAGAGCTACCAAGCTTGCTAGAGATATGGTGACCAAATATGGTATGTCAGATAAGTTAGGGACCATGGTTTATGCCGATGACAATCAAGAATCATTTTTTGGTGCACCAAAGGCTATATCCCAAGCAACTCAGCAGTTAGTGGATGCTGAGATAAAGTCAATTCTAGATAAGCAATACACAGTTGCTCGTAAGATTTTAGAAAAGAACAAAAAGAAGGTTGAGGCGATGGCAAAAGCCTTGCTTGAATATGAAACAATCGATAGCGATCAGATCGAAGACATCATGGCAGGTAAAAAAGTGAGAGCACCAAAACCTTCAAAATCTTCTACAGATAACAAAATGCCTCCTTCTGGTAAGGCACCGACAAGCTCCATAAAGCCACAACCTGCTGCAAAATCAAGATAAAAAAAAGGAGGCGCTAGCCTCCTTTATTTTTAATGAATAAAATATCTCAATTACTCAACGCAAACACTAAGCCATTGATTATGGGAGTATTGAATTTAACTCCGGATTCTTTCTCGGATGGAGGTAAATATAATCGTCTAAATACTGCTCTCAAGCATGTTGAATATATGATTAAAAATGGCGCAGACATTATTGATATTGGTGCAGAATCCTCACGTCCTGGTGCTGAAACTATTTCAGCAGATGAAGAAAGAAATAGATTAGAACCAATCCTAAAGCAAATTAAAAAAGAATTTGATAGCCCTATATCAGTTGATACTTATAAACCAGAAATAATGAAACTATCGATTGATCACGGTGTTGATATGATTAATGATATATATGCTTTGAAAAAGCCTGGCGCTATTGAAGCATTAGCAAACTCTGATCAATTGGTTTGTTTAATGCATATGCAAAATACACCCAAAAATATGCAAAATTTACCTACTTATGAAAATATTATCTCGGATGTGAGGTCATTTTTTAATTCTCGAATATCAGAATGTAATCAGGCAGGGATAAAAAAAGAAAGAATTATTCTTGATCCTGGATTTGGTTTTGGAAAAACTTTTGAACATAATATTGAATTATTTAAAAAAATTAATTTTTTTAAAGAATTATCATTTCCGCTTCTAATAGGTGTTTCAAGAAAATCGATGGTAAAAAAAATGGTTGGTGATGAAGAAAATGATATTATTCAAGCAAGTGTTTTATTAGCTTGTTTGGCAATTCAAAAAGGAGCCAGAATTTTGAGAGTTCATGATGTTAAGGAAACTCAAAATGCCATTTCTGTTCTCCAAGCAGTATGAGGGAGATTCGTGAAGAAAAAATATTTTGGTACTGATGGTATAAGAGGAAGGGTTGGTAATTCACCAATTACCCCTGAATTTTTTGTAAAGTTGGGATATGCTGCTGGCATTGTGTTATCCCGAAGAAGTAAAAGAAGCCAAAAACCATCAGTTGTTATTGGCAAAGATACTCGGATTTCAGGTTATATGTTCGAGTCAGCACTTGAAGCAGGATTTTCTAGTGCCGGAGTAGATGTCTTTCTTACTGGGCCAATCCCTACCCCTGCAATCGCTTATCTTACAAGATCACGTAAAGCTGACTTTGGTGTGATTATCTCTGCATCCCATAACCCTTATGATGATAATGGAATAAAATTCTTTTCAACAAAAGGTTTGAAATTATCAGATGAAATTGAACTTGAAATTGAGTCGCTTATCGATCAAAAAATTGATATGGTGCCACCAAATAAACTTGGCAAAGCTCAAAGAGCTGAAAATTATGTAAAACAATACATTGAGTTTTGTGAAAATACTTTCTTAAAGAATTCGTCATTAAAAGGTTTAACGGTCGTACTGGATTGTGCGAATGGAGCAACTTATCATATTGCACCTGTTATTTTTTCAAATCTTGGCGCAAATATTATTGTAGTTAACGATAAGCCAGATGGTTTAAACATAAACCATAAAGCAGGGTCTGTTTACCCTAAAAATTTACAAAGTGCGGTCATTTCTCATAATGCAGATATAGGTATTGCATTTGATGGAGATGGCGATCGAGTTATCATGGTGGATGAAGACGGTGTTTTAGTTGACGGAGATCAACTTCTTTATTTGATAATGCAATACTATATCAAAGAGGGATTAACCTTTGGAGGGGTGGTAGGAACTCATATGACAAATTTAGCTTTCGAAGAAAAATGTAAAATGCAGTCCATTCCTTTTGTTCGAGCAGATGTTGGAGATCGCTTTGTTTCTGAGGAGCTTGATAGAAGAAAGTGGATTTTAGGTGGTGAGAATTCAGGACACCTCTTAGTGAAGAATTTACATTCAACGGGAGATGGCATTATTTCTGCATTACAGGTCTTATCATTTTTGACAAAAAATAAGATAAGCATAAAAGATGCCTTAAGAGAAATAAAACTCTATCCGCAAGTTTTAATCAATATTCCAACGGAAAATAAAGTTAACTTAAAATCAAAAATTTTAAAAGATGCAATTAAGGAATCAGAAATTATTATGAAAGGTATGGGACGGACATTAATTCGTCCATCTGGAACTCAACCTTTGGTGAGAGTTATGACTGAGGGGCCTGTGAAGAAGGAGGTTGTAAAAGCTGCCAAATTTCTCACTAAAACTATTGAAGGATTAATTTAGATTACCCAAACTTACCTGTAATGTAATCCTCTGTTTCTTTCTTACTTGGATTGGTAAACACTTTATCAGTTTCATCATGCTCAACTAATTCACCAAGATACATGTATGCTGTGTAATCAGAAATCCTAGCTGCTTGTTGCATGTTATGTGTCACAATCAGAATCGATAATTTTTCTTTTAAGCCAGCCATCAACTCCTCAATATTCATGGTTGCTATAGGGTCAAGTGCAGAGGTTGGCTCGTCAAAAAGCATAATTTCAGGATCAGTTGCTAATGCTCTAGCAATACATAATCGTTGTTGTTGACCACCTGAAAGATTGAATGCAAGATCATGTAAACGCTTATTAACCTCATCCCATAGTGAAGCTCCCTTTAGTGCTTCTTCAACTTTATCATCAAGCACTCTTTTATTTTTTTCACCACGAACCCTTAATCCGTATGCAACATTTTCATATATTGATTTGGGAAATGGATTAGGTTTTTGAAAAACCATACTTATTCTCATTCTAACTTCTATCGGATCAACTCGCTTATCTAGGATATTCGTATTGTCTGGAAAAAGAATGATTTCACCATCATATTTATTACCTGGATATAAATCATGCATACGATTAAAACATCTTAAGAATGTAGATTTACCACAGCCTGATGGACCAATTAAAGCAGTAATTTTATTTTCATAAACTGGTAAGCTTATTTTTTTTAAGGCCTGAGTGCCATCTGCATAGGAGAAATTAAGAGAATTAGATTCAGCTTTAATAATTTCTTTTGGATGCCTTCTTTTTGTGTCTACCATTTAATCTTCTTCCTAATGTTGTATCGAATTTTAATTGCTAATCCATTCATTAACAATGTTAATAAAATAATAATTGCTCCAGTGGCAGCTGCATTCACATGAAATGCCATTTGAGGTCTTGAGATCCAGTTAAACATTTGAATAGGGAGCACAGTAAAGCCTGCCTCTAACCATTCAAAATTTATAAAAGGCGGCTCTAAACCGACAGGGCTTGGGGGTAAAAAGGCGATAAATGTTAGTGCACCAATGGTAATCACCGGTGCAGTTTCACCTATAGCCCTTGCCATCCCAATAATGACACCGGTCAGAATTCCTCCATACGAATATTGAATCACATGATGTAATGATACTTGCCATTTTGTGGCACCTACTGCATAAGCAGCCTCTCTGATGTGAATCGGAATGGCTCTTATTGATTCACGGGTTGCTACAATAACAATGGGTAACATTAATAATGCTAAAGTTAACCCCGCAGTTAAAATTGTTTGACCCAATCCGAATCCATAAACAAAAAGGCCAAGGGCTAAAAGGCCATAAATAATTGATGGCACACCTGCTAAATTTGTCACATTAATTTCAATTAAATCAGAAAACCAATTCTTTTTTGCATACTCCTCGAGATAAACCCCAGCAGCAATGCCTAATGGAACAGCGGCAAAAAAAGTCACAATGAGTACAAGCGATGAACCCACCCAGGCCGATAAAATACCAGCTGCAGTTGCGCGTCTTGATGGAAAGTTTGTTAAGAAATCTAAATTAAATCGAGGATAGCCATCAAAAACTAGATCTAAAAATAAAATTAATAAGGTAATGGTTAAAGAGATAATAATAAACATACCTACACCAGCAAAGATATGATCGTGTCTCTTATGTTTAGCAATTAATGACCTGATTGAGGTCAAGTTATTTTCTATCTCAAATTTTTTATTATCAGCCATTTATATTAGTATCTTTCAGCAAACTTTTTACGAACAGCATGACCCATAATATTAAACACAAGAGTCATAATTAGTAGCGTTAATCCTGCAGCAAAAATACTCTGAAAGCCAATACCGCCATGTTCTAAATCTCCTAATGCCACAGATACTATATAGGCAGTGATAGTTGCCGCACTTTCAACAGGATTAAAGGTAAAGTTTGGTTGTTGGCCTGCTGCAATAGCAACAATCATAGTTTCACCCACAGCACGACTAATCGCAAGGATATAGGCTGCAATAATGCCTGAGATTGCCGCAGGGGTAATCACCTTAATAGCTGTTTGAAACCTTGTTGCTCCCATCGCGTAGGCACCCTCTCTCATGGCCATAGGGACCGCTCTCATTGCATCCTCTGCGACGGATGCAATATATGGCACGATCATAATACCCATGACAATGCCTGGTCCTAGCATATTAAATGTGGTGAGATCGGGATATATTTTTTGTAAGAAGGGCGTAACTAACATTAGTGCAAAGTAACCAAATACAACAGTTGGCACGCCGACTAGTAATTCCAAAATAGGCTTGATTGTTTCTCTGACTTTATGTGTTGCGAATTCTGATAGATAAATAGCTGTGATTGTTCCTAATGGCACCGCAACAAATAAAGCAATAAAAGTAGTTGTTAGCGTTCCTGATACAAGCGCCATAATGCCGTAATGCTTGATGGAGTAATTTGGTGTCCAAACAGTATCGGTTAAAAAGTCATAAAGGCTCACATGCTGAAAGAATGGAATGGCTTCAGATACTAAGACATAAATGATAGCTAAGGTGATAAATATAGCAAATACACCAGAACAAAGTAGGCCTAACTCAATGAATCTTTCGAGTATATTACGACGTAAATTTTTTGCTAGCCTAGGGCTAACCTCTGAATTTTCTAATTTTGCCATAGTTGGGAATTTCGATAATGCAAATTTTTCGTTTAATCAAATGATACTCAATTTTGTTAAATAAATGAGAAAAAAATGAATTAAATTTTAATTTTTTTTAAAAATAAAAAAAGGCAGCAATATGCTGCCTTTTTTCTAAGTAAATAAATCTACTAGTCCTTGCTTGCTGCTGATAATTCTAAAATCTCTTTCACAGATAAACCAATTTCTGGTTTCTTATAAGCTGTTCCTGTTTTAAGTGTTTTGTAGTGATTTGTAATAGCAGCGTA
>Ga0181604_10000090_pt1 | contig 78340 bp, 78 predicted proteins | sample 041ome_12_FD_148663 | JGI IMG/M metagenome (GOLD analysis project Ga0181604, IMG submission 148663) | Coastal salt marsh microbial communities from the Groves Creek Marsh, Skidaway Island, Georgia - 041410US metaG (spades assembly) | ecosystem: Environmental > Aquatic > Marine > Intertidal zone...
ATCAATTTTCTGATCACCCTATTTTAGCTAATGAAATCATTAACGAGGTCACTTATCTAAATTCACATCATCACGATAAACTGGAAATACAAGTATAATTTACAATAAATTATCATAATTTATTCTTTTTATTTATACCCTATTTTTTATTCCTTTTTATACAGTATACCATAAGGTAATATATAGAGTAATACATAATAGAGATACAACAAGAAAACAAGATAAAATAAAGGTTTATAAGGAATTAACCTAAATAAAGTGATTTGGATAGGATAGTGGCTGTTGCTCTAAAAAATAAATAATGGCAATTTAGTCACTTTTTGCCCCATTTTAGCCAACAAAAGCAAATAAAAGCATACAAAAAGGCTGGCTAGTCAACAAAATTTTATAAAAACAAGGGGTCTTATTATATTTTTTTATAATTTGTATGTATTAGCCCTAGGGTAAACACAAAGCACTGGCCTATTTTTTTAAAAAAAACCAAATAAAGCGCGATTTTGCCCAATTCTAGCAAATAAAAACAAATAAAAGCTGGCCCCCAAACTAGCCCCAGTTTGATTACATCTTAGCAAATAAGCTAGTAGTGTCAAGCCTAATAATGGCCCCAAGTTTGCCAAATATTTTTGCAAATAATAATAGCCCAAGCCAGCGGCTTACTGTATAATATATTTGTATGCAAGAAGAAGATAGCCAACAAAATAAATTCGATGTAAACTTGAGCAAGGACACCCAAGCCAACTTAAAAAAACTTTTTGCTATTAATAAGCCCTTTGCTGAATTAAGGAGCGACGATGCAGAAAACATAAGCAAGCAAACCAAGGCAAGATTAAACAAAATTATTTCAAATAATAAGCGCGAGCTTAATAAGGTTACTTTGTGGGCCAAATATAAAATCTTTATTGACAAGATTGTAGCTTTTTTTGTCAAATAATAAGGCCCAAGGTTGTACGATTTTGAGCCAAATAATGCCAAATAAAACACCCGCCCCCTAAAAACCAATAAAGAGGGACGGGTGAATTATATTATGGAACAACAATAACAAGTATACCAACAGAAATAAATCTAATTAAGCAAATAAGTAATAAGCTTAGTAATCAAAATGCCCATAAAAGCGATGCTTAAAAACACAAGGCAAGCAAACACTACATTCTCAAAGAAAGCACGGTCTTGATCTTTCATGCCCTCATAGTAATACATAATTGCAATTGGTCAAGCAAAAATGTCGAATTTTGTTCCAAATAAAAACAAATAAGAGCAAGCAAAAATTGCCCGTTTTTTTAAATATGAACAAATAAACACATTTACCCCCCCTAGGGGTTCAGCTGTCTGGAAATTCCAGACAACTGCCTCCGACGGGGGTTGGGCGGGATCACGCCTTACTTGGTGGGATCGTCACAGGCGGGACCAACCTCGCCAGAGCGACCTTGGGATTCGAAGAATTCCCCATCGCACATGCACAACCACCAACGAGATCTGCGAGCATCTTTCACCTTGAATTTGAAGAGTTCGACATTTTGGCCTCGACCAACTGCATCCACCCAAGCTTCCTTGGGAGTGGAACCAAAACCCTGATTGAGAAGCCCAACCCCAAAAGGGCAAGCATTTTTAACAGAGCGAACGACATAGTGTGTATAGGTAGCCATGGGGGAATAGTAATAGAATCAAATCTTTTTACAAGTAAAATCTGATCTTTTTTTATTCATTTTTGTGCTTTACTTTGGGGCTTTCTATAGTATAGGAAAAATCGCTCTAAGTCACTGATTAGTAAGGAGTTAGGGCTGCGCCCCCGCCGCTCCGCTCTAACTCGCTGATATTCAACGAGTTAGGCGGGATTTTTTATTTATTTTTTTCTTGTATTCCTTTGCCTTTTTCTTTCCTTTGGTGGAACCAAGATTCTCCATAGACAATGCCCTTTCTTTTGAAGAAAGCATCGCAAGCCTTGCTTATCTGCTCAGAAGTACCGCGAGGGATAGCGTCATAAACCCCAAAGGTTTTTTGCGTTGCTATTTTTGCAGTGCCGCCATTTGCCACAGCCTTCCAGTCTGAATTGTCGTAAGTTTTCATTGTTTTTATTTCCATTTATAGTTATTAGAGACAAACTCCCTGCCAAGTTCAATTGCTCCATGCAAAGATGTTTTGATACTTGTTTCTGTGCCTTCCTTATACCAAGTGAACCGGTAATCATCGCCATTTTCTTTGACAAAGGTAAACCAAGGGCGTTTGTATTTGTTTGAATCCTTGAGGATTATTTTGGGTGTTTTGTTTTTAGTCATTTAGTTGTTCCTTTCCACATTCGATGAAGTGCATATGCTGCCTAGCATATTGATAGACCGTATTCATTGCTTCTTTAACCTCTTCCCTTTCTGAAAGAGCTTTATCCCAAGCCCCGTCTCCGTGAGGGTAGTAGTCTCTTTGATGGAAAGTTGTATCATAAAGGAGTTTGATTTGCGCTTCGCTTACAGCTTCAAACAATTCGTTGTATTCTTCGCGTAGCCTGTCTTCGCCTGATCCATTCATATGGAGGAACGGCATTGTGTATTTCTTAGTCATTTTCATTTTTCTTTTTTAAAGATTATATAAAGCAAAGCGATAATGATGTTATATAAAGTCTCTATCCAATTGCTTTCGTTCATTTTGGTTCAACTACAAAACCTGTTTGATCTTTTTTTGCAAGACCTTTTTCGACAAGGCCAACGATCACGCCCTTTGGATCTAGGAAACGGAGGTCCGTATCGTCTCCATTAACCACGGGATGGCCAAGATATTTTTCAGGGAGTGAACCACGGAAAACAACTGCCACATTGCCACCCTTATTCAAGATCCTTCTCATTCGATCATTGCTTGTTTCTTCAGAGCGGGAAAAGGTTAGGGAGTAATTTTTTGGCATTTTGCCATCAAGGAATTTGTGCATCCTGTAGCTACCTTTGGTGTAATCATAAAAGGCCAGATCAGGGAAGTGATCAAAAATGCTCTTGCCCTCAAAAAAGAATTGTTTTGCTTCCCAAGGAATATCAGAAGTTAGATTAAGACGGACGCAAGGCGTTTTATCATACTTCCGTGCCTTCTTTGCTCCAACAGTAATTTCTTTGTGAAGTTGGGCCATAAAAGTCTCGCGGTGTTGAAACAAGAATTTGGTTTTATTGATTCGCGCCTTTTGTACGTTCTTCATGATTCCACGTCCCGCCGTATTAAGGCAAGCCATAGAGCAACCTTTACTTGCCCAGTGGCAAGTGTTGAAGCCAGAAAGCTTTGAAGGTGAGAGATGGATACCATAAGTGACATAACCATAAGCTAATCCCTTGATTGTTTTGCTGTTTCCTGAATTGAGTAATTTCATGCCCATAACGCTGTCTATTCTTCACAAAAATGAGCCTGCACCAAGCTTTTTTTTGATTTTTTATTATTTAAATTTAGGGTTGACAGCCTAGTTTTTTTTGATATGGGAAAAAACCTCGTAACTCACTGATTGATAGGGACTTAGGGCCGCGCCCCCGCCGCTGCGCTCTAACTCCTTGATACTCAACGACTTACAGCGATTTTTTTTTATTGACAAAAGAAAAGCCCCGCCCCCCATGCAGAGGAGACGAGGCTTGCTATGATAAAGGAGACTAAGCAGGAAGAGCGAGCGCCTTGTCCTCCTCAGTAATTAGGGAAGGATTGGCAACTCTGTCAAGAATATTTTGTGCCTCCATTGTCATGCGGGGCAAGTGCATGACATTATTGGCAGTCAAATTCTTGTAAGACTCTGTCACGGCATTGAAGATATTCCAGAGTGTCCCACGGTATTCGTGGAAGGCTCCCTTGGTTCCGTTCACATCGACTCCACCATTTTGAACAAGATCAAGGAAGTCTCCAATCTTGGTGGGCTTGATAAGACCAGCCTTGAGAAGCTTGTTAATCACTTCAACCTCGTTGGCTTCGGTGTTTTTGTAAGTCTCAATGCGCTTGCCTTCATTGTCCCAAGTCTGCTGAATAGACTGGATAGCCTTGTTCATGATAGAGGGGAGTTCTGAAAAGATGTTGCGAGTGTGCTTGCGTGACAAGGTAATGTCAGAGGAGAAGCAAAGATTCTCACAAACAAGCATTGAAGAACCAACTGCTACAGAGCTGGCAAACTTTTGATTGTGGGAGTTGCGAAGTCCAAAAACAAGCTCGCGATCTGTATTGTCGAAGTCGGACTTGCGGATAGAGAAACCAGAGAAGCAATTCATGCCACCTTCTGAAATGCCATGTTCTTCCTGCTTGATTTCGAAACCGTTGTTTCCCAACTCGCGCTTGGCAATATCGACCAATTCGTGGTGGTCGATAGGGAAGTGACGCGCACCCATAGGCTCAGGCTTTTCGATTTCCTTAAGTTGATCGTAGCTGACTTTGTTGGAGGAATAGATAAGGTTTTTCATAGTACTTGTAGTTGTAGTTGTAGTTGAATGTCAGAGACCGTCTCTGAACTGGGGAAAGTCTAAACCTTTTTTTTCTTAATGGCAACACCTTTTTTGCTTTTTTTGTTCTTTTTTTTGCTCCAACAATGCCAAATATTTTTGCAAATAACTTGACAAGCCGAAAAAAATGCCGCCAACAATGCCAGATATTTAGACAAATAAACAATAGGGCTCCACTAACATTAAGCTAAGGTTAAACAAATAAAGGCCAAATATTTACTTGACATGCCTCTGCATCATAAGCCACTGATTCTCAATGAGTTAGAGTTATAGAAAAACGCTCTAAGTCACTGATATTCAATGAGTTACGGCGATCCGCCCGCCCCTGCCCGCTAACTCACTGATACTCAACGACTTACAACGATTTTATTTTTTTTGTCAAGTCAAGAAAAAAAGCCCCAAAAAAGGGGCTTTTATTTTTTATATTATTTAAATTTTAATTATTATTAAGGCGGCTCCCCGCCAAGCGATAAACGAGGAGCCGCTTTAACCACTAACCAAATTTAGCATAAGTTTCAATAGCATTTTTCAAAACTTTTACATGCGAATCATGTCTTCTAGAAGATCGAAAGCTGCCTTGTTGAGAAGCAAAGTTATAGCTTGCAAAATCCGTTAGATTAATTCGACTTGATAACTGGTTCCCTGTTGTTGTAACTCTTCCATATTGAAGGGCTGCAATTATTTGTTTTTTATCATAATTAGACATGCCAGAATTCCTGTTGTTATCACTAAGGAGATCGAACAAACCAGCCCAAACTGTGCCGCCCCATTTTTGATAGTTCATTTTTGGGAATACTTCTTTTACGATATCAATAACATCTTTTAAAATTTTAAGGGCTTTCTTTTCTTTTTCTTCTCGCCGCATCTGAAGGGATTCAAGGTTAGCCCATGTATTTTTTATCCAATGATTATGAATAGAAGCGATTCTACATCCTACATCAACAGGCTTGTTGTTCGCTGGATTACAAGGAGTGAAGCCAGCATCAAGGAAAAATTCAATGATTGTTTTTCTATGCTCCTCATCTCTGATTTCAGGGCAGCGATCAAGCTCAACAATTTTACCCCAGAACATGTCATTTATGCTCCATGATCTTTTGCGGGATGCATCGTTGGCCTCTAAGCAGCGGGTGACCGCAGCTTTTGTATTTACGATACGGCAAAGAATTTCTTCTTGCTGGTTGGCGCAACAGCGATGCTGACCATCAACGATTTGATAATAAAATTTATTATTGTGTTTAATTTTATATACAGCAGGAACATCAAAATTTGCCATATCGAATTTTTTGGCAATGTTCTGAATTTGTCTTTTGCTTGCTGTGCGTTGATAGGATTTGTCAATTCCAAGATATTTTTTGGGAATGATCGCTAGCTTCTGGTTGCAAAGAGTTGTTTCTTTGAATGCCTTGGTTATTCCTTCTCCTCCTAAGCCATAGGAGCATTCCTTGCCATCTACAGTGAAGGTTTCTTTTGATGAGGCATGAGATTTAATCTCTTTTGAATAATCCTTTTTAGTTGTGGTTTTTGTTTTGGTTTTCATGGTTTTTGGTTTTTGTTGTTTTTGTTGATTACTAGGAATGGTGCCTAGCAAAATTTTTTGTTTTAAATTTCCCCTTTCCATAGCGAAAGCTCCCAAGCTCTGCGCCGCTCTAATCCTTTGCGAACCTTTCCTCCTGCTCTACGGTATAGAGGTAAAATCTTTTCAACGCTTTTATAGTTGCCAGAGTTTAGGCGATCTTTCCCATTCACAAGCTTCCTGAGATTTGTCAGGCCGCAATTGAAGGTGAAAGAGGTCAAAGCATTCAGTTGATTGTCTGAAAGCTTCACTTGAACTTCCTCGCGCACTTTTGCTTTTACTTTGTTCACTTCTTTTCTGAGTAAGGCTCTTGCTTGCGGCTCACTTATCCAACCTTTTCGGAGTGCTCTTTTGTCAGTGCACCCGTAACCTATTGTTCGGACTCCCGCGCAGCAGTAGTATGGGCGAGGTTTGAAGCCTTCGAAGTGAACGAGGCCCTTCTCAAGTTCCTTGTCCCAATTATGACGCTTGACCAATGGAAAGACCAGAAGGGGGCGGTCTGTCACGTTGTGAGTGATGACAAAGGCGGTTTGCCCTTGGCATCCGAAGAATACCAAGAGCGTGAAGATTGCTGCTAGAGTAAGAATGAAAGTTTTCATGACCTTGAAGCTTCTCTGATTTTCTGAATCATACGCGCCGCATCAGCGCGGGAGATAATAGGGGAAGTCCAGACGGATGGCCCGACCTTCACCGATGCGATTGGCTCAAAGTATTGGCACTGCTTTGGGTAAACCTCAAGTCTAATATTCTCGTTTTGGTAGACTTTACAGAGGCCCTTTCGTGTGACTGTGTAGTTTTTGGACATGAAGGGATTTTACTGGAATTTATTGAGTGGAACAAGTTTTTTTTGCATCTTTTTTTAATTTCCTAAAGGTATTCTTTGACGTAACTACGAGCATCGTCAAGATGTTCTGCATCGTCGAGCTCGTTAAGAATTGCTGCCTTAATCTTCTCAATCATTTCAGGAAGATCAGACTTACTGAACTCTAGATGCTCAATCCCCTCGCAGTAGTCGAGGATAATGTTTTGGATCTTATCTGTGTTGGACATGGGCGGAGTATAAAGGAAAGCCTTAAAAAAGAAAAGCTTTTTCTGCATCTTTTTTTTATTGGATGCAGAACCACCCAAGATTTTTGGGGTCCATCTTAGAGATCCATGCTTCACACTCTTCGCGTGTGCCTGAGAACTCGGCATCCTTAGAGTAGTTGTGGTATACTGTGTATGTCTTTGTTTTCATGAACGTAGTATAGCAGAACCTCAGGGGATTAGAAGACTTTTTTTTCATTTTTAAACATTTTTTTTCTTAGAAAAAAGCTTGACTCTCCTCTTGTTTACTATAAAGAAAAATTCTTTGTAAGTCGTTGATACTCAATGAGTTACGGCTCGCGGCGGGGCCGAGGCCCGTAACTCGTTGTCGTTCAGTGAGTTACAGCGTTTTTATTTTTTATTGTTTTTTTATGGTGAAAGGCTTGACATTATCGCGATTCTGTCAGAAAATGAGGTGACACCCTGAAACCAAGCACACTAGGTCAAGAGAAAACCCGCCAGCCTCCGAAGAGACTGACGGGCCACACACACTAGACACACACTAGAAAGCTTTTTTAGGGAATAGGAGTCTGAAGAAGTGCCACAGGGAAAACAAGCGACCTTCGATCTTGGCGATGCCTGACACGTGGAGAGTGCGGTACTTCTCAACAAAGCCATCATCCAAGTCAATGCACTTAGCCGTGAGGCATTTACGGTTGTCATCGCTCATCCAAATCCTTTCAATGTCCTTGATGATGAAACGGCGGACTCCGTCGAACTTAACGGAAGAAGAGTTGTTTGTGTGGTAGGTGACAACCCGACCAATGACTCTCACGCATAACTCGTCAGCTGTCTGACGGTACAAGTCTAGCAATGAACTCTTGGACTTCGAGAGAAGCTTAAGAGAGGAGTAAGATAAACCCAAAAGGCTAGCCAAGATTACAGGGAGGAACGGATTAGTGATGATGTCTTGTAGTGTCATAACGAGTTTATTTTGGTTTAGATTTTGGGTTTGGTCAAGATTTATTTTCCATATACGAAGCGGAGTTCCTTGCTCCACTTTTCGACCATTTTGGCTTCGTGACCGTTAGGCTTCTTGATGGCAACGGGAAGCCATTTGTTGATCATGCGCTTGAGCTTGCGCTCTCTCAACCACTCGCCCAAGTGAATGCCGATAGCAAAAGGAAAAGTGATGATGATGATGGCCTTGTTGATGAGGTTCTGGTTTTTGAAGTTCATGGTGTTAGCTTAGTGTTTTTGGGTTAGTTGTAAAGATTTATTTTGATTTTTTAAAGACTACCTTGCCAGCTTCTGCGGTGGCGGCCCAGTCGATAGGGTTTGCCTCGCGCTTCTCTTGGCACTCGTCGTTCCACTTGGCTTGACTGGCTCTTGCGGATTGAAGTCTCTTGTAGTAGTTGCTTGTCTTGGTTGCTTTCATGGTGGAAGTATACTTGATTTTTTGGGGGTTCGTAAAGAAAAAAAGAATTTATTTTTTTTCATTAGTAAATGCTGGCTCTTAGCTTAATGACTGGCACCAACTCTTTGGCTGGTGTTTGGTTTTGCGTGTGTTGCTCAAGTGCGCTTTGAGCTTCTTCCACCCACCTTGCAACAGGCAGGTGAGTCATGGCTGATACCATTACTGAGTCAGCGTTTAATGTACCGTGTGCATTTGTGAAGTAAAAGCAACCGCTGCCGTTACCGCCTTCTATCTCAAGCCCAAGGTGGGAAATTGCTTTGTTAATTCTTGCTCTCATATCTGGATAGAGCATGAAGCAACGAGCCCACAATTAAAAGCTTTTTTTTGCATAAAATGCATTTTTATTTAGGGGAGGGGTTTTTTGAAAGTTTTTGACTTTTGCACTTGACACACAAAGCGCGGGGGGTGGTGAACACTATAAGTAAACTTTTTTTATAACTAATGGGGGATGCGCCATATAATAAAATATAGCTACATGTTTAAAAGCGTGTAATAAATAAAAACAAATGGCAAAAGAAAACAGCTTATTGTTGGGTCATATAGAATTAACTCCTAAGCAAAAGGAATTTTATGATATAATGACGGATGAGAAAACGCGGATTGTGTTTTTGGGAGGGCCAGCGGGAACAGCGAAGACGTTTCTTTCTGTTTATTCTGCTTTGGATTTATATAATAATGACAAAAACTTAAAAATATTGTATTTACGTAGTGTTGTGGAGAGTGCGGATAGGGGGATAGGTTTTCTGAAAGGAGATATGGATGATAAGTTTGGGCCATATATGGCACCGCTTTTAGATAAGATTGATGAGTTATTGAATAAGCCAGAGAAAGAGCAATTAAAAAACAAAAGGGTACTGGAAGCAGAGCCGATTAACTTTTTGCGCGGATGTACATGGAGGGATAAGGTAGTTATTGTTGATGAGGCTCAGAATATGAGTGTGCGTGAATTGACTACTGTTTTGACTAGGATAGGTCGTGGTGCGAAGTTATTTATATGTGGAGATAGTTTGCAGAGTGACATTAGGAGTAGTGGTTTTGATAAGTTGAAGAATTTATTTAAAGATAGTGTTAGTTCCAAAAAAGGGGTGTATAGTGTAGAATTTGGTAAAGAAGATGTGATAAGAGATAAAATTATCAGTTATCTTGTAGAAAAAATTGAATTATTAGCCCCAAAACAATAAAATTTGATATGAATAAAGTTTTCTGTTCTTCCTGCGGCCACAAAAATGTGTATGAAGTGGTCAAACCAAAATTTTGTGCGGCGTGTGGCACTCAAATTGGAGTTGTTGCGGCTACTCCAGCGAAAAGAGAAGTGGTAGCAGAGATTGAATATGAAGAAGAGACTCCTCGCTCTTTTGATTTACGGAGATTAAAAAACGATATTGTGGCTGAAGCTAATACAAACAAAACAACATTAACAGACTTATGGAAATCTGCTACTCCTGAAGATGCTAGCAGGGGGAATTTTTCTAGGCCAGCGCCCAACTTACCTGATGGTGAGGCAATGATTAAACAAAGCCAAGCAGATTGTGCATCTTCTAGAGTTCAAGATATTGATGGATAAAAGGTATGAAGACCTTGTTCCAGAAATTGAAGAGCTTTTAAATAGATATAGATCTAAGTGGCAACTTAACTCCATAGCTTGGTTGGATTATGATGATGTTTGTCAGATAATCCGCACTCATATCTATAAAAAGTGGCATTTGTGGGATCAGAAGAGAGCATTTAAGCCTTGGGCTTCTATGTTGATTAGTAATCAGATAAAGAATCTGATAAGGAATCACTATGGAAACTTTGCAAAGCCGTGTTTGCGGTGTTCCTTTTATTTGGGGGGAGATGAGTGTGGTTTTACAAAGAGTAGAGAGCAGGATGAAGAGTGTGAGGATTTTGCTAAATGGAAGAATAAAAAACAAAATGCTTTCAACTTAAAAATGCCAGTATCTTTGGATTCATTAATATCTGTTAAAGATAGAATAAATGAAGATGAGTTAGACTATGATAAGAAAGTGGGCAAGATACATGATTTAGTAATGGATCAATTAAATGAAAAGCACAAAGAAATATATAAGCTTTTGTTTATAGACCATGAAGATGAAGTGAAGGTGGCTAAGAAGTTTGGATTTAAGAGAGATACAAGTAAAAGAAAAACACCTAGATACAAACAAATAAACAATCTCAAGAAGAAGTTTTATAATATAGCAATAAAGGTGATAAAAGAGGAGGATTTATAATGATATACGATTTAACAGAGGAGCAGAAAGAGGAGATTTTAAAGTTATTTAAAAAGAACCCAGATTTAATGTTTATAACCCGCAAAATATTTAATGATGAGACTATTGATGGGAGGTCTAAACAGGGTAGGGCAGTAAGGAAGTTCTTAGCTGAACAAGATAAAAAAGCAAAAACAACCCTTGCCCCCAAAGTAGAGCAAATTCATTTAACAAAAGAACAAAAAGAGTTCTTGATGACTGACAATATTGAGGTTGGCATGAATGCGCTAGAAATAGCCCGACTCACTTTTAAAGATCGTGATGTCCAGCCATTAAGCATGAAGCATAGAATCATTGTTGATTTTTTAAAAACTTACAGGCCAGAGATTGTAGATGATAATGAGATTGTTACAAAAGAGAAGTGGACTCCACCTAAATCTATAAACAGAGCTATTGTTAAGATAAATAACTTCTGTGGTACTACTTTAGAGGAACTAAACCTCCAAACAAAACAAAAAAAACTAGTAGAGCAATTAATTCTTTATTTTAAAAGCCCCCGTTTTAACCATTTTATTAATCAGTATGTTACTCTAGCTGACAGAGACTTGTTTGAAAGTGAGTTTGTCCGTGCTGTTTGGGACAAGCCAGACCTCACTAACGACGAATTGAATCTGTATGTGACTGTGTGTGCCAACTACGTGCGCCAAAAACACATCCAGCAGCGCATTGACAAGCTTAATGCACTACTAGACGACCAAGACAATGAAAGGGACATCACAATGCGTCTGACGGAGATTATCAAGGCGACTAGTGAAGAGCTTAACCAGTGCGAAAAGCGGATTGAATCCTTGACAAAAGACTTGAATGGCTCTAGAACTGCTAGGCTGAAGGCTAAAGGAGAGGAGAATGGATCTATCTTTGCTTTGGTTGAAGCTTTCCAAGAGCGTGAAGAACGTGACCGTATGATCATGATGGCTGAACTTCAAAACAAATTAATTGAAGAAGAGGCAGATAGGCTTGAGAGTATGGATGACTACAAAGCACGAGTGCTTGGCATATCTAAAAAAGAATTGTTATGAGTGAATTTGTTTGCAGAGAGTGTGGTAAGTCTTTTGAGAAGCGTAGGGGTTTTCACGCCCATCTTAAAGCGCATAGTACTTCTATTGGAGAATATTATGTTGAGCATTATGCTAAAAGAGACTTATACACAAACGAACTTCTGCAATTCAAAAACTACGACCAATATTTCACAGAAGACTTTAACAATGTAGATAATTATTTATCTTGGTTAAAAACAACTTCCCCAATCAAAGCAAAAAACCACTTAATCAAATATACTCGCAAAAGATTTGAGAACAAGGATGTTAAGTTTACTCCACCAGACTTATACTACATGTTGGCTCAAATGCCCAATATTGATTATTACCGCAAAATGTGGAGATCTTACTCTGATTTTTCTGAAGATTTGGGCATAGAATCTTGGTTTAATAAAAACTTGCCCAAAAACTTTTGGGAACAAGACATTAAAGATATGCAAATATTTATCGATACTAGAGAACAAAAGCCTCTCAGGTTCGATAATAGTATGAAGAACAAGTTGGACTTCGGTGATTATACCGCAGCAGGAGAATATTATTCAAAAACCTTTATAGATAGAAAAGCTCAAGATGATTTTAGACAAACCTTTGGAAAAGATATTGAACGCTTCAGGCGCGAAATGGATCGTTGTGTCAAGTTTAATTCTTACATGTTCATTGTTGTCGAGTCATCTATTGAGAAAATCGAAGAAGACAACAAAGTATCGAAGTTTAAATCGAACTTAGGTTACTTGTGGCATAATGTTCGTAGTCTGATGATAGACTACCCAGAAAATATTCAATTTATTTTTGCATACTCAAGAGCAGGAGCAAAGAAAATTATACCCAAAATACTATATCATGGCCAAAACTTATGGCATGTTGATGTACAATACCACTTAGAGAAAAAAGTTCATGGCATGGCAGAAAGGAAAACAGCGGTATCGAAATGATTACTCCGCACGAGAGTTTAACTCTTATTTAAGAACACTTGATGGCGACCTTCCCGACGAAGAGGCCAAGTATTTATTATACAAGTTCTTAAGGGCTAATATAGCATTTACCTCCGAATTATTTTTGGGGGTAAAATTATTTCCTTTCCAAGCAATGGCCATCAAGGGAATGATGGTATCAGACTACTCTATGTTCGTATTCTCACGGGGTATGTCTAAGACTTTCTCTACAGCTATTTATGTGTTACTTGAATGTCTACTGAACCCCAATGCTAATATTGGTGTTATTGCAGGTAGCTTTAGGCAATCAAAACAGATCTTCCAGAAGATGGAAGATATCCTTAGTAAGCCAGAGGCAAAGCTCGCAAAAGAATGCGGAGTTAAAATAACAAAAGGTACTGACCAATGGACTTTAAAAATTGGTAATAGCCGCGCTATAGCTTTGCCGTTAGCTAATGGAGAACGACTGCGTGGATTTCGATTTAATAGGATTGTGTTAGATGAGTTCTTAACAATACCAGAAAAGATATTCAATGAAGTTATCATACCATTCCTTGGAGTTGTAGAAAACCCAATTGAAAGGGAGGAACTGCATAAACTAGAATCCCGCCTAATCGACAAAGGCGAGCTGAAAGAGGAAAATAGGTATGTATGGCCTAACAACAAATTAATAATCCTTTCATCTCCGTCATTCAAATTCGAATACATGTACAAACTCTACAAAAAGTATGAGGGGCTAATATTTGGAGAATTCGATAGAGACGATGAGGAGGATGAGCAAGCGGCTGATGATGCATATAGATTAATTATGCAATTGAGTTATGATTGTGCTCCTACAAGGTTATACGATCAAAACCTGCTTAAACAAGCTAAGGCAACTATGTCTGAGATGCAGTTCAAGAGGGAATTTGGGGCACAGTTCGTAGATGAGAGCGATGGTTACTTTAGATTATCTAAGATGGCGGCTTGCACCATCATGGATGGAGAATTTCCTGCTGTTGAGGTAGTTGGGAATCCAAGTGATGACTATATTCTTGCTTTTGACCCCAACTGGGCTGGTAACACAAGTGCAGACCACTTCGCAATGCACGTATTTAAGGTTCTGAGGGACGAACAGAAGATTTGCCTTGTTCATAGCTACGCAGTGGCTGGAGTGTCCTTAAAAGACCATATGAGGTATTTCTTATATTTAATTGAAAACTTTAATATTGTCGGTATATGCGGTGACTATAATGGAGGGGTACAATTTATAAACTCCTGCAATGAAAGTGAACTGTTTAAAAAGGCTAAAGTTGATATTGGAGTAATTGAAGTTGAGCTAGAAAAACCAGATCAGTGGCATGGTGATATTATGCAGTTCAAGAATCAATACAACCAAAAGGAAAGAAAATATTGTATTTTAAGAAAGCCAACATCTAATTGGATTAGAAATGGTAATGAGATGTTACAAGCAGCAATAGACCATAAAAGAATATTGTTTGGTGCTAGAGCGGTAGACGATCATTTTGATCAACAAAGAAAAAAGAACATACCTATTGAGGAAATTAAGTGGGACCACAGGATTACTGCTTCATCTAAAGGAGCTAAGATGATTGATTTAATTGATCATCAGAAAAGTATCATTGAACTTACAAAGTCAGAATGCGCCAACATTGAGGTTGCTACAAACCCACAAGGATCTCAGTCATTTAACCTGCCCCAAAACTTAAGAAGACAAAAGGGACCGAATAGAGCACGTAAAGACTCTTATTCTGCTTTGATTCTAGGAAATTGGTTTGCTAAAGTGTATTTTGACTCTCTTCATGTTACTCCAGAGAAAAAACCTGTTTCTACATTTATTCCATTCACAATTTGAAAAGTTATAAAGTAACTTTTATAACTTTAGTGTAACAATTTGTGACATGGCAAAACGTAAGTATACTAAGAGGTCTGAGTATTGGGAAAAATTCAAATCTAATACTCCCAATAATAATCTTGAAGAATTAACAAGACAATCTCTTGCCGAAGAGTTTTCTCCAGAATTAGTCGGAGAATCTCTTTATGAAACAACTGCTTCTAGGCTTTCTGATTCTAGTAAGCGTTCTAGTTCAAGAACTAACAGTGTTACTCAGAGTTATACTAAAAACAGATTCAAGAATATTGATGATGGTTTATTGCCATTTGATTACTCCCGTGATTCAGTAGATGTACGTGATGCTATTCAGCTATGTCAGAAAGCTTACTTTAACGTACCAGCTTTCCGCAGTACTATTGATATGTTATCTGATTTCGCTGATTCTGACCTTTATCTAGAAGGCGGTTCTGATAAATCAAGGAACTTTATTAATGCTTGGTTTAAAAGAATTAAAATACACGATATTAAGTCACAATACTTCCGCGAATACTATAGGTCTGGTAATGTGTTTATGTACCGTGTAGATGGTAGGATTAAAACAAATGATACTGGTAGGGTTTTAGAGACTTATGGTGCAACTAAAAGTGTGCCTATCCCTATTAAGTATTTAATCATGAACCCTACAGATATTGCTACTAAAGGTTCTATTTCATTTAATGATTTTCAATACTTTAAAGTTCTTACTCCATATGAGATTTCTCGACTCAAAGATCCCAAAACTGATCATGAGATTGAGATGTACAACTCTTTACCAGAAGATGTTCAAGTAAGAATACAAAATAACACTGCTACTACAACTGAGCGTTTATACATAAAATTAGCATCTGAACTACTACATGTAGTGTTTGCCAAAAAACAAGACTATGAGCCGCTTTCTGTTCCATATGCTTTCTCTGTCCTTGATGACATCAATAAGAAATTAGAACTTAAGAAAATTGACCAAGCTATTTCTCGTTCTATTGAGAATGTTGTTTTGTTAGTTACTATGGGTGCAGAGCCTGATAAGGGTGGAGTTAACCATAAAGCCCTGTCTGCTATGCAGAATATCTTTAAGAACCAAAGCGTTGGTCGTGTTCTTGTATCTGATTATACCACAAAAGCCGATTTTATTATTCCTGATCTCCGAAAAGTAATTGGTCCAGAAAAGTATGAAATTTTAAACCGTGACATCCAAGAAGGACTTCAGAATGTTTTACTTGGGGATAACAAATACGCAGATGGACAACTTAAGATGAAGATCTTTATCCAGCGTCTTGAAGAGTCTCGTCAGCAATTTATTCGTGATTTCTTGCAGCCAGAGATCCGTCGAATTTGTAAAGCGGCTGGTATGCGTTCTTGGCCAGAGGTTAATTTTGTTAAGACTGATACTCTTGATAATTCAGACATGACCAAGCTTGCTACTCGCATGATGGAGCTTGGAGTACTCACTCCACAACAAGGAATGGAAGTTGTTCATAATGGAGTATTCCCAAAGGCAGAAGATCTAATGTCTGCCCAAGAATCTTTCAAAGAGCAGAGGGAAGAGGGTTACTACATGCCTCTTGTAAATAGCATTAATCTCTTTCAAAACGAGGAAGATTCCGAACAAGAACCTCAAGAACAAGCTGCACCTATAGCTCCTTCTGGTGGTCGCCCCATTGGAGTATCTAATTCTAACTTCTCTAAGAAACATATTGTTGAAGCTACTAAAATGGTTAGTGAGTTTGAATTGAGAGCTTACCGCGACTTTGCTCTTAAGTTTGGTTTAGAAGAACTTGATGAAGATCGGAAAGACTTAGTTTCTCGCGCTTGTGAATCAATCATTGTTTCTAAGCCATCAAAAGAGTGGGATGAAACACTATCTAATGTTGTGGAGAATCTAGATAACCTTTCTGAGTTAAATGTTGACCCTGAAGTTCTAGATATGGGCTCTAAGCATCAGCTTGACGATATGTCTGCTGCAATTTTATATCACTCAACTAAAATTTAAGTGTATAACATTTTATGGATTTAAAAGATTTTGAGGTAAGTAGCTTTGATTGTAACATTAAAGCTCTCAAACAGACTGACTACGAGAAGTTCGGAGTATCAGAAGGATCTATCGCAGAGGCAGCTAAATCTCTACTTCCAGAAGATTTTGACCCGTCACAGAATGTTGATGTTTTGCCTGTTGTCTTCAACTTAGCTTTAGTTAATGAGTTTAACAAGAACGGAGACGGTATTGATTCTGAAACAGCCGTAGCAGCAGTAAAAAGATTTATTAATAAGCCAATTAACATTGAACATAAGAAGCATAAAATTGTAGGGCATATGATTAACGCTTCTTTCTCTGTTGATGAGTATGATTTTAAAGATAACGCTATTGAATCATACGCTGACAAAAAAGAGCCTTTTTATATTAATGCTGCTGGTTTAATTTACAAAAATATTTTTCCAGAGTTAGCAGAAGCAATTGAAGAAGCTGCCAAAGAAGAAAATGAAGAATATCAAAGTATTGCTACTAGTTGGGAACTTGCATTTAAGAACTATAAAGTCGTCTATGGATCTAATAGATTGGACGAGTGCCAAGTTGCCGAAGGTTCACAGGCAGAAGAGTTAAAGCAATATGTAAAGGGCTTTGGAGGCAAAGGTATGGACAAAGATGGAACTCCTGTACATCGATTAATTCATGGTGAAACTTATCCTTTAGGAGCGGCATTGACATATAAACCTGCTGCTAGAGTTAAAGGAGTTTATACTTCAGAACCAGAGAAAAGTGAAAACAATGTTGATAATTCTTTAGCAGAACAAGATAATATTAATATTAAAAATTCCCTAAACAATAAAAACACTGTAACAACAAACAAATTCGATATTTTTGATATGGATAAAGAACAATTCGAAACATTAATGACACAAGTTGCAGAAAGCGTAGCTTCCGTTGTCAAGAAGGACGATCAAGCCAGCTCCGTTGGCGAGATTATGCGTGATGCTCTTACTGAGCATTCCGAAAACTGGAAATCTAAAGTTCAACTTGAAGCAGAAGCCCGTGAAAAGGCTGAAGCAGATCTTGCTGAAATGAAAGCTTCTTTTGAAGCTGTTCAGTCAGAACTCACTTCTCTCAAATCTGAGATCGAAGCTCAAGCTGCTGTTGAGTTATTTAACTCTCGCATGAACTTTATCGACTCCACTTACGAACTTACTGAGGCAGAGCTTCAGTTAGTCGTAGATGAGTTAAAGGTTGTTGAGGCTTCTGAGGAAGCTTTTGATGCCTTTAAAGGGAAACTTTCTATTCTTTTTGCAAGCAAGACCAAAGAGGCCATTGCTGCTCAAGAAGAGGCTGTTAAAGCTAAAATCGAAGAAGCTATTGCTTCCAAGATGGCTGAAGAGGCTACTGAAGAGCAAGAAGAAGTTAAGGCTAGTGAAGATGAGCTGGAAGTTGAAGAGGTTGAAGCCCCTTCTATTCCTAACAACAACGCTGAGGCCTCAGAACAAATCTCTTTAGTTGAAAAACTAAAAGAAAACTTCTCTGTTGAAGTTACTAAATAAAAATCTAATTACAAATAAATATTATGGCTAATGAAATTACTAACTTGTTGCCTTTCCGTCAATATGATGACAACGATGTTGTCAACATGTTCGCTATGGAAGGTACAAATAAAGGGGCAGGACTTATTGTTAAAGTCTCTGCCGCCAACCTTAACGAAGATCTTGTTGATCTCGTCGATGGTGGAGGCGAATTCCTGACTTCTCAGGGTAACGCTTATTCTCCACTTTCTGTTAACCCACTTCGTGTGGAAGCTGCTGGATCTGGAGATTCTGCTCTTGGAATTCTTCTTCGTGACGTTCGTGACACTGACGAAAACGGTGAGAAACTTCGTTTCTACCCACAAAAGAAAGAAGAGCTTCAGTGCGTTCTTTCTGGAGAGTCCGTCCCTGTTGCAACCAAAGGTATCTTCACTTTCATGGATGATGCATTTACTGGTTCTGTTGTTCCTGCTGTTGGAACTGACGTTTATGGGCACGCTGGTGGAAAACTTGGTGTTGCTGGTGGTACTGCTGTTAAAGTCGGTCAAGTCCTTGCAACTGGAACTCGTGCTGCTGGTGATACTCACGCAGGAGACTACGCAATCGTTAACATCAACCTCTAATTTTACTCACAGATTATGAAAATTACTATTAAAAGAACTGAAGATCAGTTAGCCCTTGTTCGCGCAATGGGTTCGAATAATCGTGAGGAGGCTTACGAAGCACAGGCAGCTGTTGCAGAACTTCTTGGACCTGTGGTCACTGAAGTTATCAACAACGCTGTGACTGTTGGAAATCTTTTCACCACCCTGACTTATCAGGCTGATGATAATCCATCTCTTCCTCTTGACCTTTTCCACGATGTTACTGAAGAAGATTATGTACAGGTTTATTCCCAGCAAGTCGCTGGTGGACTTCCTTACAACCAAGTCTTCCCAGCTCATAACGAGCTGAAGTTTAGCACTTACACTCTCGACAGCGCACTCGCTTTCGACCGTAAGTATGCTAAGAAGGCTCGCGTTGATGTGGTTTCCAAGACCTTTACTCGTATGGCTCAAGAGGTTATGCTCAAGCAGGAGCGCACTGCGTTCAACGTGCTTGCTACCGCTCTCGTTGGTGGAGATAGCCTCACTGCTACCGAAGGAGATCATATTATCTCTGCCGCAGGATCGACTCTGCTTCTTGATGACTTGAATCAGTTGATCACTACCTCTAAGCGTATCAACAGCTCTTTCGTTGGTGGTACTCCAGTTGGTGGTTCTAAAGTTGGTGTGACTGATTTGCTTGTTTCTCCTGAAGCAGTTGCAGACATTCGCGCCATGGCTTACAACCCAATCAACACCACGAAAGCTCTTGGTGGAACTATCTCTACCGATGCTGCTTCTAATGGACTTGCTGCTCCAGAAGATCTTCGCTCTCAGCTTTATAGCGGTGCTGGTCTTCCAAGCTTCTATGGTATCAATATCATTGAAGTTCTTGAAATGGGTAGTGGACAGCGTTTCAATAAGATCTTTGATGCTGTTAAGGGTAGCGTGAGCTTCACTGAAGCTTCTGATCAGATCCTTATCGGTATCGACCGTTCTCGTGACGCTCTTATCCGTCCTGTTGTTCTTGACGAAGGTTCAACTGGTGAACTCAACGTTCTCGTTGACGACCAGTTCTCTGTCCGTCAGAATAAGATTGGTTACTATGGTAAAGTTGAAGAGGGTCGCGTCTGTATTGACGACCGCGCTCTTTGCGGAATCATCCTCTAATAGAGGTTTCCTAAATTTAGGAGTCGCCCTACGGGGCGGCTCTTTTTTTTTGATTTTTTTAGTGTAATAGTTTATTATAAGTTATGGCAGATCAAGAAAACCTACAAGGGTTCCATTTTGCTGATGGAAAAAATCACGAAGACAAAGGCGAAAGAATTGAAAAAGCTAGGGAGCTTGAAGATCTACTAGGGATTAAAGATATGAACCCCTACAAAACTTTAGATAAAGAAATATTTGCTGAAACTTTAGCTTCTATGTCTATTTCTCAGATGACTGAGTTAGCTCAAAGGGTTGGAATTTCAGGAATGGAAATGGGGTCTAAACCTTCTTTGAAAAAGGCATTAGAGAAATCTTTTGATATTTATTTGAGGCAGCACAATGTTTCTGTTGCTGGATCACCTAAACCAGTAATCTCTACTGAAGACCCAGAAGTTAAGAAGCTGTTTGAGCTATAGAGTTCCCTAAATGCTTGTTTTGCTGTAAGATTATTTAATGAATGATCTTGGCTCACTAGCAACAAAAATAGTCAATTACGAATTTTCAGAAGATAGACAGAGGTTTCCTGTGTCTTATGTTTCTGGTTGGCTTGAGACCAACATTGGAGAACTTAATGGCCTCACCAATGAAGAATTTTATGTTAATGATACTGGTGCTATAGAAATTGCTACAGGATCAGGTTTATTACCAATTGAAGAAAATATTCTTTCCACACTATATCAGATTCACTACTATGAGAAAGCAGCTAGGGATTCTCTGCGTGGATTTACTTATGGGGGAGATACTGACTGGATTACCCTCAAAGAAGGTGATACTACTATTCAGAGACAAAACAAAAACTCCGTTGCTAAAACATATAGAGATTTAAAGGTTGATGCTACTGATAGGCTAAATGATTTGGTAGGACGTTATAACCAATACAAGTCTTCTCCATTGCAGGTATTTGGTCGAGATGGAATTGAGCCAATTGACAGCATTGATTCTTATCAACCTACAAGCTCTTATAGATCATACTAATGGCTTCACTACTTACATCTGCTCAAAAGTCAGCAATACAAAGTGCATTAAGCGAAGTACACGATACTTTTGCCAGAGACATTTATGTCTACATAGAAAAGAAGGTTACTACGAGACCTGCTAATTTGAACTACAATCCATTGTACGGCAGGACTAAGGATGATTCTAAGTTGAGTTCGCAAACTACGCTAGTCAAGCACACAGTGCAAGCTAGGGTCAGCTACGCGCCAAATCAGGGCGAGTCTATTATAGACGCTGGGGCACAATTTAATTTAACCGCTTCTCATGGTAAAGTGAGAATAAAAGTTGATTCAGATGGTTACGAAAAAGTAAAAGATTCTACTAGGATTGAAATTGATGACAATTTATTTATTGTAGATACTGACGCAAAAAATGTGGGGCCATTCTCGACTCAATACTATACTGTATTCCTTAAAAGAGAAAACTAATGGCTAAACCGTTTATATCTGCGACTAAATTTAAAGTTACTGTAAATCAAGCTGATCTCCTTCAAGAGATCACTGCTGGTAGAAATGGTAAGGTTACTGGACGAGAAATAAGAAAGTATGTTTTGCCAATTATTGAAGAAGCTCAAGAAAAATTAATTAAAGATTTTTACAATCATTCTGTTACTAAGGAGATAAAAGCTGGGCCGACTGCTTCTAACAGCTCTGGCACTTTGAATGGTTATGGTAACCTTTTTTCATTTATTGGTTTTAATAAAGGAGAAGACCCAATAGCAGCAATTGGCAAAGTTATAAGACAAAAGCTTTTAGTAACAGTTAGGGCAATCTCTAATGGAAGGTTTAGAATATCTATAGCTAACCCCCCTTCCAAAGAGGAGTTTTTTAGCGTATCCCAAATACCTTGGGCAAGTGGTTCTAGCTGGGCAGAAGGAATAGAAAAGGGAATGTCTAATTTGGGCTCCTTCTTATATAAAGAACGTGGAATTCGCGGTTCTTCTGCTGGTTCTTTCTCTAGATCAGGCACTGGTATTCAGATCAAAAATAATTTAAGGGCTGCTAGCTTCAGGACTCAGCCTTACATATCTAAATTAGTAGATAAGTTCTATAAAGATGTTACAAAATTTTAAAAAATGAAAGCTCAATTTGATCAAAATTTATTGTCTAGTTTTTACTTGTGGTTAGAGAATCGTTTGTTAAAATCTGACACAAAAGCTTATCTTACGGGATTAGAAAATAATTTTCGTTATGTGGATTTCGATGACATTCCTACTGATATGGTTGGGTATCAGGGGGAATATCGACAGCTTGTAGCTGATTATGACGTTGATGTGGTTAATTCTGGTTTTTTTGTTGGAAATGCTTTTATTACAGGAGATTCTAGCGCTAACGGAAGCGTATATACAGATTACAATAATGGCCGCATCTTATTCCCTTCGGCTTCTGGGACTGGGTTGAGCGTTTCTGGCACGTATTCAGTAAAGGAGGTTAATACTTATATTTCTCATGATGATGATCTAGAATTTTTGGTACACTCTGATTTTATTGAGAATGGTCAAGATTCTCCTTATTTTTACAATGAAACTGGAATTCTTGATAAAGGATCTTATTTCCTTCCAGCCTGTTTTATTTCCCTAGCTTCTTCTGAGAATGAAGAGTTTTCATTTGGTGGAGAAGAAAATACTCAAAGTAGAGTCCGTGTTATGGTTCTCACAAAAGATTCTTATATTTTAGACTCTGTGATTTCTAGACTTAGAGATACCGTAAGGGAAAAGGTGACTCATGTTCCTTATGAGGATTTTCCATACGCTTATTCTTATTCTGTTAAGGATTTCCCTTATACTTATACTGGTATTGTGGGAGATCAAGGAGATAGTCCATTATGTTCTTATATTGATCGCGTTACTGCTTCTAAGGTTGTTTCTGAAGCTTTGCGGGAAAAACTCAATAAAGATTTCTCTATAGCATTCTTAGATTTTGATTTATCGACATATCGTTTCCCAAGATTATGATCTAGTGTATTTAATGTAAACCTTTTAATTTAATATGGCTTCAAGAACAAGAGTAATTTCACAGAATAAAGCAGTATATGTTACACCCACTGGTTGGGATATTACTGGTACAGGTGGTAAGTATAAAATGGTAAGTGGTCATCAACTACACAGGGTTGATACTTTATCATTTGATATGGATTTGGCTGGCGCTCGTCAAGATGTTAGAGAATTTGGACAATTAGCAAGAATCGGAACTGTTTCTCTTACTGAGATTAACCCTACTCTTAGTTTCGGTTATTTTTTAGGGGACGGAGAAAATGAGTTAGCCCTTGGATTTACCAAATCAAAGACTGGAGTAGGTGGTTTTACTGGCCAAATGGCTTCTGGTATGTTGGTCGAAGATCCAATTCTTTCAGAAAGAAATGTTTTTGTCCTAACTGCTACAGAAGGAGGAGATGCCTTTAACTCGGATGTTTACGAAACTGAGGCAGAAAGTCATGATGTAGTAGGATTTGGAAACTGCTTTGTTAGTAGTTATTCTGCGAACTTTAATGTTGGAGAAATCCCACGAGCCGACATTGAAATGCAAGCTTCTAATATTGTTTTTTGGACAGGGATGCATTCTGGTTTGTATAGTCCTTCCCTAAACTTAGAAGGCGAAAGAGACTTCACTGGCGTTGTTAAACTCCCAGCTCCTGATACTGGGAGCATGGACACTCTTGTTCTTAGGCCCCAAGACGTTTCTATTTCCTTCTCTAAGCAAGGCATGATTACGGGTGATGGATCAATTAAAGGTATTGGAGGAACTACTAGTTTCAACGATCTTCCCGTTCAAACCGCTTCTGTTGAGCTCCCATTAGCCCGTGAAGTTATTGAGTCTCTTGGTAACGAACTTGCTTACGCAAAACTTCTTGAGTTCCCAATTGATGTTACCTTGAGTGTTAGCGCGTTAGTACGTGAGTTTGGGGCTGGAGCACTTGAATATGCTCTCACTGGAACAGCTGGAAATATTGAGACTAATGTTACCTTGAATGTAACAAATGGATCTTCTACTAGGATGAAGTATGAGCTCAAAAAAGCGGTTTTAGATAATCAGTCTTTCTCTCAGGGATTAGATGATAACGAAACAGTTGATCTCACTTTCTCCGCTCAAATCGGAGGAGCTACTACAGATGATCAAGGAATATTCTTATTCAACAAGGACAGTGTAAACGCCCCTCCTTTCAATGTTGTAAGCGGTGAAGCTCATGCTAATCAACCGATTTCAGTATAAGTTGTAAATAAATTCAAATAAACAAACAAGCCTCATCGTAAGATGGGGCTTGTTTTTTGTGTAATAAATAGGGAATGAAAGTTTATCAAAGAGTAACTGGACATGAAAAATCAATTACAAATTTCGAAGTTGTAGTCGATGATACTTATTCTGGATTTTCTATACTCGCTGGGACAGCAACAGAAGAAGGCGACGATTTAACAAATATTTCTTACGGATTCAATGGCTACGAAGGATATATTTTTGATTTTTCTGGTCGGTTTGTTGGGGGTTACTCTAAAGATATCCCAATAAATATATCAGTTCATATGAAAGATGATAATACTTATTCTTACTTCATAAACGATGCTTTAATATGTAATAATATGGATGGGATTACAGGATTCAACAGCATTGAATTTAACAAACATGGAGATTCATCTATATTTATCGAATATATAGCCTAGTAAGAATTGAATTATCTTTTTTTTTACTTATAATAAATAGTAGAAGTATGAAAGACCTGTATTCGTTTGAGATCAAAAGAAAAGTCAAAGAAAAAATCGCTTACAATAAGGAAGATAAAAATGGTAAGATTGTAGAAGCCTTTAAGACTAAGACTAAAACACTTTCCAACAAGGTTATTTTTAAAAAACCTTCTTTTTCAGACATTGAAGATGCCGAGTTTTTTTACGGCCAAAAATACAATGAATTTATTAATTCTGGTTATCTAACTAGACTCATGCTCAATAAGAAAATTGGAGACATGGGGGGATCTTCTTCCAAACTTTCCGACGAACTTATTCAAAAAGCATTCTTAGATAATCTAGAAGCATCAAAAGTAATTGAGTTTTACGAAGGTCAAAAGGGATTAAATAAAGAACAGGAAAGCAAACTTTCTGAAGCAAAGAAGACATTCGCATCAACACAAAAAACCATCTCAGATTTCGAGTCTTTTCATAGGAGCCAATATGACCAAACAGCAGAGGCAAAAGCTGAACAAAAGATAATTGAGTGGTTTATTTTCAATTTTTCATTTTATGAGGATGAGATAGACGGAAAAAAAGAAGAATTCCCTATTTTTGAAGGGGATTACTATGAAGATAAAAGATCTCATTATTTAAGCCTATGTGAAGATGAAGAAGATATTGAAGATAAATCATTATTGAAGAATAAAGGAATTTTTGATCAATCTTTTGAAACCTTGGCTAAAGTAGCTAACCTGTGGTATAACAAAATGGGTTCTAATCAAAAGGAAATTGAGAAATCTTTGGAAGAAGTTTTTCCTTTAATTGATGAATAAAAAAGACTCCAAAATATCTCTGCTTCTTTTGGATATTTTGCGAGGTTACAGTAAGTTTCAACATAAATCAAAAACTTATTACCTGAAGCATTCTACTGTTTTTAATTCTTTAGAGCTAGAGGAGTATGAGTCTGAATGTTTAGATTCAGCCCTCAAAAAAGGCATTAAGAGTGAAAAGCAGCTCATAGAGATGGCCATTAAAAGGAAATCTTGGTCTTCTTTAGAAGAGGATAAAATTAAAAATCTGAAGTGGGTAATTGAGAAGTCAGAATCAGCGGCTTCTAAAATAGCCGATAACATGGCAAGAAAGTCATTTGAAGATTCGGTTCTCAATCAAAAAAAAGAACTACATGAGCTTGAATCTAGAAGGCACAGTTTGATCGCTCACAGTGCTGAGAGCTTCGCTGCAAGGAAAAGAAATTATAAGGAACTAAGTTCTAATTTATTTGAGGACTTAGAGATGAAGAAAGAAATTTGTCAGGATGATATTTTTCTTATAATGGGGTCAATTAATGAGAAATTAGAAGAGATAAACAACTATGATAACATGATTAATATGTCTTATCATTATTTATTTTTTGACGTTTATTGCCTAATGTACCGTCAACCAAACGAAATGATTGATAAAACCATTTACGATATAACAAACTGGCAAAAGACTCTGCTTTCTTGTGCTTCTGTGCTTTTGAGTAAACTGAAGAACTATGATGTTCCGAACCATGTATCAGAAGATGCTATAAAGCTTTATCAATATTCTCCAAAAGACAATGACACAAATAATCCCGAAAATAAAGTAACCCATGGAGTTGCAGATTTAAGGGAAAAAATGGCTCAAAAACAAGGCAAGCTTACTGCGGAAGATTTTTAAGTGTATTAAATTAAGATGGCAGCTCCAATTAACCTTAACGCTAATCTTAACATAAATTCCTCTAGCATAAATGCGTCTGCGAAACAGGTGCAACAAGCTTTAGGCAGAATCACAGGACAAGCTTCAGAATTTCAAAAGTCTTTAGATGCTTCTACTGCTCGTGTCTTTGCTTTTGGAGCTACTACTAGTATTATTAATGGGATAAATCAGTCTTTTAAGAAGCTAATCAGTACTACTATTACAGTACAGGCTAAATTGACAGAGATAAACTCTATTTTAGGCGCTGGAGCCTCAGAATTCAATAATTATAGAAACTCTATATTCAAAGTCGCTAAAAGTACGGGGCAGTCTTTTCAAACTGTAGCAGATGGAGCTGCTGAATTAGCTCGACAAGGACTTGGAGCTGCTGAAAGTGCTAAAAGATTAGAGGCTGCTCTAGTACTAACCAGAATATCTGGTTTAGGAGCACAGCAATCAGTAAAAGCATTAACTGCGGCAATGAACGGATTCACATCCGCAGGCTTAACAGCAGAGCAAGTTATCAATAAGATCGTTGCTGTAGACACGGCCTTTGCTGTATCTGCTCAAGACCTTGCGGATGGATTCAGTCGGGCAGGTTCCACCGCCGAAGACGCTGGAGTTAGTTTCGAAGAGCTTCTTGGTTTAATTACAGCCGTAGAACAGAGGACTGCACGAGGAGGGGCTGTTATTGGTAACGCATTTAAATCAATCTTCACTCGTTTGAGTCGAGGTTCAACTATTGAGGATCTTAAAGCTCTTGGGGTAGAAATTAATGCCAATCAATCAGGAGTCCAAAAACTTCAAGCTCTTTCTAAAGCTCTGGAGCAAGTTGCGGACCCAACTGTAGCGAGTCAGATAAAAGAGTTAGCGGGTGGAGTGTTTCAAATTAACGTTGTTAGTTCTGCCTTAAAAGATTTAGGATCTGATGCTTCTATTTTTGCGAGAGCTACTGAAACTGGGTTAAATGCCACTAACGAAGCTACGAAAAAAAACACAGATTTAAATAAGACATTACTGGCTCAAATTAACAGTTTGACAGTGTCTATTACGAGTTTTGCAGAAAAGCTTGGTAGTATCACTTTTGGTCCTCTTTTGGAAAATTTAGTTTCACTAGCCACAAAATTATCAGAAGGATTGGATAGTGCTCTCGACCCAGAAAAAGGCAGTAAATTTATTCAAGGTATATTTAAAGTTATTGGTGGTTTTATATCTGGTCCAGGATTAGCTATCTTTACAATTGCTTTCGCTAAGATATTTAAAACAGTTATTAAGTTCGCCAAAGAAGGATTTAAGACTGTTATGGAAATAGGTTCCGCTACTGAAAGAATCAAACAAATTGAAGGTGGTCTGATTGGTTTATTACAAAAGGATGCAGGCTTAAGAGAGACACTTCTTAATACTACCGCAACTCAAGCTCAAAAAGAACAAGCTGTAATCTCTGCAATCCGACAAGAAAATATGTTGTTAGCTCAACAAGAATCTCTTGTTGCTAATATTTCTAATATAGCTAGACAAAGAGGAGTGACTGGATTTGATTCAAGCACAGGTTCCTTTAAAGGTAAAAGAGGAAGACGTTATGCTGCTGGAGGAGCTGGCGAAATGGAGCCTAACTTGATGACCGCCATGATGAATGAGGCTAGAGATGCTCCCGCTGGAGCAGTGCCTTATGTTACTAATTTTAGAGGTAGTCCTGCGGTGATGAACACTTCTGAAATGCAAGTAAAAATTGGTGGTAGAGAGGAAATACTTACGGCAGATCAAATTCCTAGATTTAACGGAGGTAGCGGAAAGAAGAAACAATATAAAGGGAAAAAAGCGTCAGCGAAAGGGACTGATATTAAGAATGATAAAGAACTTGGAGATCGTTTCGTATTTTTGACTCCCCAAATAGACGAAAGAAGTTCTTTCGGTCCAATGACGGTGGATAAGACAAGGCACAAAGCGACTCATCAAATTCATGGAATAAAGTCATCTCAAATTAAATCAATATCTGACAAGGAAGAAGATACACTTGAATCTAAAGTTAGAAATAGTTTGTTTAAAGAGGCTTCTGATTGGACTTCAAGAATAAGGCCATTGGATAAATCTGCACCAATATCCGAAATAGAAAAAGGGTTTGATACTATTCGTGGGGCTAAAGGAGCTTTGAACGGTGCTATTGGATCGGCATTTGAAGTGGGCATAAGCAAGTCTTTAAAATATGAGGGTAGAGAAAGAGATGCGGGTGGTGATTTTGATGTTAGAGGAGGGCCAAATATCAGCAAAATTCAAAAGCTTTTTGGGATACGTCAGACTATTGGTGATTTTAAAAATTCTAGCTCTGATGGAAACAAGAGATCATTCATCAGAAAAGTTAGAAGAGAAAAAAATGCTGGAGCATTTACCGAAAACGAAGTTAGAGAACAAACTGCTAAAATTAGCGAAAGAGAAGGAATTCCTCTTAGAGTTGCACGTAGGAAAGCAACTAGCGCACAAAGAGCGAGCAGAAACCCTAGCAGTAACGCAAAAGGCACTATAAGTAATTCTAGGCTAGCTGCTAGAACTGGCATCCGCCGTTTTGCAAAAGGCTCTCCGACAAAATCTATTTCTGATGTCACAAACGCATCAGAAACTCGACAAAAAATAACTCTTGACTTATCAACAGTTCAGAAAGAAATAAAAAGAGTAAATGAAGCATTCGTAGAGGCTAGCAAATCAGCTAAAAAAAGTTCTGCGGGAATCAGGGCAGCAGCAGAAGTAAAAGCTCACTCTCTAAAAAAGCTAGGTGAGATTTATAAAATAAATACAAAAACAATAACCGCAGCAGCTAACGCCGAAAGAAAAAGAAATTCAATAATTTCAAGGGGCGTTAAGGGTGCTACCAAAAAAGGGATAGCAGGAATTAAAGCTTCGGGAGGTTTAGGGGTTGGATTTGCTCTTAGTGCGATAGGAACGGGTTTAGATTCTTTGGGTAGAGACGAAGAAGGTAATGAAACAGATAATGAATTTGGGAAAGCAGCTAGAGTTGCTGGCAAAACAGCCAGCTTTGCTGCAACTGGTGCAATGTTTGGAGGCCCCATAGGAGCTGCGGTTGGTGGAGCTATTGGACTTGGCTTGGGTCTTTTCGAAGAAAGTAAAAAGACAGACGAAAGAAAAGCTGAAGAAACAGACAAAAGAAATAAGTTAGACTCTAGAGTGGAAATCTCTAAAAGAATGCAGGGTAAGTTATCAGAATTTGGAGATATTGATCAACAATCTGTTCAATTGAAGAACTTGTCTTTCAGGACTGGAGATACTAGTCTAGATATTTCTAGTGAATTAAAAAGAGCAAAAGAGCAGTTAGATAAATCAGCAGATAGTGGAGAGGGATTTTACGAAGCTCAAAAAGCTTATAATACTGTATCTAAGAAAGTAGCAAAATTGCTTGGTGATAAAGATGGGATTCAAGCACTTTATGCAGAAGGCGCTAAAATAAAATCAGAACTTAAATCTTTGATGAGTGAAAATGCTGGAGCTACCCTAAAGAAACAGTTGTCACAAGGGCAAGACGAAGTAGACACAAGATCAGCTTTACTCAATCAGATGGTCGGATCAGACCCAGCAAGCCAAGCAAGAATAGAAGAACTTAAGAGAAAAAATCAAATAGACAATCAAATTTTGAAAACCGCTGGTGCAAAAGCTAATCAATTAGATTTGCAAGCGCAATTGTCTGGAACAACCGATCCAGCTCAAAGAGCGGAGATAGGCAAACAATTAAAGGAAGCTGGTAAAACTTTTAATGCAAGTGTCCGTCAAAGTGCTAATTTCCTAGTTAGCAAACAAATGGAAATCTCTAGACTTCTTGAGCAAGGAGCTAAAGAAAGAATTAATCTAGAAGGAAATGTTCTTAGAGGAGTATTTGCTGACATTACTAAAGGTGTGAGAGAAGGTCCATTTAACCTTGACGAAGTAACTCAGTTTGGGAAAGACTTTAAATCAGCAAAAACTGATGAAGAAAAAGCTGAAATTATCGCTTCCTTCAATACTAATGTTCTTGGAAAGTTTGGAGGAAATAAAGCAATGCAAGATTTTCTAAGCAAGATGGCTGGATTTCTGCCTAATTCAGAGAATGATAAAAGTAACATGGTTACAAGCCAAAAAGAAATAGACCGCATTACAGGCAAAACGGTAGTCACAGGAGGAGAGCGGCAGTCTGACAGAGATACGTTTATATCACTTGGTCAAGGAGGCGTAGCCAAAAAAGCTTTGAAAGACTTTAATGATAGGATGGCGGGGTTACAAGCAGAGTTTGATGCCGTATCAGAATCAATAAAAACTTTCTCTACAGAATTCAATGCTGGCCCTGTTGTAGACTCAGTAAAGGCTACGGCACGTAAACTTAACCAGTTCGCCTACGAGACTTCGAAAGTACCAGAAGCATCAAAAAAACTTGTAGACATTTCCAAGAGAGCAGTGGCATTAGCGGGCGTAGCGGAAAAAAATATTGCAGACCAAGAAATAAAACTAGAAGAGTTAAGAAGTAGGCTTGAAAAAGTCGAACTTGATAAAAAGAATATAACCAATAATCTGGGTAATGGAGGGTAATAATGAGCTTAATAGTAAATAATGTTATTAATTCCAGTTCTCAAATAAGTTATTCTTATTTAGGGGGAGAGGAGATTTTTGGCTATTTAATTAATTTAAATTATACAATAAAAACTGAAGATATTTCTTTTGATAATGATGATGGAGTTTTATTGACAGGAAGATCTGCAATTCGTCAAGCTTATAAAAGAAAGAATATCACAGCTAGAATAGCTGGAGATGAAATATTAAATGGATTAATAACTCAAGTTTCTTTTTCTGAAAGCTCCTTAACTGGAGAAGACATAGTAACCATATCAATAGAAGAAAGAAGAAGGTTGGATGATTATAGTTCTAAAACTTTTTCAAAATATATTCCTAGTCCACATTTATTGACAGAGTTTTCAGAAAAATATACTTTCTCAAGGTCTGATTCTAGTTATAGTTATAACAGAGATATATCCATTAAATATGCTCAAGATTTAGGAGATCAATTTTTAAATAACGCTAAAGCCTTCTTAACTAATTATTATTTTTCTAATAGGCCATCTATTGGTTATTATGAAGATGGCATTTCAGAGAATGCTAGATTTAACGAAGGGTATAATGGAACTTTAACAGAGACTATAGACTTAGTAAACTTGTCTGTATCTTTGAATGAAGTTTTTAATTCTTCGTTTATCTTTGATTCTGAAGGAGTTTCAAAAGACATTGATATATCGTCAAGTATCGACGATAAAGGTTATTTGAATAAACAAATTTCTGTTAAATTGACTTCTTTAAGATACGATTCTCAGAATATTTTAGAAGAAGCCATAGCTAATACAATAGATCAAATTATATCTGATGAAGAATCAGATTTCGGAAAACCCTTTTCTATTGAAAAGGGAATTAAAAAAGACTCCAATGTTGCTGACTTAACAATTCAATTTTCAACAGACCCGAAACTAACAAAAGAAAACTTAGTTACATATACTTGTGAGAAAAGCAAAGATCAAGCTTTTTTTACGTATACTTTGGCTGTTACATATAAATCAAAGGGGCCTAATGTACTAGAAAGGTATAACAATACAGTTTCTCTATGGGAATCTTCAAAAGATAAAAATGAACCCAAAGTATTGAGACTATTTTCTGAAGCTACTTCTATTTACGAAAAATCAAGATCAGCTAGTTTAAATAAAAGTGAAGGAACTATTACTGAAAATATAATCTTTTCTACAGATGAAAATTATGATTCTTCGGGGTTACCAAGTGGAATTATAAAATATGCAATTAATGTATCCAAACAAGAAAAAATAAAAAGAAATTCTGTTGTTTTGGATTTAATTAATTTAAAGCAAAAATTGGTAACTTCGAATTTAGATCGTCTTGGGTCTGCTTCTGTAACAGCTACTGCTGTTTGTGATCAAGCTTATGGAATATTTCACGCAAAAGATTTTTTAGCCTCTAAAACTTCCGAAATAAATGACTCTTTGGAAGAAGAAGCTTACTATGCGACAGCTGATGTAATCCAAATTGATTTATCAAATGGTAGTGCAACTCGTGTAATAAACTATATAATCGCTTAATATGCCTAATTCTATAACATATGGTAGTTACTCATTCCCAGAACCTCTCCCATTATTTGCGGAACAGGATCAATCGGTTAATTTGGGCGGACTGTATGATCATAGTGCGATTAATGTAAACATAATAGGTTATTTTACTGGAGCAGATTTAAGTGGGCTTGATTTGCAAAAAATGCAAATGATTAGTGGCTTTTTAAATGAATACCAAGATTTAACTATAACTGTCGGCAACGAATCTAAAACATGCCCCAAAGCTTTTGTTCAAAATATTGATTTTGGAGAAAGTGATTCAACCACATTCCAACCGTACAACTTAACTGTTACATATTATTCTGGAGAAACTTTTTCTGAATATTTTAGAGTTACTCAACCTGAAAATAATTGGTCCTATTCAGAAGGTGAAAATAAAGTCATAACGGCAACACATAGAGTTTCTGCAAAAGGCTTAAAAGTAGATGGAGATAGTGCATTCGATAATGCTAAGAATTTTGTTAATGAAAAATTAGTTGGGTTCGAAAATATATCTTTATTTAATGGTACTGGCAATGCTTTTCTAAAATCTAGAAATGAAGATATTGATTTAGCAGAAAATTCTTACACAATTACTGAGGTATATTTATATTCTTCTTCTGATAGGCCCATTTCGAATAAAGGTATTTTAGACGTTTCTACGTCCATTTCTTATAATTCAGAGCAACAGTTATCATTATCTGTTCAGGGGAGCTTACAGGGGAGGATAGATGCCAATACGGGCATTCAAGAGGGATTACTGTCTACTGGAGATTTTTCTGCTGAACAAGCTACTGATATTGCAGTTAATGCTTTAGCGAATTCTTATTCTCAATATGAGTCTGGAGTATATAGTTTTGTTTCTAACGGTCCCTCTTCTTTTAATTATGATTTAAATACTGGATCTAATTTATTAAACTTCAGCTTTTCTTTTGAAGATGCTGAAAATTTAGATTTAATTAATGAAGAAGTTCTGCATAAATATAGTTCTTCTGTAAGCGTTTCTAAAGATTCTTCTATTGCTAATATCAGTGTTAATGGTAATTTGAGCTATAGAGGAACTTCGATTATCGACAGAGCAGATGATGAAAGTTTAAATGAAAGATTTCTCGCTGTTGAGTCAGCTTACTCTGAAGTAGATCAATATTCTATAGCTAAGTCTTCTTTCCAAGAATTTACGGGAGTTGCTACTGGATACGAATTTTTATCTTCTTACATCGACTCTGAACCTGAAAATTTTAGCATTACTAAAGATCCTATTGAAAATACAATATCTTATAATTATACTTATAGTAACTCTATTGATTTTTCGAATGGAACTTTAAATAATTTAAAGTTAACAATAAAAGATAAAAAACCTTTGGTTGTTGTCAATGTTCAAGAAACTATTAGTGGATTTGAAGCTGCTGAAGTAATATCTAGAAGCTTGGGCGAGTACTCTGTTTCAGCTAGCGCTAATAATCAAGGAGAAGATTTGGATACATTAAAAGATATTGTGTCTGGATATTGTAGCGGGAAATTTTTCCAATCTGAATCTTATGATACTGGGCAAAATTCAATATCTTATAATTTGCAAAAATATTATTAATGAGTGATACGGGTTTATATTTTGTAATGCAAGAGAGTCTTGGTTCTAACCAAAGATTGTCTGCTTTTTATGATTTTAATTATTCTTCTGATGAGATAGATATATTAGGCGCTGGGTCAGATTTTACAGGAGTTCTGCTTAATAATGAATTAGTAAATCAACCTTCATTACATACAGGTTATGTTTTAGGTTCATATGAATCTTCTGAAATCGATGCTAACAATAATCTTCAAACTTTATTGGCTAACAACAAGCTTCCGTTGACTTCTGGAAACTTGAGAATACCTTTAGATGGTTTAAATGCCAATGATATTTCAGTCATTATAGATTTTGAATTCGAAGGTGCTGTAGATGATGGTGTTTTATTGGGCTGCTTTAAAAAAAGAAAAGAAAGTGCAAGTTTTAATTCTTTTGATAACTCTGAAGGATTCAATATAGGAATCACTGATAGGGGTCATTTGTTTTGCCAAACCTATGGTCCAAATGGAGATTCTGTTGATGTCATTACAGATATTGAGTTATCTAAAAGAAATGTTATTGGTGTGTCTGTTTCTGAAAGTACTTTATCTTTAGGGACTTTTGATTACTTTAATAATATTGTACGTTCTGTTGATATACCAGTTGATGGAGATTACATTTACCAAACTGGATTCTTGAATTTTGGTGGATCAGATAATTATTTTAGATCTGAAAGCAATTCAGAAGAAACATTTAGTGGTAGTTTACATAATCTTGCTTTGTTCTCTGGATATTTGGAGCCTAGATTTCTCAAGCAACTTTCAGAAGGTATTCTTGGTGATTATTTTTATAACGGTCCAGTCGAATCTGAATCTCAGAGAGTGACAGGTTATAGCGATGTTATTGTATATAAAACAGGAGTTACTGGTTATGAGTATACTTCTACTGGATCTCTAACAATTGCCACAGGTAGAGAATACTTTACAGGCAGTTTTTCTACGAATTCTTCGGAAACGAAGAAGGAGGGAGAACGTTTTTACAAATACTATACGTTAAATAACGGAGATACTGAGACATTTTATAAAGAAGAAATTGGCCAACTACATTCTGAATCTGGCTACATTTATTATCCTACAGGAGAGGATGCTTATGATACTTTGGGTTTAAATGACATATCGGAGTCAATCCAAACTTACGTGGAAACTACTGGTATTGAACAAGGGTCTGCTACAATAAATCTTTATGGTAGAAATGCTCTCACAGGAATGTTGAACGAAGTTAGTGGGGTAACTACTACTGCTCTCTACGAAACAGTGTCAAGTTTCTCAACACCTTCTTCTGGCGTAAATTTAGGTCATGAATCAGAAGATTTTAAAAAGAATTTTATTTATTACATAGGAACAAGAGATGAATTTTAATTACATTTTATCAACTGGAGACTCTACTATTTCAGGAAGTTCTTATAGTATTCTTGAAACAAATCAACTAGCATTCAAGCAAAATGAGTATTCTTCAATAAAATATTACATGTTGGAGGAAGATGGTAGAGCTAAGGACAACTCTTTTCATTTTGACTCTTCTATTATTGAAAGTGGATTTTCTTCTTTGGTTTCATTAAATTCTCAAACTTTGGTGGAGGGAAATTTTGAAGTATCTACTGGTAGAAATCAATATTACTATACAATTACTGATAGTGGTAATTATACGATAGATATAGAAAATTCAGATAATAAATTTATTTTTGACTCACTTATACCAATTGATGATGATTCTGTTATATATTACGAAGGTAGAGATTATTCAATACCATTTATACAAGAAAAAACTGGAATTGCTATAGGTTCTTGGAGTGATTCTTTAGATGATTTATTGACTTCGGTTGATTCTGTAGACACAACCGCTGACATCGCAGAATTACAGGAGAAGTATTTTTTATTTTTTAATGGACAAAAAATATCAGATTTTTCTGCCGCCACTGACTTGGACGATGCTTCAGGTATTATGTTTGCAATGCCGAGAAAAACAAAAATAAACGATGTCTATGGTTCTGCCGCAGATATTTATGGTAGCGGATTTATTGATAATCAAGTTGATTTTTATTTGAATGGTATGAGGCAAGACCCGCAAGATGCTTTGCAGTTATATACTGGGGTGGGTATGATACAAACGGGCGTTAGTTCTTCTATTTCGATAAAAACAGTTTCTACTGATAACTTTTTAGTGGGAGAAGTGTTAAATTTAGAAAGAAACGATCAAGTCTCTAAAGATGTAACTGTTGAAGAAGCTGAACCGATTCATGGCATAGAGGTTGAAGAAGACATTTTTGAACAGGGTGATACAATTGATACTACTGTGATAGGGGCAGCGTCAAGATCTTTTAGATCAAACAGGAAAAACTTCTTAAAAGTTTCGGACAATAGTCTCCTTTCTATAGGAGATGGATCAAATGACTCTGAGTTTTCTACGTGTTTTTGGGTTAAAATTCCTCAAAATGGAAGGTTTCTTTTTCAAAAGGGTGGATTCGGTAAAGAAGAGTACGTACTACAAGTATACGCAGATTATATTTCGTTCGAAATATATGATCAATCAGGATTCCAATCAAGGATACAGGCAAAAACTTTAGAAGGTATTGACTACAATATATGGAATCATATTTCAATTACTTATGATGGAACAGCAAGTCAAAATGGAATTGACATTTACGTAAATGGAATTAGTTACCAATGTGATAAATTTGAAAAAGGATCGTATTCTAGTTCGAACGACTTAGATGGAGAACTTTATATTGGATCATATTATCCATATACTTCAATGCTAACACGTTATTCTGACTGTAAAGTAGCTGACTTTAGATTTTATGATTATCAATTAACTTCTGCTAACATAACTGATTTGTCAGACTATAGTAGCACTACTAATCCAACTACTGGTCCCATTTTATGGTTGTTCAGAAACGAGGATAGTTTAGATGATTATAGCGGCAACGAATTAGACGCAACTGAAGGTAACTCTAATTATAGCACGTTTTTCTCAACTGACGGTCCTTTTGTTACTTTTTCCATCAAAACTGATCTTTATGAATGGTGGCAAAATGCAGATTCTGCGGGAAAACATGCTTCTATTAATATAGGGACAGCTGAGTCTACTATTAGTGGACCTAATAGTTTGAATGCATGGCATCAAACTGCTAGCGGTTCTACTACTTATACTCCAGCAAGTCTTCCCGTTGAACCCAAAACCTTTGCGGCCATTTGGAGAATGGATGACGGAGCAGATTTGGATTCTATATTTGGAGAGATTTTAACTACAGAGGGTGGTAAGACTAGTTTTGAATTAGATACAATTGGCTCTAATGATACAATATTGTGGAAACATAATGGATCATCTCCTTTAGATAGGAGATTTTCTGAATTAGGGATAAATCTTGATGAATGGAATAGCATGGTTTATACTATTTATGATTCTGGACAAATAAAATTATGGATAAATGGGGAAAATGTTCCTTATAATTATTATGAAGAAGGCGTACTATCTCAAAATGTGGGTTCTTTTATAAAATTAGGAGAAGATGCTTCTTTTGCTGTATGCATTATTTCTAGAAGAGAATGGAGTCAGACAGACGTAAATTCATTTCATAATAATGGAAACTTTGTAAAATACGAAGATTTTTAATATCAGTGTAATTAAATATAGATAATATTAATATGCCAAGCCTCAACGAAGAAAGAAAAGCTATAACTGGTTTAGAACTTAACTTTTCTAGTTCTGGTAGTAGTCATTCTGCCACAATTACAACAGTTTTAAATGCTAAAGATTTATCAGACAATGAATCTGAATTAGGTTCTTTGATAGGACATGGCGCAGGAAGAACAACTTTTTCGAATCCAACAATTGGCAAGCTACTGCAAAATTTTATTGAAGTAGAAAGAACTGTAAGTCAGGACGGTGATAAAAAATCTATATCTATAAAATATGAAGATATTACTTCTTTAAAATTAAAGTCTCATTGCTTTGTTGTTAGGGGTAGAGATTCGCACCCCCAAGATAAAGGATTTTCTGCTGGATTAAACGCTGCCTCTTCTCGTTTTACAAGGAGAAACTTGGATAATAGTGGGAATAACCTAACTAACTTAGGTTCTTCTAACCCAATTAATCAAATAAATTCTAGTGGAGCTGGAGAATATGCCTTCATGCCATACTTTAGTGAGCTGCCAAATTCACCAATAACAAATCCAGATCAAAAATTTCCTTTACGTCAACCAAGGAAAACTGGAGCGGCAATTATTATTGGGAATGTTTATAATGAGGAAAGTTCTGTAACTTCAGATGGAGATAAAACTTCTCTAGTTTATCAAGATGGAGAATTGATAGAAGAGTTCAGCTATAATGAAGAAAAGATATCTTTACATTACAAAAAAAATCCAGATTTGGCAAGCTATAATATAAAAGTTGGATATACGTTATCTGAAGCTAAAAAAGGTTTTGCTTCAGCTGGAATAGCTATTGTCGGTTTACCAGAGTCTAGTGGAAATAAAGTTTTGTTTGATGTTTCTGGTAGTTTAGATTCTGTTTTATCAGCTATTGCCTCCAAATACGGATACTACTGGTTTGTTGATCCATTTCAAGCAGGAGTTATACGATTTGTTAATTCGTCTGCTGCTTCTCAGTTAATTGTCACAAACCCGTTGGAGCAATCTGGTTCAATACAATCAAAATATTTGAATGCTTCTTTTACGGAGAATTTTCTTACTCCTAAAATAGTAAATGCGTTCAGTTCTACGATTGAAAAACAAAAACAAACTTTTGAGTTTGGAGATGGACAGAGGTATACTAGGTTTGAGAGATTTGATCCTTCTAAAATCCTTTCTCAAACAAAGATAGACTCAAGTATATTTGAAGCGTTTTATGGATTATTCTTATCTGGACAATTAACGTCATCAGACATTTTTGATGTAATCGCTATCGTAATTACACAAAAATTAAAAGACAAAATAAAATGGGGTGAAAGTTGGGAGGATTCAAGTGTTATAAAAGAACAAGAACTTCTTAGTTTTAAGGAGGTGGCCCCTGCAACTCAAGATAGAAAGAACATGAAAAAAAGCCTTAAAGAATCTGGATCTGCTTTAAATCTTGAGGACGCGAAGTATATACTATTAAAAAAGAGACTAAAAAAAGTTAATAGACCTTCAGGTTTGGAATTAAATGGAATTGTACAAGATGCAATGTCTGTTTTGTTCAATTCTATTTATACCAGCAAAAGAATTGGTCGTTTCAAAGCTAAAAGAATGCAATGGGGAAGTTCTCCAATGAATATATCTGGACCCCATATTCTCACAACGGGAAAAGTTGCAAAAATTAAAGAAGTGGATCAACTTCAATCTTTAGATAATCTTTTACAAAGAATGGGTAAACCAGATTTGCTATTGAATGAATTATTTGATGAGACTGGCAATGGTGAGTATGGTTTTGTTGGCACAGTAACAGGTAATCAAAAACAAATGTCGGACGCTGAGAAATCGGACATTGATTATTCAAAAATAAGTTCAGATAATTATGCTTTTATTCAAAACACAACAAGTCAAAAGATGTTTCTAGCGATCAAAGAAGACTTAATAGATGAAATTTCAAGACTTGTTTCAGCTTCTATAAGAATATTTAAAGAAGCTTTAGAGGCAAAATCCGAAAGCACTATAAAAAGCATGAAAGCTTACTATACTAGATCAAAAAAACCAACTGACGAACCAGAAACTGAAGAGACGAAAAAAGAAGAAGAGGCAAGAACAAACAGAATAGCGGGGCTTACTGCTATTCAGCAAAGCTTAGATGAGGTAGGAGAAAGATTCGATATTAAGTATTTTAGCTTGAAAACTAATGGAGCTAGTGGTGACCCTACATCACCAGTAAACCTTGATGTCAAAAATGGGAAAATATCTGACATATTAGCCCTTGAAAATTCAAACTCTTATTCAAGACAACCAAGGAGTTCTCAAAGTTCAAGTAGGACTATAGTAGGACTAAGCTTGCCGACATCTTTTAAAATTACTTTATCGTCAGTTTCGGTAAGTCTAAGTGGCTCTGGAGTAACTACAACGATTAATGAGTCAACGAAAAATCTACTACCATTAGATGACTCTTTAATTATAGACTCTAACTCTAAAGCTACGGTAAGTAAGAATTTCTATGGAAGACTTAAAGCTAATCAGAAGAACTTCTTAGGACTGTAATTTCTTTAAAGCAGCTCTGATTTTACGAGCCTCTTTTGCTGGGATGTCTGAGAAATCATTCCAGTCCTTAGCATCTGGATTTTTATATTTTTCTTCAGTCCACAGCTTTCTTAAAAGAACTTTGAAGTCTTCAAAAGATTCTCCATTCATTTCATCAACAAATGTCATCTTGAGTTGAACTATAGGAGACAATACAGATACAGAATCAATCTCATCACTTGATGCTTCAATGTAGGGTGCATTCATTGCATCTTTTGATTTGTCTATCTCATCTGCTCCTACAATGTGGATATTTAGGAAGTTTCGCACACATCTTACAAAAGCTCTATTACAAGCAATAGTTTCTAAAAACTTTGCCGCGAAAGACCCTGTATTTTGAAGTGTTGCATTAGCCACATCTTGGTAGACAATACGTTCTTCGTTGCTTTCATAGTTTGGAGACCAAATGATCTCACAGCTTGCGATTACATAAGTATCGCTTAAATGGTCGGTCTTAAAAGAAACGCCCTCAAAACCTCTAAGGCGAGCAAGCTCTTTAATCCCGCCCAACATAATCAAAAGCTGTTTATCATCTAAACCTTCTGAAGAAGTAGGGACATCTTTTTTACGAGCTGTAAACCAATCTTTATTGGGGTAAAGAAATTCTGGCTTAATCATCGCCCTCCAATTTACAGAGCCATCATCGTTAAACTCGTACTCAGCATTTTCTAGAAGGCCATGTTTGTTTCGCTTATAAACGTCAGGACCGTAAATCTTTTCTTCACTCATTTCAATCGGTGTAAACCATAAGTTTCTCTAAGTCAATGAAAATATCGTCTAAATTTTCTTTTCCGTTCGCTTCAAAAAGAGAGTGGTATGCCTCGCCATTTTTCATGTATATGGAGTAAGATCTAATTTTGAAGTTTTTCTTTGGAAGTTTAATTTGTTTTTTATTTAATTCTATCTTCTCAGCATCTTCAATTAATGCTATTTGATAATCAAAAAACTTATACCTTTCTTCATTTAAATTTTCTTTGCTTGTGCAAAACAGCCGCAAGGATAAGCCTTTATTTTTAACTTTTTTGATAAAGTCTTCATCGAAACGATCAGAGAAATAATTAACGCAGTTTATATTTTTCTGATTTAATATTTCATCACCTAAAGGTTTATTTGTGACAATTGATATATTATTATTTCTGAAGAGATGAATACAATTTTCTTCATTATGAAGCAAGTCGAATCTAAGGACTACATTTTTAGAAGATACTTGATACTTATTGTCAGGGATAATGTGAATCAACTTTTCTTTAAATTTATCCCCTACATAGAGGGTTTTGTGAGAACATTTATTCTTGCCTAGCTTTTTTAAGATAGCATTAGCAATCTCTTCTGGTTTAATTAGATTGATTTTTTTGGGGTTTTCTTTTAAAGAGTACGAGGGTTTTTCTTTATTCCTGTGAGACTCAATTAATTTATGATTTTTTTTATGCCCCCAAACTGGCCCACATGTAGAAGCATATGTGTGAGCGTAAATTGCTACTATTGGTTTGTTAAAAGAAGAAGCAATGTGTACTGGAAGACTATCAATACCAACATGCATCAATGCATTTTTAATTATATAAGCGGACTGCTTTATATTTAAGGTGGGAACGAATTTTGTAGCGTTTTTTATTGTTGGCTCTTTACCAGAACCTATTTGAATAAAATTAATTTCTGGAGCTTGCTTTTTTACCAAGACAATAACTTCTTCCCAATAATCGTATTCTTTAGATTGAACTTTATTGTCATTGTGGATGGTGATATAATTATCATAAAGTATTGGAAAGAAGTGAGGTTTTAGATATGGTTCTCCAATTTTTACTCCCAAGTCTTTTGCGTAAACTTCTACTAAGTGGCTCATTTTAATCTAAATTGTGTTTTGTCTTTGCCATTATGATTGTAACTGTATGTTTTTTGAGTCATACAGTGAGGCAGGAAAGCCATATCAAAAAGACCTTCATGACCACCTCTACCTTCAAGAACGTATAGATCTTCGAAAGAGCTTGAGTATGGAATTACTTTGTGTACAAAGGGGTTATCGTTAATTAAGTCGTAAAATTCTGGTTGAGTTACGAAGAATATTTTTTTATCAGGGTAAAGCTGACTCAAGTTTTCTATTAATGAATTGGCCATCAATACATCTCCAGCTGACCTTGGTAGAACAACTGCGATTCTATCTTCCAGTGGAACGTCTTTAAGGAAGTCTTGTATTGATAGCCTTGTTTCTTTAGATTTTTCTTCTTCTTTTTCTTCTTCAGAGGTTCTTAACTCTACCGACTTAATAAAGTTTTTTAATTTCTCTACGGTATTTTCAACCGAAAAGTTTTCTTGGACATATTTCTTTCCAGTTTCAATAAGCTTGTGTTTGGATTCTTCATCCATCTCATAAACTTGTTGTAGCCTTTCGCAAATACTCTCTGGACATGTTGTAGCTTTTATAAACTGGGTGCTTGGTTCTCTATACTCGTTCCAAGCTAGAGGGAGTCCTCCTTGATGCTCATACGCTGAATCAGTGCCGCAAGAATAGTCTGTGACGAGAGTTATCAAGCCAGCAGCTTTAGCCTCTTGGATTGGTAGCTCCTGCCCTCCACTTGTGAATGGGTGGCAGTAAACATCCATCATGTTATAGATTTCGTTTAACTCTTTCTCGCCTACTCCTTTGCCGCTGTTTTTTGTTTTTACAGATTTTTCGGAACCACATGAAGAACAATTTTTGTCTTCACCAGAGTAAGGTTGGATGAAATAATCATCGCACTTATGACACACATAAGTTGACAAAACACTTCCGTCTTCAAGATCTTTTTCTTTTAAATATCTTGGTATATCCCATCCATGTTGCTTCTCGCCCCAATCCGTGTGGAGTAAGAGTTTTGCTTTTACTTCTGGGTTTTTGGATTTGAATTTCTTAAAACCTTCTAGAATATTTGGAACTGATTTTCTTAATTGATTTTTGAATACAAAACCAATAACGAAATTATCACTAAGGCTATGCAAATTTCGTAGGTCATCTCTATTTTCCAATGGTTTAAAGTGGCTGTAGTCAACAGCGCCATGCACAGTCTCTACAGTTTCATGACCAAGCTCTTTCATTGCTTCTTCTGCGAAGCTCGCCCAAACAAGCATTTGGTCACATTTCGGTTCTGTCTCTATTGCTTGCTGTAGGATAGGTAAGCTATCCAGAGTTGTCCAAATGATTTTTTTTGTTTTATTCCACCAAGGCTTTTTCTCGTATTCTCTAAATGCCCAAATATCCTCAATGCCCAAAAATACGTCTGGATTTACTTTTTCTACAATCTTGTCGATAGTATAAAACCCATATTGAGCAGCCCTTTTCTTTACTGGCTCTTCCTCTATTGCCTTTAAGATTTTTGGGTCAGAAGGGTATGTGCCGTAAGATTCCCAAGGTGTATTGATATCTCTGCCATAAGGCACTCCATTGGCAGCTTCGATAACTTCAATGTCTGGATCACGGTAAAGAGCGAGGAGAATATTTTTCATATTCTTCCCAAACCCCGTTACCATGCGGGAGTAATTAGATTGAACTAAGACTTTAATTTTAGAATGGGACATCGTCATCGTCATCCTCAACAACTGAGGCTTTTGGCTTTGGTTTTTGGTAAGTTTTTTGTGGCTGTTCTTGTTTGTAGGCTTCTGATTGGGCAACCAGACTTTCTTTAATGTAGCCTTCAAGAAGGATGGCTAAACACTCAGCTTCTCCTGCTTCAATTGGGAGCTTGAAGAATTGCGAAGAATTTTTTGTAACTGTTAACCCCCAAGCTGGAGATTTGAAGGTTTCTTGACCATCTTTGTTTTTAATAATGCGATTTTTATCCCAAGGAGTGAGTTTAATAATGGTGGTTTTATCTTCAGTTTTATGAAAACCAACAAAAGGAATGCGTGTTTTCATGCAAGACAGAAATTCACCAGCCTCATTCTCTGTTAACTTGATCGTTGTAGATTTTTCTGGATTTTTTGCATTTTCTTTAAAAGAGCCTGTTTTCCGTTCATCATTCCAGCTGTGTTGTAAAATCATTGAGACAAAAAGCACAGGCTTACCGTTCCTGTCTTTAGTGGAATCAAAGGTGAAGGCAGATCCAGTATTTTTAGCGTTTGGTTTATAAAGTGTAAATTTCATAGAAAAAGTGTATTCTTATTTAGATAATCTATTGTATCATGGCATTTACAAAAATTCAACCTCAACAACTTCAATTACCTACTTTTTTGAGTAATAGTGGGGATATTACGTTTACTGACAATGTGACTGGAGTAGATGCGAATATAAGTAGGAGTTTAGATGGCGATTTTGAAATCAATGGTACATTGACTATTTCTAGTAATGAGGTTATTACAACGTCTAATAGTAATACCACGTCTTCTTCTAATATTATTTTAGGTGGGACAAACAACAGTATTACTGGAACAAATAATGTTTTGCTAAATGGAACAGCTAATACTTCATTCTCTGGCAATTATAATGTTTTAATAAATGGTTCTTTAAATGACTTTGGCGCTAGTGGACAAAACAATACTATTCTTGCTGGTAGACAGTGTTCTTTCGATGATCAAATCACTGGTTCTGTAATTCTTGCGGACCACAAAACTATAGAAACCAATGACAAAAATCATTCTTTATTAGTTTCTTTCGACAGCGGAATTGAATTTAAATCTGTAAATAGTGGCGTTGTATTTTCTGATGATGCAATTTTTAATGATCTTGTTGAGTTTAATGATACTGTTAATCTCAATTCAAGTTTGAATGTTGGCGATGTCGCAACTTTTTCTGGATCAACTACTATTGAGAATTCTTTAGATGTCACTGGGAATTCAACAGTAGGAAACTTAAATGCAACTGGAAATTTAGGGGTTACTGGAACTGCTGAATTTGGTGGAACTGTTGATATAGATAATACCCTTACCCTTCAAGATAACTCAGAAGCAGCATCGCAGACTTGGGTTAACGAAACGGGAGTTAGATTAAAAATCTCTCACGAAAGTCATGCCGCCTTACCAACATACTTAAATACAGCTTACTCTAATTCGTTTGGAACAAATTCTTCAAATATATTGAACTCTGGACAGCCTGTAACTGGGTTTTTATTAGTTGATACTGTCGCGAACCCAGACGAAGCGAAATTAGTTTTTGTTACAGATTCTTTTACTGGAGCATTAGATTTTACACAATTTCAATATATTTCTTAATCTAAATCTATCTTTATCTTTGATGTTTCGATAGTCTTTTTTCTATCTGAGATGTGTTTTTTACCAACTTTCTTCTCGTAGTCGTTAAAGGCTTGTCTTTTAACTGGATCTTCTCCACCATTAGATTCTGCTCTTTTCGATGAAAGTTCTGCTGAGTAGTCTAAAACATCTCCAACCGTACCCTTCATTTTACCAGTCTTTTCTACAAATTGATTATGATTCCATGCGTCTTCTTTTGTGTCTATTGAAGCGTGGGGGATCGTGAAAACCCTTTTCCATTCTAAACCAAACTCATCAATATAAATATGCTCTTCGTTCATTGTTTGAACGATCTCTTTATATTCTTCTGTATTTGGGTTTTTGAATATGTAGATTGGCATTTTAGTATATTTTCTCTAGGATTTTTTCAATGGTCTTTTTGTAAGTAAACTGTTCTTGCAGTTTTAATCCTTCTGTATTTTTGGATTTGGCCATTTGAACAGATTTATCCATAGCACTACTGATTTCTTGACCGTTTAAACGGTAGTATTGTCCTTGATTGAATTGACCTCCCTCTCTGAAGAACAAGTTATCATAACAAGGTTGCTTTCCAATAGGATCTAATAGTATAGCATTATCTTTGTTTGCCCAGTCTTTATGGGAGGTACAATTACTTACAATAGACCATTTTCCTAGTGCTGTAGCATTGAACGATGGAAGATTCCAACCTTCTCCATTTGACAAACCAGAAAGGTCAATATCAATGGCGTTGATAACTTCATTTACCTCGCTGTTTGTTTTGAGTCGAGGCAAAAAGTTTACGTTTGAGTATTTTTGATTGTTCATTGATTGAGCAATCAGTTGGTTCATTTTATCTTGTTTAAGAAATGGATTTCCAACCAAGCAAGTAAGTTGATACCTTGGGTTGTTACCAAATTTATTGCACCAAAGTTGTATAAGAGCTTGAGTGTTTTTCCTACGCTCCATTTTGCCAATCAATCCGAAATGTATGACATCTTCCCCTAAGTATTCTTTCCCTGTCTCGTGAAAATCTGGGTCAAATCCCAATGGTACATAGGATACATTATCACAGCCTTTTTGTTTGAATATATCGGCTGCTTCAGAGCAAGAGAAGAAAACATGATTCTGAGCTTTCACAATCGCAATCTCCTCGTCTGTTGGCGAGTCAACTTCGTAAAAAGTGTATAGGAACTGGTTGTCTCCAATTTTCTTTTCTGAACCATTGATATGCCAAACCTTCAGTGTGGGAGTTGATCTCTCTAATTTTTTTAAATTATTTAAAGATTTATCTTCAAGATACTTTGTATACTCATCAGGAAGACGATCAAAAGCAGACAAGTCAACCTTGCTTAGTGGGAAAATATTTAAATCAATATCTTTCTCTTTTAATTCTCTTAGAAAGTTTAAAGACACATTTCCTAAACTTAAAGAGTTAAACGGTGCGTCGAAATTTAGTTTATGCATTTTTTTTAATTTGCTTTTTAAATTCTTCTAATGTTTTGTCGTGTATGTTTATACATCCTTGAGCAGAGATGCCTATCTTGTCTCCAATATTCTTCCAAGTTTCTAACTTACCTCTCTCTCCAGCAAAGTATCTTTCTTTAAAAATAATTTTAACTCTTTCGTCTTTGTGGCCATTTATTAAGTTAATAATTTCAGAAAAACTTTCTTTAATTTCACAGCTCTCATCTGGATGAAGATCTTTTGATTCTTCAGCGTAATCAATAGATTCAAAAGACAAAATTTTTCTGCTATTTTTCTTAGCTGTTTTTCTACTCAAGCAAAGATATTTAGCTTTATTCCCAACATGAGTCGAGAACTTGGCTTTTTTTTCGTCATAGTCTAATGCTGCCTTGTATATAATATAATCTTTGTCATCGATAATGTCAGCAATATCATCAGGAGGAAGAGATTTGGAAGCATATCTTCTAACCATGTCAATATAAATACCAGAGTGCCGATCTATAAGCAAACCTAATGCCTCCTCATTATCATCTTCTTTAATTAGTTCTGTTAACTCTGGGTCGCTAGCCTGATAATCCATTCTTGATAAAGCTATACTCTAAGAAAATTAAGAAATTTCAAGTAAATTTTTTTTGTTGACAGATTTTTTTTACTCCGTATAATAACGTAACGGAGTCAACGAAGGTAAGGGTACGTAACCTAACTTCGCTGTTAGGATACGTAACCTTACGTAAGGATACGTACCTTTACTGCGCTGTAAGGGTACGTATCCTTATTAATACTCTCTTCGTTCGTATTAATAAGGAGGCTTTGCCAACTTTTTTCATTTTTATCTTGCCCATTTCGTCAGGTTGTGTAAATAGATGAGACATGATTTTTGAAGAGCAAGTATCACGCAAGCCTGACCACTATTCTTGGGCAGGGGAATTCATCGAAGCAATGCATAATGGTTTTTGGACCGACAAAGAGTTTAGTTTTGCTTCTGATATTCAAGACTTCAACGTGTCTCTTTGTGAAAGAGATAAGGAGATAATTGTGAGAACACTCTCTGCTATTGGGCAAATCGAAGTAGCAGTGAAAAAGTTTTGGAGTAAGTTGGGCGACAATTTGCCACACCCTTCTTTAAGTGATTTAGGCTTTGTTATGGCGAACGTAGAAGTTATTCACAACAATGCTTATGAGCGGTTGCTTGAGGTTCTAGGATTGGAGGAGGTGTTTGAAGAAAACTTGAAGCTCGACTTTATTGAGGGGCGAGTAAACTATTTGCGTAAATATACCCACAAGTTTTATAAGAATAACAAAAAGCAGTATGTTTATGCACTTATCTTATTTACCCTTTTTGTGGAGAACGTTTCTTTGTTTTCGCAATTCTATGTAATCAATTGGTTCGCTCGTAATAAGAATGTTCTTAAGGATACTGATCAGCAAGTGAAGTATACTCGTAATGAGGAAAATCTACATGCTATGGTTGGAATGAAGATCATCAACACTATTCGTGAAGAGCATCCTGAGTTCTTTGATGAAGAGTTGGAAGAGCGTATTCTTGATGAGGCCCAACAAGCTTTCAAGGCAGAAAGCAAAATTGTTGATTGGATGATTAATGGAATTCGTGAGAAGGGTCTGAACGCTATCGTTCTTAAAGAGTTCATTAAAAACAGAATCAATGATTCTTTGGACAAAATCGGCTTCAAACAAGCTTTTGATGTTGACAAAAACCTGCTTAAAGACACAATCTGGTTTGAAGAGGAGTTGCTTGGCAATAATGCCACAGACTTCTTTTATGCTCGACCCGTCGAGTATTCAAAAAATTCCCAGACGTTCAACGCAGACGACTTGTTCTAAATGACAGATTACTATTGGTTAAATGAGGACTCAAGGCTATTCCTTGAGAGAGGATATCTTAAAGGCGCAGAAACTCCAGAACAGAGGATTCGTGACATCGCAGATACTGCTGAACAGTATCTCAGTATGGACGGTTTCGCTGACAAATTTGTGAGTTATATGAAGCAAGGGTTCTATTCCCTAGCTTCTCCTGTGTGGTCTAATTTTGGGCGTGAACGAGGTTTACCCATTTCTTGTAATGGAGTTTACGTCCCAGATAGAATGGATGGTATTTTAGCCAAACAATCAGAGGTTGGAATGCAGACTAAACATGGTTCTGGCACTTCAGCTTATTTTGGAGATCTTAGAGAAAGAGGTGCTCCAATTAATTCTGGAGGTGAATCTTCTGGTTCAGTGCATTTTATGGAGTTATTTGATAAAGTGGCCTCCGTAGTTTCACAAGGAAATGTTCGTCGAGGTTCTTTTGCTGCATATCTTCCTATTGAGCATCCTGACATCAAAGAGTTTCTTCGCATCAAGAGTGAGGGCAATGCAATCCAAGAAATGTCTTTCGCAGTCACTGTTACTGACGAATGGATGGAGAGCATGGTTAATGGTGACCCAGATAAACGTCAAATTTGGGCATCTGTTATTAAGAAGCGATTTGAAACAGGATATCCATATATCTTCTTCCAAGATACGGCTAACAAAAATGCCCCTGATTGTTACAAGGATCAAGGGATGAAAATTTACGCTTCCAACCTTTGTAATGAAATCTCCTTACCTTCTAAGGAAGATGAGTCTTTTGTTTGCTGCTTGTCATCTCTAAACCTTGTCAGGTGGGAAGACATAGAAAAAACGGATGCCATTGAGACTCTAGTGATGTTCCTTGATGCCGTTATGGAGGAATATATTGTAAAAACTAAAAACATTCCGTTCATGGAATCTTCTCATAACTTTGCCAAGCGTCACAGGGCTTTGGGTATGGGTGTGCTGGGTTGGCACTCTTACCTTCAAAGCAAAATGATTGGTTTTGAAAGTATGGAGGCTAAAATGCAGAATAGTTCAATTTGGAAGACTATCCGTAGTCGGGCAGACAAAGCTACAGCAGAATTAGCAACTGGTTTAGGTGAACCTCTCTATTGCGAAGGCTACGGTCGTAGAAACACTACAACTTTAGCTATTGCACCAACTACAAGCAGCTCCTTTATTTTGGGACAAGTATCTCCATCTATTGAGCCTCTTAATTGCAACTATTTTACAAAAGATCTCGCTAAAGGTAAGTTTACTTTTAGAAATCCATATCTCAAAACTGTTTTAGCTGAAAAAGGCAAGGATGATGACGATGTTTGGATGAGTATCCTAGAAAGAGGCGGATCAGTACAACATCTTACTTTCTTGTCTGAGGAAGAAAAAGAAGTCTTTAAGACTTTCGGAGAGATTTCTCAAAAAGAAATTGTCATACAAGCTACTCAAAGACAAAAGTATATTGATCAAGGGCAGTCTCTAAATATCATGGTAGCTCCAAAGGCTCCTGCAAAAGAGGTTAATCAATTATTGATTTATGGCTGGCAGAATGGAATCAAAGGATTTTACTACCAGAGAAGTGCTAATCCTAGCCAAGAATTAGCAAGATCTATGATGGAATGTAAATCTTGTGAAGGATGAATTTCCCCAAGGTTTGGTTTTGTGTATATACATGCACTATGACCGAACCAGAAATTAATTTTACAGACGAGGTAGAACTCGACGAAACAATAGCATTTATACTTGATCGCATCGACGAAGCACAATTCGAAGAAGATTGATTTAGTATATTTGCATTGTCTGAGAATTTCCAGTACCCAAGTCGGGGCTAGAAAAACAAAAACTAACTAAAATAGTAGTATGACAATGATGATAAACAAAATGATGGCTCCTTTCGTTTTCGAAGGAGATATATTTAAGCGCATGAATCAAATTTTCGAAGAGAATCGTGCTAATCCATATCGTGGCTCAGAGCCTTACGATATTTATAAGAAAGACGACTCTTTTGTTGTTGAATTTGCGCTTGTTGGTCTAGACTCAGAAGACATTAGTGTCTCTGTTTCTGGCCAGACGTTAAAAATTGAAGCAGAATCTAAGCAAAATGACGAGGTTTCTGAATTCTACCACAAAAAAATATCTCGACGCTCCGTCAAGAAGCACTTCACATTGCACGAGAGTATCGACAAAGACTCCATTGAGGCTGAATACAAGAATGGCCTATTGAGAGTCAAATTACCTCTTGAAAAAGAGGAAAAAAAAGATATAATGATCAAAGTTAAGTAAAGCTTTGAGGTGACTTATATCGCTCCTTCTGGGTTTTGCTTGCCCAGAAGGAGTTTTTTTATGTTACAAGGATTAGAAAGAGATTTAGGTATATTTAAAAAGTATTATAATTTGCTAACCAAGATTGATCAAAGATTTATAAAAAATCTTATTAACGAAACCAATAAAATTGATGGATGGTTATGCAATTATCAAATTCCGCTAATGTGGTCTATTTTTTCGACTCTTCAGGGAAAAGCTGTTGAAGTTGGATGTTGGAAGGGGAGAGCTACATTTGCTTTCAAAGCAGAAATTCCAAAAGATCAATTTGAATTATTTTGTATAGATCCATTTTTGGGATCAACAGAACATAAAGAAGATTTGCAAGGAAAGTCAACAAGAATGGACTTTGAGGAAAATTTAAAAAGCAGAGGAATATTGGATTCCATAAACATCCTTGAAGAATACTCAAAAGATGCTGCGGAAAATTTTGAAGATAATTCTTTAGATTTAGTATTTATTGACGCAGAGCATGATTATGAGAATGTAAAATTAGATATATTATCATGGGCTCCAAAATTAAAATCAGGTGGAATTATTTGTGGTCATGATTACCCAGAACCCAATAAAAAAAATGCAGGTTTTGAAGGATTAGCTCAAGCTGTAAACGAAGAGGTGAGAGATAGTGATGATTTTAATGAGTTTTCGTATCTTTGGGGTATCTGGGGAGCTTACAAGAAGTAGTTTATGAAATTTTCTAATCTCAGCTTATGTTTAGTTGTGGCCAATTCAGACGACTGCTTAGAAAGATTTTTCAAATGGAGTTTGTCAAGATTTGAAGAAATCATAATTGTTAAGTCAGACTCGGAAGATCAAACAGATCACATCTTGGATAAATACGAGAAGTCTCATGGAAGTCAAATACAAGTTCACTACAAAAAAATAAAAAATATTGCAGATCAAAAGCAATACTGCTTAGATCTATCCAAAAAAAACTGGAGGCTTATTGTAGATGCAGATGAAATTTTTGAAGAAATTGATTTTAATTTTTTAATTTCAAGGTTAGAGGAGCAAGGGATTGATGCTGTTTGCTTTCCAAGATATAATCTGCAAGTTGATGAGCAGCATTTTCAACCAGAAGGATACCCAGATCTTCAAATTAGGCTTTTTAAATCAAACGTATCTTTTTCACTTGACCCAATTCATGAAACTCACCACTCTATGATTGGATATAAAAAGATAGGAGCATTAAGCGATACTCACATCATTCATTGGGGTCATATTAGGAGCAAAGAGCAGAACTTGTGGAAAAGTAATATGAGGAGAAAGTATGCTAATACAGATTTGTGCGATGGAGAAGGATTAAAGCAGACAGAAAATTGGTTCTACGAGAGAAACAAAATTCTTGGACTTGACGACAATACTACTCCATTACCAGAAAAAGTAAAAAATTACGTCAACCGTTTTAGTAAGAAAAAATGAAAAATATAGGAATAGTAACTCCTAATTACTTAGGCATTGGGGATAAAGTTCAGTTTGCTAGTATTCCAGAAAATTTTTATAAAAATTATGGTGAAAAATTAATAGACCTTTCTAACTGTTGGGTTTATGATCATAACCCATATATTCTAAGAAATTCAGAACCGAAGAATACTGTATCTTTCTGGAACCAACCTTATAAGTATGATAATTATTTGAATAGATTTGATTATTTAAATTCTTTACTAAAGATTGAAAAAATGTTTTGCAGAACTCCTAGATTATACAAGCATGAAGATCCTAGCAATGTAATTCATAATAAAGTCTGCATCCACGCTCAAGGCAAGAGCAGTGGTCACACTCTTTCAAAAGAAATTATAGAGAAGATAAAAGAGCGTTATAGTCAATACGATATTTACCAAATTGGCGGTCAACAAGATATTGATTGTGGAGTAATTGATTGCAGAGGATCTGGCATGTGGGAAATGGTTGAGCATATTGCCACCTCTGCTGTTTTCATAGGAGTTAATAGTGGGCCTATGAATATTGCCACCTGCTACCCTCATATTAATAAAAAAATAATTATTAATCTAAATTCTGGTGAATTTACCCAAGAACAAGTTGAAAATTTTCATCCATTATCAATTAAACATCATTTGTTTGCTTGGATTGATTATGGTTGGCAGTATTATAATGATACTAGTATTGATATTGGCTGCACATATTCTTACAATAAAATATAAAAATGAAGAAAGAAGAATTAATTTTAGCTATATTAAGTGAGCTAAGACCTTACTCAATGCCATACCTTATGAATAGGTATGGAAATAAAGCTGAGGATGGAGGATACGCATTACTTAAAAATTTTGCAGAAGAATCTCAAATTATTTATTCTTTAGGCGTTGGCTCCATTGTCCAGAATTATCTTTTTGAAATTGAAATGGCTGGTTATGGCAAAAAAGTTTTCATGTATGATGATAATTTAGAAAAGTTGCCTCAACATTTTGAGAATCTTTTTTATAAAAAATGTTTTGTTTCTTCGAAAAATGCTCTTGAGCATATTAAAGAAAATGGTCACGAAGACGAAAGAGACATGCTTGCACAAATTGATATTGAAGGTGGCGAATACGAATTAATTTCGAATATTGATTCGTCCTATTTCAAACATTTTTCTCAACTAACTTTTGAATTTCATGATTTGCATGATCCAACAGAAGAGATGCTTAATGTTTTAAAAAAAATAAATGAACATTACTACATGTATCACATTCATGCAAACAACCACTCTAACAAGTTTGATTCTGTATTTGGTGTTATGCCAGAAGCAATAGAAGTTTCTTATGTTAGAAAAGACAAGGTTCCTTTTACTCCTTATTATTGCAAACTACCAAGACCATTTCCTCTAATAGATGTTCCATGTTGTAGATTCAGACCAGATATTACACTAAGATGGTGGTGCTCGTAATATAACAAATATTATGATAAAAATTAAAGTCGATGAAGGATACGCTTTTGATTACTTAGCTATTTTAGAAGTTAAAAAGAATAATCATCCAGAACAAACAGAACCTTGGCTTAATTGCTCCGCTTATTTATCAAGTCAATTTTCTAAAGATTTTTGGGATGATTTAATTTCATCCAAAGAATATGAAGATATGGTTCTAGTTAACCAGAAAACTTTTGATGCAGTTGACCAAGCTCGTTATGGTAAAATAACTGCCAAAGAAGTTGATGATTGTAATATGGAAAGATATAATGCTAAACAAAGATTTAGGAATAAATTTTTTCCAGAAAGTGATCAATTAGAATTTAAAACATGAAGAAAGTAATCATCACAGGAGTCACAGGACAAGACGGCAGTTTTATGGCTGACCACCTCTTGAAGAATACGGAGCACACCATTGTTGCTGGTGTTCGTAGACTAAGCGTTAAGAATCATGATAATATTTCTCATTTAGTTAATCACCCTCGCTTCAAGCTAATTGACTTAGATGTTACTGATTCTGTAAATACAGAAGATGTCATAGCTAAAGAGAAGCCAGATTATTTTATTAATTTTGCGGCTAATTCTTTTGTTGGTGTTAGTTGGACTCAACCTGCTAACCACATGAATACAAACGCTATGGCTGTAATGTACCAGCTTGAGGCGATTCGCAAACATTGCCCTAAATGCCGTTATTATAATGCTGGTTCCTCAGAGGAGTTTGGGGACGTTTTACATTCTCCACAATCAGAACTTCATCCTTTGCGACCAAGAAGTCCTTACGGTGTTTCTAAGGCTAGCGCGAGGCACATGGTAAAAGTATGGAGAGATTCCTACAATTTGTTCGCTATTCAAGGATGGCTGTTTAACCATGAAGGAACTCGTCGCGGAGAAGAGTTTGTAACTCGTAAGATTACCAAAAACGTAGCTCGTATTAAAAATGAATATATTAATGGTGATTTTGAGCCTCTTGAATTAGGTAATGTAGATGCCAAGCGAGATTGGAGTGATGCTGAAGACTTTGTCAAAGGTGTTTGGCTAATGCTCAATCAAGAACAGCCAAAAGAGTACGTCTTATCTTCAAATGAAACTCATACCATCCGTGAATTCGTTGAGGAGGCTTTTAATTTCGCAGGTTTTGGTTGTGAGAAGTGTCGCTGGGAAGGGCGTGGAGTTAATGAAAAATATTACCACGAAGATAAGGTTCTAGTACAGATCAATCCTGAGTTCTATCGTCCTGCTGAAGTAGACCTGCTTCTAGGAGACTCCTCATTAGCAAGAAGAGATCTTAGCTGGAACCCTCAGACTGATTTTCTAGAATTAGTCAGAAAAATGGTTGCTTGTGATCTGAATCAATATTAGGATTGGTCTATGCCAAGAGGTAAGAGGACATGCCCCAAATGCTCTGCCTTATGCTCTACCCGTTCTCACGAGTGTGAGTGCGGGTTTAGTTTTAAAAATCAAAAAAAATCACCTAAAAAGCCTACATATTACAAGGAAAAAATAGATTTCGTGAAGAGGATGCTTGGTGGTCAGCGTTCCATTAGTGCAAAGTTGGACATGATTACAGCAGCTAAGGTCTTCAAGAGATTTGAAAACGATGTAGATTTTTTACTGAAAGTCAAACCTCCCTTCAAATTAGACGGTACAATAAAGTACTTTTTAAGCAGTGATGGCTTGGCTTACTTGGACAAAAAATACAAGGAATTTCACTACAAACCAAAAAACTCAGAAAAAATGGTTGACCACAAGCTCAAAGTGGGAGAAGATAGAGTGATCGAAAAAAGAAAAACCCTGAGAGATTTTTTAGATGAGTAAGAAGAGTGAAAAAAGCAAAGTTGGGACTTCGGAGTTTATGTCGAAGTTTTTTGAAAGCAATAAGGAATTCCACTACAATTTTGAAGATACTGCGGAATCATACCTTGCCTCAACTGGCTCCATGATTTTAGATAAGTTTATCGGAGGTGGTTTGGGAGCTGGTCTACAGCGTTTTATTGGATGTAATGAGGGAGGCAAAACCAACGAAGCTCTCCATGTTATGAAGAACATGTTGGAGACCGTAGAGAAAACAAAGGGCCTCTACATCAAGGCGGAAGGTCGTTTGTCAAAAGATATCCAAAAGCGGTCTGGATTGAAATTTGTTACTGATCCTAGTGATTGGGAGCTTGGAACTTGTCTCGTGTGGGAGTGTCATATTTACGACACTGTTTTTGATGGTCTTAGAGAATTACTAAAAAATAATCCAGAAAAAGAAAGATTTTGCATTGTCATCGACAGTATGGATGGCTTGCTTCCTAAATCTGATTTAGCTAAAACCACTAGTGACGCAGCAAAAGTCGCAGCAGGTGCAGCTTTAACTTCAGACTTCTTAAAGCGGGTTAGTCTTGGTATGGGTAAATTTGGTCATATGTGCATAATGATCTCTCAGGTTCGGTCAACTATTAAGACGAGTCAGTATGCCAAAGGTGATCCAAACAATCAAACCAATTCTAGCGGTGGCAATGCAGCATTACATTATCCAGATTGGATTATTAACTTTGAAAAAAGAAATCAAGCAGATTTAATCCTCAAAGACCCAAAAGCTAAACCTAGCCCAGAGAACCCAATCATTGGGCATTATGCTAAAGTGCTAATCCAGAAATCCACTAACGAAAGTACTGGAATGAGGATTAGGTATCCAATTAAGCATGGTCGCTCTGATGGTAAGTCAATTTGGATTGAGCGTGAGATTATAGAAATGCTTCTTATGTGGAATTTTATTGAGAAGTCTGGATCTTGGTTTAAAATCGACGAAGAGCTTCTGGATTACCTCAAGAATAGAGGGATCGATATCAACGAAAAATATCAGGGAATGCAGTCTTTGTATGATCTTCTTGAGAACAATGAAGAAGTACAAAAAGGCATGAGGTTCTTCATTGCAGAAAATGTATTCTCATGATTTTTTTAACGACAACAGGTCGTGAACAAAAGCTCAAGAATTCCTCTAAGTACTTAATTGATTGGGACAAGAAGTGTCGCAGTAAGATTCAGAAAAGGGTAAAAGATCTTTTGCACCGACATTGGATCTCTGATATTGTTTTTGAAGAGCTGCCTGTTCTTGGAACAAGGATGACCCTTGATTTTTATAATGCTAACAAAAAACTAGCAATAGAAGTTGATGGTAACCAGCATTACAAGTTCAACAAATTTTTTCACTCTAATTCTAGACAGAATTTTTTATCTCAACTACAAAGAGATGAGAAGAAGGAATATTTTTGTGAGATTAACCAAATTAGGCTTGTAAGAATACTAGAGAAGGATATTCTTGACCAAGACCTTCTTAAAAGGCTTGAGGTAATATGAATAATTTTGACAAGACAGACAATACGTTACCAAAGAGTGTTCTCACTAAGCTGTTTGATTGCACGGGTTCTCCAAGTGGTAGCAATAAAGGGTTTTTCCTTTTTTACATCAACGACTTAGGACAACCAACATTTGCGACTAAAACAGACAATAGCTGTGTAGATATGGCTCTTACAAAATTGGTGGAGATATCTTGTGAGAAGGAGGTCGGAGAATGATTCATAGCATGGATCTAGAGAAGACTGTGCTAAAAGGTCTTTTGCAACACCCCCATAAGTGGGCTGAAGTTTCAGTTTTTTTAAATGAAAAAGATTTTTTTAGTGAAGACTCTCAAGTTCATCTTTCTATCTTTAAGTTGATCCGCAATGCGTTGAACAATGCAGAGACAATAGATGACACGATACTTATTCCAAGATTAGAGCAGCTAAAGGTTAGTTTTCCAGATAGTATTGATTTACCAGAGTATATTCGGTCTCTAGTATACCACAAGATAACAGAAGAAATTTTTATTTCCTCAGTCAGAGAATTGAAGAAGTTTTCTGCTCGTCGTGAGATTTATTATTCTTCTAGAAATGTCGCCTCTTTTGTTAAAAAAGCTGATCCAGACTTGAAGTATTCTGAGATCATAGATAAAGCAGATGAGATATATAATAAGAACATAAAAGAGTTTGAGTTCAATGATGAAGGTCCAATCAACCTTTTCGACATCATGGAAGAGTTGGTTGAAGATAGGGGTAATAACCCTGTTGAAGAATCTGGCTTAATGGGTCCACACCAGAGGATCAATGACATTTATGGATCTTTACTGCTTGAGGGTAATATCTCTGTTATTGTAGCTCGCTCTGGAGTTGGTAAAACTCAGTTCTGTATGGATTATACTACTAGGACTGCGGCTAAGTACGACATCCCTGTTTTACACTTTGATAATGGAGAGATGAGTGAAGAGGAACTTACTCTTCGTCAGTGTTCCGCTATGACAGGCATTCCCATTTACCTCTTACAAAGCGGCAAATGGAGAACTTCTAGCTATAAGGATTGGACGGTAGAAGAGGTTGTAGCAAGAGTTCGTAGTGCTTGGGATCAGATTAAATCTGGCAATATGAAATTCTATTATGAAAATGTTGCTGGCATGTCTGCTGAAGAAATGTGCTCTTACCTAAAAAGATTTTACTATTCTAAAGTGGGCAGGGGGAACAAAATGATTTTTAGTTTTGATTACATCAAGACTGACTTTAATAACCTTGGTAAGAATGAGGGTTGGCAGCAAGTGGCTTCAATGGTTCACTTGTTCAAGCAGACAATTCACAGGGATCTTTGTTTTGATGGCAAGCCTTGTGTATCAATGATGACTTCTGTTCAGGCCAATAGACTTGGAATTACTGGCAATCGTGGTGCAGATGCAATTGTTGATGATGAGAGTGTCGTTTCCCTTTCTGATGGCATTACTCAATTCTGTTCTCACTTGTTTTTGCTCAGAAGAAAAATTCCAGATGAGATACATGAAGATGGAGATCGCTTTGGTACTCATAAGTTGGTCAATCTAAAAGCAAGACACTTGGGCAAAGAAGCTCTACGTGCAATTAATCCTGTTGAAATGCCAGATGGATCTAATCGTAAAAACTTTATCAATTTAAATATTGAAAACTTTAGAGTTGAAGAGAGAGGGGATCTGCAAGACGTTGTGAATTCAATAAATAATGTTGATGTTAATTTGCAGGAGGGTGAGTTGAGTGACGATATACCAATGGTCCTTTCAGAATGACTGACTACAAATCTGTTTTAGAAGATCTTGGCTATCGATTAAAAGATCACGGGTCTTACTGGAGAACCAGTGCGGTTTACAGGTCTGGAGATAACTCTACAGCGTTACAGATCTACAAAGATACTGGTGTTTGGAAGGATTATGTGGAGGATTCTATGTTTCTTCCTTTTGAGGCTTTACTTAAAAAAACCCTCAATACTAATGATAAGAGTGTTTTAAGTTCTTATTTGAAGAGCGATAGTGTAAACATATATGAACGCGCTACTAAGAAACACCTTTTGAGTGAAGAAAAAACATTTCCAGATTCCTGTTTGAATCGCTTGCTACCTCATTACGACTTTTACCTAAACAGGGGTGTATCAGAAGATACTTTGAAAAAATTTAGATGTGGCTTGGCTATGTCTGGCAAAATGTATCAGCGAGTTATATTCCCTATTGTTCGCTCTGACGGCAAGATACACGGCTTTTCAGGTCGTAAGGTAACAGATGACCCCAGACCTAAGTGGCTTCACAATGGGAGGTGTTCTGACTGGTTTTATCCATACTATTCAATAGATGAAGTTGCTGGCGCTATTGAAGAACATCGTTGTGTCTATATTGTAGAATCTATTGGAGACTGTATTTCTTTGTTTGATTCTGGAGTAAGGAATGTTCTTGTTTCTTTTGGATTGAATATCTCTCCAAAATTTATCTCAAAGCTACATTCTCTTCCATTGGATAAAATTTTTATAGCCTTTAATAATGATTTTAATTCAGATTCCAATAGGGGTTTTGAAGGTTCTATTAAGTCTATATTTAAGCTTTGTGATCAAATCGATTTTGACAAGATATTTTTCTCTCCACCTCCAGAAAACGATTTTGGTGATATGAATGAAGATCAGATTAATAAATATGTTGAATATTGTTCTTCTACTCAACATAATGAATCAATGGCTAACGTTATTGATTTCGCCAAAGAGATGAATAAACGTGGGGTCAATAAAACTTTCTCTAGTAATTTAAGGAAGTTTGAGAAGAAATTCGACTTCCATTATGGAGAAATCTGAAAATAAGCCCTTATCTGCATCAAGAATAAAAACGATGCAAACCTGCACTTGGCAATATTGGGCGAAGTACCACTTACGCTTGCCAGATAAGTCCAATCATGGATCTCTCCGTGGAACTATTTGTCACGCTATTTTTGAAAATCTAGGAAACCCTAGACATAGAAAGCATTACAGGGCAATAATAAAAGCCCAAGATATTAATGTTAGTCCTCCTATTAAGAGGATGGTCGATGCTTATGCAAAAAAGTATGAGATAGATGACTTTGAAAATATGGATCTAATCAACAAGATGACAGTTGAAGGTCTAAATTTTGATTTCTTTGGGGATACAAATGGAAAGCCTACGGAATCCATTTCAGAGAAGGATTTTGATATTTCTGTGAAAGAAGGAGACAAGGATTACAGAATATTAGGGTTCATAGATAAACTTTTCTTATTTAAAAGAAAAAAAACTGCAATCATCAGGGACTTTAAAACTTCCAAAAGCATTTTTGAGGGAAAGGAATATTCAGATAACATGCAGGACTATATGTATTGCCTTGCTGTAAAATATTTATATCCAGAATACCTCAAACGTAAGATGGAATTTTTATTTTTAAAGTTTGATCTTGAGGGCGAAGGCTGCTTAGAAATGGAGCCCTTGGACGATTTGGATTTAGAGGGCTTTGAATACTTTCTTACTGACGTACAAAAAGTCATTAACAACTTCAGTGAAAAAACTGCAAAGAGTGGTTTGGCTTGGGATAAAGGATATCCAGCAAAAGAAGACGGTTTCGCGGGTAAGATTGTTTGCGGTAGAGCTACTCACGTTGGTCAGTTGAAAAAAAATGGAGACTTGATGTGGCACTGCCCATTTAAATTTCCTTTCGACTATTATCACCTACTTGGAGAAGATGATAAGTTCATAAAGTCTTCTTACGCAAAAAAAGATTTGCAAGAGATGTTGGATGATGGCAAGGGAGTCAGGATTGAGAAGAAAAAATACGCGGGTTGTCCAGCTTTTTCGTTTGACATGGACGAGGATCTTCTCTAAGATCAAGTCATGATACCTCTCTTCAAGAGTCAGTACAGTATAGGTAAGTCTATATTGACTACAGAGAAAATATTAGACATTGCCAAAATAAACTCTCTAGAAAGAGTGGTAATGGTAGAAGATTCGTTTTATGGGTTCAGGATTTTCAATCAAGTATTTCAGGAAGAGGGCATCCCACTGGTTTTTGGGTTGAGGATAAATGTGTTACAAAATGAGGGAGATATCAATGAGAAGCCAAGTAAACTTGTTCTCTTTGCGAAGAACAATCAAGGAATACAAGATCTGAAGAGGCTTTATTCAGATGCTTCTTTAAGCGATAAGAATTCCTTGATTTTATCTGCCTATAGGGATAAAGATTTTGAGAATCTAAAGGTATGTGTTCCTTTTTATGACTCTTACATTTTCAATAATTTATTTTTCTTTGGTCTATCTCATATTGAGATAAGTCATTTAAACCCGACTTACTTTATTGAAGACAATAATCACCCTTTTGATTTTCAGATTAGATCGGTTATCAAAGAGCTAAATGTAAAAACTCAGATGGTCAAAACTATTCTTCATCATAATAAAGATGATTTTGAGGCTTTACAAATGTACAAGGCTGCTTGCAGTAGATCTGGAGGCAAGTCTCCAACTTTTCAAAACCCAAACTTAAATCACTTCTGTTCAGACGAGTTCTGCTGGGAGTCTTATAAAGATGCTACCACATAATCAAAAATATTTAGTTTTCGACACGGAGACTGAGGGTCTTAATCTTCATTCCTCTCGTACTTGGCAAGTTTCTTGGTTGATTTGTCAAGGCAATAAGATAATCAAAGAGAATGATAGATTTATTAGTCACAAAGATCTACAAATAAATAAAAAGGTAGAGCATTTGACTGGTTTTAGTTGGGATAAGTATAATGAGAGGAAGGAGCCTTTGAAGAAAGTTTGGGCTGATTTTAAAGCTGATTTGTTTAACCCAGAATACAAAGTTGTTGGTCAGAACTTGCTTGGCTTCGATGTTTACATGGTAGCTGGGATGCAGAGATTATTAGGGGAGACCCCAGATTACTCTTACCTTGAACGAATCTATGATACTAGAGCTTTGGGAAAGGCTTATAGGGAAGATCTAGACAAGCCTAAAACCAACATGCTTAGTTGGCAGTATAAAATAATTCATGACAGATCTCTTAAAGCGAGGGTTTCTCAGAATCAGTTATTGAAGTTTTTTGGAATTGAATTTGAAGAGGAGAAGCTTCATGATGCACTGTATGATAACAAGATGTGTTTCAAGGTTTTTTCGGCACTTAAAAAAGAAATGAATTTATAATGTTTGAAGATTTTACAGTATATGATGATTGTGAACCTGCTGGAGTAGAACTTCCTAAAACAGAGGTTTCTTCAAAAGTTTTGCAAAGCTTAGGTCTTGGTGAAAACAGCTCTACAAAAGAAATTATGTATGAGTTAACTCGCAAGGGTTTACGAGATAAGGGGATCACTAAATATAATAATAGAGATGCTTACTACGTAAGAGCCAAACAAGAATTGGAGACTTTTGAGGAGCTAGGGTTTACAGATTACATTTTGCTCAATTGGGATGTACTAAATTTCTGCCACGAGAATCATATTCCTACGGGAGCAGGTCGAGGATCTGCTGCTGGCTCTCTTGTTTTATATTTATTGGGAGTAACTAATATTGATCCAATACCTCACAACTTATTCTTTGAGCGTTTCGTTTCAAAGAGTCGCGCTAAAAAAGTTTACGATAAGAGAAACAAGGAGTTTCTTGTTGGCAGTCTTCTTCCTGATGTTGATTCAGACATTAGTTATGAGCAGAGACAAAAGGTTATTCAGTATATTGAAGACAAACACAATGGCAGGACTGCAAAAATTTTAACATTCAATACTTTTAGTTCCAAACTTTGTATTAGAGAAGCGACAAAGTATTTTGATGAAGCAAAAGAGGATCAGGCTAATTTTGTTAGTGACATGATCCCAAAACTCCATGGCAAAGTTTCTTCTTTAGAGAATGCTAGAGAAGAGAATGAGAAGTTTGATCAGTGGGCAAAAAATCACAAAAGAACTTTTGTTAACGCCAAGAGAGTAGAGAATTTAATCAAGAACACTGGAGTCCATCCTTCTGGTATCGCGATCTGCTCGCAATCAATTGGCGATGTAGTTCCATTACAGAGAACTAAAGATGGAGATTTAGTTACTGGGTACAATATGCATGATGTTGCTGACCTGATGGTTAAGTTTGATATTCTTGGATTGAGGACTTTAACTATTGCTCACAGGACTTGTGAGAAGATAGGAATCAACATAGATGACATAGATCCCAATGATTCTTTTATTTATGAAAAGCTTCAAGATTACAACCATCCAGAAGGTCTTTTCCAAATTTCTGCTGACACAAACTTTAGAGTTTGTCAGGAGGTAAAACCACAAAATCTAAACGAACTTTCTGACGTTGTGGCTCTAGCACGGCCCGGAGCTCTACAATTTGTTGACGAATATATCACTCAAAAAGTGTCTCTCAAAAAGAGTGGATTACATGAAGATTTAGATGAGATTTTGTCTTGGTCAAAAAATGTAATTCTATATCAAGAGCAATTGATGCAGATCGCAAATAAGGTTTTTGGTTTAACCTTGGAAGAAGCAGAGACTCTCCGTCGAATTGTTGGCAAGAAGAAGGTTGAGGAGATGCCTAAGTGGAAAGATAGAATTTATGATGCCGCAGAGGATTTAGGTTTGGATGGTGTAATTAGTGATTTCTACTGGACTGCACTTCAAGCTTCGGCAGATTATTCTTTTAACAAGTCTCATAGTTTTGCTTATGCTGAGTTAGCTGCTAAAACAGTTTATTTGAAATACAAGTATCCTAGAGAGTTTTTCTTGTCTGTGCTTGAATCCTCTGAGTTTGATCCAGATCCTTTGGCGGTTGTTGCTTCTGTTCATCATGAGCTAGATCACTTTGGTATTCGCTTATTGCCACCAAACTTATTTAAATCTCAAATGAATTTCTCTATTGAGGATAACAATATTAGGTATGGTTTGAATAGCATTAAGGGCATCTCAGAAAAGTCTATTGAAAGCCTTATATTTTTTAAAGGTTCTGATGGATTTGAGAGCAAGTATGATGTATTCTCTGCCGCTAAGAGTTGCGGAATCAACATATCTATTCTTGTCGCTTTGATTCAAGCTGGAGCGATGGGAGAGTCTACAGAAAAAAGAGGTAGGTTAGTATTAGAGGCTCAAGCTTTCAACATATTGACGGATAGAGAGAAGAGGAATTTTATTTCATTTAAAGACAGGTTCGGTGATGATATTTTAAAAGCCATATCGCAAGCGATAGAAACAAAAGCTATTGCTGACGATGGTCGTCCTTTAATGAAAGAGTCTAGGTTTGAAACGTTCAAAAGGAACTTCAAAAATTACAAAGAAATCTTTGACAAAAATAAACCTTATCAAAAGTTTACTAATTGGTGGTATGAAAATACTTTGCTGGGATATAGCTACTCTTTTGATTTGAAGGATTGTTTTGAAGATGAGTTTGGGGCCATGTGTTATCTCAAGGATATAGATGAAATATCAGAGAGGACTAATTTCAAGACAGTTTGCCAAGTAAAAGATTTTTTTACAAAGACATCTCAAAGTGGCAATAAATACATGTTGATTCAAGGTTCTGATAACACAGGGGCGGCTAGTTTTCTTATGATGGATAATTCTAGATCAACCACCCTTACTGATTTCCTTGAGCAGTATAAAATATCAAAAGATTGCATTTTGATCTTGAATGCTAGCAAAGGTCGTGGTAATAGTTTTGTGAATTCAGCAAGAGTCGTAGATACAAAAATCATGATGAAACTGAGGGATTTAAGTAAAAAATGAACGATCTTCCATTTACTCCACAACTGACTTCTATTTTTAAAAAATCTCAAGAGTTAAACGAACTACTTGAAAGGAATAGGGTAGATATAGATGTTTTTTTTCATAGTTTTATCAATGACTTAAGTCTTTCCTGCTCGACTCTACTTGAGAAGTTTTCTTCCGAAGAGGCCCTACAGCTTGCATCGCTTCAAGTAATAGAGAAGAAAAAACCTCAAAAAATAACTTCTAGAAAATATTCCACTAATCTAAATAAGCTAATTGAAGAATGTGAGATCATCCAGAGAGATATTTTTGGTTTAGATTATATCGGACCAGAATCTATACTTCTCGGCATGTTGAGCAATAGCTTTACACCCAAAGCTTTAAGTTCAGTTCTTGGGGAAGAGGATAGAGATATTCTGATTACAGATATTACTAGATTCATAAAAGATGAAGAAGACGAGAATGATGAGTTCATGAGTTATTTCGACTCAGACTCTTCCTTTGAATTGGTTGACAAATGGATTGGCATGTTCGATGAGAACCCCATTCTGGATCAATTTGCAGAAAACTTAAACTTAAAAGCTTCTCGTGGAGATTTTGATAAAATTGTAGATTTTGATGACAAGATATCAGAAATAGCAACAATTCTTTGTAGAAAGAAAAAGCCTAATGCAATTCTAGTGGGTCCAGCGGGAACAGGTAAAACTTCTTTAATTGAAGGCCTCGCTTCTCAGATCGTAAATGGCGAAGCTCCAGAACTCATCGCGAACAAAGTTATTTATTCTTTGAGTTTATCTAGTATGGTTGCTGGGACTCAATACAGGGGACAATTTGAAGAGCGGCTTGAGAAGTTTGTTGATGAAGTTAAAAAATATGACAATATTATTTTATTTATAGATGAGATCCACACTTTAGTTGGTGCTGGAGGAACAACAGAGAACTCCCTTGAAGCTTCTAATATTCTCAAGCCTGAATTAGCAAGAGGTACTATTAGCTGTATTGGAGCAACAACCATTAATGAGTATACCAATACAATTAAGAAGGACACTGCCTTGGATCGTCGCTTTGAAAGAGTTACCATTAAGGAGCCTTCAAAATTCCAAATGGAGGAGATCCTTCCAACTATCACCTCATACTACGAAGAGTTTCACGGAGTCAGTTACACAGAGAACTTTATTAATCATGTGATTGATTTTTGCGAGAAATATCTTCCCAATAAGTTTTACCCAGATAAAGCTATTGATGTTATTGATCACTGTGGTGCTCAAGCCAAACTTTCCCATTGGCAAGAAGATTCTTCTTTTAAAGAAATTCAGGATGAAATAAAAGCTAGTGAGGTAGATCTAACCTCTACAGAGTCCATAATGTCTTTTGTATCGGATAGACTTTCAGGTTGGGCTGAAGATAAGCAAAAAAATACTCCTGAAGTAGCAATGAAGCACCTTGAAGACTTCTTTTCTAAGAAAGAGAATCCTTTGAGGAAGCCAGAAATCTTGTCAGAACTTTCGGGAAGTTTAAAAAGTAAGTTTGTAGGAAATAAAAGTGTTATAGATTCTCTCGTTGAGAGTATTTCACTATCAAGCTACGGCATGAACAAAAAGGGGGCAGCTCCTAACATCTATTGCTTAACTGGGGTAGAATCCAGTGGTAAAAGCTTCTTCTGCTCTACTTTAAAGGAGTCTTTAGAGAAGAGAGGGGTTAATGTTTTAAGTTACAGTGGCGTTCATTTCTCAGACGAGTTCGCTAAGTTTAAAATTCTACCAGAGGTAATGAACAATACTTCTCTTTGTGAGAAGATTAATATTCATCCGAATAGTGTGATCATTATTGATGATTTTCATAGGCTACATGTTTCTGTTAAGACTATATTTGCTCAAATTCTAAAAGAAGGTAGGCTTCAAATGGCAAATGGAGATTTAGCTGACTTCTCCAATGCTAAAATATTTGTAACTAGCGGCGTTGAAAACTCCTCTTCTATGGGATTCAATTCTGAATCTGGATCTCCTACCTCTTCTATTTTTAAAGAATTATTATCGCTCTTTGACTGCAACTTAGTATTGAAGCAAGTCAGGAAGAAAGATATATTCAGAATTCTTTATCATAAGCTTCAAAAGATCAATGAGGATTTGAGGCTGAACAATATAGAGGTTGTGTTTACATTGAGTTTTCTCAAGAGATTTGCTTCTTCCTCTAAGAACCTAGTAGACTTTGAAGACAGGTTCGAAAAGCAGATAAATAAATTTATTTGCAAAGAGATAACAAAGGATTCCTCTAAAATAAATCTAGAAAAAATTTGTCTTTCTAGTTGATAAAGTGGCTTTTATTTCTAGAATAACATGTTATGAAATTAAATCGTAAGCAGAAAACTGCACTTAATGTCATTCGTGGTACACGGGGTCGTTTTTTTGGCCTTAAAACCACACAGGGGGAAACCTTAAACGCTCAGTTTCGTGGAGAGACTGAAAGTTATATTCAGATCTTTGATCGGAATAATGGAAATGTTCGTCGATTTGCAAAAACAAGCCTTGACAAAGTCTCATTTGGCAAGTAATGAGTGGATCGACAGCAAGATATCTCAGGAGCTTAATTTCTTTTCAGAAAGACCCAATCATGAAAAGGGTTTACAAGAGAATCAAAAAGCGTTATACTGAGCTTCCTCACAATAAGAAGCACTTAATCAAAAGCTATACAAATCTATGAACGAAAATAATACATCAAGCGAATGGTCAGATCGTGAAATTGGTGCTCTCTGGCGTAAAGGCGGAGACAAGCCATTTTACTCTGGAAGCGTAACGGTTGGAGGTGAAAAACTCGAAATCGTTATCTTCAAGAATAAATACAAAGAAAAGGATAACCAGCCTGATCTGCGAATTTATAAGAGTAAGCAATTACAGAAGTAATGGCTCCTGATCAAGAACAAGAGCTTCACGAAGCCCTTGTTAATCATATTACAAGTAATCTAACTTTTGCAGAGTTAATAGATATAATCTCTACTCTAGTCAATGAAGAGGTTGATCGTAAACTTGATAATATGACTGACGAAGAAAAACTTCAAAGTTATAACGAAGTTTTTGAAAAACAAGTGTAACATCTTTTGATGGAATACGATTTTTCTAAAGAAGCTAAAGAATTTCTTGAATCTCACTCTGCCAAGCGTTCTGGGCCTAAAAGTGGAGCGCAAACTCCAGCAAAGCCTAGCGAGCGCAAAAAAGGTTCTAGTAAGAACGAAAAAGGTAGTGCTGGGAAAGATGGGAAAAAGATTGCCTTCTCAGAAAAAGTAGTTACTGCTCTAAAAAATAAAGTAAAAGAGCATAATGAAAAGCATTCCAAAAAAGTTACACTTTCTCAGTTAAAGAAAATTTACCGCCGTGGTGCGGGAGCATTTAGCTCTAGTCACCGTCCTAACAAGACCAGAGGTCAATGGGCGATGGCTAGAGTAAATATGTTTTTAAAGATGATGCGCGGAGGTAAGGTTAAAAAATCTTACCGTGCAGCCGATCAGGATGTAGCAAGAGGTTCTGAAGATTATTATATTGAAGAGCTTGGAAGAGCTTTCGTTGATTATGAGGAAATTGATTTTGCTCTTGCCCGTTTAGATTTCGTTCGGATGGATGCTTCATCTGAATCAGATCAAGATATTGAAGATATTGACTACTCAGAGGCGGAAAAAAAGACTTTAAACAAGCCATTCCGACTTAAGGACGGCAAAAAGAAGTTTGGCGTTTATGTTAAGAACCCCAAGACTGGCAATGTTATTATGGTTAAGTTTGGTGATCCTAACATGGAGATCAAACGTGACGACCCAGATCGTCGCAGGAGCTTTAGAGCGCGTCATAAGTGCGATACTGCCAAAGATAAAACTACCCCACGCTACTGGAGTTGCAAATTCTGGGCTAAAAAGCCTGTAAGTTCTATGGCTTCAGAAGAAGTTTTAGCTTGGGACGAAGAAGAGAAGTTTTCTGAGTGGGGTTGGGATGATGAATCATTTTCAGAACATCAGGATTTGCTTAATGGTTTTCCATTTTTGAATGATATTAAAGAATTTGTTGAAGACGAAGGTGACTTGTAATATAATGCGTTATGCAGCGTGTTGTAGTCACTGGCAGTGAAGGCTTCATTGGGAAAAACCTTTGCCCTTATCTTGAGAAGAGGGGAATAGAAGTTGTACCTTATGACATAAAATTTGGCGGCAGTCTGCCTCCTTTAAATGGTATTGATGCAGTTATTCATCTTGGGGCTAACTCAAGTACAACAGAAACTGACTTAAAAAAGATTCTAAATGAGAACTTTATCTTCTCTGGCACCCTTTATCAATTGTGTGCTAATATGAATATTAAATTCCAATATGCTAGCAGTGCTTCAGTATATGGGGTTGCAGACACTTTCCAAGAGGATCAGTTCTGTATTCCATTGAGTCCTTATGCTTATAGTAAATATATGTTTGACAATTGGTTGTTAAACGAGAAGCATCCGTATCAAGGATTTCGGTACTTCAATGTGTATGGTCCTCATGAGGAGCACAAAGGAGATCAAGCAAGCCCTATTACTAAATTCGTTAAACAAGTTCAAGAACATGGTGAGATCAAAGTTTTTAGAGGAAAAGCCAGCAGAGACTTCGTCCATGTTGAGGATGTTTGTGAAGTTCATTATAGGATGCTTCATCATGATGATTCTGGGATCTTTAATGTTGGCACTGGTAATTCTGTTCCTTTTAGGGATATTGCTGACAAAATGGCAGAGAATTCTGGAGCAAAAGTTAAGCAAATAGCAATGCCAGAAAAATTAAAAGGACAATACCAAAAGTTCACTCAGGCAGATATAACGAAACTAACTTCTGTCATTGGGAATATGGAGTGGAAGCAGGTTTTAGAGTGTATATAATAAAGCAATGATGTCCTTAATTAAAACTCTTGCTCAAAGTCTCAAGCTTTATCTGGCTTTAAGGAATAAGCTTGCCTTCTTTGAAATAACAGAAAAACATAACAAAAGAAAAAATGAACTTATCGAAGAAATTGAAAAGCTACGCGCTGTTGGTGACAATGAGTCCAATGATCGCGCTGACTTCCTGCGGGGGCAGCTCCGCACCGAAAACAACCAATTTAAACATATATCAACCGTCTTCCTTGAAGCTCAAAGCGGGACAACCGATTCAGACTCAGGAGGGGACGTACACCCCCCAAAGTGATGAAGTCTGGCATTCAGATGCTCGTTATAGAAAGCTAGAGCGAGAGATTTACAATCAATAAAAAAAAGCCCCTCCGAAGAGGGGCTTTTTTGTATATTTTATTATTTATTATCTCCTTTTCCGCTGTAAAAGAAGCAGCAATCCCAGCCCTCCAAATAAGCTTGAGCTAAGTTCTGGTATAGGTTTCAACTCAACAGAGTTGCCAATGATAAGTTCTTGTGGGATAACCTCGTCGAAAACAAAGTTATCCATTCCAAAACAGAAGGCAGACCATTCACCTTGGACATACTCGCCCGTTGTCCATTGCGATAAATCACGGATAACAACTTTGTCAACATTATCGAACGAAGAGGGAAGGAAGACATCTTGGTATTCGCCTCCCCAATCTTCACTTGGCAATTGAAACTCTTCAGTAACTATTGCTCCATCTAACCATCCTTGGATGGCAATGATTTCGTCTCCAGTTGCTGCTCCCCCACCGATTTCAGTATTAGATGTCAAATGGAAGAACTGAAGATCAAAAGGAGTGTTTCCATCACGAAAAATCTCAATAGATGAGATTGCGCTCCAATGGCCATGAATTACGTCATCTCCAGCACCGTAGTAATTTCCTACGGTTTGAAAGCTCCAATCTTCATTGGGAGACAAATAGTTTAGGATAACATCTCCTTCTTGATAGCTCATCACGCCATCGTTATAAGATTGTGCATCAGTGATGACGACTTCTCCATTTTCAAGATTTGCGGTTCCTCCAGTAAAGGTGACAATAGCCGCCTTAGCCAAAGAAGTTACGAATAATAGTGGTAGTATTAGTGGTATTAGTTTGTTCATTTTTTCACTTTTTTAAGTAGATAGTTTTTAAATTTGGTTAAATTGCCAGTTACTTTTCCAAGTATCTTTCCCAACTTACTTTCTTCTGGCACAATACAAGCAAGTGTCCCAATAAGTCCCATGACGGAGACAACGAACTCTGGCATAGAGGACATATACGGGGCTAAAATTTTATCAAATATTTCTTCCATTACTCATTGCCTAAGGGCGTTACAGGTTTGTCTTTTTCTAATTCTTCTTTAGTTTTGGGAAGAATTCCCTTTTCTTCTAGTTCCTTCTTCTTTTCAGCCGCTTCTTTAAATTTTGCCGACTTTTCTTCATCAGAAAGTTCTTCGTTTCCACCTTCGCCTCCATCTCCACTTTCACCTTCTCCTTCAGAAGATGGACTAGTTCCTTCAATATCGCCGAAGCCTTCTTCAGCATACCTGATTACACTCTTAAATGATGAGACTCCAAGTGTTGACTCTGTAAACTGGTTAAATTTGGAGAATACTCCATATTCTTGTTCGCTAACAACTGCTATTTCAATACCCTCTGCTTTAACAGTCTTAGCTTGAAAATAGGCTCCGCTACCTATAGACATAACACCAGCAGTACCAATCGCTGCAACTTTTTGACTAGCTTCTTGGAAGAATGTTGCTGTTGCCGCAGTTATACTTGGGCTTGTTGCTGCCGCTGCTGTTTGAGTTGTAGCTGCTACAGCGCCAGCTCCTGCCACAGTTTTTGTGGCCTTTTTAATTAATTCTTTATTATTCTCAGCTATTTCTGAAAGCTTGTCTAGAGTAGAAGTATCTGGAGTTTCCGCTTTAATTTCTTGCGTTTTTACTTCTTGCGTTTCTTTTTCTTCAGCTTTTTCTGTAACTGCGTCCTCGACTTCTTCGTCTTCTACTTCAGAACCGCACTCCTCACAAACACACTTTTGATTCTCTAAGTGTTTTATTCTTTGTAGTAAGGCCCAAGCAGACTCTCTAGCATGTCTATCCAAGTCAGAGATAATTTCACTGTCTTTTGGATTACAATATTTTAAAGCAAATTCTTCTGCTTCAGAAAGATCTTTATTATTTTCCCCCATCACTTATTCATACACAAAAATATTTTTTTGGTGTAATGTATTTTACATGGATTTTAAAAATCTTTTCAGGGAGTTTTTAGATGGTGGTTGGGTGATCCCTGTGATTGGCGCAGCTGGTATGATTGCGCGTATGCTTACTTATAAAGGTAAGGTTTCAATAAAGTCTTTTTTGAGAAATGTTATAGCTGCGGCTTTATTATCAGGTATTTTATGGTTTGTGCTAAAAGATGCTCCTATAAGTGACTTTATAAAAGCGATTTCTTATGGTGTTGTTGGAGTAGTAGCACCAGAAATTATTAATGGTATTATTGCTTTAGCTAAAAAGTTTGAGAAGAATCCTGATAAATTCTTAAAAAAGTAATAAATTAGTGTAACATAAAACAATGGCTGGGACAAAATATGATATCGTTATTGAGCAGGGAGCTTGTCTTGATATTCCAATGACTCTTACGGATGACTCTGACAGCCCGTATGATCTTCGTACAGATGCAGTTTATTTAACTGGAGTTATTTATCGCGATTATGATCAAGCAGTTCAAGCCACTTTTACTTATGCAGAGACTGATGCTGAAAATGGCGGTGCAAAAATGTCTTTAAGTAGTGCAGATACTCAGGCTATGGAGCCAGCTTACAGTTCCTATGATATATTTTTAATTAAATCAGATGGTTGCGTTGATCGGTTGTTATATGGAACGGCAACCATTAGCGGAACTGCAACTCCTCTTCCATGAGTATCAATGTAACAGTAACAGAAACACCAAATGTAGACTTGACGATATCTTCATCGACAGGTCTAAATGTCGGTGTTGATGGCACTTCTCACAACTCTCTACTTGGTATTCAAGGTGGTGCTTCTGGCGAATATTATCACCTAACAGAAGCTGAATATTCATTACTAGCTCTTAATGACTCTAACTTTGTTAATATAACAGGAGAGGAAACTATATCTGGAGTAAAGACTTTTCTTTCTGGTCTTATCATTTCTGCTGATTCTCAAGATATTGTTATTACTGGTGATCTTGATGGTTCAGATAGGAAACTTTATATTGATGCTGAATCATTAATTGTCGGAGATAACTCTGTTAACTCTCTTTACTCTGCTGTTATTCTTGGTAGCGGCAACCAGATATTTGGTGACTATGATGTTATTGCTGGTGGAGAGTTAAACACTATTACTGGAGATGACTATTCTGTTATTATTGGTGGTCGATCGAACTTAATAGAAAATGGTGGCCTTGGTTATAATACTATTAATGGTGGAACTTCTCACTCAATTAAACAATCTACTGCTTCTCTGGTTGATGGTGGGTATGATAATGATATTTTGGGGGCTTCAAATGCGGTTATTGTTGGTGGCCAAAGTAGCAATATAACAAGTGGCACTATAGCTCCTGATCATTCTATAATTTTAGGCGGAGAAAGTAATACTATTCAGGATGCTTCAAATGCTATTGTTGTTGGAGGGGTTAATAATTTTGCTAGTGGTTCTTTCTCTACTGTCATAGCTGGAAGAGGAGGCAGAGTTACACATGAAGGGGCTATGGTCTTAGCTGATGGTAAAGTTGGGAGAACTAAGTCATCTATTGCTGAACATTCCTTGAGTATAGATTTTGCTAGTGGCATTGATGTTCCTACGGGTAATTTGGCGGTAGCTCAAGATATTACAATGGGCGGAGAGACAGTTGCAACAAGAACTTGGGTAGAAGATAGAGATTTAGGACAGAGGTTTGATACTGTTTTGCCTTCTGGTATTGATGAAACTGGAATTGAGTTTGCTACTTCATTTTCTTCGGCTCCCGTTGTTCAATGCGAATTGCAGTTGCCAGATGATGGCGAGAGAACTTATTTTATAGCAGTAAGAAGTATAACTAATACTGGTTTCTTCGTTGAATTTTCAGATAATATAGGAACAGGATACACATTACAAACTAGAGCAATACCGAATACATAATGGCGTTAGAAGTAAAATTAAAAAATTTAGTTGTAGAGACTCTTAATACTGAGAATGTCTCTAAAGCTATTTTTGGAGAAGGATCAGATAATCCAAATTTAAACTCTCAGCAGAGTCAGTTTATCATTTCTAATGGTTTTTTCTCTACCGCAGGAGATGCTCAGACTTGTTTATTTTTGCTTCGCGGTAATTCTACAGACGATTCTGAAACTGAGTTATTTTTAGACGGATCTAGTGCTAGATTCGTTTTAGAAGATAATACCTCTTACTTTTTTAGCTGCCAATTTATTGCTAGAGCTGAAAATGGCGATAGTGCGGTTATGCATGTTAATGGCGGGGCTAAAAGAGGTTCAAGTGCAAACTTAGTATCGTTAGTTGGAGATCCTCACAATCATATTATTCATGATGAAATTGGGGTTGGAGATGTTAAATTTGCCGTTAGTGCGTCAAATGGTTCTTTGAAATTTTTTGCTACTGGAAAATCTGGTACTAATATACGTTGGTTGGGTAAGGTTGATTTGACTCAATTAAAATATTAATTTTCTTATTTGCTGTTTGTGGTGTAACTAGCATTAACTAGTTATTTTTTTAAAACACCATGGCAAATAATATAATTTACAAAGGTTCAAAAAATGGCACTCAAGTAGATTTTACTACGGGTAGCCTGACAGACATCTCTACATTTACTGGGGACGTAAGGGGAGCAGCTATTCAAAACCAGATTGTTGATGGAGTTACTGGTATTGGTGCTTCTCAAGATGCGATTCATGCGATGTCTGGCTATTTGGCAGCCAATGCTCACCCAGTTGTTACCCCAGCAGGAAATACAGGTTTAGATCTTTCTGATGGTAATGTAATTCAAGATATTACTTTTGAGTTTGATTCTGATGGTCACGTTACTACAGCCACTTTTGATTCTGTTAATTTAGATGATCGTTATTTCACTGAGGCTGAAGTAACAGGTATTTCTGGAGATTTGCAGTCTCAAATTACAGGTAATGACGCTGAACTTGCAACTTTAAGGACTGCTACTGGGTTTTTAGAAAATGAGATTGATGCTCTTCAAGAAGCTTCTGGTAATTACTTATCACTTACTTTGGATGATGTTGCTCAAATTGGTTCAGCTACATCTGCGGAAATTGAAGTTGGTTCATTAAGAGTTTCAGGTGATGGGAATTCTGCTAGTATTACTGGTCCTGCTACAATTACCATTGACCCAGATTCTGCGGGTGCTGCTGGAACTGTTGTTATTGCTGGTGACTTGCAGGTTGATGGAACAACTACAACAATTAATTCTACAAGTGTTCAGATTGATGACTTTAGTTTAGTTCTAGGAACTGGGGCTCCAAATAATGAATCTGCTGATGGCGCAGGTATTATTGTTGATGGAACTGGAGCATTAACTATTGCTGAGTTTACTTATGATGGAGCAGCGGATCGTTGGACAACGGATGGCTTAGATATTGAAGCTAATATTGTTGGTACGGCTACTAGTGCTGAGGCTTGGACTACAGATCGTACAATTACTCTTGACGGAGATCTTGGTGGCTCTACTTCTATTAATGGCAGTTCTAATGTTACTCTGACTGCAACAATTGAGAATGGAGCTGTTGAGAATGACATGTTGGCGGGTTCTATCGCCAACTCAAAGCTTTCTAATAGTTCTGTTTCTTACGGTGGAGTTGCTCTCTCATTGGGAGGGTCAGACGCTACTCCAGCTTTCGATCTTTCAGATGCGACTAATTATCCTACGACAGCTTTGGTTGGAACCATTACGAATGCCCAATTAGCAGGTTCTATAGAAAATTCTAAGTTAACAAATAGTTCTGTTAATTATGGTGGAGTTAGTCTTTCGTTAGGTGGTTCAGATACGACTCCTGCATTTGACCTTAGTGATGCGACTAATTACCCCACTACAGCTCTTGTAGGAACAATTACTAATGATCAGTTGGCTGGTAGTATTGCCAACTCTAAGTTAGTTTCTGATTCAGTTAATTTTGGTGGAGTTACTGTTGCTTTAGGTAGTTCAGATGCTACTCCAGCTTTCGATCTTTCGGATGCTACTAACTATCCTACAACGGCACTTGTTGGCACAATCACTAATGCTCAGTTAGCAGGTTCGATTGAGAACAGCAAACTAGCTAATAGTAGTATTACTTTAAGTGTTGGTAATGGTCTTTCTGGAGGTTCTACAGCTTCTCTTGGAGGATCATTTGGTTATTCTACAAAATCAGATCAAGGCCATCTTGATGAGATTGAACTTGGTTCTGATAATAGCGCAGAAACTAATGTAGTAACAAAAGGTGGTATCATTATACTTCGCGGGACTGATAATGATGGAATTACCACTTCTGGAGATGATGGTAATGCAATTGACCTAAATGACAAAACGACTGTTGCTTTTGAAGGTGTTGTTCAATCAGCAAGAACAGACCAAGATTCTGATAACGGTAGTTATGTGGCGATGTGGAAGATTCAAGGAGTAATTCGTCGCGATGCTGACAGCACGAACATGCTGCAATCTTTTGTAACGAAGACTTTTGCAGGAGCAAACGCTTCTGCTTATGGACTGTCTGTAAGTGTAAATGGAATTGGATTAAAAATCAACAGTGATCAAAACACTGCTAACTTAATTACTTCTGCTACAATTAATTATAACTGGATCGAAGATACTACAGCTTAATACATAAAATATAAATAACCTGCCCCAATTAACTTTGGGGTGGGTTTTTTTTATGCCTTTATTTGTTAAATAGTGTAACAAACTATATAATTTTGTAGATATGTCAGAGTATTTCGTAGGAACCACAGGATCAAATAGCCAAACAACCTTCGAAGCTTTAACTACTTCTGAAGTTTTAGATGATTTGGGGCTTAATACTGGCGATGCTCCAACTTTTTCTGGGTTATTTCTAGATGGTAGTGGGAGTACTATTTTTTCTGTTGATGGTTCAAATGGAAGACTTTTCGGAGTTACTGATGAAGTAACAGGCACAGTTTTCTCAGTTAATGATGCTGCTGGTTTACCTATTGTTGAGGTAGAAAGTACTGCTGACTTTGATAAAATTACTATTGGTGAATATGGCAGTGATTTACTTGTTTTAAGTGGGCAGACTACAGCTGAAGTTACTGGTTCACAAATTGCCACACAATCTTGGGTTAGCGATCAGGGATTTTCTGCTGACACAAACTACTATTTAACAGGAGTATCTAAATCTGGAAATACTTTTACTTTTGAGGTAAATGGAGCTTCTGATCCAACTTATACTTTAACAAGCGGAGATATTACTGGGGCTTTAGGGTTTGATCCAGTTACATTACAAGATGATGGTTCAGTTGAAGCAGAAGAGTTTATTGGTGATTTAAGAGGGGCTGTTTCATTTAAAGCTCAAGCAGGTGAAGCTATAGCAAAAGGAGAAGCTGTTTTCATTTCTGGTATTTCTGGAAATACAACTGTTGTGGGTCTTGCAGACGCAAATGACGCTACGAGGATGCCAGCATTTGGTATCGCATCTGAAGCAGCTAGTGCCAATAATCCTGTCACTGTTATTAATTTTGGTGGTCTTGGTAATTTAGATACAGACACTCCAAACTGGGATGAAGGTGATGAGCTTTTTGTTTCTAATACTGCTGGTGCATTAACAACTACTCCTCCTACAAGTGAGAGTTCACTTTTGCAGAAAATTGCAAAGGTTACTAGAAGAGATAATGCTGCTGGTTCTATTACGGTAATGGGTGCAGGAAGAACAAACGCTGTACCTAACTTGAATGAGGGTAGGTTGTTTGTAGGTAATTCTAGTAATCAGGCTGTAGCAGATGGTACTATTTTTGTTGATATTGCTAGTAGTGAAGTTGGTATAGGAACAACAACTCCAAGAAGTAGCTTGGATATTGGGGATGGTGATTTATACATAGGCAATCACCCAACGACAAGGAAGATCTATTTTGGAGGTACAGCTAACTACTTTACAAGGGGAGCCATCCATACTACTCAGACTAATTTAGGGTTATACAATGACTACGCTACTGGGTATATTACCCTTAATACAAACTCAGGAGAAGCAGTTAGAGTCGATGAAGACGGTAACGTTGGTATAGGAACAACGAGTCCAGCTGTTAAATTAGAAATCAAAACAGCGACTAGTGATACAACATCTGTAGAAGGATTAAGACTTTATAATGCTGGTGGTGGCGTTGGTGCTGGTGTTAAGATTGGACTTGGAGTAGGAGCTACATACTCTGAAAAAGCTTACTTGAGAACCGATATTATCAGCGGAGGATCAGGTAGATTATTTATTGGTGTAAATGGTTCAGATAG
>Ga0181604_10000092_pt1 | contig 77314 bp, 74 predicted proteins | sample 041ome_12_FD_148663 | JGI IMG/M metagenome (GOLD analysis project Ga0181604, IMG submission 148663) | Coastal salt marsh microbial communities from the Groves Creek Marsh, Skidaway Island, Georgia - 041410US metaG (spades assembly) | ecosystem: Environmental > Aquatic > Marine > Intertidal zone...
CATTTTATTATTACCCTGAACATGGAGGTGGTCCTATTAGTATTTATTTAATAACAGGAAACGGAGGATCTACCTTTTGACACGGGGTAATCTATAAGTTTTCGACTAGTTATAAATTGCAGTAGCAATTAAACTAGATTTTTTATAACCCCCAAGTTCTCTTGGGGGTTTCTTTGTCTTAGTGGTATGGAATTTAGGTATTGGATTTTATTAACTTTTTTAGGAGCTTTGTGGGGAAGTGCTTTTATGTTTATAAAGGTTGCTACTCCAGAGTTTGGGCCTATAGCTTTAGTTAATACAAGGTTAATAATAGCTTCATGTATCTTTTTACCTATTCTTTTAAGAAGTAAATATATTCACTTACTAAAACCAATTTGGCGACAGGTTTTAGTTTTAGCTATTTTAAATAATGCCATCCCATTTACATTATTTTCATATGCAAGCTTTGGTGCTGACTCAAATATATTAGCAATACTTAATGCAACCACGGCTTTTAATACTATGATTATTGCTTATATATGGATAGGAGAGAATGTAAGCTTAAAACAATTATTTGGGCTTTTATTGGGCTTTATAGGAATATTTATTTTAGTTAACCCTCAGAACTCAGAAACTACTTTAATTTCAAGCATGTCAGCTTTGTTAGGTTCATTTTTTTACTCATATTCAACAGTTTATATTCAGAGACAATCTGTAAGTGCTAATAAGATGGTGTTAATAGGTTGGTCAATAATATTTAGTGCAATTATTATGTTGCCTGTTACTATTTTTTATCTTCCTGATTCGATTCCGTCTATTTCTGCTATAGGTTCAGCTGTATGGCTTGGAGCAATATCCACTGGCTTAGGGTTTCTTGGTTATGTTAGATTAATAGATAAAATAGGAGCAGTAAAAACATCAACTGTTGCTTATTTCTTACCAGTGTTTGGAATCATTTGGGGTGCTATATTTTTAGATGAAATTATTTCATCTACAATTATCATGGGATGCTTGATTGTATTGATTGGAATATATTTTGCTAATTCAAATAATCGTGGGTATGTTAATTCAGTAAATACCAAGGCATAAATGATGAATGATCTAAACCAATTATTACAAGAAGCTAATGACAATGTTCCAAGGCTATCTTTTGAAGAAGCGAATAATCTTATCGCCACAGCAAATACTTTAATAATAGATGTTCGAGAGACTTCTGAGATAAAGGCTACAGGATTAATTAAAAATGCAGTCAATATACCTAAAAGCATTATTGATGCTAATTTTGATTATTCATTAATCAAAGATCATCTAAATAACAATGAGGATGTAACTATTTTGGTTTACTGTGCAGTAGGGGTAAGATCAGCCTTAGTTGGACATAAGCTAATTAAACATGGTTATAAAAAAGTTCTAAACCTTGGTGGTTTTTCAGAATGGGCTTCATTCAATGGTCCAATAGAACCTATCAATTAAAAAAAATATACATTTATATATATCTAATAAAAATTGAATTTTAATATCCCTATATATGAACGTTTTTATCTCCTAGAAAAAGCTCGTTAATGATAATTTAAGAATGTTAATCATTAGGGGGAATTTAATGATGTTCAAATTTAAACTTAGTGGACTATTTTTTGTAGTTCTTTCATTATCAGTATTTACAATACAAGCACAAGATTCATCATCTGAATCAGCGGATGCAATAGAAGAAGTAATTACTACAGCAAGAAGAACAGAAGAATCTGTAACTGATGTTCCAATAGCAATTAGTGCTTTTACTGGTTCAGACCTTGAAGAAAAAGGCATTACAAATATGGAAAGTATTAGCTCTATAGTTCCAAATATTCAATTTCAAAAAGCAGCCAATAACCAAAGTGTTGCAAGTGTCAGTGTTCGAGGTATGGGTTCATCAAGAGGAGCTATTCAATGGGATAATAAAATTGCTTTATATGTTGATGATGCATACATGATTAGACCCCAAGGATCATTATTTGATCTTTTTGATGTTGCTAATCTTCAAGTTCTAAAAGGGCCTCAAGGGACACTTTTTGGAAAAAATACGTCATCTGGAGCAATTTTAATTAATAATAATTTACCAGTTGTTGGTGAGTTTGATAGCTCAGTTAAAGTTTCTATGGGACAAAGAAATCTGAATTCTGTCGCAGCAATGGTGAATGTACCTCTAACTTCAAATGCAGCTATGAGATTTGTTGGAATTACTAAAAAACAAGATGGCTATATAAATAATCTTGATGGTTTTGCTGATGATGGCGGTATCATAGACAATGAAACATTTAGAGCTATGTTATCTGTTGATATAACAGAGGATTTAAATCTTTTATATACATACTCAATGTTTGATTCAGCGGGAACGCCTATTTATGCAAATTGTGAGGTTTATACCAACTCAAATATGCTGTCAGGTGGACCTGCAATTAATGTTCTTACAAATGGAATGAAAACACGTGCTGTAGAAAGTTGTAGAAGTGATAGCCACTATAATGCTTATCATCCGCTCACAGCAGGTGATTCTTATTTAGATTTAGATAAGACACTTTTAAAGCTAACCTATGACTTAGGATCATCTACTCAACTTACATTTATTCATGCTACAGCAAAACATGATGACCAAGAAACAGCATGGCCAACTGGCGGTAATAGAACTGAATTTCCTAATATCACTTTTGTTGGTCCAAGAACTCAGGACACTGATGGTTCAACTACTGAAATTAGAATGACAGGTTTAGCTATGGATGACAGACTTCAATATGCTTTTGGTTATTTTGAATCTGAGGTAGATGGAAATATGGTCCTTCCAACAATACGTGCTCCAGGCTTTGAAGCTTCATCACAATTAATTGGACCAGGCCAAGCACCTCCACCATTGGTTGGATTACCAATTAATATTGCAGATATTGCTAAAGTTGCTCTTTTTCAAAACTCGAGTGGTATTGAGTATGTTAATTCTAGAGCAGTATCTGAAGCTGTGTATGGTGAAGTTGTATATTCTTTAACTGATAGTGTTAACGTTACCTTGGGTTATAGGTCATCAGAAGATACAAAAGCGGTAGCAATAAGAGCAGTATATCCAGAGGGTGGAATGAATTTAAATCCTGTGTATCATGCCTTTGCTTTAAGAAGTATTAATCCTGCACTAATAGCATTAGCAAATGCAACTGCTCCATTTATGGATGCTGGTAAAGATGCATGGCAAATAGTTCCAGGTCAAAACCCAAGATATCACGCATCTAAATGTGATCCAATTTATGGTTCCTTTTCTAATCCTTTAACAGGTGGAACAGGATATTGCTCAATTGAAAGAACTTATGAAAATGATTCAATGAGATTTATTGTTGATTACACTCTTGATAACGGTAATATGGTTTATGCCTCATATAGCGAAGGTTATATGCCTGGTAATACTAATAACTCTGTTTTAGGTGTTGGAGCCAAAACTCTTGAAGCTGAAACTACTGAGGTAATGGAACTTGGTACTAAGTCTTCATTCATGGATGGTAGATTAAGATTAAATGCAGCTGTATTTACTCAAGACTTCTTGAATAAATCTGTTGTATCTTCAGCTATTGATGCCAACGGACAATCATCGGTTATAAATACTATTCAACCTACTATAGAAATGAATGGATATGAGTTTGATCTTTCTTATGATCTAACAGACTCACTAGTGCTTGGTTTTTCAGTTGGCCATGTTGAAGGTGACGATCCTAATTCAGATCTTGAATATAATGTTAACGGACAAAATGATACTCATAATATCTCTCTGACTCATAGAGGTATGTTAGGAAAGATACCAGCGGTTACAGTTTTAAGAGCTAATACTAGAGGAGAGGATATTAATTCTGAAAGAGCTTTAAATTGTGGACCATTGCCAACTTATCCTGGATGTGCCGAAAATGGAGGTCCTGATCAGATTGTACTTCCAGAATATACCTTGGTAGATTTAAACGTAAACTTAATGGTGACTGATAATGCTACTGTGAGCTTTTTCGTTGAAAACTTAACTGATGAAGAGCATATATTTGCTTCCTTCGGTGAAATAACAACCACCCTTGGTACTATCTCATTCTTAAGCGGACCACCAAGAACAACTGGTATAAGTTTTACTGTTAATTACTAATCTTCAATGATCACGCTAGACATTTAGCTCCCCGGAATCATTGACATCTAAACCCCTCTAATGAGGGGTTTTTTATACATATGGTGCGCCCGGGAAGATTCGAACTCCCGACCCCTTGGTTCGAAGCCAAGTACTCTATCCAACTGAGCTACAGGCGCATAAATAGTATTATATTCTCTTAGCTATTAGAATGACGATAATCGTTGGGAGTTACCTTATTCCATCTTATAAAAGCTCTTCTAAAACTAGCTGCCTCACTATAATTTAGTAACATAGCTATATCTGAAATAGTTAAATTAGTTGTAGTAAGATATTTTTTTGCCAAAACATCTCTAACTTCATCGCAAATAATTCTGTAACTTGAAAATTCCTCTTTTAATCTTCTTCTCAGTGTGCTTTCACTCATATGAAGCTTGAAGGCAACTTCTTTTATATCAGGAAATTCATCTCCTGCTTGAAGTAAAATTCTTCTTGCAGCAGCAGAAAAGTTCTCTATTTTGTTTAAATCCCTTAAAAGTCTTTCGCACTGCTCTTCAAAAATAATATAAACAGCAGGGTTTGCAGAGACTAGTTTTTCCTTGCTTAAATCAATTGGAAGGGATATCTCATTATGTAATTGGTTGAATTCAATATCACACTTAAGTATCGACTCATAAAGCTCTTTATTATTAATTCCTTCATGTTGAAAACTTACTTTGAATTTTAATTTATCATTATTAGTAATAATTTTAAGAAGATAAATGGATTGAGATATGATTAATTCGGTTAATAATTTTTTTTGCAGATTGTCTAAAACACTTATTGAAACCCTCAGAGTATATTTAGAGTTATGTGAATCAGATAATACGGTAAGATTAATTCCACTTCCAAGCAATAATTGATATCGATTAAGCAATTTAATGGCTTCTGTAAAGTCTGAACAACTCATTAGAGCAAAGCCAAAAGATCCAAAATAGGTTACATCTACTCTTTGACCCAGTTTTACCATCAAACTTTCATCTTTAGTATAGTTATAAACATAGTCAATAATTCTTGGAAACTCAACTTCTTGTATTGGCTTACTTAAATCTATTTTTGCGTGTTTGATAATTTCGTCTGTTGAAAAACCTGACTCTTTTGATATATCTAATAGTTTGTCTACTAGAATATTTAAGTTTCTATATGATGAATTAAACATATGAAAAAATAGTTGTGAATTAAAACATCTCTATTATGAATTAAAATATCTCTCTTATCTATGTTCATTATTGCTATTCTATAAAGCGTTTTATGAGGAACATAATATGACAATGATAAAAAGAGACCCTTCGTTTGAATTGAAGAAACATTTATCTTCAAATTGGGCAAACGATGATGCATTCTTAACAGCCTTTTTTAATGCTTTAAGTATTAGTTTTCCAAAAGGTGAGAAGTTTTTTATGAATAGTATTCGCACATTTAAAAATGACGTGAGCAGCGAGATGTCAGAAGAGATTCGAATGTTTTGCATTCAAGAGGCAACACATACAAGAGAACACATTAAATATAACAAACTATTATGTGAGCTTAAGGGGTATGACCTAGAGAAGTTTGAAAGTATATATGTAAAATCTTTAGAAAAATCTTATACAGATAAAGTAGATGACAAAATACGACTAGCGATCACAACTGCCATGGAACATATTACAGCAACAATGGGTGCCAACATATTAAAGGGTAAACTTTTTACATCAGATAACTCAGTAGTAGATATGTGGAAATGGCATAGTTTAGAAGAGGTAGAGCATAAATCAGTGTCATATGATGTTTATAAAGCAGTTAATGGTTCAAATAAAGTTTTGAGAGTTGTGATGAAGTTGGCTTTAATTGATATGGGTCGTAGCACCCTAAGGATTGCAATTAAGATGTTAAAACATGATAACCAATTTTGGAAACTATCTACATTTAAAAGTATGTTCAAATTTTTCTTTTCTAAGCAAGGAGCACTAAGAATTAATTATGCAGACTATAAATCATTTTTTGATAAAGGTTTTAACCCCGAAACACACGGTAGTGATTTGGACTTAACACCGTGGAAAGAAAAGTTTGGATCTAATCAGCTTGCTTAAAAAATTATTGATTATAAGTCTATGTTAGGATAACTAAATGTTAAAAAAGATAGGAAGTATTATTCTAATACTATTATTTATCTTAATTGGTTTTTTCATACATTTTCGTTTTTTTCTTAGTGTAGACAAAAGCCAACAAGTTCAAGCTACTTTAGATTATTCTTTTTACCAAATAGATGAATCATTAAGAAGCACTCTAATTACATCACCTAATCCGAACAAAAATGCATATTTTGGTGATTTGCATATACATACTTCAAATTCATTTGATGCATTTACATTTGGATCTCTTAGTGATCCTGAAATGGCATATAAATATGCGCAAGGTGAGTCAATTCCTCATCCAACAGGTTATGATATTCAGCTTAGAAGGCCGCTTGATTTTTATGCAGTAACTGATCATGGTTTTTTTCTGGGACTTCTTCCAACGGCTGCAGATACCAATTCTTTGTTTTCTAAATATGAGTATACAAAGCCACTCCATAATTTAAATGAATCTAGATCTGATAGATTTTTGGAGGTTATTAAAAGAGGTGGATTATTTAGAAATTTTGCCAGAACGACTATAGAAGCCATCAGAAATGAATCTATTGATTCAGATATTATAGATGAAGTACAAAAAAGTGTATGGAAAGAAACAATAAGGGCAGCTGATGATGCATATAGACCTGGTATTTTTACAACCTTTGCTGGTTACGAATATACTTCATCAGAAGATTTATATAACAAGTATCTTCATCGTAATGTTATATTCGAAGATACTAAAAATCTTCCTGATAAAATTTTTTCAAGACTGGATAGTAAAAATCCAGAACCATTGTGGGAATGGATGAATCGCCTCAGAGAAAATGGTGTTGATAGTTTGGCTATTCCGCATAACTCTAATATTTCTGGTGGGTCCGCCTTTTCAAATGAAGATTTTAATGGAGGTCCGATTGATGATTCATATGCAGCTAATAGGTTATTAAATGAACCTTTAGTTGAAGTTACTCAAGCAAAAGGAACCTCTGAAACCCATCCATTAATTTCACAAAATGATGAATGGGCTTCTTTTGAAACAGCAACACCATCAAATTATCCTTCAAATGAAATGAAAAATATTAAAGGCGCATATGTAAGAAATGCATATCTTAGAGGTCTTGCATTTGAAGAGAAAGAAATTATTAATCCATATAAATTTGGTCTTATTGGCTCAAGTGATAGCCATGTTGGAGGTGGGTCCTATAATGAGGAAACCTTTTTTTCTAAAATTGGTATGTTAGATGGTACTCCTAAACTTAGAGGGTCAGTGCCATTTAATAAAACTTACGGCTATATTATTAGTAAGATTAATGAAAATTTAATGACACATGTTGATAATAACTATTATTTAAGTGCTGGTGATAGGATTGTTTATTTTGGAGCTTCTGGCCTTGCCGGTGTTTGGGCTGAAGAAAATACTAGAGAATCAATTTTTGCAGCTTTTAGAAAAAAAGAAACCTTTGCAACATCAGGTCCCAGAATTAAAGTGAGATTTTTTGGTGGTTATGATTTAGAGAATCACGGTCTTTCTGATGAAAATTTAATTAGAAAAGCTTATTCCTTGAATACACCAATGGGTGGAGATATATATACAGATAAGCAAAACAGCCCAACTTTTTTGATTTGGGCTGTTTCGGACCCTCTTGGAGGCAAACTACAAAGATCTCAAATAATAAAAGGCTGGGTTGAAAATGGTGTACATAATGAAAAGGTTTTCGATGTAGCATGTTCAGATGGTTTGAAGGTTGATCCAATAACTCAGCGTTGTCCCGACAATGGAGCAGGCGTAAATATTAATGATTGCTCAACAACACCTAATGTTGGTGCATCTGAATTAAAGACTTTTTGGAAAGATCCAGAATTTAATTCAAATATGAATGCTTTTTACTATGTTCGTGTACTAGAAAACCCATCTTGTAGATGGTCAACTTGGGATGCAGTAAGAAACGGAGAGAAGCCGAGATCTGATATAGATGTAACTATACAAGAGAGAGCTTGGTCATCACCAATATGGGTTAAAAGAAATTAACTCTATTGTGCATATTTAGACACAATTAATATGCAATAATAGCAATTGACTAGATTAAATCGAGTTGGTTTAATTTAGTTTAACTTCATTGGGGAGAGGTCTATGAAATCAATACTAATTAAACTTTTAATAGCAGTTCCAGTCATATACATAGCATTATTTATGGGTTTAGGGTCATCAGTAACTGATACCAGACCAATAATTAGTCTATTAGATATGCTCAGATCTGATAGTGCCGCTAAAGTAATAGATTTCTCTGTAGATAAACAAGAGTCAACAAAACCAAAACCTAAACCCAATAAAGACAGAAACCCTTATTACGGCGACCTTCATGTGCACACCAAGCATTCTTTTGATGCTTATATTTTTGGTGTGACTGCTACTCCGAATGATGCATACAGATATGCAAAAGGAGAAGGGATTATGCATCCGATGGGATATGAAATGAAACTACAAGAGCCATTAGATTTTTATTCTGTTACTGATCATGGCTTTTTCATGGGCATGATGAATGCGTGGGCAGACACATCTACTGATATTTCTCAAAATGATTTTGCTATACCTTTCCACAATTTAAATGAAGATGATAATTTAACAGTTGAATCTGCTGGACCAAGATCAGCCTTATTTAGCACAATTCTTGGAGGCACCATTGCTACAACCCATGGAGATTTTCATCCGAATACTTTAAAAGCCTGGTTAACTAAAAATACACAAAAAGCATTGAAGTCCTTTGATTATGATATTCACAAGTCTGCTTGGGAAGATGTCGCTAGAGCAGCTAATGAACATAATGATCCTGGACACTTTACAACTTTTATTGGATACGAATTTACAACTTCAACTAATGTTGAGGGAGGTAATTTACATAGAAACGTAATTTTTAACTCATCAAAAGCCTCTATTAGACCTTGGACAAGAATTGATTCAATTAATCCTGAGGATTTATGGACATGGCAAGATAAATTACGTGATAAAGGCGTCGACACTGTTTCAATACCTCACAATCCAAATGGATCCAATGGTCAAATGTTTGAAATGGAGACTTTTTACGCTGAACCAATTAATAAGGAGTATGCTGAAAAAAGAATGCGTAATGAGCCTATAGTTGAGGTTACCCAAGTAAAGGGTACTTCAGAAACGCATCCATTGCTTTCACCAGATGATGAATGGGCTGATTTTGAAATTATGGATGTAAGGGTAGGAAGTAGGCCGCCAACTTATAGCAGACCATCAGGAAGTTATGTTAGAGAGGCTTATTTAAATGGATTAACATTAGAATTCACTAATCAAGGCAATCCTTATAAATTTGGTCTCATTGGGTCTTCTGATACTCATACTGGTGCTGGAGCCTTTGATGAATCAAATTACTGGTCCAAAGTTGGTATTTTAGATGGTGATCCTGAAAATAGAGGCTCTACACCTCTTGCTCCAGAAAATATTGAAAGATTAGATAACTATATGAGAGCATTTAACCAGCCAAGGAGTACTGTTAGCTTGGCACAGGGTGAATATGCAAATACAGGCTTTACGCAATGGGGTGCCTCTGGTTTGGCTGCTGTTTGGGCGGAAGAAAATACCAGAGACTCGATATTTAAAGCATTTAAAAGAAAAGAAACTTTTGCAACAACGGGTACCCGTATTGCAGTTCGTTTTTTTGCGGGCTATGACCTATCAGAAATAGATTTAAATTCTGAAAATTTAGTTAGTGAAGCATATCAAAAAGGAGTCACTATGGGTTCTGATCTTGTGGGTGATGGCGAAAAAGCTCCGGAGTTTTTAGTTTGGGCACAAAGAGATAAAAACGGAGCACCGCTGCAAAGAGTTCAGATAATTAAAGGTTGGGCTGATAGTTCAGGTAGAACTCACGAAAAAGTTTTTGATGTTATTTGCTCCGATGGCCTTCAAGTTGATCCTTTAACCAATAGATGTCCAGATAATGGAGCTAAAGTTAATATTAATGACTGTTCTATTACTCAGAATGTTGGTTCAGCAGAATTAAAAGGAAACTGGATTGATCCAGAATTTGATGTTGAAACTAAATCCTTTTATTACGTGAGAGTTTTAGAAAATCCTACCTGTAGGTGGAGTACATGGGATGCAATAAGTAGAGGTTTTAAGCCACGCGAAGATTTGCATGATACTATTCAAGAAAGAGCATGGTCGTCACCTATATGGTATATCCCACCAGCAAGCGATGTTGATGTTGTTCCTCTTGGAGGAACAGTAAGGATGATGAATCTAAGTACTTAAATTTAATAATCTTAGACGATAAATTGAAATACAAAGTTTTAATATTTTTTGTTATTGGAATTTTTTTGTATCTGGTTGATACAGCAATGAGTGCTGATGAAGATAAAAATATATTTGTATCAGACCAAGAAATCCTTAGTTTAATTAGTGCATGGAAATCACAGGTTGGCAGAGATCCAACAGATGATGAACTTGCAAGAATAATCAACAATTTAATTGATGAGGAAATTTTATATAGAGAAGCACTTCTTTTGGGATTAGATCAAGAAGATACAATTATCAAAAGGAGACTTGCTCAGAAGATTTCATTTTTAAAAGAAGAATCTATTCCTGAGGTTCCAACCACCACAGAACTAAACGAGTTTTATGAAAATAACAAAGAAAAGTACTATATCGAACCTTCTTTTACATTTACTCATCACTATTTCTCAGAAAACAACAACTCACTTGAAAGGTCTCAACAAGCCTTAAAAGCACTTAAGGATAATAACGAAGTTAAATCTGATCCATTTTATTTAGGTAAAACTTTTGCAAACGAACCATTAAGAAATATAAATACTAATTTTGGCAAAACTTTTAGTAAAGCATTGATTAAAGCAGATCTTAATCAATGGAATGGTCCATTTGAATCTACCTACGGACATCATATTGTTTATATAAACTCTGTTAACCCAGGCTACATTCCTGAAATAGAACAAGTATTAAGACAGGTAGAAGTTGATTTCTTACAAATAAAAAGAGAGCAAGCGGTTAAAAGTTTTTTAAATAATATCAGATCCGATTACACAATTTATATAAATCCAGATCTTAAATTTTAATGAAAGAACTATTATCTTTTTTTCTTTTAATAGGCTCATTCAATCTTTTATCACATGAATTTAATCCGGCTCATTTAATTATTAATCAGTCTGATAATAGCCAAACCTCTTATGATGCTACATGGATGTATCCTGTTAAAAATATAGGAAAAAGAGCTGATGTAATATTTCCAGATATATGTACTCCAATAGGTTCAGATCCATTTGTACAAGGGAAGTATATTATTGAAAAAATTACTCTTAAGTGTAATGAGTCTATTAAAGGCAGATTTATAGAAATTGTTAATCTAAGTGTCTTAACAGATGCATTAGTAACTATCAATTTTCAAGAAGATACTTTTGAGGGGCTGGTTAATGTTCAAAGAAATAAAATAGAAATCCCATTAGTTGAACAATATTATCCAACAGCATATTTATATCTAGGAGTTGGTCATTTATTTGATGGGCTTGATCATATTTTATTTATCTTTGGTTTATTATTTTGTATCAGCGGTCTAGTAAATATTATAAAAACTATAACTGCATTTACTGTCGCTCACAGTATTACTTTAGGTCTTTCTGTATATGACATCATTTATCTGCCGCAAGGCACAGTAGAGGCTCTTATTGCGCTGACAATAGTATATTTAGCCTTAGAAATTAATGATGGTGATAAACAGCTCAAAACACCCTGGTTAATGGCTTTTAGCTTTGGCTTACTTCATGGTTTAGGTTTTGCAGGAGCCTTGAGTGATATAGGTATTGCCAATGATCAAATGTTGTTGTCATTGTTATTTTTTAATATTGGTATTGAATTAGCTCAAATAGCGCTAATTCCAATTCCCTTGATATTAATTTATATAGCTTCAAAGATTAATTTTCAAAACTATCTCCAAGTAGCTGCAAGTTTTTGTATTGGCGGAATGGGTTTTTATTGGTTTATAGACCGTGTACTTGGTATCATTCTCTAATAATTTCTGAATAGTTAAGAAAATGCTTAATTTTTCTAATACAAATATTTTACTTTGCGTTACTGGAGGCATAGCTGCTTATAAATCAGCTGAAATTATTCGTTTATTTAAAAAAGATGGAGCAGATGTAAGAGTCATAATGACAGAATCTGCTAAAGAATTTATAACACCGCTCACTCTTCAAGCTGTTTCTGGAAATGAAATACATGATTCTTTGTTAGATGTAAAAGCTGAGTCCGCAATGGGACATATAGAATTAGCTAAATGGGCAGATATTATTTTAATCGCACCTTGTACAGCAGAATCTTTAGCAAAGATAACACATGGCAGAGCAGACGATTTAATGGGATCTGTAATTTTAGCCTCTAATGCAACTTCATATATAGCACCTGCAATGAATACAACCATGTGGCTTGATAAGACTACCCAAGAAAATTTTCAAACACTGGTATCTAGAGGTATTAATTTCATTGGCCCAGATGAGGGTGAACAAGCTTGTGGTGATGTCGGACCTGGAAGACTTGTTGAACCAGAGAAGATAATCGAATTAATTAAATCTGATTTGCATAAAGGACCTTTATCTGGAAAAACTATTACAATCACAGCTGGTCCAACAAGGGAACAAATAGACCCTGTAAGGTATATATCAAATAATAGTTCAGGAAAAATGGGTTATGCTCTTGCTGAAGCAGCAATACTTCAAGGTGCAAATGTAAATCTAGTTAGCGGTCCTGTATCTTTAACAGCTAATAAAGGAATAAATTTATTTAAAATTAATTCTGCTGATGAGATGCTTGGTAAGGTTATTGAATGTATGGAGTCATCCGATATTTTTATATCCTGTGCAGCTGTTGCTGATTTTAAACCCTCCAATTATTCAGAAACTAAAATCAAGAAGGAAGATGCTCAAAATCTTGAAATTAATTTAGAAAAAAATAATGACATTTTATCTGAAGTCTCTAATAGATATAAATCAGCTTATATTGTTGGATTTGCTGCAGAGACCTCAAATGTAAATGATAATGCAAACAAAAAATTAAATTCAAAGAATCTTGATATGATAATTTCTAATGATGTATCTGATAAGTCAATTGGTTTTGATTCAGATGAGAATGAAGTACATGTTATAACTAAAGATGAAACCAAATTTTTAAAAAAAGATAAAAAAATTAAAATTGGACGTGAAATATTAAATATAATTGCTGCAAATATTAAAACTTAGTTATGTCAGTCCACTCAAATAAAACACAAGTTACATTATCTACGTTAAAGAAGATGAAGGAACAGGGAGAAAAATTTACTTGTTTAACATCCTATGAATCAACAATTACTTCAAAAATATGTGATGCAGGCATAGATGTTGTACTTGTAGGTGATAGCTTGGGTATGGTAATTCAAGGCCATGACAGCACATTACCAGTAACAATGGATCAGCTTATCTATCATTTGGAATGTGTTGTTAAAGGTAATAAAGGAGCTCATATAATGGCGGATATGCCATTTATGAGCTATGCAACTGATGATATGGGTCTTGAGAATGCAAAAAGGCTTATGCAAGCAGGTGCAAATTCAATTAAAATTGAAGGCGGTGAGTGGATTTCTAAAATGGCATCTATGCTAGCTGATAGAGGAATACCTGTATGTGCGCATATGGGATTAACTCCTCAGGCGATAAATAGAATAGGTGGTAACTTTGTCCAAGGTAGAAACCCAGAAAAACATGAATTGATTATCAATGAAGCTAAATCGCTTGAAGAGGCTGGAGCCTCCTTATTACTTCTCGAGTGTGTACCAGATGGATTGACAAAATTAATCATGAATGAAATATCAATTCCTGTAATCGGTATCGGTGCTGGCTCATCAACTGATGGTCAGGTAATGGTTGTACATGATTTACTCGGAATTTCATGCTTAGATAAACTACCAAAATTTGTGAAAAATTTTATGGAAGAATCTAGCTCAATCCAAGAAGCTTTAGCTAATTATGTAAAAGAGGTTAAATCTGGTATTTTCCCTGCTGAAGAGCATACTTTTTTTTAATCTAAATTGAAGATTATCACCTCATATCAGGAATTTAAAAATTTTAGAGATACTATAGAGTCAATTTCTTTTGTTCCAACAATGGGAAATTTACATAAAGGTCATATGGCACTAATAGACAAGGCTAAATCCTATGATTCCCATGTTATGGCCTCAATATTTATTAATCCACTACAATTTAATGATGCTAGTGATTTCAACAATTATCCTAAATCTTTAGATAATGATATTGATCTTTTATCTAAGCACCGTTGTGACTCTGTATTCATTCCCGATTCTTCCATACTTGATAATATTAAAGAGATAAAGGCACCAGATAAAGCTTTACATCTTTGCGGAATGAATAGACCAGGTCATTTTGATGGTGTGTTAACTATAGTCAATAAGTTATTTGAAATTACTAAACCAACTAGATCATTTTTTGGAAAAAAAGATTTTCAGCAATTAAGATTAATTAAAGATTTTATTAAAGAAAAAAACTTATCAATAGAAATTATAAGCGTTGATACCGTAAGGGAATTAAATGGATTAGCTTTATCATCAAGAAATAACAGATTATCTGATTCTGATAGAGAAAAGGCTGCAATGTTATATAAGACTCTTAGTACCATTAAAGAAAAATCAGACGACTTATCATATGAAATGATTCAGATGCACAAAGATAAGCTAACTCAGCAAGGGTTTGCTGTTGATTATTTATCTGTGTGCAATCCAAGCACTCTAAAAGATTTAAAAGACTTTCATAAAAAGCCTATATTAGTTGCTATAGCTGCATCTATTAGCGGAATTAGGCTCATTGATAATATATTAATTGACTAACTATATCCTTTAAATATCTTAAATAATTACTTATACTTCGCATCGTTATGTTAAAAACATTACTAAAATCAAAGCTTCATCGTATAAATGTCACTCAAGTTGAGCTTGACTATGAAGGTTCATGTGCTGTTGATCAAGATTTCTTAGATGCTGCAGGTATGCAGGAATATGAAAGAGTTGATGTTTATAATGTTACAAATGGAGAAAGGTTTTCAACATATCTGATATTAGCTGAGCCCGGATCAAAAACTTTATCAGTCAACGGGGCGGCAGCCCACAAAGTATCACTAAACGATATTGTTATAATTTGTACGTATGGGGAATTTGATGAAGCTGAATCAGCACAGCACAAACCAACCCTTGTTTATTTTGATAAAGAAAACAATATAACAGGAATTAAAAACTCTATTCCGCAACAAAAACTTCATTCAGTTTAATTAGCCCATATCTGTTGACCAATCACGGTCAAGTCTGTAACCTTCGCCAATCAATTACTAAGGATTAAATGAAATTTAATGATCTGAATTTGTCAGACCCAATTTTAAGATCATTAAAAGATCAAAATTACAAAAAACCAACGCCAATTCAAGCTGAAGTTATTCCAGCAGTTTTAAATAACAGTGACATTATGGCTGCTGCACAAACCGGAACTGGTAAAACTGCAGCATTTGTCTTACCAATACTCTCAAAATTATCCAATCCAAAATACAAATATAAAGGTCATCAGTTAAGAGCCTTAATAGTAACACCTACCAGAGAGCTAGCAGCTCAAGTAAGAGAGAGTGTTAATACTTACAGCAAATATTTAAATATACGCTCAACTGCGGTTTATGGAGGTGCGAGAATACACAACCAAAGATTAAAGCTAAGAAAAGGTATAGATGTTTTAGTGGCTACTCCAGGAAGATTGCTAGATTTACATAATCAAAAATCGGTGAATTTAGAGAATATTGAGATATTAGTGCTAGACGAAGCTGATCAAATGTTAGATATGGGTTTTATTCATGACATTAAAAAGATAGCCAATCTATTACCGGATATACGACAAAACTTAATGTTTACTGCAACATTTTCAGATTCATTTAGATCATTAGCTATGAATATGGCTGAGAAGGCTATTGAGATTTCTGTCACTAACGATAATGAAACGGGTGAGAACATTAATCACTACATTCACCCCATTGATAAGTCTAGAAAAGCAGAATTATTAATTGAACTTATCAAGACTAAAAAATGGGATCAAGCTTTGGTGTTTACTAGAACTAAGTATGGTGCTGACAGGCTTCAAAAACAACTAGACAAAGTTAATATTAATTCAAAAGCTATTCATGGAAACAAGACGCAAAATAATAGAATGAAAGCTCTTGAAGCATTTAAAAATAATAAAATTAAAATTCTGGTAGCAACAGATGTTGCAGCAAGAGGGATAGATATTAAAAGAATGTCACATGTCATAAACTTTGATGTCCCAACTGTTGCCAAAGATTATGTTCATAGGATTGGGAGAACAGGTAGAGGAGGTGATATGGGTGAGGCCATTACGCTTGTTAGTGCAGATGAATTCCGTCTTTTAAGGGATATTGAAAAACTTATAAATAAAAAATTAGAAAGGATAGAGATTGAAGGTTTTGAGCCAGAGCACGAAGTTCCAATAAACGATAAACCAAATAAGAAAAGACTCCATAATAAAAAAGGATTTAAAAAAAGAAATAAATCTCGAAAGGGTTAAATAATGGCGCGCCCGGAGAGATTCGAACTCCCGACCCCTTGGTTCGTAGCCAAGTACTCTATCCAGCTGAGCTACGGGCGCTTAGTTTTAAGATGAGCATTATAGCTATATTTACAAATATGTTGATTTTTCTTTTCCAAAGTTTCCATTCATAGGTAATTTAATTGAGGTTGGTGATACCAAAATAATTCTGAACTTATCAAAAATTATATTTCAAGTAAAACGGATTAAATAAGATTTTATTTTAAATTTTACGAGCTTCCTCTGGAAGCATCACAGGGATTCCATCTTTTATAGGATAGGCAAGGCCAGCTTCTTTAGAAATTAGTTCGTTTGCATCTTTATCATACTCTAGAGGTTTTTTTGACACTGGACACACTAAAATATCCAGTAATGTTTGATCTAATATAGTCATAATTCTGCAGTATACATTAGGATTTATTTAGAATATATATGCTATTGTAATCGCATAAATTGTGCATATTAAATAATTATGAATCATTTATCTATTCATGCTTTAGAAGACTTCCCTTTAATTAGGCCTAATGATAATTTAAGCTCAATCATCATTGACTCAATAATAAATAGTAATATTTCTATTGATAATGGTGATGTAATATTAATAGCGCAAAAAGTAGTTTCTAAATCTGAAAATAGATATAAAGACTTATCAAAAATAAATCCAAGTAAAGAGGCTATTAATATTGGAGAGTCTCTAGATAGAGATCCAGCATTTATTCAACTTATTTTAGAGGAATCTAATGAGATATTAAGTACTGATAAAAATGTAATCATTGTTGAACATAAACTTGGTTATATAAACATTAATGCTGGTATTGATAGATCAAATATTTCAGAAAATAAAAATTTGGTACTTTTATTGCCAGAGAATCCAAAAAAAAGTGCAACTTATATACAATCTCAAATTAGTAAACAATTAAAAAAAGATATTAGCATAATAATTACTGATTCAATGACCAGGCCATATAGAGCTGGAATTACTAATTTTGCTATTGCTAGTTCAAATATACAAAGCTTGATTGATTTAAGGGGCGAAGAAGATCTATTTGGAAATAAACTGCTTGCTACAGAGATAGCTATTGCTGATGAATTAGCAGCTGCTTCTGGCCTGCTTATGGGTCAAGGTAATGACATGAAGCCTGTAGTAATAATTAAAGGCTTTGATAGATCAAAGTATTCAATAAATAATGCCTTTGATTTAATAATCAATAAAGATGACGATTTGTATCGTTTCTAATCCATCTAGTAATTTATAATTAATATATGAAGTTTAGTTTAAATTTAAATAAAATCGCTTTATTAAGAAATGCAAGGGGCGAGAACTACCCATCATTAGAAGAATATGCAAATAAAGCAATTGAACTAGGTGTTGATGGACTAACACTTCACCCTAGGCCAGATCATAGACATGCAACTAGCGATGACGTTATTTCTTTAGCAAAAATAACCAGAGATAGAGGTGTTGAGTTCAATATTGAAGGAAATCCATTTTCGGAGCCCTCAGAGTCTTTTAAGGGCTATGTAAACTTAGTTAATACATGCCAACCTGATCAAGCAACCCTTGTTCCTGATCTTCCAAATCAAATAACTTCTGATCATGGATGGGAAAGTGGAGATCATGACGATGATTTAATTAAGCTTATAAATAATTTAAATAATCTTTGTCAGAATACATCAATTAGTCTTTTTGTAGATAATTTAAAAAATCAGGATACAAACATAGATGCAATAGATTATGCACTTAAAGTTAATGCTAATACTATTGAGATTCATACCGGTGAATTTTCAAAATTAATTGATAAAAAAGATTTTACAATTAATGCTAAATTAGAGGAATTAATATATATGGCAAAAGAAAAAAATCTTATGGTAAATGCAGGGCATGATTTAAATTTAATCAACTTACCTCATTTAGTAAAAATAGGCGGTGTAAATGAAGTATCTATCGGTCATGCAATTATAGTAGATGCCTTGAATTATGGCTTTGAAGACACTATAAAGAGGTATATAGAAGTTATTAAAGGATAATCATGTCAACAGAAGAAAAATTAAAACAACAGATACAAGAAAACGATATTTTAATTTATATGAAAGGTACTCCATATGAACCTAGATGTGGTTTTTCTGCAAGAACAGTTCAAGCCTTAATAGAATGTGAAGCAAAATTTTCTTATGTTGATGTTCTTGAAAATAATGAAGTCAGAGTCACTTTGCCAAGTGTTTCAGATTGGCCAACATTCCCTCAAGTATTTATTAAAGGTGAGTTAATAGGTGGTGCAGATATTGTTACTCAGATGCATGAATCTGGTGAATTGCTTAAATTAATACAAGAAGTTAGTTGATTTAACTATATTTGTTTACTATTTCACAAAAAACTTTTGCAGTAACATCTGAATCATATGCTGCAGAATGAGCTTCTTTAGAATCATAATCAATTTTTAGTTCTTCACATATTCTAGCTAATACAGTTTGATTTGTTGCAAGAGCACCAAGTGTTACAGTATCTAAAACAGAGAAGGGGTGAAACGGAGATCTCTTTATATTATTTCTTTCAATAGCTGCATTTAAGAAGGAACTATCAAAATGCGCATTATGACCAACTAATATTGCCCGAGAACACTCGTATTTATTTTTTGTTTTATTAATAATTTTAAACAGTTCTTTTAGAGCATAGTCTTCATCAACAGCGTTTCTTAAAGGATGGTCGAGTTTGATTTTAGTAAATTCAAGAGATTCTTCTTCAACTTTTAATCCTGGGTGTGGATTTAAATGAAATCTATGAGTATCTCCCACAAAAAGCTCATTATTTTCTTCCTCAATCAATGTTATTGCAATTTCTAAAATGGCATTTTGCTGAGGATTAAAACCACCGGTTTCAAGATCAACAACAACTGGTAGATATTTTCTAAATCTATTTTTAAGCATTATTATGATTTATCTTTTATAAAGCTATCTAAGGATGATTCATCAAATTTATGAAGTTCAGTTAAGTCCTTTTTGGTAATATCCAGCTGCATTTCTTCAAGATAAGATGATTTATTAACATTTCTATTTTTAATTTTTGTATTTATTGAATCACTTATACTAATATTTTCATTTGAAAAATTTTTTAATTTCGATCTTTTTTTATCATTAATTAAAGATTCTTTAATATTAAAAAATTCTTGCGATTTTTTTCTCGGCTCTTTGGCTGATTTATTTGATATTTCTATTATCTCAATACAATCAACAGGACATGGTTCTATACATAGCTCACAACCCGTACATATATCATCAATTATTGAATGCATCATGTTTGATGCACCAACGATAGCATCCACTGGACAAACATTAATACATTTTTTACAACCTATACATTCATCTTCAACAATAGAAACTTTTTGATTATTAATAGTTGGTCCATATACTTGATCAACTTCGTTAATATGTTTATCTAATATAGTGTTAAGCTTATCTAAAGTTTTTTTTCCACCTGGAACACATCTGTCATGTGATTCACCATCTACAATAGCTTGCGCATATTGCATACATCCTGGCGTATCACATCTACCGCATTGGATTTGAGGTAATTCTTTATGTATTAGATTTATTAAGTCCAATTTTATTTTTTGCTGACGCCGAGTTTTTCTTGAAGTTTTGAATTTGAAGTGGTGTATCCAAATGGAACTCTTTCTCCTGGATGAATTCTTTTATATGCTTCTTGAACTGCAAGAGTGGTTTCATGAAAACCAGATAATATTAAATCAAGTTTACCTGGATAATCATTAATATCACCTACAGCAAAAATTCCATTAACAGAGGTTTGAAAATTTTCAGTATTAACAGATATTTTTTTGCCGTTTAAATCTAGATTCCATTCTAAAATTGGACCAAGTTTTTTATTTAATCCAAATAGAAACAAAAGCTCATCTGCCTCATAATGCTCTATTTCATTAGTATCAAAATTTTTCAACGATACTCCCGTAACTTTATCTGATCCCTCAATACCGTTAATAAGATATGGTGTAAGAAGTTTAACCTTACCAGCAGCAACTAATGCGCGCATTTGTTCTTCTGTGTGTTGAGCACCTCTAAAAGCATCTCTTCTATGAACTAATGATAGAGATTTAGCCTTTTCAGCCAACTCAACACACCAGTCAAGAGCTGAATCACCTCCACCAAATATAAAGACGTCTTTGTTTTCATATGTAGCTTTTGAACGAACAGCATAGGTAACACCCTTATTAATAAATTTATCAGGGTCTTCTATATTGGGCGGTCTTCTTGGTTCAAAAGATCCTGCGCCAGCTGCTATAAAGATATTTTTTGTAGTTAATTTAGTACCCTCATTGGTCTTAATAGACCAATATTTATCATCTTTGTGATCAATCTCTGTTATTTCCTCAACTCTTTCATTGAGTATTAATTCATAATTAAAAGGTTTAATTTGTTCTAATAATGCATCAACATGCTCTTGAGCAGTCTGAAATGGAACCCCAGGAATATCATAGATCGGCTTTTCTGGATACAATTCAGCGCATTGGCCACCCGGTTTATCGAGATTATCTATAAGAACACAGTTTAAACCTAATAGACCAGCTTCAAAAACTGTAAAAAGTCCAACAGGACCTGCTCCTACAACAACTATGTCTATTTCTTTACTCATTATTTAACCCTTAAACCTGGAACAGCGCCTGAATCAGGTGAAATTAAATATATACCTTTATCATCGCTTGAAGCTAAGACCATTCCTTCAGATAAACCAAATTTCATTTGTCTTGGAGCCAAATTACTAACTAAAATAACCATTTTATTTATTAATTCATCAGGATTATATGAAGCTTTAATTCCAGCAAAGACATTTCTTTCGCCTAAATCACCAACATCAAGTTTAAGTTGAAGAAGTTTATCTGCACCCTCGACATGGGATGCGTTAATAATCTTTGCAACTCGTAAATCGATTTCTGCAAATTGATCTATATTAATGTAGTTATTTTCTTCGGTCATATTTTTTTCCTCAGGAATAATAATAGGGTCTAATCTTTTTAATAATGGTTTATATTTATTGATATTATTTTCGAGTCTTTTTTCAATATCATCAAAAGATTGATTTGTTTGATTTAGAAACTTAAATGCCTCATCGGTAATTTTTGGAATGATTGGACTTAAATAAATGGTTAAGATGTTAAAAGCATTTAGAGCAGTAGTGGCAATATAAGCAGCCTCATCCTTATCTTTCTTCCATGGAGTATTATCATTGATGTATTTATTAGTAATGTCTGCTAAATCCATGATAAGCCTTACAGCTTTAGAAAAATTTCTTGTTTCAAAATGTTTTAATATTTCATCATGTTTGCTTGAAATCTGTTGAATTAACTTTTGATCATATGTTTCTGATAACTTATTATTATTTTTTGCTATAAAAGATGAGCATCTACTGGCTATATTTAAATACTTTCCAACAAGGTCTGAATTAATTCTCTGAACATAGTCTTCAAAATTGAGATCCATATCCTCAACCTTATCATTTAATTTTGCGGCAAAATAATATCTTAGAGTCTCAGGATCACAAATTTTAGCAAATTCTTTTGCCATAATCCCAGTTCCTTTGGATTTTGACATTTTTTCACCATTTATAGTTAAGAATCCATGAACATATATGCCATTAGGTAATTTAAAATCAGCTGCACTTAGCAAGGCAGGCCAAAATAAGCCATGAAAATATGCAATATCTTTTCCAATAAAATGATAAATTTCATAATTAGATTTTTCAGACCATAACTCATTCATATCTAAATTATTTTTTGAAGCCCAGTTAGCAATAGAGGCTATGTATCCTATTGGCGCATCTAGCCATACATAAAAATATTTCTTATCTTCACCTGGAATTTCGAATCCAAAATAGGGAGCATCCCTTGAAATATCCCATTGTTGAAGATCATCATTTAACCATTCGTTTAATTTATTAGTTATAGGTTTTTGCAGATCACCATTTAATAGAAATTCTTTCAAAGCAGTAATTTTTTTTGGAAGATTGAAAAAAAGATGCTCACTTTCTTTGTTAATAGGTTTAGTGTTTGAAATTACTGATATAGGGTCTTTTATTTCACTAACATCATATGAAGCACCACAAACACTGCAGTTATCACCATATTGTTCTTCAGCACCACACTTAGGACATGTGCCTTTAATAAACCTATCAGACAAGAACATTGATTCAGTTTCATCAAATAATTGATTAATAGTATTTCTTGTAATAAAACCATTATCTTTTACCCTTGAATAGATTAGTTCAGAATATTTCTTATTCTCTTCAGAATGAGTTGAGTGATAATTTGCAAAGTTAATATCATAAAGCTTATAAGTTTCTTCATGATCTTTCTGAATATCTTTAATAAGTTTTTCAGGAGTAATACCCATTTCTTTAGCTTTAAGCATAACTGGAGTGCCATGAGTATCATCTGCACAGAAGAATAAACATTCATTTCCTGAATTATTTTGAAATCTGGACCATATATCAGCTTGAACTGCTTCAAGTATATGCCCAAGATGTAAAGAGGCGTTTGCATAAGGCAAACCCTGAGTAATTATTATTTTTCTTCGTTTAGCTGTAGTTGAGCTCATATATAAGCTGTATTATATGTGAAAAAACATCTCATATGACTATTAAGAAAATATTTGCTATTGCATCTGCAAAAGGAGGAGTTGGTAAAAGCTCAGTTACAGCAGTTCTTGCTACTGAAGTGGCTAAAAAATTCAAAGTTGGTCTTTTAGATGCAGATATTTATGGACCAAATCAACATCTTCTATTTGGAATAGAAAAAGAAAAACCTCAAATAATTAAAAAAAATGAAAAAAAACTTTTTCAACCTATAGAGGCGCATGGACTTTTAATTAATTCAATGGGTTTGATATTAGATTCTGAAAAAGCAGCTCTATGGAGAGGTCCCATGTTAAGTGGAGCTATCAAACAATTAATACATTCAACAGACTGGGGTGATTTAGATATATTATTTATTGATATGCCACCAGGAACTGGAGATGCATATCTAACTATCACATCAGAGATAAAACCCGACTATTCCATATTAGTATCAACGCCAAATAAGTTAGCACTTCATGATCTCATAAGGTCTATAGAGCTATTCAATAAGTTAGATATTAATATTCTAGGTTATATTGAAAATAATATTTCAAATATTGATTCTAGAGATAATTTTGATTTAATTAAAAAATTTAAGATTAAAAAATTGGCATCAATTGGCTTTAGCGATGATATATACAATTTTAATCCAAATAAAACACATATTTCATTTAAACCTATATCTAGCCTTATTGAATCACTTGTATAATTAAACAATGAGAATTTTCTTTGTCGTATTTATTTTATTTTTTCTACCATTACACGCTGAAGATATTAATGACCCATTTGAAGATATAAATAGAATTACCTTTGAATTTAATGAGTCCCTAGATAGAAACTTTTTAAAACCTGTAGCTCAAGCATATTCAAAAACACCAAAACCAGTTAAAAAAGGCATTACTAATTTTTTTAACAATCTTGAAGAGGTTGAAACTACCGTTAACCAAATTTTGCAAGGGAAACCTAAGCTTGCCATTAATGATTTTTCTAGATTTTTAATCAATTCTACTATTGGTCTTGGAGGGTTAATTGATGTTGCAACAAAAATTGGACTGACACGGCATGAAGAGGATTTTGATCAAACACTAGCATCATGGGGAGTGCCAACTGGTCCTTATATTATGTTACCTGCGCTTGGTCCATCATCTTTAAGGGACACCCTTAGTAGACCTTTTTCTTCATTTCTCTCTGTTACTTTTCATATGACAGAAACAGATGTAAATATCTCTTTAAAAGGGATAGATGCACTTGAAACAAGAGAACGTTTATTAGAGATAGAGTCATTAATTTATGGTGATAGATATAATTTTGTTAAGGACTCTTATATTCAATATTTGGAATATGAAGTTAAAGATGGAATTGATGTGGGAGATGAATTTCTAGATGATATGGATGATTTTTTAATAGACCAATAAATCTTCTAATTCTTTTCTGTGCTGATTGAGCGACTCTTTTTTTATCGCCTCTAAAATCTTAATTCTGAAAGTTTTAGCAAACTTATCGCCACGTGAAAGACCAAACAGGTGCTTCATCATTCTTGATAAATCATGTCCTTCTTTAAGTTTTTCTTCTACGTAATCTAAATATTGATTAAGAATAGATTTTTTAGAATTAACAGTAGATTCGATCCCATATATCTCTGTATCAATATCTTTTATCATAAATGGATTTTCGTAAGCTGCTCTTCCAATCATGACTCCGTCAACGAATTTAAGATGGTTCTTGCATTCATTAATAGTTTTGATTCCACCATTAATAGTAATATTTAGACTTGGATAATCTTGTTTTAATTGATATACGTAATCATATTTAAGTGGAGGGATGTGTCTATTTTGTCTAGGGCTCAATCCTTTTAAAATTCCATTTCTTGCATGAATAATAAAATGATGTATTCCAGCACTTTGAACAATATTTACAAAATTATATAAAAATTCATAATCTTCATGATGATCAACTCCTAGTCTACATTTTATAGTGACTGGGATGTTAACATTGGTTTGCATGGCATTTAAACATTTAGCTACATGCTCTGGTTCAAGCATTAAACAGGCTCCAAATCTGCCTTTTTGAACTCTATCAGAAGGGCAGCCAACATTTAAATTTATTTCATCATAACCGTAATCTTCAGCTATTTTTGCAGACTTAACCAAATCATCAATATCAGAGCCCCCAAGCTGGACTGCTACAGGGTGCTCTTCTTGATTAAACTCTAACTGATGAAAACATTTACCATAGAGAATAGCTCCAGTTGTAACCATTTCAGTATATAAAAAAACTTTTTTAGAAATTAATCTAAGTAGATATCTATCATGCATATCAGTATATTGCATCATTGGAGCAATAGATGCCTTATGCATATCTGAATACAACATTTTTATAATAAATACACTATAGATAAAAATCCTACAACTGATAAAACTATTGTGTAAGGAAGTGCCATCATAACCATTCTTAAATAAGACAAGTTAATCAATGGTGCAAGTGAAGAGGTTAGTAAGAATAAAAATGCAGCTTGACCATTTGGAGTAGCAATACTTGGTATATTTGTTCCTGTATTAATTGAAACAGCTAGTAAATCAAATTGCTCTCTTGAAATAACGCCGCTATCAAGCGCTGCTTTAACTTCATTAATATAAATTGTAGCTACAAAAACATTGTCACTTATTGCTGACAAAAAGCCATTGGCAACAAAAAATAAAGGAGGCTGCACATCTAAAGGCTGTGATAGAACATAACTTATGACAGGTAAAAATAATTGTTGGTCATTAATTACGCTTACTATTGCAAAGAAAACAGCAAGAAGAGCTGTAAAAGGCAGTGCTTCATGAAATGCTTCACCAAGATGATGTTCTTCAGTTATACCTTTAAAGGCAGTTAATAAAATTATTACAGCAAGTCCAATTAGCCCAACAGCTGCAACATGAAATGCTAGAGCAAAAACCAAAAATACAGCTACACAGCCTTCTATAAATAGTTCAGCCTTGTGTTGCTGTGTTGTATTTTGCGTTTCATACACATCAAAATCATTAAATATATTTCTTACACTATCTGGTAATTGATTTCCAAAACCAGCAATTGAAAATCTCTCAACTAAAAAGCATGTTAAAAGGCCAGCCACAAACACAGGCATAGTAACTGGAGCCATTCGAATAACAAATTCAATAAACTCCCAACCGGCAACTTTTGCAATTAACAAATTTTGGGGCTCACCAACAATTGTGCAAACTCCACCTAAAGCTGTACCAACAGCTCCATGCATAACCAAGTCTCTTAGAAAAGCCTTAAATGCTTCAAGATCTTCAGCGCCAATTATTGATAACGATGAATCATCATTATAATTGTGATCTTTATTACTAAAATCCTTACCTGATGACACGGTATGATAGACCCTATAAAAACCAATTGTTACACCAATAAGAACAGCAGTAACAGTTAAAGCATCTAAAAATGCAGATAATATTGCTGCAGAAAAACAGAACATCAAAGATAAACTTATTTTAGAGCGAACTTTTAATAACAGTTTAGTAAATATAGTAAGCATCAAATTTTTCATAAAATAGATGCCAGCAACCATAAAGATTAGTAAAAGAATTACTTCAAGATTATGTTCAATCTCATAATAAATACCTTTTGTTGTAGTTAAGCCAAGAACTATGGCTTCAATAGCAAGCAAGCCTCCCGGTTGAAGAGGGTAACACTTTAGTGCTAATGCTAATGTAAAGATAAACTCGAGTAAAAGCATCCAGCCAACGATAAAGTTTCCATTTAAGCCTATCGAATTAAATAATACTAAAGCTATTGGATTAATTAATAAGAAAGCTACAATAGTTTGCTTATACCAAATTGGTGAGTGACCTAAAAAAAGTTTTTGAATTTCACTAATCATAGAAGTATTTTAAATTATTATAATTATGCATTTTAAAAGATTTTTAGACATTAAACCTGAAATTTCAAATCTATTTATTATTTTTATTAATAATAAAGTTCTTTATGACCTTAATGAAAAAACATTTCTTTTAAATTCATCTTATTTAAATTTTAACAATTTTAATTTCAAAAAAATTGGTATAGCTGAAGATAATGGTATAAAAATTTATGTAATTGATTTATCAAATGAATCTTTTAATTTTGCAGATCAGGGCTATCAATCATTGGTAGAGTATGATCTTCGTTACTTAATGACAATATTATCAGAAGAAAAGTTAAGTCTCGTTGGAAGAGCAAACCAATTACTTCATTATTTAAAAAGTAACAAACATTGTGGTTATTGCGGGTCTATTATGGAATTTGATTCTGATGAAGAGGCTATGTTTTGTACATGTAATAATGTAATGGTTTATCCAAGAATTTCACCTTGTGTGCTGGCTTTAATTAAAAAAGATAATCAAATCCTTTTAGCAAGAAATGCTCTTTTTCCTGAAGGTTTATATAGTGCATTAGCTGGATTCATAGAAATTTCAGAAACAGCAGAAGAAACAGTTAAGAGAGAAGTTTTTGAGGAAGTATCCCTAAAAGTAAATAATATTAAATATTATTCAAGCCAAGCTTGGCCCTTTCCAAGCCAGCTTATGCTTGCATATACCTGCGACTATGAATCTGGAGAAATAAAAGTAGATGGTAAAGAAATTATTGAAGCCAAGTGGTTTGATATAGATAACTTACCAAATACACCTCCAAATTCTACGCTTTCAGGACGACTAATTAATTCTTGTATCTTGGATCGTTAGCAGCTCTTGTAGGTATTTCTTTTTTAATTTTTGGTTCTTTAACAATTTCTTTAATCGCAGGCTCTTTTTTAGGAGAAGATTTTTCAACATCTGTTTTTACTGTCTTTGATGTTTTCGGTTGATCTTTCTTAATTCTTTGTTTCTTCGGACTAGCATCTTTAGATTTATAGTTGCTATTTTTCTTCTTATCCTCAATTTTGTTATTGTTATTAACAGTTTTTGGCTCACTAGACTCTTTTTTCTTTTGAGGAGTCTTTTTTGGATTGTTATTAACATTTCTTTTAGTAACATTCTTTTGTTGATTCTGCTTTTGCCTAGAAGAGCTTGAAGGTTTTCTTTTTCTATTTTGGTTATTTCTTTTAGTCTTAGGATTTGTTTTTGGTTTATCGTCTGAATCAATACCCGCAATACTTTTAATCCATGATACTAAACCTTCTTTTTTCTTCTTTGGCATTTTTGGTGGCTTGATACCATCAACAACTGGTTTCATTGATTTAGTTTGATTTTTATCATCTCTCCAGTTTGTATCAGGTTCTGGGCTGTTTGGTGTCAAATTGTATGAATCAACATTTTTGATATCAGATGATTTAATTCTTACAACTTTATAATAGGGCCTTGATTTGTATGGATCTGCTATAACAAGGACCCTAATATTATTCGTTTTTTCAATATTAATAATGTCGTTTCTTTTTTCGTTTAATAGATAACTTGCAACATCTGAGGGAACATAAACCTGAATCTCGCCGGTGTTATCTTTGGCTGAATCTTCACCAATAATTCTTAAAATGGATTGTCCTAAAGATCTTGGTCCTCTTACAAGAACATGTTCTATATCATAAGATTCATTTAGCGAAGGTCTCAATCTTTGTCTTGATACTTCTAATAAACCAAATTTTGAAATATTTGAAATTTGAACTCTAGCCCTATCTGAATAAACAGCTTTTCTAAATGCGGCCTCAACTTTCTCTTGATGAGAGCTATCTAACATATCTATAAAATCTATAACAACTAGGCCTCCCACGTCTCTAAGTCGTAATTGCCTAGCTATCTCTTTAGCTGCCTCTAAATTTGTTTTATAAGCAGTATCCTCAATGTCTTTACCTTTTGTTGATCTAGCTGAGTTGACATCAACCGCTGTCATTGCTTCAGTAGGATCAATTACAATCGAACCCCCTGATGAAAGTGAAATTTCTCTTTGGAATGCAAGCTCAATTTGAGATTCAATTTGGTATCTATTGAATAAAGGAATTTCTTCTTGATAGAGCATTACCTTATGTGAGTGATCAGGCAAAACAGCATCAATAAATTCCTTTGCTTCGTTAAATGTTGCCTTATCATCAATTAATATTTCTTCAATATCATCTTTAAAATAATCTTTAACAACTCTGACTATAAGTTTATCGTCCCTATAAATCAGTGCCGGACTTTCTGTATTAGGAATGTTGTTATTAATTTCATCCCAGAGAGCAAGCAGGTATGCTAAGTCCAAACTTAGTTCTTCACTAGTCCTACCCAAACCATTTGTTCTGACAATTACACTCATATTTTCAGGGATATTTATTGAATCTAATGCAGTTTTTATTTGGTCTCTCTCTTCGCCACTAATTCTTCGTGAAATTCCACCAGACCTTGATGAGTTTGGTATTAAAACAAGGAATCTACCAGCTAAACCAATCTGAGTTGTAAGAGCAGCACCTTTAGTTCCTCTTTCTTCTTTAGTAACCTGAACAACAATTTCTTGACCTTCTTCGAGAGTACATTTTGATTTGCCATTAGAATCTTTTTTGTAATATTCATTAGATAACTCTTTTAAAGGCAAAAATCCATGTCTTTCTGAGCCAAAATTTACAAATGCAGCATCTAGGCTTGATTCAATTCTAGATACTGTTGCTTTAAATATACTTCCTTTAAGTAATACTTTATCTGGCGATTCGGTATCAAAATCATATAATTTTGCTCCATCAACAAGAGCAACGCGTAACTCATCACCATAAGACGAATTAATTAATATTCTTTTCATTTTAGTCTCCCTAAATATAGGAAGATAATGCAGCAGTGTGCTTGATTTAAGCTTCTATCAGTAAGTCTTATTTATCTATTGCTTACATGATTAACCCATAATTGGGTTGTTTTTAAACTGTTGTATATATCTTTCTTTTTTTATTAAAAAACAACTAGAATAGCTAGTTATTTATATATATATCCTATAGATTTGTCTTATGTCTGTCAAAATTTTAGAAGTTAATAAAGATAACGACGAGAGAAGACTCGATAATTATTTAATTTCTATATATAAAAATGTACCTAAATCTAAGATTTATAACATCATAAGAAAGGGTGAAGTTAGAGTTAACTCTGGTAGGGTAAAACCTTATTTAAAAATTAAGACAGGTGACTTAATAAGAATCCCACCGTACTTAAATATAGAAAATTCAAAACCAAAGAAAATAGATCAAAAGCTCAAGGATGATATAAAAAAAAATATTCTTTATGAAAGTTCAAATTTTTTAATAATAAATAAACAGCATGGTATTGCTGTTCACAGTGGCAGTAAAAATAACTTTGGGATTATTGATATTATCAGATCAATTTATGGAGATTCCCTAGACCTTTGTCATAGAATTGACAAAGAAACATCAGGTTGCTTAGTATTGGCAAAAAATAAAAAAGCAAATAAATCTTTTAGTAATCAACTTGTTAATAAAAATATTAAAAAAAAGTATTTAGCAATTCTAAAGGGCCATTTAAAAAAGAAAAAAATTGTTGATACTTTAATAGATAAAAATTTATCAGGCGCTCAAAAATCTTTTATTAATAATGATAAAGGTAAAGATTCATTATCAATCTTTAAACCACTTAAGAAATTAAATTCTTCCTGCCTCGTTGAAATTGAAATCTTTACTGGAAGGACTCATCAAATTAGAGTCCAAAGTTCCTATATTGGTCATCCTGTCTTAAATGATGAAAAATATGGAGATAGAGAATTTAATAAAAATATTTTTAACAAACAATTTCAAAGAATGGCTTTGCACTCGTCTGAAATAGAGTTTTTAGATTCTGATAACAAATCTATTAGAATTAAGGCAGAGCCTGATGATTCATTTTTAGATATGGTTGCTTTTTTAAAGTAAATTTTTCTACCATTAATAGTATAATTTTGATAGGATACGTTTTTTTTAAGGGTAACTATGGCAGTTCAAAAAAGTAAAGTAACAAGATCAAGACGAGGTCAAAGAAGATCTCATGATTCTCTTAAAGCTTCAACATTATCTATTGATCCAGTATCTGGTGAAAAGCATAGTCGTCATCAAATGACAAAAGATGGCTTCTATAAGGGTAGACTTGTTAAAGATTTAAGAAAAGCTGAAAAAGAAGTAGAAGAAGATACATCTGTATAGATTATGCCTAGGCATATTAGCGTAATTTTTCCTGGTCAAGGCTCCCAATCCCTTGGGATGTTAAATTCTTTTAATCATGAAGAAATAAATCAAATAAAACCGTTTATAGATAAGAGCATAGATGTTGATATTATTGATATTATAAATAATGGTCCTGAAGATATTCTTAATAAAACATCCATTACACAACCCTCAATTCTATTAACATCATATTTTTACTTTAAAAAATTTGTAAACGAAACCAATATAAAACCTGATTTATTGGCGGGTCACTCTTTAGGTGAATATTCCGCTTTATTAGCTGCAAACTCTATTAATATTGAAGATGCTATATCATTAGTTCATAACCGTGGTCTTTACATGGAAAATTCCAAGTTAGGTTCAATGTATGCAATCTTAAATTTAGATTTAGAATTAATTAATAGTATTTGTGAAGATGTTCGAAGCTCTACAGGTAATATTGTGAGCGCAGCAAACATTAATTCACCAAATCAAGTTGTTATCTCTGGTGAAACTGAGGCAGCAAAAATTGTTGCAGAAAAATGTAAAGAAAACGGTGCAAAAAGATGTATCCAGTTAAAAGTTAGTGTGGCTTCTCATTGTGAACTAATGGCTGGTGCTGCAAATAAGTTCTCCAACGATTTATTAAAGTGTGAGATTAAAATTCCTGAAATTCCTATTTTGCATAATGTAAATGCAGATGTAGAGAATAATATTTCTAATATTCCGAGTAAGCTTATTGAGCAATTAACTAAGCCTGTTCAGTGGGTTGAAACTATGAATCATATTAAAAAATATGATGGTATAGTTATTGAATGTGGACCAGGAAAAGTTTTATCTGGATTAGCTAAAACTAATGGCATAGATAATATACTTTCAATGTGTTCAGATAATTTTTATGAAGAACTTCAAAATTTATTATGAGTAAAGAAATTATTTTTATATCAGGTGCATCAAGAGGTATTGGAACTTCTATTGCCGAAAGTTTTGCAAGCCATGGACACACTGTAATTGGCACCTCCAGAAGTATTTTTACATTTGAGAGTAATAATGAGAACTTAATACCACTTGCATTGGATATCTCAGATAGAGACTCCATTAAAGAGTGTGTAACTTTCCTTAAAGAAAATGATTTATCACCAACAGTTTTAGTTAACAATGCTGGTATCACTTCAGATCAGTTATTTCTAAGAATGAAAGATGAAGAGTGGGATAATGTTATAGCTACCAACCTCACTGGCACATTCAATCTTACTAAAGCACTTATAAAAAATATGATAAAAAATAGACATGGAAGAATTATAAATATTTCATCTGTCTCCGGTCTTATGGGGAATCCTGGCCAAGTTAATTACTCATCAGCCAAGGCAGGTCTAAGCGGTTTTACTAAATCTCTTGCTAAAGAAGTTGGTTCTAGAGGAATAACCGTAAACTCTGTTGCACCTGGTTTTATAGATACTGATATGACTGCATATTTAGATGATGATGCAAGAGATAAATTAATAAAAGATATACCTCTTAATAGACTAGGTTCTGTTAAAGATATATCTGATCTTGTTTTATTTTTAGCAAGTCAAGAAGCTTCATACATAACAGGACAAACAATATCCGTTGATGGCGGATTGTTTATGTACTAACTTAAAATCAAATTGTTCTTAATATGTGCAAATTTCATAAAATAGATGTAAAATGACGCCGTTTTTACCTTGGAGTATTTATGAGCATTGAAGACAGAGTTAAAAAAATTGTTAGTGATCAATTAGGAACATCAATAGATGAAATTCAAAGCGATTCATCATTTGTTGATGATCTGGGTGCTGATTCACTAGACACAGTTGAATTAGTAATGGCTCTTGAAGAAGAGTTTGACTTAGAGATTGCAGATGAAGATGCAGAAAAAATCTCTACTGTTAATGAAGCTGTAGAATACATAAATTCTAATTCCTAGAATTTTATAAGCTACCATTACTTTTTCTTAACAGAATAATTTTAACGAGATTCTATATATATTATGGAATCTCGTTTTTTTATGCGCTATAAATAGTTATATGTTATTAATTAGATACATATTTATAATTTTTATATTTATCATTGCTTTTTTGGGGCCCTACAAAGCTTTTCTAAAATCTAAACCTGTTTCAGATGAAATTTTTATTGATGTTGAGAACGGATCTTCAATGTATAAATCATTTACCAAGATTTATAAGAATAACTTCTTGAATAAAATATTTTTTAAAATTTATATTTTTAATAATTCTATTGAATCATTTCAAGCTGGTGAATATATGATTTTAGATAAAAATTTTACTGAAATTATTAATGCATTTAACAAGGGTGCTACTCACACAAGATCAATTACGTTTAATGAGGGTATGAATAAGTATGATATACAAAATCTAATTCAAAACAGTTATTTAATTAATGACTGTAGTTTTTTAAAATGTTTAAAAACAGATTATCCATTTTTAGAGGGCATAATTTTTCCTGATACGTATTATTACAAAAAAGGAATGAAAGCCTCTGAAATTATTATTAAGAGTCATGCAAGGCTTGATACGCTTTTAGACAAATTATGGGCACAAAAACCATTAACGAATAATTTAAATAATAAATACGATGCTTTAATACTGGCATCAATAATTGAAAAAGAAGCAGGCAATCATCAAGAAAAAACATTAATTGCTGGAGTATTTTTAAAAAGAATAGATTTAGGAATGAAACTACAAGCAGATCCAACAATTATATATGGGTTATTGCCAGATTTTGATGGAGACATTAAAAAATCTGATATTCTAGACAAAAATAATATATACAATACCTATATGATTAAAGGTTTACCGCCATCACCTATTTCATTAGCTTCCACACAATCAATTGAGGCTTCTATATTGAGTTTGCCTGGAGAATATTTATTTTTTGTAGCCAATTCCCCAACTTCTCATCATTTTTCTAAAACTTATGAAGAGCACTTGTCTATGATTGAAAAAGTTGGACTAAACAAATGAAAATTATAACTTTTGAAGGTATTGAGGGTGTTGGTAAATCAACTCAAATACAATTGCTAAATAATTATCTAAATGAAAAAGGTTATAAAACAGAAATCTTAAGAGAACCTGGTTCAACAGCAACTGGAGAACAAATTAGGGAAATATTACTAAATACACCTATTGATCTGTCATCAGAATCTGAATTATTGCTTATGTTTGCAGCGAGAGCCCAATTAATCAAAGAAAAATTATTAGATTCAGATAAAGATATTGTTCTTTTTGATAGGTTTTATGATGCCTCTGTTGCTTATCAGGGCTATGGAAGAGGCCTGTCATTAGAAGCTATTTTTAACTTAATTGAACTTACAAATTGCCCAATCCCAAATATTACTTTTCTTTTAGATATTGATGTAGAGGAGGGCTTTAGAAGAAAATCTAATGATTTAAAAGATAGAATTGAATCAGCAGGAAATGATTTTTTTGAAAGAGTTAGAAATGGTTATATAGAAATTTCTAAAAAGAATAAAGAAAGAGTAAAAGTTCTAGATGCAACAATGAAAATAGAAGAATTACATAATGAAATTATTAATATTACTAATAAAATTTTATGAACCTAGATAAATGTAATTGGCTTAATGATGCATTTAATAAAATAAACTTTAACAATCTTCCTCATGGAATAATAATTAATGGTCCTGCTGGTATTGGAAAAAAAATACTTGCAAAAGCAATTTCTGAAAAAATTATTAATAATTTTGCAGTTGATAACAATGAGACCATTACAAATCTGATAAACAAAAATAATCATCCAGATTTATATATACTGGATAAAGACAAAATTTTACTCAAAGATATTAGAAGACAAAAAAAAGATTCAAGCACTTGGGATGATGAGAAGGGTTTTAATGATGTTGTGTCTTTTTTAACATTAACCCCATCAATTTCTAAAAGTAAAGTTGTATGTATGTTAAATGCAGATACTATGAATGTTTATGCTCAAAATGCTTTATTAAAATCGCTTGAAGAGCCTGCTCCTCACTCTTATGTCATTATGACCACCAGTAGATCAAAATCATTAAATCAAACCATTTACAGCAGGTGCAGGGTTATAAACTTACCAATTATTTCTGCATCAGATATTGATGTTTGGTTGAGTGCCAATGGTCTTTCCGATTATTCATCCTATGACTTTCCCAGTTACTCAACACCTTTTTCAATATTAGAAAATATTCAAAATGAAAAGGAAAATTCATACAAAGAGTTTATTGGTTTAATTACTGATTTTTTATCTGAAAAAACTGATCAATCACAAGCTATTAAATCTTTTGGAGATCTCGAGGTTTCTTTTATTGAAAAAATTAATTTTGTTATAGAGTTTCTAAAAATAATACTTAAATCAAAAGTTACAGGTGAAAGTCTTAGTGGAAAATATAACTTTTTTAATAGATCAACTTTTAGCAATTTAAAAATATCAAATATCATTGCAGATTTAAATAATTTAAGAAATGATTTTTATGAAGTTTCATCAATTAATGAAACTCATGTTTTAAATTATTATTTTAGTGAGTTAAAACAATCTATTAAACAATAGTTGTACCGCCATCTATCACGATAGTTTGACCGTTAATATAGCTTCCTGCTTTTGAGGATAACATAATTGCAGCACCTGCTATTTCATCTGGTTCTCCAATTCTCTGCATTGGGTTGTTTTGTAGGACTGCTTTTAAAATATCAGGATTTTCCCATAATCCTTTTGCAAAATCTGTTTTTATAAGTCCTGGTGCTATTGAATTAGCTCTAATATTCTTATGACCAAATTCTGCAGCAATATTCTTTACTATCATTACATCAGCTGCTTTACTTATGTTATAGGCTCCAAGAATTGCACTTCCTCTAATAGCAGCAATACTAGAAATAATTATTATAGAACCATCTTTTTTTTCAATCATGTGAGGCAGACACATATTACAAAGTAACTGATTAGATCTTATGTTGTTGTGCATTATTTTATCGAATTGCTCAATACTCATATCCAACATAGAACCCATAAAAGTATTAGTTGCAGCATTGCATATGAGTGAATCAATACCGCCAATTGTTTCAATAGTCTTGGTTACTAAATCTTTAAGTTGATCATCGTCAGCAATATTACAAGCAATAGGGAATGCTACTTTTTTTCCTACATCATTATTTATTTCTTCAGCAGTCTTTTTACAAACATCAAGTTTTCTTGATGATATAATTACTTTTGCACCCATTAATGCAGATTGGTGGGCAATTGATTTACCAATGCCTTTTGAGCTGCCTGTAATTAAGATTGATTTATTTTTAAGATTAAATAATGACATTCTGATTGTAATGATTTAACAGAGAAGGAATAATAACAAACATGATGATAGAAATATACGGAAAAACATTTTGTCCATATTGCGATAAAGCAAAAGCTTTGTGCGAAAGAGAGGGTTTTGAATATACTTATAAAGAACTTGATAAAGATTTTTCAAGAGATGATTTTTTTGATATTTTTCCGGGTGCAAGAACATTTCCTCAGATAAAAATAAATGAGGATTCCATTGGTGGCTACACAGAATTAGAAGCATGGTATAAATCACAGGGGTGAGTTATGGAACAATTTAATGATTTTTTAATATTTCTAGATAGTAATCTAAGTGGTTCTTGGTGGTTTCCAGCTCTTTTAATTGGAACTGGGATATTTTTTACTATCTACTTAGGTTTTCCTCAATTTAGATTTTTTGGATCAGCATGGAGATTAGTTTCTGGTAAAGGTGATAAAACTGACGCAGAGGGAGAAACTACTCCATTCCAAGCACTCACTACTGCAATGTCGGGTGCCGTAGGTACTGGAAATATTGGTGGTGTTGCATTAGCAATATGGACTGGTGGACCTGCAGCAATATTTTGGATGTGGATTACTGCAATATTTGGAATGACTACCAAATTTGTTGAAGTCACCCTGGGTCATAAATATAGAACTAAGCTTGAAGATGGTTCGATATCTGGTGGTCCTATGTACTATATAGAACATGCACTGAATATGAAATGGGTAGCTATACTTTTTGCATTTTTAATGATGATAACTGCTATAGGCTCAGGAAATATGCCGCAAATCAATAATATAGCCCTAGTTATGAATACTGAATTCTCAGTACCAAAACTATTTACAGGCCTATTTTTGGGTGCTTTATTATGGATAATAATCATTGGCGGTATTAAAAGAATAGCTTCTGTAGCAAGCAAAATTATTCCAATAATGGGCTTGGTTTATTTTGGTGGAGCTTTAATAATATTAGCTGAAAATTACCATAATATAATTCCATCTTTTAATGCAATTTTTGCACAAGTATTTACTGGCTCTGCTGCTGTTGGTGGATTTTTAGGTGCAAGCTTTGCTATGAGTTTAAAATATGGTGTTGCTAGAGGTTTATACTCAAATGAAGCTGGACAGGGGTCATCTCCAATTGCTCATGCTTCTTCTAGAAATAAATCTATTGATCAGGGTGTTGTATCAATTTTAGAACCTTTTATTGATACTATTGTTGTATGCAGTGTTACAGCACTTGTCATTCTATCCAGCGGCGTTTGGACACAAAAATTTGATACATCATTTTCTAAAACAGATATGGTGATTCTTGATGGTGTATATAGTGATCAAAAAAATACTAATGGTGAATATATTTATCCTGAACAAATCAGCGAATTAACAAATTATGTCCAATCTCTTGAATCAAATGTAAATGAGTTTTCTGGAACTCTTGAGGTCTCAAATGGTAAATTACTTGCTGAAAACATTACTATTCTTCACTCAAGATCAATAGCTGAAGATGTTGTTGTTTCAACCAATTCAAATAAAGATTTATATTCGGGCTCATTAAATATTGTTGATGGCAAGGTTGAAGAGTCAGTTGCTTTTAAAGGTAAATCTTTGGTGAGTTCTGCAGAACTTACAGCTAAAGCATTCTCTCAAGGAATACTAGGTGAATATGGAGGTAAGTTAGTTGCAATAGCGCTGCTATTGTTTGCTTTTTCTACTGCAATTACGTGGTGCTACTATGGAGATAGATCTACAGCATATATATTTGGTGAAAAAGGAGTATTTTGGTACAGAAATTTTTATGTTTTGTGTTTTATACTTGCAGCGGTTATTGATACTACGATTGTTTGGAATATAGCTTATGTTGTTGTTGCTCTGGTTTCTATTCCAAATTTAATAGCCTTGTTTGTATTAAGAGATGAAATGAAAGACTTAACTAATGATTTTGTAAAAAAAAACTAATATAATAAATTTTTCTTAATCATAAAAAATTTCAATGAATCTAAAATCTGTTCTTAACTTATTGTTAATTAGTACTCTTGTATCATGCGGTGGCGGTGGCGGAGGTGGTTCTTCAGATCCTGAACCCCCAACAGTTTTTAACCCTGTTATTAATACATTCACAGTTTCTCCATCATCGATTGTTGTTGGTAATTCTGTTGATTTGTCCTGGACGACTACTAATGCTATTGAATGCACTGGTTCAGGAGATTGGGATGGCACTAAAGCAACAGGTTCTGGAAATGAAACATTAACATTATCAGAAGTTAAGACCTATACTTTTACATTAACCTGTAGAGGAGAAAGTGCTCAAAATACAGTCTCAAAATCTGTAACAGTTGAAGTTTCCGAATCTGGTGGATCAGGTTCTGATATATATGCAGAGGATAAAAGCTCATATTGTGCTTCGCCATCTAATGATTCATCATCATATTGGATTGAAGAATTCACATCAGATATCTTAGATGATGAAATTTTTACTTATCAAGAATCTAACGGTTTTTGTGTTACACCAGGTTGCCCAAATGGTGATTCTGATTTTGTTCAAGGTTGGGGTAATAATGAACTTCAATATTACACTAGTTGTAGAGATGGATATTCAAAGAATTGTAATTCAGATACAAATACTACTGAAAATGCTTTTATTGAAGATGGCTATTTAAAAATTCAACCAATATATAACAATGTAAGTCCATTTGAAGATCCATACTGTGCTGACAAAGATTGTTCTTATACGTGGGATTACACATCAGCTAGAATCATGACCTCTAGCAAAAAAGTTATTTCTCCAGGTTCTGAAGTCACGGTGTGTTTCAAACATCCAGAAGGTATGGGGCACTGGCCTGCAATTTGGATGCTGCCTCAAGGTTTTGTAGAAGGGCAGAAAAAATGGCCTAATGATGGAGAAAATGATTTAGTGGAACATATGCAAAATCATCAGGCTTATGAGACTCAATCAACTATTCACTTTGGAACAACTGGAACTTCAAGAAATATATGGAAAATAGAAGCCGTTCCTGCAAATGTTGATTTTTTTGATAAATTTCATTCAGTAACAATGAGGTGGCAAACAGATAAAATCGAATATTTTCTCGATACTCAAACTGAGCCTTATTTTTCAATTATTAAAGATGAGAGAACTGAATTCAATAATGAGTATTGGCCATTTAATGAAAATTTTTATCTGATATTTAATGTTGCATCTGGTGGAAATGCGGGAGGAAACCCCGATACATCAAGATTTTGTCATGATGTTGAATGCTCAAATTTTGAAGATAAGGATAGAGCTAGATTATTAATAGATTACATTGAAATTAAATCTATTGATTAGAATTTCTTCTTTCCAACTCCTTAGTAACATCAGAGAAAGAGAGACCTTGAGTTTTTAAAAGTACGAGAAGATGATAGATTAAATCAGCTGATTCATCAGTTACTCTTCCATCATTTGTTACTGCTGAGATAGAAGTTTCACCAGCTTCTTCGGTAAGCTTTTTAGAGATCTCTTTAATACCTTTTTCTATTAAAGTGGATGTATAAGAATTTGGATCAGTCTCAAGCATTCTTGTTTCAATCATGTTTTCAAGTTTATTGATTATTGAAAATTGATCATCTTCAGTTTTAAAACAAGAAGTGGTTCCTTGATGACAAGTTGGACCGAGTGGTTTTGCCTTTATTAGAATTGTGTCATTATCACAGTCTAGTTTGATGTCTTTAATCAACAATTTATTGCCTGATGTTTCACCTTTAGTCCAAAGCCTATTCTTAGATCTGCTAAAAAAAGTTACTTGTCCATTTTGAATTGATAGATTAATAGCTTCTTCATTCATATAACCTAGCATCAAAACATTTAACGTCTCATAATCTTGAATAATTGCAGGAATTAAATTTTTATCATTCCATTTAATTTTTGTAATTTCCATTATTAATACCTTGTGTTTATTGATTGATTTTTTAAAAATCCTTTAAGTTCATTAATGTTTAAAATATTTTTATGAAAAACCGAAGCGGCTAAAGCACCGCTTGAATTTGTTTCTTTAAATACATCAACAAAATGCTTTTCACTTCCTGCACCACCTGATGCTATTAAAGGCACTTTACATTGTTCTAGAATCTTATTTAATTGTTCAATATCGTATCCGTTTCTTACTCCATCTTGATTCATACAATTTAAAACAATTTCACCAGCTCCATAATCTTGAACCTTATTGACCCAGTCTGTTGTTTTAATACCAGTATTTGTAATAGTTTTTTCATCTCCAGTCTTAGAAAAAATTACATAATCTTTGTTTATTTGCATAGAATCAATCCCTATGACAACACACTGACTACCAAATTCTTTTGCTAATTCCTCTATAAGCTCTGGTCTTTCTATTGCAGGACTATTTATAGATACTTTATCAGCACCAGAATTTAAAATTTCTTTTGCATCATCTATATTTTTTATTCCACCCGCAACGCAGAAGGGTATATTGATAACCTTAGCAATAGATTTAACCCATTTTTTTGAGACAATTCCATCATAGGTACTTGCACCAATATCATAAAAAACCAACTCATCAGCACCTTCTTCATTATATTTAGTTGCTAAATCAATAATCGAACCAACTATCTCATGGTTTTTAAACTTTACACCCTTAACTACTGATCCATTTTTTACATCAAGACAAGGAATAATTCTTTTAGTTAGCATTTTTAAGGTCCTCAAGCAGTATTTTATTCTCATAAATTGCTTTACCTACAACACATTCATTGGCAGATATTTTTTTTAATTTATATATATCATCAATTGAACCAATACCTCCTGATGCAATTAAATTAATTTTTTTATCTTTTAAAATTTTTTTATAAATATTAATGTTTGGACCTAATAAAGTTCCATCTACAGATATATCAGTGGCTAAGATATTTTTTATCCAAGGACTCATGTTTATATAATCAAAAAGTTTTATAGATGTATTTTCTGTCCAACCGTTAACAGCAAGAAAGGGGATATTATTTTTAGTTTTAAAGTCTAATCCATAAATTACTTTATTCAGATCAATGTAATTTTTAATATCCTCTTTAAACTTTTCATCAATAATTGCAGCTGTACCCACAATAACTTTATCTACACCAAATGCGAATAAATTATTAATTTTTTTAATTGATCTGATGCCACCACCAACTTGTATATTAATATTATCTAACTTACAAATTTCTTTTATTATTTCTAAGTTTTCATTTCCACCAGATTTTGCAGCATTAAGATCAATGATATGAATATAATCAAATCCAGCATTTTTAAATATTTTTACTTGATCTATAGGGCATTGGTTATATTCAGAAACTTTCGCATAATCACCTTTAAGAAGCCTTACACATCTTCCATTAAAAATATCTATAGCAGGAATTATCTTCATAATTGTTCTAAAAAGATTTTTAAAAATTGCTCACCAATATTTGATGACTTTTCTGGATGAAATTGACAGCCTATATAATTGTCCTTCTTAACGATGGCCGAATACTCGACACCATAATTACATTTAGCAATCGTATTTGAGTTTGTTTCGGCATAATAACTATTTGCAAAATAATAATACCCATTAAATCTATTATCAGATCCAGAATTGACTAAATTCCATCCCATCTGAGGAACTGGTAGGTCATTGGCAGAATTAAATTGCTTAACATTTCCATTAAAAATACCGAGACAATCAGTATCATCTTCTTCAGAGTGTTCAAAGAGTATTTGCATACCTATACAAATTCCAAGAGTGGGTTTATTTGTATCTTGAATAAAATTTATAAGGTTTTTTGAATTTAAGTTTTCCATTACCTTTCCTGCGGATCCAACACCGGGCAGGATATATCCATCTGCTAAGCTTAAATCTTTAATAGTATTGGAAATAAATGAATCAATTCCAATTCGTTTAAAAGAGTAATAAATTGAATTAAGATTTGCTCCTCCGCAATCTATTATCCCAACTCTCATAGGAGGCCTTTAGTAGAGGCTATATCATTATTATTTATTACTAATGCTTTTCTTAGAGCTCTTGTGAAGCTTTTAAAAGTAGCTTCAATAATATGATGGCTATTTGTACCTTTTGTCTCAATGTGGCAAGTAAAACTCATTGTGTTTACAAATGATATAAAGAAATGTTCAAACATTTCTGTAGGAAAGTCTCCAACAAATTCTCTAAGCTTTGATGTCTTCATTTTTAAAAGATTTCTTGATGCCATATCAATACTTACTTTTGAAATTGTTTCGTCCATAACCAAAGATTCACTTGATGAGTATCGTTCAATTTTATTTCTATCACCTAATGCATCTTTAAAAGCTTCACCAAGCGCTATCGCAACGTCCTCAATTGTGTGATGTTCATCTATTTCAAGATCACCTAGGGAATGAATTGTTAAATCAAAATTTCCATGTTTAGCAAACTGTTCCAACATATGATCAAAATACTTTAAGCCTGTATCAACATTATAGTTTCCAGTGCCATCAATATTTAAGTTTATAAATATACTTGTTTCGTTCGTAGATCTTTTAACAAAAGAAGTTCTGGGTTTATTAATAAGTTCACTTGAAACATATTTATCTCTGATATTGACTGCATTGGTATGAGCGTCTAAATTTTCAGCATTTGAGAGTATTTTTACTGCAGGAGCTAAATTAAAAAAACCTTCTGCTGATGAAGTTTGAAAAGTAATGATTTTACCAAAATCTTTAACTGAAAGCCCTGAGTATGTTTTTGCAGCTTTATTTGTAGGAAGTGTATGATTTGATCCAGATGCATAATCTCCAAATGATTCTGGTGAGTATTTACCACAAAAAACTGAACCAGCATTATTAATATATGGAATAAATTTTGAGAAATCATCATCCAGCAAAATTAAGTGCTCAGGTGCATTATCATTTATAAAGTTGATGATTTCTTTTGCATTTTTAGCTTTTACTAAATAGATGTTCTTTAGACTTTCATTAAGAATATCTTGTCTGCTTAAAGCTTTTTTCTGTTTATTAATCTCACTTTTTATTGCTAATAAAACATCTTTATTTTGTGAAATAAGAACACCTTTAGCATCAGAGCTATGTTCGAGTTGTGATAGTAAATCAGCGGCAATAATATCTAATTTTTCAATATCATTTGATACAACGTAAACCTCACTTGGTCCAGCAGGCATATCAATTGATACCTCATTAGTTACCATCTTTTTAGCCTCTGTTACAAATTGATTACCTGGACCAAATATTTTTAAACATTTAGGTATAGATTTAGTTCCATAGGCCATTGCAAAGATTGCTTGTGAACCACCAACTTTAAATATATTCTCTATTCCTAATAATTTAGCTGTCCATAATATTGTTGGATTAATCTTCCCGTTTTTATCAGGTGGTGTACAAATAATAATATTCTTACATCCTGCAATAATCGCAGGAATGGCCTGCATTAATAAAGAACTAAATAGGGGAGCAGTACCACCTGGCACATAAAGACCAACAGTATCTATAGGTTTAAAATCAGACCATAAACTTATTCCCTTTGTTGTTTCGGTCGTTGTTATCGATAATCCGTTAAGCTGTTTTTCGTGATATTTTTTTATATTTGAATAAGCAACAAGTATTGCATTCTTTAATTCATCATTAACTAATTTTTCAGATATTTTAAATTCAGATTTTTTAACCTTGAAAGAATTTAGTGATTTTTCTCCAAGAATAGAGGATATTGTTCTTAATCCATCATCACCATTATCTTTTACAAGTTTTTGAAAGTTTTTTATTGTACTAAGATTTTTTTTTGAAAAGTTTGATACTTTAAACTCGATAACCTTAGATGTATTATTCAATGTAATCTCTTTCATTTTTAATTTAATAGTTTTTCTACTGGCATTACTAATATTGAAGAAGCACCTTTAGATTTAAGTTTTTCCATAGTTTCCCAAAATATTGGTTCTTGACATAGTGCGTGAATCGCAACTTTATTAGTATCTTCTAAAGGGATAATTGTTGGTGATTCAGATCCTGGAAGGAGTTTGCATATTTCTTTCACTTTTGAGCTATCTGCATTTAACATTACATACTTACTTTCTACTGCGTTAACAACACCCTGCATTCTACTTATAACCTTTTCAGCAATCTTAGCTTTGGCGGAAGTAAGACTTTTGTTTTTAATTAATACAGCCTGGGACTCTAAAATTGTTTCTATTTCTTTTAAATTATTTGCTTCTAAGGTAGCTCCAGATGATACTAAATCGCAAATTATGTCAGACATACCTATGTAAGGCGTCAGTTCAACTGATCCATGAATATTGACTACAGATGCTGATATTCCTTTATCTTTAAGATATTTTTTTACTGTTTTCGGATATGAGGTAGCTATTTTTTTATTTTTAAGACTTCTAATATTAATATTTTTGGGAGCTGCAAATGATAACCTACACCTTGAAAACCCTAGATCAATTACTTTTTGTATATTATTTTTTTTAAATAGTGACTTCTCAATCAAAACATTTTCTCCAACAATTGCTATATCTGAATCACCATTTGATACCAAGGAGGGTATGTCATCGCTCCTTACAAACAGAATATCAATTGGAAGATTATTTGATCGTGCTAACAGATTATCTCCTTTGGTAGAAAAATTAATGCCTGATTTTTTAAGTAAATTAACACTTTGATCAAAAAGACGTCCTTTTTTTTGAATAGCAACAGTTAACCTATTTTTCATTGGAAATCCTTTCTAATAATTTTTTATATCCTTGATATGGTTCGTTAGATAAAAACCTGGCAACTCGAGTAACAGTTGTTGTGCTAGTTTTTAGTTTGCTTGCTATTTCTCTATATGAAAGATTATCTTCATATAATAATTGTGCAACTGACCACCTTTCTTCCAAAGCTTTTAGTTCTGCAGGTGTACAAAGATCTTTTAAAAAGCCATCCACTTCATTTTTATTTTTTAGCATTAAGAATGCTTCATTTAGATTTTTCATGCGTCGTAGTGTATTACTATGTTAAAACAAAGTAAACAATAAATTATGATTATTTTTTTGTTAGTAACGAAACAATTTCAAGATGATCTGTGTTGGGAAATTGATCAAAAAACTCAATATGTGAAATAGTAAAATTATTTAATAAATCTAAATCTCTTGCATATGTATGTTGATTACATGAAATATAGATAATGTTTTGAAATTTATTTAGAAGATTAATAACATCCTCAGTTAATCCTGATCTGGGTGGGTCAACTAGAATATGTGAAAAATTAAAATCTTTAATATTGGTTTTACCCATTCTTTTAAAAATTCGTCCTTCTAATGCATCAGCTACTTCCTCTGCAGACAATCGAAAATGAAAAACGTTTTTAATACTGTGTTCGTTTATAGACTTATTGAGACATTTGATAGACTGTCTATTGTTTTCAGTTGCAATTACATTTCTAAAAATTCTTGCAAGTGGCAGAGTAAAAGTTCCAGAACCACAATACAACTCTAGTAAATCTTTGGGCTCTTTTATAAAGTCTAATGCTTTTTGTACCATTTTCGGCATGTGAAAATGGTTTGGTTGATAGAATGATTGGTCTGTCTGATATAAATTTATATTTCGATTTTTTAACTTATCTTTTAATAATTTATCACCGGTTGAGAAGATATCTTTTCTTGATCGTAAGTTAATATCAATGCGAAGTTTATTACTGAGTATTATTGCTTCATCCTTGATTTCACTATCAAGTTTTTTATGGTAAATCATTGAAGTTAAAATACGATTCTCATTGTTTGTTCTAAAATTAACTTGAAATAGCTTGTCTTTAAGAATAGGTGATTTATTAATATTAGATAGTAGAAGAGGCATTATTGTATTTATAGAAGGTCTAGCTACATTAAATCTATCCAAGTAGACAATATCTCCATCTAAATCGTACATAGTATAAAAATTATTTTTATATCCAAACTCAACTCTAGATCTATAACCGTTGCACGGACTTAGATTAATTACAATATTGTTTTTATAGTGTTCTTGAAGAAGTTCTTGAGCTATCTGAAATTTATTCATTTAATCTATAAAAAATCTTGTTATAAAAAATATTATCCCAATAAATGTTATATTGAGTAACAAAAAAATTAAAAATAATTTTTAGGTCGCATAGTTATATGAATGAAATAGTAAACATTACTGAATCTGCAGAGAAGTACTTAGCTAAATTATTAAAAGATAAAAATGAAGTTAACCTTGCTGTCAGAATTTTCATTTCTGATCCCGGTACTCCTAAGGCTGAAACATGCTTGGCTTACTGTAAACCAGATGAAGCTAGTGAGGATGACATAATCTTAAATTTAAAACTCATTACAGTTCATGTTGAAAAAAGAAGCGTTCCTTTTTTGGTTGATGCTGTAGTTAATTATGATGAAGATACATTTGGCGGTCAGTTAACAATAAAAGCACCTAACGCCAGACTTCCCAATATATCTCCAGACAGTCCGGTTGAAGATAGAATAAATTATGTTATCTATAATGAAATTAATCCAATGCTAGAAACTCATGGAGGCGAAGTAAGTCTTGTTGAATTTACAGATAAAGGTGAGGCTATTCTTCAATTTGGAGGAGGGTGCCAGGGCTGCGGAATGGTAGATGTAACCCTTAAAGATGGAATTGAAAAAACTTTAACCGAACAAATACCAGAGTTAAAAGCAGTAAAAGATTTAACTGATCATTCTATTGATGATAACGCTTATTATAAGAGTTAGATTTTTTTTATACTTACAATTGCTCCAAAATACGGATGATCAAAATAGTGAATCTCTTCGTTAAATATTCTTTTTTCTTCATCAATAAATAATTTAATTGGGCCTATATTAACTGGATTGATATTTGTGTTTTTCTCTGTATTTGTAATATCAATAAATGTATTTTCTTTATTTAAACTAATATTGATTTTTTCAATATTAGTCTCATTGTTATCACTGTTTTTTTTCAAAATTAAGTTTTCATAATCTTTAATTTTTAATTCAGTAATATTATTTATATCGCTATCAATCACTCCTAGATAACTTTTAAAATCAATATGCATAAATCGACTTCTATAAAATTTTATATAGAACCCGAATTGATTGTCTAAGTCTTCATGAAATAAATATTTTGCCTCATCTTTTGATTCAATATTTTGAATCCATCTATAACTTCCAATGACCTTATATTTAGAATTTGATGACAATTTATTTTCAAGCTTATTTAATATAATTAAATTATCTGTTGGTCTATACCATGTTTTTGGGTTGGAAATACTTTTATTAATTTGATCATCTTCAGAGATGCTTTGTTTTTTTGCAGGTTTTAAATTCTTAAAAAGTTTATTGAAGAAGTTTATATCTGGCTCAGATACATATGACAAAGCATTCAATTGAAGCTTTGGGTTGTAGAAATTAAGAACGTCTGAAGCAGGAGGCATAAACTCTTTATCAAAAGCTTCATCAGTATTTACATCAAGATTTTTTATCAAGATCAGCTCAATTTCATACTCATATAGATTTTCATTAGAAAATAAATCTAAACTAAGAAGCATGCAGGAGAGTAAAAAATATGATTTAAGTAATCTCATTAATTAATTTTATTATTATATCTCGCCTTTCAGATGTATTTGGTTTATCAAGATTGATGATTAATTTATTCTCTTTATTAATGCTATAAATATTGGGCTGATTTGTGACTAGAGTCAATATATTATTAAATACAGATTTGCTTACATTTGTTGATAAAAGAATTGAAGTTTTCTTCTCATTTGAATTAATTTTTATAATCCCAGTTTTTTTAATCATTATTGATAATTTAGTATCATCAATAAGATTTTTAACTTCTTCTGTTAAGGCGCCGCACCTATCAATAAGAGAGTTTTTAATTTTATTGATTTCATCAATATTATTAGCACTATTAAGCTCTTTATATACTTTTAATCTCTCAAGGGGAGATGGGAGGAATGATTCATTTATATATGAGGAATCATAAAAATTAATCTCTGTTTGAGTTAGCTCTTTTTCATCGTTTGTATTAAATTTATTTAGCGCATTTTTTAACATTGATAAATATAAACTTATTCCAACAGTATTAATGTGACCGCTTTGTTTTTCACCAAGAATTTCTCCACCACCTCGTATTTCTAAATCCTCCTGAGCTATAAAAAATCCTGAACCTAAATCAGATAATCTAATTATTGAATCTAATCTATCTTTTGCAATTTTTGTTAAATCGTTTGTTGGTGTAAGAAAATAACAATAGCCTTGCTTAGAAGATCTTCCAACGCGTCCTCTTAATTGATGTAATTGAGATAAGCCAAAGTTTTGTGCGTCTATTATTAATATTGTATTTGCATTTGGTATATCTAAACCCATTTCAACTATGGTTGTACAGATTAATACATCTAAGTTGCCTGATTCGAATTCTCTCATAACATTAGATATATTATTTTTAGTGAGTTTCCCGTGTGCTATATCCATTGATATTTCAGGCAATATTTTCTGAAGTCTTGTTTTTAATGATTCCATTTTAGAGATATCATTTTGAACAATAAAACATTGACCACCTCTAGCAATTTCTCTAGAAATGGCTTCTTTAAATAATTGATTATTTTCTATTTTTAAAAAAGATTTAATTTTTATTCTATTAGTAGGCGCAGTATGGAGAAAAGAAAATTCTTTAAGGCCTGAGAATATAAAATTCATGGTCCTAGGAATTGGTGTTGCTGATAAATAGAGAATGTGAATATTTTCTTGTTTGTTTTTAATAATATCTTTTTGTCTTATACCAAATTTATGTTCCTCATCTACAATTAAAAGACCAGTATCTGAAAAATTTATACCTGATGTAAATAAGGCATGAGTACCAATCAAAATATCAACCTTATTTTTATTGAATTCTTCAACGATTTTATCTTTATTGCTTTTTTTTGTATGCCTATTTATTAATTTGATATTTACAGCAGTATTCTTAAATCGTTCTAAAAATGATTCATAATGCTGATTGCTTAAAACAGTACTTGGCGTAAGAACAATTACCTGTTTTTGAGAGCTAACGCATATAAATGCAGAGCGCATGGCAACTTCTGTTTTGCCAAAACCAACATCTCCACATAAAACCCTATTCATTGGTTTAATAAGACCAATATCTTTTTTAATTGAGTCTATTGCTGATAGTTGATCAGGCGTTTCTGTAAAGGCAAAGTCATCATTAAACTTCAAAAAATCTTCTTCATTTACTTTTAATGAATAAGCTAAAGATTCCTGTCTCCTTGATTCTACATCTAGTATTTCAGCAGCATGGTCATAAGCTCTTTTTTTTGCTTTTTCTTTATTTTTTAACCATCTATTTGATGATAGAGAGTCAAGTGTAATTGGATTTGATAAATCGCTTTTATGATATTTACTAATTAAATCAACACTTCTTAAGGGTACATATAAAGACTCATTTGATGAGTAAATTATTTTTATATATTCATTAGAGTTTCCATTCGCAGTTACAACTTCTAAGCCTTGATACTTTCCAATTCCATAATTCTCATGAACTACAAAATCACCTTCTTTAAATATAGTTTCCTTGGATATAACAGCTGATTTTGATTGAATTGCATCATCAAATGTTAAATTAACATCATCATGATATTCATTATGAAAAAGAATTAATTCCTCTTTTAATCTTATTGGTCTAACTGGATTAGTATTTATTATGTTAATACCTTCTTCAGCTTCATATAAATTGGTAATGTGTTTGATTTTAGGGCTAAATTTTTTTACGAATGATTCATATTCACTTTGTATATTTGTTGCGAATACAATTTTTTTCTCTTCAAACGAGTTGTTTTTAATTTTGGATAAAAAATCCTCACCTTTAGAAAAATTAATCTCTCCAAAAATATTATTCGAAACGGATTCTGCTGATGGTAAGCTCTCTTTAATTTTATTTGAATTCACAAATAAATCTTTTGGTTTGAGTAATGGTCTATGAATGTCTATATTTTCATCAACAAATCTCTGATTTATATAATCATCATATATATCTATTTCTTTATCCATATAAGAAAAAATATAAAACTTATAATCTTTAAATAGACTAAAAAAGTCTGATGTTTGATTGAAGAATAGTGGTAAATATATGTCTGATCCTTCCGCTTTTTCGTTATTATTTATTTTTTGGAAAATCTCACACTCTCTTTCATCGTTATCCTGGAAATATTCTCTCCAATTATCTCTAAAAACTTTCAAACCATGTTTATCAAATGAATATAGTGAGCTTTTTGTTAAGTTAAATTCTTTAATTTTTGTAATTGATAACTGAGTATCTATATCAAATAGTCTTATTGATTCTATGGTGTCATCAAAAATTTCTACTCTCAATGGGTTTTGATATAGAGGAGTATTTATATCTATTATTCCGCCTCTAAGAGAGTATTCATTTAAATGTTCAATTTTATTTGTCTTTTTATAATTGAGTGCTATTAATATGTTTTCTAGTTTTCCTATTGATATAGTGGTATTAATAGAGAAAGATTCTTGGGACTTAAAAATATCTATATGTGGGTATAGCTCGAATAAGTTTTTGACAGTAGAAATAACTATATCTTTATTTTTATTTAATGTATTTAGAATGGTAAATCTTTCCTTTAAGATATTTTCTGGAATAGAAAAATGATCATAAGGCAGTATTTCATTTTCTGGAAAGTATCTTATGAAACTAGGATCTATATATAAACATAGCTCATTTTTTAATAGTCTTGCCTCCTTACTATTTTTTACAATTACACATAATGAATTTTCAGAACCATGATATTTTTCAATCAACTGATGTGCATGTCTGTGGTCGTAAATATTATTCATTTGATAGTAAATTTTTTACAAATACTTGTATAATGTTGTGCGTATTCTATCAACTCAAAAATATTATAGGTAATTATGGACATTAATTTTTCAAAAGAAGATCTTCAATTCAGAGACGAGCTAAGAGAATGGCTAGCTAATGATTATCCAAAACATGTAAAAGATAAAATGGATAAGGGTGAGCATCTTACTAGACAGGATATGGTTGATTACCATAAGGCTCTATCTGCAAAAGGATGGATGGGTTATAACTGGCCTGTTGAATATGGTGGAACTGGCTGGAGCGCAACTCAACTATATCTATTTAATAAAGAGTTTGGGTTGGCGGGCTGTCCACCGCTTTTAGCTTTTGGTGTAAGTATGGTAGCTCCAGTTATTTGGACATTTGGTAATGAAGAACAAAAAAAGAGATTTTTACCTGATATTTTAGATTTTAATACATGGTGGTGTCAGGGTTACTCTGAACCAGGGTCTGGCTCAGATTTAGCATCTCTTAAAACAAAGGCTGTAAAAGAAGGTGATCATTATATTGTTAATGGTTCTAAAACATGGACAACCTTAGCGCAGAACGCTGACTGGATATTTTTATTAGTTAGAACAGAATCTACTGGAAAAAAACAAGAAGGAATTTCATTTTTATTAGTTGATATGAAAACCCCTGGAATAGAAGTAAAACCAATAATTACTATTGATGGTGACCATGAAGTTAATTCTGTTTTTTTTACTGATGTTAAAGTTCCTGTTGAAAATTTAGTTGGTGAAGAGGGTAAGGGTTGGACATATGCAAAATTTTTACTTGCACATGAAAGATTTGGAATTGCAGCCGTTGGTGCATCTATGAGAGCTCTTAATCAACTAAAAGAAGTGGTATCTGAACTAAATAATTCTGATCTAGATAAGAAAGTTGCTGAAATGGAAATTGCCATTTCTGCACTAGAAATGACAGAATTAAGGCTTTTATCAGATTTAGAAAATGGAGGCCATCCTGGTGCTGAATCTTCTATATTAAAAATTAAAGGTACTGAAATACAACAAGGTCTTACTGAGCTTTTTGTTGAAGCTGCTGGTGAATATGCATTAATGTATCCAGGAGCTGGAGGATATGGCTCTAATGACAAACCATCTGGCCCGGAACATGCAGCTGTTTCTTTAGAAAGATTCTTAAACTTTAGAAAAACATCTATATATGGTGGAAGTAATGAAATTCAAAAAAACATTATTTCTAAATTTGTATTAGGAGTATAAAAAATGAATCTAAGTTATACAGAAGAGCAGGTAATGCTAAGAGAGCAAATTCAGAAATTTTGTGAAACAGAATATGATTTTTATAAAAGAGAAGAGGTGGTTAAATCAGACAAAGACTTTGATGAAAATGCCTGGTCTTTATTTGCTGAACAAGGTTGGCTATCAATGCCTTTTTCAGAAGAATCTGGTGGTTTTGGTTTTGGACCAATAGAATTATCAATTTTGTTTGAAGAATTCGGTAAATCACTTGTTATTGAACCATATTTGTCAAATGTGGTTTTAGCTGGCTCAATCTTAGACAAATCTAATTTTGAAGGTAAAGTTCAGTTAATTGAAGGAATTTGCTCTGGTTCCTCTCATTTATCTTTAGCATATGTAGAAGCAGCTCACTCATATGAATATTTAAAGCCAGATACTAATGTGTCAGAAGATAATAAACTTAATGGAGCTAAAACTCTTGTCCTTAATGGTAAAAATGCATCTAAATTAATTGTTAGTTGTGTTAAAAATGATGAGTTTTTACTAGTTCTAATTGATACAGCAGCTGAAGGTGTATCTTTTAATACTTTTAAAACTATTGATGAAAAGACATGCGCTGAATTTAGTTTTGAAAATGTTTCTATTGAAGATAAAGATATTATTGCTTCAGGCGATGAGGCTAAAAATCTTTTAATTGAAACTCTTAATCTAGCAACTTTATGTGTCAGTGCTGAGGCTGTAGGTTGCATGATATCTTGTTACCAAAAGACTGTTCAATATACAAAAGAACGTGAGCAATTTGATCAACCGATTTCAAATTTCCAGGTTTTACAACACCGAATGGTGGATATGTTTATTGATAGTGAGTTAGCTAAATCACTTCTATATAAGGCTATGCTTGAAGTAGATTCTGATTCTGAAGATAAATTTAAACATGTATCTGCTCTAAAAGCTCATGTTGGTAAATTTGGTAAACTTTCAGCTCAAAATGCAATTCAACTTCATGGTGGAATGGGTGTGAGTGAAGAAATGATGATTGGCCATTATTTAAAAAAGATGGTTGCTATAGATGCAATGTTTGGTAATGCTGATTTTCATTTAAAAGCATTTTCTAAATAAATGATTTTTATTTAGACTTTTATCGATTAGAATATTTCTATCTTGTAAATTTTTTACATAAACATGGATGATAAAAGGGATCTAAGTTTTCAATCTACAAGACGACAAGATCGTATTTTACCGGATGACTCATTTGGGGACTGGAAGTGGAGAGAGGGACTTGCAGAGTTAATGGTACCCATAATTGGCGGTCTTTATCGAGGAGGGGTTAATATACTTATCTATGGTAAATCTCTTGTAAATCAGTCACCTGTTGAGATTATGAGAGCTCATAGGTTTGCTCGACAGGCAGACAATAATGAACTAAGTGAATTAGAGACATTTCCAATACTTCAGTATATTAATTCTTTAAATTTAGCTGATTGTGAAATAGATGTTGGTGAATTAGCAATTAAATTTCCAAATTTTAGTCAGCTTAAAAATGATATTTCAGGCCTTAATGAATATATAAATACAGAACTTTCTGATGTCATAGACGTTGAACCCAATAGACCCAACAAACCTAAAGATATAGTCTTATATGGTTTTGGAAGAATTGGTCGTCTTATAACCAGGATGATGATACAAAATACTGGTCCTGGAAATTATTATAGATTAAGAGCTATTGTAATAAGAAAAGCTGGTGACGATGATATTTATAAAAGAGCAAGCTTATTAACTAGAGATTCTGTTCATGGGTCATTTGATGGAACTGTTAGAGTTGATGAGGATAAATCGCTTCTTGTCATCAACGGTAATCCAGTAAAGATAATTTATGCTTCAGGACCAGATGAGGTTAATTATTCTGATTATGATATTCATGAGCCTTTAGTTATAGATAACACAGGTGTGTGGAGGGATGAGGAAGGTCTTTCTAAACACATTGATTCAGGAGCTTCAAAAACAATTCTTACAGCACCTGGTAAAGGGAATATTAAAAACATTGTTTATGGTGTCAATGATTCAATATTAGAAGATACAGATAGTATTATTTCTGCAGCATCATGTACAACAAATGCAATAGTACCAATATTAAAAGCAGTTAATGATAAGTATGGGATTGATGGTGGTCACATTGAAACAGTTCATTCTTATACAAATGATCAGAATTTAATTGATAATTATCATAAAGGAGATCGAAGAGGTCGTGGAGCTCCACTAAATATGGTAATAACAACAACTGGAGCTGTTAAAGCTGTGTCAAAGGCAATACCCGAGCTAGAAGGAAAATTAACAGGAAATGCTATTAGAGTTCCAACTCCAAATGTAAGTTTAGCAATATTATCCTTGGCGTTAGATGTTGAGGTTAATAGTGATGATATTAATGAATACCTAAAATCAGTAGCCTTTCATTCAAAATATAGAGAAATTATTGGGTATGTTAATTCACCAGAAATTGTTTCATCAGATTTCTATTCCAGTCCTTTTGCTTCAATTATTGATTCTCAAGCGACTATTACAAGTGGTAAAAGAGTTACCTTATATTGTTGGTACGATAATGAGTATGGTTACTCAAAACAAGTTATCAATTTAGCTAAAAAAGTTGCTGGTATTTCTTTAAAAAGATTTCCCATACCAATTCAATAAAACGCTAGAATCAAGGGCTCTTTACATTTATAATCATCACGTTTTTGATGTATTTAAATTTACTTAGGCTAAGCAAACGTGATAAAAACTTCTAAAGGTCTAGATTTACCAATTTCTGGTATACCTGATACTGTTATTTCAGATACTCCAAAAGTTACATCTGTATCATTATTAGGTAATGATTTTACAGGCATGAAACCTACAATGCTTGTTAAATCTGGTGATTCTGTAAAAAGAGGAACCAAAATTTTTGAAGATAAAAAGAACCCAGGTGTTTTTTTTACTGCTCCTGCTGGAGGTATTATTAAAGAAATCAGCAGAGGAGATAAAAGAAAATTTTTGTCAATCGACATCGATATTGCTGATGACGAAGAATATGTGCATTTCGATGTTGAAAGTGGATTTAGATCTCTCTTAATTGATTCGGGTTTATGGAATGCCTTTAGATCAAGACCATTTAACAGAACACCAAATATAGAGTCTAATCCTGATGCAATATTTATTAATGCTTGTGATACCAATCCACTTGCAGTTGACCCATATTACATAATTACTGATGATCTTTTATATTTTAATAAAGGATTAAAAGCTTTATCTGATGCATTTTCTTGTCCTATTCATTGTTGTTATCAAAATACAGATTTTGATACCTCAATAGAAAGTATTAATTATCATCAATTTTACGGTCCTCACCCAAGCGGATTATCTAGTACACATATAAATAAAATTTATCCAGTTAATTTAAAAAGAATCGCATGGACAATCGGTTTTCAAGACATAATTTCAATTGGTTATCTTTTAGAACATAATTCATTAAGAACACATAAGACAATTGCATTAGGTGGCCCATCAGTATTTAACCCATCACTTATTAAAGCTAGAATTTCAGGAAATATTGATGAAATAACTGCTGGAAAAGTTGATACCGGTTCTAGAATTATTTCAGGCTCTGTTCTTTATGGGCATGCTTCAGAAGGAGTTATGAATTATCTTGGATTTTATGATTCATTGATATCTGCAATTCCAGATGAAGCTAATGATATATTCCTTAACTGGTTAATGCCTGGTAACAACATCCACTCTAAATTAAATGTTTTTATTTCTTCATTTCTCAAACCAGCTAAATTTATATTTAATACATCTGTTAATGGTGGAGATAGAGCTATAGTTCCTGTTGGCTCTTATGATGAAGTTTTACCAATGGATATACTAGTTCCTCAACTACTTAAAGCATTAGTTGTTGGTGATAGAGAACAAGCAGTTGATTTGGGTATGTTGGAACTAGCACCAGAAGATTTGGCAATATGTTCCTACATTTGTCCTAGTAAGTACGATTATTGCTCAATACTAGCTAATAATCTTAATGAATTATATATAGAGCAATGAAAGGTTTAAGAAATTATATAAATTCCATCAAACCAAATTTTGTTGGAGAAGGTAAGTATGCAAAATGGTTTCCATTATTTGACGCTATAGAAAATTTTGTATTTTCGACTCAAACCAAAACAACTAATCCAGTTCATGTTCGTGATGGTGTAGATATTCAGAAAATTATGGTTATCGTCTGGCTATCTACATTCCCAGCAATGTTTTTTGGTATGTATAACCTTGGCGCACATTCACTTGAATATTTGGAATCTATAAATCAATTAAATACAGGTGATTGGCATCACTTTCTAGTTAATTTAGTTGGCTATGATTCATCTAGTTTTATTTCTAAGCTTTGGTTTGGCGCATGTTATTTTATGCCAATTTATATAACAGTTTTTGTTGTTGGTATAGGATGGGAAGCTTTATTTGCTATTGTTAGAAAGCATGAAATTAATGAAGGTGCTTTTGTTTCAACTGTCTTATTCTCATTAAGCTGTCCGCCTGATTTGCCATTATGGCAAGCAGCTCTTGGTATTACTTTTGGTCTTGTTATAGGTAAAGAAATTTTTGGTGGTACTGGTAAAAACTTTTTAAATCCAGCATTAACAGGTAGAGCTTTCTTATACTTTGCATATCCTTCGCAAATCTCTGGTGATAAAGTCTGGATAGCTGGTCTTGCAGATAATAATATAATCCCTGAAGGTTATAGTGGAGCCACAGCTCTTGGCGTTGCAGCTGAAAATGGGATGGTAGCAATTCAGCAAAACTATACATGGATGGATTCATTTTTAGGATTTGTTCCAGGTTCTGTTGGTGAAACATCTGTTATCGCAATTGGTATAGGATTAATAATTCTTTTAGCTACAAAAGTAGCTTCATGGAGAATTGTTGCTGCAACTATGGCTGGTATGATTTTTATGTCTAGTATTTTAAATTGGGTGGGCTCTGATACAAATCCAATGTTTGGAATACCTTGGTATTGGCATGCTGTCATTGGTAGTTTTGCATTTGGTTTAGTTTTTATGGCCACTGAACCCGTTTCTGGATCAGGTACAAATACCGGAAGATGGATTTATGGGTTTATAATAGGTGTAACAGTAGTTTTAATTAGAGTTATTAATCCAGCATTTCCAGAAGGTATGATGTTGGCAATTCTCTTTGCTAATTTATTGGCTCCAGTAATAGATCATATGGTCATGGTATCAAATATAAATAGAAGAAAGGCTTTAACACAATGAATGATTCAATAAGAAAAACTCTTGGTGTTGCATTTGCAATATGTTTGATTTGTTCATTTGTTGTTTCTTCTACTGCTGTAAGTTTACGTGACATGCAAAATGAAAATAAAGCAAACGATAAAAGAATGAAAATTCTTCAAGCAGCTGGTATTTTTGATCCTAGCAAAGATATAAAAGAACAATTTAGTACCCTTGAACCAAAATATATTGATTTCAATACTGGCAAACTTCTTACTGGATCTTCATTAGATGAATTTCTATCTGAACACAAAGGTGATTATGACCAGATTGCAGCCACCAGAAATAGCAAATATTCTAAGTCTCTCAGTACATCTGAAGATATAGCAATTATTAAAAATAGAGAAAATATTGGTAAATTTTATTTACTACGTAATGATGATTATTCAATTAATAAAGTAATCCTTCCTGTCAGGGGCTATGGGTTATGGGGTACATTATTTGGATATATCTCTATTGAAAATGATTTTAATACAGTCGCTGGACTTGAATTTTATGAACATAAAGAGACTCCAGGATTGGGAGCTGAAGTTGATAATCCAAAATGGAAGGCATTATGGCCTGGCAAACAGCTTTATAAAAATGATGATGTAGCTTTAGAAGTTATTAAAGGTAAGGTGCCAGAAGATGATTTAAATGTGGCATATAAGGTTGATGGTCTTTCTGGTGCAACAATAACGAGTAGAGGCGTAAGCAATATGATTAAGTACTGGTTTAGCGATTCTGGCTATGCAAATTTATTTAGTGAATTAGATTATGAGTCTTAATAGATATAAGGAAGCTTTAGTTAAGCCATTGATTGATGAGAATCCAATAACTCTTCAAATTTTAGGTATATGTTCAGCCTTAGCTGTTACAAATAATTTAACAGTAACTTTGGTAATGTGTGTAGCTTTAACAAGTGTATGTGCATTCTCAAATTTGTTTATATCATTAATAAGAAATCATATTCCAAGTAGTATTAGAATTATTGTTCAAATGACTATCATCGCATCACTAGTTATTGTCGTTGATGAGTTATTAAAAGCATATGATTATGAAACTAGTAAAAAGCTCTCAGTTTTCGTAGGACTTATAATTACTAATTGTATTGTTATGGGAAGAGCAGAGGCTTTTGCTATGAAAGAGAAACCATTATTAAGCTTCTTTGATGGTCTTGGAAACGGTTTAGGGTATAGCGTAATTTTAATTGGTGTTGCCTCTATTAGAGAGTTGTTTGGAGCTGGAACTCTCATGGGTTTTGAAATACTTCCCCTAGTTTCTAATGGTGGCTGGTATATGGCTAATAATTTGCTTTTATTGCCACCTAGCTCATTTATTATTATTGGTTTATTTATATGGGCAATTAGATCTTACAAGCCGGCTCAAGTAGAGGAAGATGATTTTGCACTATCAAAACATAGAACTAATCAAGATTTAACTAAAAGAGAATTAAATGTTTGAACATTATTTAAATATATTTATTACAACAGTATTTATCGAAAATATTGCTTTATCTGTATTCCTTGGTATGTGTACATTTTTAGCTATATCAAAAAAAATTGATGCCGCTATAGGTCTCGGTATTGCTGTAATAGTAGTTTGTTTAATAACTGTACCTTTAAATAATCTAATTTTTAATTATGTTTTAAGAGATGGAGCCTTAGCATGGGCGGGTCTTCCAGATACAAATCTAGAATTTGTAGAACTAATAAGTTATATCGGGGTTATTGCTGCAGCAGTTCAGATATTAGAGATGTTTTTAGATAAATATGTACCAGCTTTATATAATGCATTGGGTGTATTTTTACCACTGATAACTGTCAATTGCGCTATTCTTGGCGCCTCATTATTTATGGTAGAAAAAGATCTTCTGTTTGGTGAAAGCGTTGTTTACGGTCTCGGAGCAGGTTTTGGCTGGGCAATGGCAATAGTTATACTTGCTGGAATTAGAGAAAAACTTAAATATTCAGATATTCCAGAAGGATTAAAAGGTCTTGGTGCCACTTTTATTATAGTAGGATTAATGAGTTTTGGATTCATGTCATTTGGAGGTATATCTCTGTAATTAGAGAAATAAATTATGCAAATTGATTTAATACTTGGAGTTTTAGCTTTTTCAGGAATAGTTTTAACCCTGGTGATTGTAATTATTGGAGCTAGATCAAAATTAGTTTCTACAGGTGATGTTTCAATTGAAATCAATGGCGATTCTGCAAATCCATTAGTTGTTCCTGCTGGGTCTAAATTACTTCAAACTCTTGCTGAAAATAAAATATTTCTATCATCTGCATGCGGTGGTGGTGGAACATGTAGTCAATGTAAATGTGTTGTTTTAGATGGTGGTGGATCAATACTACCAACAGAAGAATCTCATTTTAACTCACGTGAAAGAAATGATGGTTGGAGACTTTCTTGTCAGGTTCCTGTAAAAAGTGATATGAAGATTGAAGTACCAGAAGAAATATTTGGTGTTAAAGAGTGGGAATGTGAAGTTATATCTAATGAGAATGTAGCTACTTTTATAAAAGAATTAGTCCTAAAATTACCTGAAGGTGAGAATGTAGATTTTAGAGCTGGAGGTTATGTCCAACTTGAAGCACCAGCATATGAAATCGACTACAAATCTTTTGATATTCAAGAAGAATATCATAGTGATTGGGATAAATTTAAGATTTGGGATAATAAATCTATAAATACTGAACCAGTAATTAGAGCTTATTCTATGGCTAATTATCCTGAAGAAAAGGGTATTATTAAATTCAATATAAGAATAGCATCTCCACCTCCTGGTACAGACTTTCCTCCAGGAATAATGTCTTCTTGGACATTCAATCTAAAACCGGGTGATAAAGTTAAAGTTTTTGGTCCTTTTGGTGAGTTTTTTGCTAAAGAAACTAATAACGAAATGGTTTTTGTAGGTGGCGGGGCAGGTATGGCACCAATGCGCTCACATATATTTGACCAATTACTTAGAATAAATACAGATAGAAAAATTACTTTTTGGTATGGTGCAAGAAGCTTAAAAGAAATGTTCTATGTTGATGAATTTAATGAACTAGCTAAAAAATACGATAATTTTGAATGGCATGTTGCATTATCAGATCCACAACCTGAAGATGATTGGGATGGTGATACTGGATTTATTCATAATGTTCTATATGAAAATTATCTAAAACATCATGAAGCACCAGAGGATTGTGAGTATTATATGTGTGGTCCTCCGATGATGAATAAGGCTGTAATTGATCTTCTTACAAATATTGGCGTTGAGCCTGAAAATATTGCCTTAGATGATTTTGGTGGTTAATTTAGCTTGATTTCAAGAAAACTTTTTTCTAAGTTACTTGCATTAATAGTTGGTTGTATATGCGTCTATATTGCTTATTCTTCTAATAAGAGCACAACTTTTACTATTAATGGTTCTGCTTATGGTACTTATTGGTCAGTAACATCAACAGAATTTATTGCAGATCATCACGAAAAAAATATCAAAAAAATTATAGCTAATGTTGATATGGTTGCATCAAATTATAAAGCTAATTCTGAAGTGGCTATACTAAATCAAAAACCAATAAATACACCTATTACAATTAGTTCTGATTTATATAATATTTTAGATATTGCTAAAAATATTCATAGCTTATCTGACGGTTCTTATGATATTACATTAGGTAAAATTTCCAGTGAGCTTGGATTTTCACCTTCATTTAATAGAGATTTAACTCAAAACCAATTTTCTAACTATACACTTTTAGATAAAGATGAATTAATTGTTCTTAAGTCAACAGATAATTGGTTTGACCTATCGTCAATTGCAAAGGGATATGCCGTCCAGCTAATACATGATTATTTAGTATCAAATAATTTATCTAATCACCTTATAGATATAGGCGGCGAGTTAATAATTAACGGAACCAATAACAATCAACCATGGAAAGTAGGAATTCAAAATCCGGCTACCTTATCTGATGATGCAATTTATGTTGTACAAAATAAGAATAATTTTTTAGCTATTGCAACTTCGGGCGAATATAGAAATTATAAAATTAGTTCAGACAATGTAAAAATAACCCATACTATAAATCCAAAAACATTAACATCAATAAAATCTAAAGCGTTATCTGTAACAGTTGTTCATAAAAATTCAGCTACTTATGCGGATGCTCTTGCAACAGCATTTAATGTAATAGGTTATCCAGAGTCCATCGAATATGCTAATAAAAATAATATAGCTTTAATGTTGGTTGTTGAGATAGATAATGAATTTAAATTAATGTTTTCTGATGAGTGGTATAATCTTGGGTTATGAGTACATTTATAGCAGCATTTATTGTAATTTTAGTTGCATTCTCTGCGCTTGCAATTGGGCTAATTATTAGAAACAAACCAATAGAAGGTTCATGTGGTGGAGTAATGACATCCGAAGATGGCACATGTTCTATATGTGGAAAAACTGAGATTAATTCTTGTACTAAAACTGATTCATAGTATTGTCTTTACCAGCTGCCTTAAGTGCAGCTTCACCAGCAAAGTATTCCTTATGATCATCTCCCATATCAGAACCAGACATATTTTGATGTTTTACACATGCAATACCTTCTCTTATTTCTTTTCTTTGAACGTTAGCCACGTAACCTAACATACCTTGATCTCCAAAATATTCCTTAGCTAAGTTATCAGTTGATAATGCAGCAGTATGATAAGTTGGAAGGGTAATTAAATGATGAAAAATTCCAGCTTCTCTAGCAGCGTCAGCTTGGAATGTTCTTATCTTATTGTCAGCCTCAACTGCTAATTCAGTTTCATCATAGGAAATATTCATTAAATCAGATCTGTCATATGTTGACATATCTTTTCCATCGGCTTCCATTGCATCAAAAACCTGTTGTCTAAAATTAAGTGTCCAGTTAAATGATGGGCTATTGTTATAAACTAATTTTGCATTGGGTATGACTTTTCTAATTTCTTTCATCATTCCACCAATTTGACCAATATGCGGTTTTTCGGTTTCAATCCATATTAGATCAGCTCCATTTTGTAAGCTAGTAATTGAATCTAAAATACATCTAGCTTCACCAGTTCCTTTTTTAAATTGATAAAGATTACTAGGCAATCTTTTTGGACGTACCAACTTTCCATCTTGGTTTATCATTACATCACCATGTTTCATGCTATCTGCATCTACTTCTTCAACGTCTAAAAATGAATTGTATTGATCACCTAGATCTCCTTTTTCATTTGTAATAGCAATTTGTTTAGTAAGACCAGCACCCAGTGAATCAGTTCTAGCAACAATTATTCCGTCATCTACACCTAACTCAAGAAAAGCATACCTAACAGCATTTATCTTTGCCAAAAAATCAGCGTGTGGAACTGTTACCTTACCGTCTTGATGTCCACATTGTTTTTCATCAGAAACTTGGTTTTCTATCTGAATAGCACAAGCTCCTGCTTCGATCATCTGTTTAGCCATTAAGTAGGTAGCTTCTTCATTTCCAAAACCTGCATCTATATCCGCAATAATTGGAACAATGTGCGTCTCAAAATTATCAATTTCATTTTGAATTTGAGTTTTATCTGAACCAGTTGCGTTATCTAATTTTCTGTATAAATCACCTAATTCTCTTGCATCAGCTTGTCTTAAAAATGTATAGAGTTCTTCAATTAAGCTAGCAACTGAAGTTTTTTCATGCATAGACTGATCTGGTAGGGGTCCAAACTCTGATCTAAGAGCAGCTATCATCCATCCTGATAAATATAAATATTTTTTATTAGTTGTTTTAAAATGTTTTTTTATTGATATAAGTTTTTGTTGTCCTATAAAGCCATGCCAACAACCAAGAGACTGAGTATATTTTGATGTGTCAGAATCATATTCTTCCATATCTTTTCTCATTATTGATGCTGTATATTTAGCAATATCTAAACCAGTTTTAAAACGATTTTGCATACGCATTCTTGTTACGTATTCTGGATTAATTGAACTCCAGTTAGATGAACTCATGGCTTGGATATCAGATAACTCGCTTTTAATATTATCGTGCTTTGACATTTTTTTTCCTATTTTAGAAAATTATGTAGTGTAGTAGATAATAATAGGTATTTTATGTCAATAATATTTAAAAAAGCTTATAGATATAATGTTTATAAAGATATTTTAATGTAGCTATACTACAAAATATTGTTAATAAGATGATTTTGCTATGTCCTGAGCTTTACCAATATATAGTTCTGGTCTTAAGTTAAGTAATTTATCTTTCGATTTTTTACTAATTAAAAGAGAGTTTACAAAAGCTACATAAGTATTTTGATCTAATTTTGAACCTCTAGAAAGTTTTTTTAATTGCTCATATGCATCTGGGATACCTTCATATCTCATTAATGTTTGTACCGCCTCAGTTAAGACTTCCCAATTATCATTTAATTCATTTTTTATCTTAGTTTTATTGGGTGTTATTTTATTTAAACCATTATTTGCAGATTTAATTGCAAGAGCTGAATAAGCAAAACCTAAACCTACATTTCTTAAAACAGTTGAATCTGATAGATCTCTTTGATGTCTTGACCTTGTTAATTTATTTGCAAAAAATTCTAGTAGAGCTGAAGAGATACCAAAATTTCCTTCAGCATTTTCAAAATCTATTGGATTTACTTTATGCGGCATTGTTGAAGAACCAACTTCGTTCTTAAGAAGTTTAAGTGCAAAAATATCGTTTGATATATAAATCCATGCATCCTGACACAGGTCAGTAAGAATATTATTAATCCTTATAATTGAATGACATGATTCAGCAATCCAGTCATGGGGTTCTATTTGTGTAGTATATGGATTTTGATCCACAGCGAATTGTTTAATAAATTTTTTATTAACTTGCGACCATTTAATTTTAGTATCAACAATATCAAAGGTATGGTAATTCCCAGTTGCACCGCTAAACTTTGCCAAAGGCTTAAGTGATTTTAATATTGATATTTCTCTATCAAGTCTTGCAACAAAGACTTTAAATTCTTTACCTAATGTTGAAGGAGAGGCTGGCTGACCATGAGTCCTTGCCAAAAAAGAAACGTTAGACCATTTTTTTGAATATGATTTAAGAACTTTATTTAAACTTGATATCTCATTTATATATAACGATATTCCTTTTTTTATCATTACAGCATAGCTAAGTGAATTAATGTCCTCACTTGTTAATCCAAAATGTATTAAGTGAATATATGATGAAAGCACCTTATCTTTTTTAAAATAATCTCTAATAAAGTATTCAACAGCCTTAACATCGTGATTTGTTGTCAATTCTATTTTTTTAATTTGTATAACTGATTTGTTATTAAAGCTATTTTTAAAATTAACAATTTTTTCAATTGATTTTTTTGAAAGAGGTTTAAATGTTTTTGGAAGTTTATTACAGAGAAATAGTATCCATTCAATTTCAATTTCAAATCTAATTTTGATTAATTCAGATTCACTAAAATTCTGTCTAAAATTTGATATTTTATTTGCGTACCTGCTATCTAAGGGCGAAATGTTGTTGTGATCAAATTTCATATTTTAATCTTGTAATTGAAAGTAAGAATTATATATTAAAAAGTCTTACAAATAACTCCGCCTCCTAGACATATTTCTTCATCATAAAATACAGCTGATTGACCTGGAGCAATTGCTCTAATTGGATCAATAAATGTAACTTTAATTTCATCAGAAATTTTTTCAACAATACATTTAACGGGAGTATGTTGATGTCTAACCTGAACAGAGCATTTAATTGGATATTTATAATCTATATCATTAATAAAGTTAATATCTTCAACATATAGTCCATTGTTCATTAACAACTCATTGTCTACACCTTGACAGACGTATATCTCATTATTGGAAATATCTTTTTTGTATACATACCAGGGTAATTCTTCTTTACCTTTAACTCCGCCAATCATGAGTCCCTGTCTTTGACCCTGAGTATATAAAATAGCTCCTTGATGTTGGCCAATTACATTGCCTTTTTCATCTTTTATATCTCCTTTTTTAAATGAAATAAAACGATTTAAAAAATCTTTTAGATTCTTCTCACCAACAAAACATATCCCAACAGAATCTTTTTTATTTGCCGTTACTAAATTATTTTTTAATGCGATATCCCTTACTTCAGATTTAGTAAGATTTTCTAAAGGGAAGAGACATTTTGAGAACTCTTTTTCTGATACTTCATGTAAAAAATATGTCTGATCTTTATTGATATCTTTTGCTCTTGAAAGAAAGCATCTTCCTTCTTTATTTACAATTTTTGCATAATGACCTGTTGCAATGTAATCAGCACCTATCTCAATTGCATAATCTAAAAATGATTTAAATTTTATTTCTCTATTACATAAAACATCGGGATTAGGTGTTCTGCCTTTTTCATGTTCGCTTAAAAAATTAGTAAAAACTCTATCCCAATATTCGTCAGAAAAATTTGCTTTATGTAATGGAATATCTAATTTATCACACACCTCTGATGCGTCTTTAAAATCAATCTCTGATGTACAGACTTCACCTGGCTCTGATTGCCAGTTTTTCATAAATAGAGCCTTAACATCATATCCAGCTTCTTTTAATAAAAAAGCAGAGACAGAAGAGTCAACACCTCCTGAAAGTCCTACAACTACAGTTTTTTTTGTCATATTCTTTATTTTTATCCATATTATATTGCATTAATTGATAGTATAATAATGCCCATTTTCAAGCTTTTAAATCTTACAATAGGGATCGGTAAATAAATGAAATTCAATAAAATTAAAGAGCCTACCTCAGGAGAAAAAATTTCTTATATTGATGGGGTATTAAATGTTCCTGATAACCCAATTATTCCATACATAGAAGGCGATGGCATAGGTGTAGATATTACACCAGCAATGCTAAATGTTGTAGATAATGCTGTAAAAATTGCTTATGACGGTAAGAGAAAAATTGAGTGGATGGAAATTTATTGTGGTGAAAAATCAACAAAAATATATGAAAAAGATACGTGGCTTCCAGATGAAACCATCGAAGCTTTAAAAGAATATGTTGTTAGTATAAAAGGGCCATTAACAACTCCTGTTGGAGGTGGAATTAGGTCGCTTAATGTTTCATTAAGGCAGATTTTAGATTTATATGTATGTCTAAGACCAATAAGATATTTTGATGGAGTACCATCACCTGTTAAAAGACCACAAGATACAGATATGGTTATTTTCAGAGAAAATTCAGAAGATATTTATGCTGGCATTGAATTTAAGGCTGAATCAGATGAATCTAAGAAAATTGTTAAAACTTTAGAGGATGATTTTGGAATTGTTCAAATCAGATTTCCAGATACAGTTGGAATTGGTGTTAAACCAATCTCAAAAGAGGGCACTGAAAGACTGGTTAGAAAGGCAATAGATTATGCTATAGATAATGATCGAAAATCTGTAACTTTAGTTCATAAAGGCAATATTATGAAATATACAGAAGGTGCTTTTAGAGACTGGGGTTATGAACTAGCTAAAAATGCCTATGATGGAGAAGACCTTGATGGTGGACCATGGCAGGTTATTAAAAACCCTAAGAATGGAAAAAATATTTTAATACAAGATGTAATTTGTGATGCTTTTTTACAACAAATTTTATTAAGACCTAAAGATTATGATGTTATTGCGACAATGAATCTAAACGGTGATTATATTTCAGATGCATTAGCAGCTTGTGTTGGAGGTATTGGCATAGCTCCAGGAGCTAACTTATCAGATGAATATGCTGTATTTGAAGCCACTCACGGCACTGCACCAAAATATGCTGGTCAAGACAAAGTTAATCCTGGAAGCTTAATATTGTCTGCTGAAATGATGTTGAGACATATGGGTTGGACAGAAGCAGCAGATCTAATAATAAGTTCTATGGAAAGAACAATAGCTGCAAAAAAAGTAACTTATGATTTCGCAAGAATGATGGATGGTGCTGATCTCGTTTCTTGCTCTGGTTTTGGTGAAGAAATGGTAAAAAGGATGTAATGGTAAGGTTATCAAAAGATACCATAGATTCTTCAAATAATTTAGGCTCAGCAGTCTTAGAAAAAGATCCAGAAGTTAAAGAACCGCCTCTATATCAAGTTATATTAATTAATGACGACTACACTCCAATGGAGTTTGTTGTTTATGTCCTTCAAACAGTGTTTGCTCATACCCATGAAAAATCTACTCAAATAATGATGGCAGTCCATACTAAAGGTAAGGGAGTTTGTGGTATATTTTCTAAAGAGATAGCTGAGATGAAGTCATATGAAGTAAACAATATGGCTAAACATCACAACCATCCACTTTTAAGTGAAATAGAACCATTAACTGATTAAAAATGTTTAGTAAAGATTTAGAAATTTCAATTGCCAACTTATTTGATAAAGCTCAAGAAATAAATATTCAATATTTAACAGTCGAGCATTTATTTTTAATGATTCTAAATGATTATGATGTTAAGGATTTTATAGAATCTCACAATGTTCAAATCGATACTCTGAAAGATGAATTAAACGAACATCTTAAGAAGTCTAGTATTTTAAGAACTGATAATCAAAAAGCTGTTCAACCAACACTAGGTTTCCAAAGAGTTTTACAAAGAGCTGTTTTTCATATCCAATCATCTGGTAAGGGTGTTGTAAAACCAATTAATCTATTGGTTGCTATATTTTCAGAAAAAGAATCAAGATCAGTATATATCTTGAATAAGAATAATATTAATAGGCTTGACGTTGTTACCTATATATCTCACGGCCCATCTGACAAGAAAACAAGTGATAGTGTTGCTGCTGACGAAGAAACTAACGAACAAGAAAATGTTAAAACAGAAGAGAATGCATATCTCATTAACTTAAATAACTTAGTTAATGAAGATAAAATTGACAATTTAATCGGCAGAACAAAAGAGATTGATAGATTAATTCAAATTTTATCTAGAAGATCAAAAAATAACCCATTGCTAGTAGGTGAATCCGGAGTTGGTAAGACAGCAATTGCTGAGGGTCTCGCATATCTAATTTGTAATAAGAAAGTTCCAAGTATTCTTAATGAATCAGTTATCTATTCATTAGATATTGCTGCTTTAATTGCTGGAACTAAATATAGAGGCGATTTTGAAAAAAGGCTTAAAGAAGTTTTAAACTTTTTAGAAACAAAAGAAAATGCAATCTTATTTATTGATGAAATTCATACAATCATAGGAGCTGGTTCTGCTTCAGGCGGTTCTTTAGATGTATCAAACTTGCTTAAACCAGCCCTTGGCAAAGGTTCTTTAAGGTGTATAGGATCAACAACATTTCAAGAATACAGAGGTATATTTGATCAAAACCAAGCATTATCTCGAAGATTCCAAAAAATTGATGTTGTAGAACCATCTTTTGATGAGTGTATTGAGATTATTAATGGCATTAAAAGTATCTATGAGGAATATCACAATGTTGCATACTCAAGTGAAGCTATAAATGCCTCAGTAGATCTTTCGTCAAAATATATAAACGAAAGATTTTTACCTGATAAAGCTATTGATGTTATTGATGAAACTGGGGCTATGCTCAACATAGCAAGAAAAAATAATAAAAAAATAACTGTAAATCAGTCAGATATTGAAAAAACTATCGCTAAAATTACAAAAATACCAGAACAAAATATAACCGTTTCTGATAAAAAAGATCTCAAAAATTTAGAAGAAAATTTAAAAAGAGTTATTTTTGGCCAAGATTTAGCTGTAGAAACATTGGCAAATGCTATAAAACTATCTCGAGTAGGGTTGAGAGATGATAATAAGACTATTGGCTCATTTTTATTTACAGGACCGACTGGGGTAGGAAAAACTGAGATTTCAAAACAATTATCTGAAATTTTGGGTATAGATCTTATTAGGTTTGATATGAGTGAATATATGGAAAGACATACTGTATCAAGATTGATTGGTGCGCCTCCAGGGTATGTTGGTTTTGATCAAGGCGGACTACTTACCGAAGCAATTGTTAAATCACCACATTGCGTCTTGTTATTAGATGAAATTGAAAAAGCTCACCCTGATATATTTAATATTCTTCTTCAGGTCATGGATGCTGGTGTGTTAACTGATAATAATGGAAGAAAAGCAGATTTTAGAAATGTCATTCTAATCATGACAACAAACATTGGAGCAGAATTGTTAGCAAAAAGAAATATAGGATTTAGTTCTTCATCTAATGAATCAGATGCTATGAATTCATTAAATAAACTTTTCACACCCGAATTTAGAAATAGATTAGATGAGACTATCCAATTTAATTATTTAGATAAATCTATTATTTTATCAATCGTTGATAAGTTCCTCACAAAACTTCAGGCTCAATTGGATAAAAGGAATGTTGAAATTGTTGTCTCAAAGGCAGTTATTAGCTGGATAGCTGATAATGGATATGATAGAGAAATGGGTGCTAGACCAATGGAAAGATTTATCTCTAAAAATATCAAAAAACCATTAGTGGACAAGTTATTATTTGGTAATCTTAAATCTGGTGGTCAAATAAAACTTGATATAGTGAATGGGTCTTTAAAATTTGCTGAGATCAAAGATAAAGTCAAAGCCTAAAATTTTATTTTCATGAAACGAATTTTCATGCCAGCAAATTTTATTTTAATTATATTTTCTCTGTTAGCTATAATAGTTTTGAGTCCTATTTTAGCTATATTTCTTGGATTGATTTATTCATTAATATATAAAAATAATGCTCAAGCGATATCAACAAAAATTTCTACAATTCCATTACAGGTCGGGATTGTTTTAATAGGCTTTACTATAAGCACAGCTACTCTAATTCCCATAATCGATACTTATGCTATGTGGGTTTTATTATTCATAATATTTTCATTTGTTTTATCTTTTATCTTAGGAATGGTATTTAGATTAAATTTAAAACTTAATGTTTTGTTAGCATCTGGGTTATCAATATGTGGAGCAACAGCAATAGCTCTAATTGGACCATTAATCAAAGCTAATACAAAATTTATTTTTATATCTTTAGCAGTTCTTTTTTTATTTAACACAATAGCAATTATTACATTCCCTTATGTTGGTGAGTCCTTGGGTATGTCTAATTATGAATTTGGTGTTTTTTCTGCTTTAGCTATTCACGATACTGGATCGGTTGTTGGTTCCGCACTAGCATTTTCAAGCTCATCAGTTGAGGCTGCAACATCTTTAAAGATATTAAGAACCTTGGGTTTAATACCACTAATATTATTAATTAACTATAAATTTAACAGAAAGCAAAAAGGTTTTGAATTTCCAAGATTTATTATTTACTTCTTTATTGCTTTGATTATCTCAAATATATTTGAACTGTCTTATTCAGTGATCGAATATTTAAGAGTACTAAGTAAGACTTTTATAATTGTTGGTATTTTTTGTATAGGTTTACAGTCTTCAAAAATAGAATTTAAAGAACTTAACTTGAAGCCATTGTTAATAGGGTTAATTGTTTGGATTGCAGTAATACCAATGGCTTACTTTATATCAGTATCTTAAAATTTTATTCAGATGCTTTATATGCTGGAGTTGAATTCAATATTTTTATCTCCTCACTATTCATATCAGGAGATATATCTTCAAATAAAACACTAGATAAATATCTTTCTGCAGTATCAGCAAGCATACATAAAATAGTAGATCCTTTAGGAGCTTTATTTGCAACTTCCATAGCTACTGCAAATGAAGAACCGCCCGATATACCTGTTAATATTCCCTCGTGCGCAGCAAGCCTTTGTGACCATTGAATACCATCGGATCCTGCAACAGGTATAATTTCATCTATAAAGTTATTATCTATTGCTTCTTGTAAAACTAATGGTATGAAATCTGTGGTCCAGCCTTGAATGGGGTGGGGATTCCAGTCAGGATGTGAAACAGCAGGTGCTCCATCATCAGTTCTTTCTTGAGTTGTACCCTTAGCAACAAGGGGTGCAACATCAGGTTCAGCCATAATTAATTTAGTATTTGGCATAGATTTTTTTAGAACTCTAGCTACACCAGAAAAAGTCCCACCTGTTCCATAACCAGAGACCCAATAATCTAATCCAATATCTTTAAAATCAGTAATTATTTCTTCACCAGTAGTACTTTCATGAATATTAGCATTTGCTTCATTTTCAAATTGTCGAGCATAAAACCAACCATTTTGATCTGCTAATTCCTTGGCTTTTTTATATGCACCAGAACCAGCTTCAGGAGCAGGAGTTATAATTACTTTAGCACCCAGAAATCTCATCATTTTTCTTCTTTCAATAGATGCACTTTCTGGCATTGTTATTACACAAGGATAGTTTTTAGCAGCGCATATAAATGCAAGACCAATTCCAGTATTTCCACTAGTAGCCTCAACTACAGTTTGACCTGGTTTTAATATTCCTTGTTTTTCAGCCTCATCAATAATACTAAATGCTAGTCTGTCTTTAACAGATGATGCTGGATTAAAAAATTCAGGCTTAACATATAGGTTTATACCCTCAGGAGCCAAGTTGTTAATTTTTACTGCAGGTGTATTACCAACAGTTTCAAGAATACTAGAAAATATCATAAGAATTACATTAAAAAAAAAGATAATTTTATCATAATTACATAACTTACTTTTTTATAAATTATGTATTTTAGATGTTGATATTATATATATCTTATTAGATTACTATCACATTAATTGTGAGATTAAATTTTACTAATTAATGAAAAAGATTATTAAAGGAAAGAGGGCGTTAAGCCCTCTTTTTTTATGATTTCTTATCTTTTAGCTGGATAAGCTTTTACAGGAGTTATTAAACTTACATTTCTTAACTCGCGGATTGAAGCTACATTCTTAACAAATGTTTGAAATGCCTCTGTTTGAGAATTTGCATCAAACGTACTATACAAATCATCAATAGAGTCACCACCAACATATACAAAATGTGACATCCAGGCACTTCCAGCTCTATGAGTAATTAAACCAGCTGAATTAGTTTGCTCTAAAGAATTCATCATTTTTGTCCACTCTTTTGCATAAACAGATGCTTTGCCAAGCTCAACATTAAAATCAAACTTCATAAAGTGACTATCTGTAGTCCAGTCACCAACTTCTAGGGACTGCTCACCAAGTCTACTCACATAATCACTTGGTTCAGAATGCTTTGATAGCTTTCTTATTAATTCAGCTGTTTCAGGACAAGATGTAACAATTGATCTTCCTTTTTCTAACATATCATTATTTTTGTATCCTACATAAATAAAATGTGTATGAACTGATCCTAATACACCCATTAATACAACTTCAGCTCCAGATTCAGATTGCCATTTTTTAGCACAATCAGAGGCATAATGCTCATCTATCGCATTAACAAATCCAGCAGGATTAGTCACATTAAAATAATGAAATTCACCTGTTTCCTCACCAGGCTTAACATTTGAATGTCCATCAGCATAAATATTAAGTGAACATAATAAAGTTATAGATAATAAATATTTTTTCATATCTTCTCCTTAAGATTTTTTACCCCAAACTAGAGCTAATTGAAAGATTACAATAAATATATTAAATGCAGTTTGCATAGCACTTCCAGGTCCGCCTGGAGAATCTATTATTGCTTGAAGTCTATTTCCAGATTCAGCACCTAACTCAACAAGTTGTGTGGTATAGCTTACAAGTACACCAGCTCCAATTTGATTGGTGCTATAAAAAAAGAATCCTACGAATAAACAAAATATAGATGTAAAAACTTTTCCACCCATATTTGTATTTGGATTTTCATATACATTTCTGGCCATTCTAAAACCTAACCAAGTTAATAAAACCATGGCTATAAAGAACATACCATTTTGTATAAAACCTTGATACATAAGGTTTAATAATTGATATTCAGTCATTTTTTCTCCCTATTAAAATTGACACTAATTAATAGTATTACATAAAACACATATTCATTAAAAAAATGCTTATATAAATTAAGCATATATTTTCTATATTTTATAAATAAACAAAATGTATATGATTTTGTTAGAATAAAAATTCAAATCATTTTTTAAAAAAATATTCTAAATAGGGGCAGATAATGAAAATAAATGCATCAGATGCATTAATAAAAACTTTAGTTAATAATGGTCTTGAAGTTGTTTTTGCTAATCCCGGTACATCAGAAATGCACCTAGTTGCAGCTATAGATCATAATCCCAAAGTACGACCAGTACTCGGCTTATTTGAGGGTGTTGTAAGTGGTGCCGCTGATGGATATGCAAGAATGTCAGGCAAGGCTGCAGCAAATTTACTACATCTTGGACCTGGTTTGGGTAATGCTTTTGCAAATATTCATAATGCAAGAAAAGCAAATTCTCCCATGATTAATATAGTTGGTGATCACGCTTCATATCATTTAAAACACAATGCACCACTAACTTCTGATTTAGATGGTTTATCTAATGTTAGCTCTGATTGGGTAGGAAGATTAGATAATCCAAGAAATATATCCAAACTAGCAAACACAGCATGGCAAACTGCCAACAGCCCCAGCGGAAAAGTAGCAACAATGATTATCCCTGCTGATTATGCTTGGAGCGATATTGATATAGATATTGAATCAAGTGTAACAATTAATAACCCTAAATCAGTTGATTATAATGACATTATCAAAGCATATGATTTACTTAAGAAGGATAAATCTATGTTATTTATTGGTGGGAGATTTCTTGATGAAGAGTGTCTTAAATTAGCTACTCATATTGCAAGTGCTACTAATTGTCGGCTTGTGACTGACACATTCATACCTAAAATCAGAAGGGGTGCTGGGTTACCTATTATTGAACAAGTGCCATATTTTGCTGAAATGGCAGAACTTTTCTTGGCTGATACTCAATCTATCGTATTTATTGGTTCAAGACCTCCGGTTTCCTTTTTTGCTTATCCTGATAAAAAAAGCTTTTTATCTCCTGATTCTGCTGAATTATTTGAGCTTTGTTCTAATGATGATGATGGAGTCAGCGCGTTGAATGAACTTAAAGATTTATCAGGTTCTACTAAAATTGATGAAAAATTTATTCAATCTTATATTGGTGATATACCAACTAGTGGAGATTTAGATGCAACAACATTAGGGCCATTAATTGCAGGATTGATGCCAGAAGACTCTATAGTGTCAGATGAGGCTGCCACATCGAGTCTTTTAGTTAGTCCTTTTGCGTTACAAGCAAAACCACATGATTGGTTAGCATTGTGTGGAGGATCAATAGGTCAAGGATTACCTTTAGCTGTTGGAGCATCATTGGCTAAACCTGATAGACCTGTTATAACACTTCATGGAGATGGCGGAGCCATGTATACAGTCCAAGCTCTGTGGACGCAAGCTAGAGAAAATTTAAATATTACTAATATTATATTTTCTAATCGCTCATATGAAATTTTAAAAATAGAACTTGATAGAGTTCAAGCAATAGAAACAGGTAATAGGGCAGCTTCTATGTTTTCATTAGATAATCCACCAATTAATTGGTGTCAATTATCTGAATCTATGGGCGTACCTGCATATAATCCTAAAACAGTAAAAGAATTTACAGATTTCTTTAATAAATCAATTAATGAAGCAGGGCCGTCTCTAATAGAGTTAAATGTTTAAAAATAATCTGTTTTTAGTTATTATTTTATAAAAAAATAGGGAGCAATTATGTTAGATGCATCACGTTCAATTAAAGCTTGTGCAGCATATTATGGAGAGAATGCTGACGCTATGGAGTCCTATCTTAAAGAAGGAGAGAAAAAAGCTTTAGAATTAGGTAATAGAGGCCCAATTAAATTTGATAAAAATGGAAATCTTTGTGCTGAAATACGTAAAGCATACTCTGATAATGGTTTTTACATTTTTGAAAATGTTATAAATCCTGAAGAATTAAAAGATATTAAAGAAGATTTAGAAAAATTAAGAACTAATTTTCCAGTAGGGCCAGAATCAAATATCGATATAAATGGCAATCCTGCATTTAACGCAGAATCTAAAGCTTTAACTTTAGTATGGTCAAAACCACTTGGTGATCCTCTTGGAGGTACTGAGTTAGCTAACGGAAGACATCAAATTAAATTATTTGAGCCAGAGGCTAAATCTGATTCTCCTCCAGCTGTACCTGTAATTCTTTTGGGTTCTCTTCAATTTTCTGATGCATGTCTTAGAACATATGCTCATCCTAAACTATTAAAAGTTGCCGAAGCTATAAATGGAGAAGATTTCGCTCCTTTTAACGAAGCCTTATTTATTAAAGAACCTGGTGTAGGTGCAGCTGTATCTTGGCATCAAGATGGTGTTACACATTGGGATAGCAAAGATTTTGATGAAGATATTCACGGTTTTAATTTTATGGTTCAAGCATATGGTAGTACCGCGGTTAATGGTGTTTGGGTAATGCCAGGTACACATAAGGTTGGAAAAATAGACATTAAAAAATTAGTTGCTGAATCTGGTAGTGAAAGACTGGAAGGGGCTGTTCCAATAGTCTGTAATCCAGGTGATGCAGTTATATGTAATCGTCAACTACTTCATGGATCATTTCCCAACTGTGGTTTTGAGAAAAGAGTTACTGTTAATTTTGGGTTTCATAAACGCTCGTCTGTTCTTGGAGTTAAGGGTGGAGGCGTCCATAGCGAAGCCCAAGTATTTGATGAAGAAATAATACAAAGAAGGTCTAAATCTATTGGTTATGCCATTGAAGCTAGAAAAGCTAAATACAAAGATGAAACACCTTATTCCTATAAACCTTTTAAGGATTCAAACATTCAATATGTTTGGAACGATAATTCAAGGAATGATCTTAAAGATTATAATCTAGAGGACTTAAGTATATAAATTATAGATAGGGAGGTTATATTAATATAATATATAACTTCGCATAATATATATTATGTTTAATTATATATATTCTATTTAGACCTATGTCCAGGAGTTAAATTAGAAGCTTCAATCCCAGCAATAGCACAGATTTCGTCTTGATCTGAAACATCA